>BNJS01002100.1_pt1 | contig 105559 bp, 161 predicted proteins | sample 8540461 | NCBI WGS metagenome assembly BNJS01 (sample SAMD00202454, study PRJDB9452) | human saliva metagenome | isolation source: human saliva | place: Japan
GTAGACGTCCTTGAGCTGGCGGACGCGCGTCATGACCCGCTCGATCTGGTCGATGTTGCTGACGCTGAGTCCGAGCTGGACGGTGGAGGTTTTATTGCGGCGGTTCGGTGTGGCGTTGATGGTCTGGATGTTGATCTTCATCTCGGACGGCACGGCGAGGATCTCGGAGAGCATCCCGTTGCGGTCGTTGCAGATGATCTCAATGCCGACGGTGTACTCCTTGTCCAGACCGATGTCCCAGCTCACCTCGATCATGCGCGTAAACTCGGTGTCGTTGAGGACGTTCGGGCAGTCGGAGCGGTGCACGGAGACGCCGCGTCCGCGCGTGATGTAGCCCGTGATCGGATCGCCCGGGACAGGGGTTGCAGCAGCGCGCGAGGCGGACGAGGTAGCCGCCCTCCCCTTCGACGAGGACGCCATGACTTGCCTTTTTCCGCTTGCCGCGCCGTGGCGCCTTGAGCTCCGAGAGCATCTGCGAGACCTCGGGCGGTGTGCTGTCCTTGATCGCCTGCTGATAGAGCTCTATCAGCTTGGTCATCGCTCCGCGCAGGCTGACACCGCCGTAGCCGAGTGCGGCGAGCAGATCGTCCTCGCTCTGCACATTGAGCTTTTCCGCGACCTTGGCAAGTCGTCCATCCGTCATGAGGTCCTTTGCCGCATAGCCGAGCCGCTTTGCCTCGTCGCGGATGAGTGTCATGCCGCGCTCGATGTTCGCCTCGCGGTTCTCCCGTTTGAACCATGCGCGTATCTTGCCGCGCGTCGCCGAGGAGGCAACGGTGTTCAGCCAGTCGGGGCTCGGCCCGCCGCTCGCCTTGTTCGTGACGATGGAGACGATGTCGCCGTTCTTCAGCTTGTATTCGAGCGGCACGATCTTCCCATTGACCTTTGCACCGACGCAGTGATGCCCGATCTCCGTGTGGATGTGATAGGCAAAGTCGATGGGGTTCGAGCCTTTCGGCAGGTCGATGACATCGCCGCGCGGCGTAAAGACAAAGACCTCGTCGGAGAATACGTCGAGCTTCAGTGCCTCGAAGAATTCCTTCGGATCATCGTATTCCTTCTGGAGGCTGACCATCTGACGCAGCCACGACATCTTTTGATCGTTCTCATCGCCCGCGCCGACGCTCCGCCCCTGCCTCCTTGTACTTCCAGTGCGCCGCGATACCGAACTCGGAGATCTGGTGCATCGCCTTGGTGCGGATCTGGATCTCGAGCGGATCCCCCTCTGTCATGACGGTCGTATGCAGGGACTGATAGCCGTTGGACTTCGGCATGGCAATATAGTCCTTGAACCGTCCCGGGATCGGCTTCCACATCGCGTGGATGACGCCGAGCACGCCATAGCAGTCCTTGACCGTCGAGACGAGGACGCGCACGGCTGAGAGGTCGTAGATCTCATTGATGCTCTTGTTGTCCCGCTTCATCTTGCGATAGATGCTGTAAAAATGCTTCGCGCGCCCCTTGATCTCCGCCTCGATTCCCGCCGCCTCAAGCTGGGCACGGATCTTTTGAACGGCATCCTGAATGAATTCCTGCCGCTCACGCCGCTTCTGCTTTACCTCCTCCACGAGTGTATAGTATGCCTCCGGTTCCAAGTACCGCAGGCAGAGATCCTCAAGCTCTGCCTTGATGCCGGAGATGCCGAGGCGGTTGGCGAGCGGCGCATAGACTTCGAGTGTCTCCCGCGCGATGCGCTGGCGTTTGTCCTCGCGCATATACTTCAGCGTGCGCATATTGTGCAGACGATCGGCGAGCTTTATCATGATGACGCGGATGTCCTTCGCCATAGCGAGAAACATCTTGCGGTAGTTCTCGAGTTTGACGTCCTCCTTGGACATGGACTCAATGCGTCCGAGTTTCGTCACGCCGTCGATGAGCGTCATGACGTTCTTTCCGAATACCTCCTCGATCTCCTCGAGGGTGGTCTGCGTATCCTCCACCACGTCGTGCAGGAATGCGGCGCATATCGTCTCATCGTCAAGATGGAGTGTCGTAAGGATATAGGCGACGTGCATGGGGTGGACGATATACGGCTCGCCCGAGACACGTTCCTGTCCCCGATGGGCGTTCGCCGCAAATTCATAGGCGCGTACGATTTTATTGATATCCGCGTTCGGCTGATATGCGGCAATCTTCTCCAAGATCATATCGAGTGTCACGGGTTTCAGTTCATCCGACATCTGCTGCCGCCCCCTTTCTCTCGTGATGCCGACGATAGGTCGGTGCATCCATCAGCTCCATTTTACCCTGCGGCGGAATAAAATTCCACCCCTCAGGCGATACATTCAGCACGCCAAGCTCCAAAAATATCTGCAGGGCGCAGTCCATCGTGTAGTGCGAGATGTGTTCCATCATGTACGAAAAGCGGTGGGTAAGCACCGGTGCACTCCCCCGTATCGTCCCATCCTCCGCCGCAAGAGAACGCAGGAAGGCATAGATCCTGCGCAGCAGTTCCCGCTCCGGAAAGATGCGCTCGTGTGCGGCGGGCGTGACGGTATCCACCATGCACTGCACGGAGCGTTCGCCCCTGCCACTCGTTGATGCTCGGCGTATAGGCGAGGTCGCTGTCCTCCTCCGTCAGCACTGTCGCGAGATCGCCCGCGTTCCAGTAAAGTGCCGTGATATGATGCTCCCGCGTGCCGATGTCCATGCGCAGATGCTTTTCCCTCCGCACCGATGGACGATGCCTTCTGCGGACGCACGTTCCGCACGCCGAAGATCGGGCGTGGATTTCCCATCCCGTACGGCTCGAGCAGAGCCAGTTCCTCCACTGTCTCGATGGTCCAGTCCGCAGGAGCGGCAAGAGCCGAAATGGCGACCTTCGGGATAAAGTCCTGCGCGGTCAGTCTGGTGCGCACTGCCTCCGAAAAGGCACGGCGAAAGTCCGGGAGACGCTCACAAGAGAGTGTCAGCCCTGCCGCCATTGCGTGTCCGCCAAACTGGATGAGTGTGTCACGACAGGCGGAAAGTGCTTCGTAGAGATGCAGTCCCGCGATGCTGCGGCACGAACCTTTATAGACATCGTCCCGACGCGTGAGGACAATGCTCGGACGATAATATTTTTTTCGACCAGGCGGGATGCCACGATGCCGATCACGCCCGCGTTCCATTCCTCTCCTGCCACGACGATAGCAGGAACATCGGGGGTGAAATCCGACAGCTGCAGCTCCGCCTCCGCTAGGATGTCCTGCTCCAGATCGCGCCGCTCCGTATTGAGTGCATTCAGCTCCCCTGCCATGCGGGCGGCACACGCCGTATCCTCGGTCAGAAGGAGCTCTGCCCCATGACGCGCTGTCTCAATACGACCTGCTGCATTGAGACGCGGGGCAAGCTGGAACCCGACCTGTCCCGTGTTGATGCTCTTGTCCGCCAGTCCCGCGACCTCGATGAGAGCGCGTATGCCGACACAGGGATGCTCTGCCATCTGCTGCAGTCCCATCTGTACGATTTTTCGGTTCTCGCCGACGAGCGGCACAAGATCGGCGATCGTGCCGAGTGCCGCAATGTCCAGATGATCTGCAAAGAGCTCCTTTCCCGTCATCTGCCAAAGTGCCTGAACGAGCTTTAAACGCGACACCGACACCTGCAAGATTCTTCTCCGGATAGGCACAGTCCGCGCGATGCGGATTCATCACGGCATAGGCAGGCGGGAGCATCTGCCCCGGCAGATGATGATCCGTGATGACGATGTCCATACCGCCCGCCGCCTCTGCCACAGTATCCACCGAGGCGATGCCGCAGTCCACCGTCACAAGGAGGTGGCAGCCCTCCCCTGCGATCTGCTGCAGAGCATCTGCGTTCAGCCCGTAGCCCTCCGTGAAACGGTTCGGAATGTAGTAGGAGACATTCCCCCGAGTGCGCTGATGCTCCGCATCAGGAGGGCGGTTGCCGTCATACCGTCCACATCATAGTCCCCGTAGATCACGATCGGCTCGCCACGGCAGACGGCACGCAGGACACGCTCTGCCCCGCACTCCATATCCGCCATGAGAAAGGGATCATGAAACGGCGTATCCGCAGGGTGGAGAAAGGCACGCGCTTCCTCTGCCGTGCGGATGCCGCGCTGCCAAAGGAGCTGTCCGATGATGGGCGTGACGCCGATCTCTGCGGCGAGCGCGTCCCCCTCGTCCGTATGCTGTGCGACGATCCATTCTTTCAGCACGTTTTTCTCCTCCTCTTCCCACCTCATCAAAAGAGCCTGCTCAGCGATCCGAGCAGGCTCTTTCCCTATGAAATCACTCCGCCGCTGCAGGTTTTACCGCGGGGCGGCGATGCTCCGTCCGATTGCGCAGCTCGATCCAAAGCTGGCTCGCAATAAAGATGGAGGAATAGCAGCCAACCGCAAAGCCGATGAGCAGTGCAAAGGCAAAGTCCTTCGTCGTCTCGCCGCCAAACCAGTACAGGGCGAACGTCGTGAACAGCACGGTGAACACCGTATAGAGCGAGCGGGTCAGCGTCTGATAGATGGAGCGGTTGACCAGCTCGTTCACATCCCCGCCGCGGCGGAAATGCAGTTTCAGATTCTCACGGATACGGTCAAAGATAACGATGGTATCGTTGATGGAGTATCCGACAATCGTCAGCAGAGCGGCGATAAACGAGGAGTCAATCTGCCGCTGCGTGAACGAAAAGACTGCCATGACGATGATGATGTCATGGATGAGCGCGAGCACGGCCGACACACCAAAACGCCACTCAAAGCGATACGCGACATAGAGGATGATGAGTGCCCATGAGATCACGAGTGCAAGCACGGCGTTCGTGATCAGCTCGCCGCCGATGGTCGCACCAACCTTTTCCTCGCGCAGCACCGTATAGGGACCGACATCCTGCGTGAGTGATGCCATGACCTCTTTGCGCTGGTTCTCCTCGAGGTCGATCGTGCGAATCATGACGTTCTCAGAGGCATCAATTCCCGCCTCTGCACCTGCAAACTGGATCGTGCTGCCGTCCAGATCGTACTTTGCGAGGCTGCTGCGTACCTCCTGCAAGGTCACAGGCTGCTCAAAGCGCAGATCCATGATCGTGCCGCCCGTGAAGTCGATGCCGAAGTTGAAGCCGCGCACGCACATACAGATAATCCCCGGGATAATGACGAGCAGCGAGATCAGAAACCATATTTTGCGATGTCCTGCGATATCGAACTTAGGCATTCTTCTCAGCCCCCTTCTTTCCCCCGAGCATGAAGCCCGTCGCACCATAGAGGCGCGGATTCTCTGACAGTTTCGAGTTGATCATCAGCTTGAGCATGAACTGCGTCAGCGTGATCGCCGTGAACATGGAGAGAATTGTGCCGACACCGAGCGTGATGGCAAAGCCGCGTATCGTCCCCGTTCCGAGGAAGAAGAGTACGCCCGCTGCGATCAGCGTCGTGACATTCGAGTCAAAGATCGTCGTAAATGCACGCTTGAACCCCGCGTCCATGGAAAGGCGCAGAGACTTTCCGTTGATCTGATACTCCTCCTTGAAGTGCTCAAAGATGAGCACGTTCGCATCCACCGCCATACCGATGGAGAGAATGATACCCGCGACGCCCGGAAGTGTCAGGGTCGCATCCATCAGGTAGAGGATGCTGAGCAGCATGATCGTATATGCCATCAGTGCCACGTCGGCGATGAATCCCGAGAAATGGTAGAAGAAAATCATGAAGATGACGACCGCACCAAGGCCAACCGCAAAGGCGAACTGAGACTTGTCCTTCGAGTCCTGTCCGAGCGTCGGACCGACCGTACGCGTCTCGATGATCTCGACCTTCACGGGCAGTGCGCCGCTGCGCAGGACGACGGCGAGGTTCTGTGCCTCCTCGAGCGTCTTCTGTCCCGTGATCTCCGCACGCCCGCCGAGGATCGGCTCGCGTACGTTCGGCGCGGTGAGCACCTCTCCGTCAAGCAGGATCGCAATCGTACGCCCGACGTTCTTCATCGTCAGGTCGGCGAATTTCTGTGCGCCCTCATCCGAGAACTCGAGGTTGACGACGTTCTGTCCCCGTCTGAGGATTCGTCGATGCCTGTGCATCCTTCAGATCGGTACCGGTCAGGACGGTGTTGCCGTCCTCATCACGGAACTCGAGCATCGCCGTCTTGCCGATGGTCTTGATTGCCGCATCAGGATCCTTGACGCCCGGCAGCTCGATGATGACGCGCCGCTCCCCCTCGCGCTGGATGATCGGTTCGGTGAGGCCAAGTGCATTGACGCGCTTCTCCATGATCGCAATGACGCGGTTCATCGCATCGTCGTTGACCTGCGCCTGCTCCGTATCAACCGCCTCCAGGACGACATGCGTACCGCCCTGCAGGTCAAGCCCCTGTCGGATGGAGCTTGCAAGCGGCCGAACGCACACGAAAAAAGCTGCGATGATGACGGCGACCGTAATCACCAGCTTTAACAGACTATGTTGTCTCAACAGCCTTTACCCCTCTTTCACTCTGCCGTTTCGGCAGTCCATGCTGCGCCGCTCGGTTAGAATCCGATCGACGCGTGCATCCCATGCCGCCATGGGAACGGCGGGAACGATCTGGAAATCGAATGCCAGAACGAGACGTTCCGCATGCGTCGCACGCGGCAGGAAGCGGTCATAATATCCGCCGCCCAGTCCCAGCCGTCCACCGCCTGCATCAAACGCTGCACCGGGGACGATGACGACATCGATCCCCTCGGGCAGAATCCGCGCCCCACGTGCAGGATCAGGCGTCGGTATATCAAATGCACCGTGGGTCAGCGCATCCATGGCAGGAAGTTCCCGTGCCTCCATCGTGCCGCGCCCCGTGATCTCGGGCAAAAGCGATGCGTGTTCCTGCAGAGATCAGCTCCTCCATCAGCGGAAAGAGGTCGATCTCCTCCGGCATGGATGCGTAGAGCATGACCGTCCCTGCCTGCTTCAGCTTCGGCAGGACCTGCCCCGTGATGACGCTGCTCGCGTGCGCCCGCTGCTCCGATGATAATGTACGGCGCCGACTCAGCATCTCCTGCCGCAGAGCCTTTTTCTCAGCACGTATATCCTCTGGCGTCACAGCGGATTTACTCCTGCCCCTCATTCACGCCGCTGATCGCAGAGCGCTCAAAGACGATGCTGACATTCTCGCCGACACTGAGGGTAACGGTTTTCTCATCAATGGCCGTAATCTTGCCATGCATTCCGCCGAGCGTAATGACCGCATCACCGACCTTCAGACGGCTGAGCATCTCCTCACGCTTCTTCTGTGCCTGCTTCTGCGGGCGGTAGAGGAGGAAGTAAAAGAAGAGCACCAGTATAACAATCGGCCCCCACGAACTCAGCTGTGCCATCATTTCTGCATCCATAAAGACAACTCCTTCATTTATTTTTATTATAGTGACTCATAAAGTCCTGATAAAACGATAAAAACGTCCCATCCAAAATTGACGCACGCATCCGCCGCATGAACTCCTGCAGGAAGTAGAGGTTGTGCAGGGAGAGCAGCCGCAGTCCGAAGATCTCCTGCGCCCGTACGAGATGACGGATGTACGCACGCGTGTACCCATTGCGGCAGGCATAGCAGCCGCAGCCGTCCTCCATGACGGTATGGTCATGCGCATACGCCGCGTTCTTCATCACGAGCCGCCCCGTCCATGTCATCGCCATGCCGTTGCGCGCCACGCGCGTCGGAAATACGCAGTCAAACATGTCGATGCCGTGCCGTACCCCCGTGAGGAGGTAGTCGGGTGTTCCGACGCCCATGAGGTAGCGCGGTTTCTCCTCGGGCAGAAGCTCTGTCGTATAGGAGAGGATCTCCTCCATCAGCTCATGCGGCTCGCCGACACTCAGCCCGCCGATGGCATAGCCCGGCAGATCGAGCTCCGTTACGGCGGCGGCGTGCCATGCGCGCAGGTCGCGGTACATCCCGCCCTGCACGATACCGAAAAGCCCCTGCCCCTCCGCGCCCGCCATCGCATCGCGGCAGCGGATGAGCCAGCGCTGTGTGCGCTCCGTCGAGGCCTTCGCATAGTCATGATCGGCGGGATACGGAATGCACTCGTCGAACGCCATGACGATATCCGCGCCGAGTGCGCGCTGCACCTCCATCGACACCTCGGGCGAGAGGAATTTCTTCGACCCCGTCAATATGCGAGCGAAACGTCGCCCCTCCTCGGTGATCTTACGCAGATCGCCGAGGCTGAACACCTGAAATCCTCCGCTGTCCGTGAGGATCGCACCGTCCCAGTGCATGAAGCGATGCAGTCCGCCCGCCTCCCGCACGAGTTCCATTCCGGGGCGCAGGAAGAGATGGTAGGTATTGCTGAGGATGATCCCCGCGCCGAGATCACGCAGCTCATCGGGTGAAACCCCCTTGACGGACGCCTGCGTCCCCACCGGCATGAAGATCGGTGTCGGAAAACTCCCATGCGGTGTGTGAATGACACCGGCACGCGCTCCCGTCGCAGGGTCTTTCCGAATCAGCTCATAGGTAATCGCTGTCAATCATCCACCTCCACGCCTGCCAAATTCTCTCTATGGGCGAAAACTCGTCCCATTCGCAACACTACTATATTATGTGTCGTGCCCGACATTGTCAAGCCGATTCGCGACAATTCAATGAGCAAATCTCCAAATTTTACCGACCATAGCATTTATCATAGAGCCGAAATCGGTCAAAAATATGGCATCATGCCATGTGGTGTGGTATACTTGCCATGATTTATCGTGTGCAGGAGGTAGGAATGTGCGAATTGTAGTAGCAGGCGCGGGGCAGCTCGGATACAGTATTGCCTCGCTGCTCTCGGAGGAGGGCATGGATGTCGTCGTAGTGGACGGCGTGTCAAAAGCAGCTGGAGGCGGCAAAGACGACGCTCGACGTACTCACAGTCGAGGCAAATATCGCGAGCCCCATAACGATGAACGATCCCGACATCAACAGCGCGGACATTCTCATCGCGGTGACGGAGAGCGACGAGGTGAACATTGTCGCCTGTGTCCTCGCGAAGAAACACGGCATTCGTCATACGATTGCCCGTATCCGCGATATGAAGGTCACGGTGGAGGCAGGAAAGTACCTCAAGGAAAATTTTGACATTGATCTCGTGCTGAACCCCGAGCTCATCACGGCGAACGAAATCAACCGCATCCTCATGACCCCTGCCGCACTCAATGTGGAGGATTTTGCACAGGGCAAGGTGCAGCTCTTCGAGACACGCATCCGCCGCCATGCGCCGATCGCCCGCATTCCACTCAAGGACTTGACCCTGCCGCAAGGCGTTCTGGCAGGGCTGATCTTCCGCGACCATCGGATGATTATCCCCCACGGCGACGATATGTTCCTCCCGGGCGACAATGCCTACTTCATCGGTCTGCAGGAACGGATCGAGGAGTTCAGCCAGAGCCTCGTGCCCAGCGACACGAAGAAGCTCGCACGCGTTGCCATCATTGGCGCGGGACGGACGGGACGCGCACTCGCGCTCATGCTCGAGCGCCAAGGGGTACAGGTAAAGGTGATCGACCGCAGCCGCGAGCGCTGTGAACTGCTCGCAGGGATGATGTCGACAGGGCTTGCGATCTGCGGCGACGGTACGGATATGGATCTCCTGATGCAGGAGGGGATCGCAGAGGCGGATGCCATCGTCTGTCTGACGGAGGACGACAAGCTGAATCTGATGCTTGCCCTCCTCGCACGCCATCTCTCAAACAGCAGCATCAAGTCATTGGTGCGCGTCAACCGCAACGAGTATATTGATCTCATGGAGAAGGTCGGCGTGACCATTGCGCTCTCGGCGCGTCTGCTCTCTGCGAGCGAGGTGCTCGCCTTTGCACGCGGCGGCGATGTGGCGCGCGTCACCCTGCTCGAGGGCGCACGTGCAGAGGCGCTCGAGGTGATCGTCCGCCCCGGTGCTCCCGTCGCAGGAAAAACTGATGGACGCACGGCTCCCGCGCGAATGTCTCGTCTGCGCCTATGTGCGCGGAGAACAAGCGGCGATCCCGAACGGCATGACGGAGCTGCAGCCGGGCGACCGTGTCATTCTCTTCGTTCTGAAGAGTTTTGCCAATAAAGGCTCTCACCTACTTTGGAGACGACTGATGCGCTTTGATCTCTTTTGGGTGCTCATGGGGCGCACGGCGTATGTCTTCGCTCCGCTCTATCTCATTCCCTTTGCCTATGGGATAATCGTCGGCGATACCTCGACCGGATTTTTTCCCGTTCTCAGCGTACTGACCTTTATCCTCGGCATGGTGTTCGGCAATATGGGGCGCAGCCACATGCGTCAGCTATCGGTGCAGGAAGGGATGCTCTTTCTGCTCGTTGTGTGGTTTTTCCTCGCGCTGCTCGGCATGCTGCCCTTCCATCTGGCGGGGCTGCATCTCTCGCCAATCAACACCTTCTTTGAATGTATCTCAGCGCTCACGACAACGGGTCTGACGGCACTGCCCGAGGATCTGCCGCCTGCGCTCCTCCTCTGGCGCGGACTGATGAGCTGGTTCGGTGGTCTGCTCTTTGTCGTCATCCTCGTGACGGTGCAGCCCGTCGTCGGCGGCTGCTTCGGCGTGGATTTTTCGGTGCGGCAGGAGCGGCTATTCAGCCCGCTCTGGAATCGCATGACACGGCCCATGCACGAGATGACGCTGCTCTATATCGCCATCACGATTGCTGCGGCTCTCCTCTATCTCGCGGCGGGCGACACGGTCTTCTCTGCACTGCTGCTCGCCCTCTATACGATTGCCCTCGGGGGCAGGGCCGATGGCTGGTGACCTCCCTCCAACACCATCCCTGATGATCGCGGGCGGGCTCAGCGCACTGCTCTCAGCACTGCCGCTCCTCACGATCCGACAGCTCCTGCGCCGACGCGGTGAGGTGGACGTGCTGCGCCACACGGAGCTGCACGCCTTTTGCCTGCTCTTTCTCGCCGCTGGATTGGCGCTCACCATGCCGCCCCTGCTGCGCGGTACATCCGCCCCCATGGATGCCATTTGCCTACGGATTTTTTTCTACGCTATTTCCTTTCTCTCCACGAATGGGCTGCTGCTCGCAGGAGCGATCCCTGACCACGGCGGTGCCGTACTGCTCTTGACACTTCTCGCCATCATCGGCGGCTGCATGGGCTCGGCAGCAGGCGGTTTCCGCATTTCGCGACTGCTCGTACTGCTCTCGCTCTCGTGGACAGAGCTGCAGCGCACCCTCCACCCGCGCATGGTATTCGCCGTGCGGCAGGGGGGGATGCCGATCCCCATCCACTCGGTCGGACGGGTGCTCGTCCTCTCTTTTTTCTTCGCCGCCGTCTTTTGCGGTCAGCAGCCTCCTCATCTCTCTGGCGAACCTTGCCCCCATCGAGACGATTGCCCTGACGGTCTCCTGTCTCACAACGACGGGCGGTGTCGCGGGGCTGGTACACATGGACACAGCAGCGGCACTCCCGGCATGGACAAAGATCATCTGTGCCTTTCTCATGATCCTCGGACGCATCGAGATCTTTGCCTTTTTCCTCTTCGTCGGTGCGCTGTTCAAGGACACAGGGCATAACTGGTAGGACACTATGAATATCTATACGGTCAACTATATCCTGTCACGCCTTTCCTTTGCGATGGCGGCGGCACTCGCGATTCCCCTTGTCCTCGCCATCGTCGGCAAGGAGGCAAGCCGCGAGGCGTTCATGCTGTCCGTCTTCGTCAGCATCTTTTTCGGCATCGCCTTTCGCCGTTACGGGAGCCCCTCCGACGATCTGACCCCGCGCGAGGGGATCGCCATTACAGCGTTCGGCTGGTTCACGGGGACTTTTCTCGGGATGCTTCCCTACCTCCTCGGCCACTACCTCGGTTTTCTCGACGCACTCTTTGAGAGTATCTCGGGCTTTACCGGTACGGGCGCGACGGTCTTTGTCACACTCGATGGGGTGCCGTACAGCATCCTCTTCTGGCGGATGATGACGGCGTGGATCGGCGGCCTCGGCATCATCGTGATCTTTATCGCGCTGCTCCCGCAGTCCGGGGCAAGCACGATCTATATGTACAGTGCCGAGGGCAGCGGTCCGACGCTCGACCGTGTCATGCCGCGCCTGCATGAGATGACCGTCGCGCTCTTTAAGATCTATCTGATCTTCACCGTCATAACAACGGCTATTTTTATGGTGTGCGGTGTCGATTTCAGTATTGCTCTTGCCCATGCAATGTCCACCATCGGAACCTGTGGTTTCTCCACCTACGACGACAGCACGATGCACTTTCACAATCTCCCATTCGAGCTGTGGACGGCACTCTTCATGTTCCTCGCAGGCGGCAGTTTCTCACTCTACTACCGTGCCTATATCAAGGGACCCGCGGTCATTCTGCGCAACGCGGAGTTTCGCACCTATCTCGGCATCGTACTCACGGCGATGCTCCTCATCGCGCTCAACCTCATCCTTTCGATGGGGATGGACGGCGACATGGCGGCACGCGTCGCAGTATTTCAGGTGACCTCGCTATCGACGACGGGATTCGTGTCGGCGGACTTTGAGACGTGGCCGACCTTCTCCAAGATGGTGCTGCTCCTTCTCATGGTGATCGGCGGGTGTGCAGGCTCAACGGCAAGCGGCATCAAGGTGGCTCGCCTCATCCTCCTCGTGCGCAACGCACGTGCGGTCGTCCTCCAAAAGCTGAATCCGAACCGCGTGGTGGACATTACGCTCACAGGCGCACATGTGGACGGCGCAATGCTGCTGCGCGTCGGGACATTTTTTTCTTCTCTACCTCGCCGTCATCTTCGTCACGGCATTCCTGCTCGCGATGGACGGCCTCCTCCCATTCGACGCTGTCGCCGTCGCCATCACGACCATCGGCAACATCGGTCCCGCGTTCGGGATCGTGAGTGCGACCTCTACTTATGCACCGCTCTCCGACTTCTCAAAGGCAATTCTCTGCCTCACAATGCTCCTCGGCCGCCTTGAGATCTTCACCCTGCTCATTCTCCTGCAGCCGTCGTTCTGGCGCAGGACGCATCGATGGTAAAAAGAGACTGTCCAGCGAAACAGCTTCGCCGACAGTCCCTATTTTTACGCCGCAGTTCTTCGAGCCGCGCCAGTGTCACTTTGGTCAATCCGTTCATGCACCTCGATGCGCCCGAGCGGTTTCGTGTGCGTGCTGATGTATTCCGCGCGCATCAATTTTTTTGCCTTTTTTACCGAACGACGCAGTTCGGGTGAGGTAATGCGATACGCGCCTGCCCCGAGGATAAGGCTCTGCTCCGCTCCATCCGACGTGACGACATGTACCTCGCGTCCCATGCGCACCGCTGTATAGGCGAGCCGCTCGATGCAGCTGTCCGCCGTCTCGCCCCGTCGCCGTATAGATGACGCGCATACGACTGCTGATCTCCAGCGTATGCTCCTCTTCGTCCGTAGCAAAGGCATCAAAGACGACGGTCATCTCGTAGTTCTCAAACGCACCGTACTCCGTCAAAATACGGATGAGGACATCACGCGCCTCATCGAGGTTGCTGCGCAGGCGAATGAGCTCCGGCCACGCGTTGATGACATTGTAGCCGTCGATGAGGTAGTACGCGGGCTCCCGCTGCGCTGCCATGTCACACCGCAGCCTTTGCCCTGCGCTGCCGCTGTGCCTCGTACATGAGGATCGCCCCCGCGACGGAGGCATTGAGGGAGTTGATCTTCCCCACCATGGGCAGGCGTACGGTAAAGTCACAGAGATCACGCGTGAGACGGCTCATGCCGCGTCCCTCGCTGCCGATGACGAGGACGAGAGCCCCTGTAAGATTGGCATGGTCATAGGGTCTCCTCGCCGCTCATATCCGCACCCGCAATCCAAAAGCCCTGTTCCTTCAGCGCACGCATGGTCTGTGCGATATTGCCGATGCGCGCAACGGGCACATATTCGAGTGCCCCCGCCGAAACGCGCGCGACGGTTTCCGTCAGGGGGACGCTGTGACGGCGCGGGAGAAGAATCCCGTGGACGCCGGCTGCATCCGCCGTACGAATCAATGCACCGAGATTCTGCGGATCCTCGATGCCGTCGAGGAGCAGGAGGAGCGGATCCTCTCCGCGCGCCCGCGCGCCCGCGATGATCTCCTCCACTGCAGCGTAGGCGACGGGCGCAACATAGGCGACTGCCCCCTGATGCCGTACATCCTGCGGAACGATGGCATCGAGCTTGCTGCGTCCGACCGTGTCCACCGTGATGCCATGCTCACGTGCGAGATCCCGCAGTTCGTTGACGCCGCTGCCGCGCACGCCGTCGGCGAGCAGAATGCGGTTGATGCCGCGCCCCGCCTTGATCGCCTCGATGATGGCATGCCGTCCCGCCAAGATGGGCGGGGTCTTTTCCTCCTGCGGCACAGCATTGCGCTGTGCATGCTTTTCTTTCATCGGATTCACCTTCTGCACCATCAGCTGCGTGGGATAAACGCTTCGAGCCACGGCTCCTCTGCGACGATGAGATCGCGCATCCGCAGCATCATCTCTTTGATTTCCCACTGCGCCCCGGGCGTTGTGACGCGCTTTTCATAGACGTCCATAAAGGAGCGCAGATTGAGGGTCGTGACAAAATTCGTACACGCCCCGCCCGGCAGGACAAAGCGCGCATCCTGCTTTGCGACACCGAGCGTGAGAAGCTCGTCGTATGTCTTTTGGATTTCCTGCATACACGCCATATAGCGTGCATACGCCTCCGCGTTTTCTGCTACGGTCTGAGGGACGACGTGCCCAAAGAGGCCGTCCATCTGCTTTGCAGATTGCTCCGAGACATAGCGCTGACTCTGTACGCTCAGTGAGACGCCGATACGATGACGGCTATACTGGGCGAGAAGCGTACGCGACACATCCTTAACGGCAAATGTCATGGAGCAGTGCTCGACGACGGAGAGATGTTTGCTCGTCATAATGCGCGTGAGGAGGCGCAGCATCTCCTCCTCCGTCTTTTCCTCCGTGAGCAGTTCGATGGGCGAATCCGCGCTGTAGCAGGTGCGTGCTGCCGTCCAGCAGGTTTTGAGGTAATTCGGTGTCTTCGAGATCAGTTTAATTTCCATGCTTTTTTTCCCCTTGCATCTGCTCCATCATCGCCCTCGCAATGATCTGAAATGCCGCTTCCGTAATCTCCTCGAGACGCTCTGTCTCATGGCGGATGTAGAGGCTGCCGAGGAGCGCCTCAAAGCCTGTGCTCGCATGATAATCCGCGACCGATGCACTGCGCGGCGCATGGCTCTTCGTATTCCGTGCACGGCGGTAGATCGTCTGCTCCTCCTCGGTCAGCATAGCAGCGATGCCGCGATAGGCGCGTGCCTGCCAGACCGCCGAGACGATCTGGGCACTGAATGCGTGCAGCCCCTGCACCTGCGCCTGTTCGTACGAGAGGAGGCGCATGCGTACATAGAGATGAAAATATGCGTCGCCAATGTAGGCAAGCACGAGCGGATGCACCTGGGCGGCATCCACATGGTCATAGCGCACGGCGGGATTCCCGTCGCCATCCGGCAGGAACATCGTGCGGACAAGCTGCTGAAAGCGTTCAAACTTCATGCGCGTGTTACGCCCGCTTCCAACGCACACCGGTCGGCGTGTCCTCGATGAGAACACCCGCCTCCTTCAGACCCGTCGCGAATCTTATCCGCAAGCGCCCAGTTCTTCTCCGCGCGTGCTTCCTGCCGCAGGGAGATAACAAAGTCCATGACGGCATTGGTCAGGCCATCGTCTGCGGGAGCCGCCTCATCCTGCTCGAAGATGCCGATGATCCCCGCCATTTTGCGATATGCCTCGGCTGCCATGCGGAAATGCGCCATGTCAAACGCCGTGCCGTGCTCGACCTCCTGATGATAGCGATTGATCTCCTTTGCGAGCCCAAACATCTGGCTGATCGCCAGCGCCGTGTTGAAATCGTCGTCCATCGCCGCATCAAAGTCGCGCAGAAATGCCTCCGCCTGCACGGCAAGATCCGCCGCAGTGTCCGCTGTCCCCTCCCGTTTCAGGAGTTCGTCGATCACGTCATTCGCGCCTTTCAGACGCGCGAGAGCCGCCTGTGCCTCCTTCAGCCGCTCGTCGCTGAAATCGAGTGGGCTGCGGTAATGGGTCTGGAGGATGAAGAAGCGGATCACCCTCGCCCGGATATTCCTTCAGAATGTCCTTGACTGTGAAGAAGTTATTCTTCGACTTCGACATTTTCTCGTTGTCGATGGTGATAAAGCCATTGTGGAGCCAATAGCGCGCAAATTTCACGTCAGCGTCGATGCATGGATCCGCCTGTGCGATCTCATTCTCATGATGCGGGAAGATCAGATCACTGCCGCCGCCGTGGAAGTCAAACGCCTCACCGAGATACTTCACAGACATCGCCGAGCACTCGATGTGCCAGCCCGGACGCCCCTTCCCCCATGGGCTGTCCCACGACGGCTCACCCGGCTTTGCCGCCTTCCACAGAGCAAAGTCCATCGGATGATGCTTCGTCTCGTTGACCTCGACGCGCGCACCTGCCTCCATGTCGTCAAGACTGCGTCCGCTGAGGCATCCGTAGGGGAGCAAATGCCTCAACGCTGTAGTAGACGTCGCCCGCCTCCGTAACGTAAGCATAGCCGCGCTCGATCAGCGTCTCGATCATGCGGATGATGTCGGCCATCGTCTCGGAGACACGACGAAATACATCGGCACGATGCACATTCAGCGCATCCATCGCCGTAAAGTAGGCGGCGATATAGCGATCAGAGATCTCCTTCCACGTCACGCCCTCGCGGTTCGCCGCATTGATGATCTTATCGTCCACGTCGGTGAAGTTCTGGATGTAGCGCACGCGATAGCCCTTGTGTGCGAGATAGCGCCGAATGACATCCCACGTCACAAAGGGTCGTGCATTTCCGATGTGCGGGTCATTATAGGGAGTGACACCGCAGCAGTAAATGCTGACCTCGCCCTCACGCAGCGGGTGAAATTCTTCCTTTTACGGGTCATTGTATTGTAAACAGTAATCATCGTATCTCCTTATTCACGCTTTTCAGGACATCCAGCCGCGCCTTCAGTGCGGCGATCTCCTGACGCATCTGTTCGATCATCTCCGCCTCGGGATCGGGCAGCATGTCATGATCGAGGTCGACATCCAGCTCACTCGCGATCTCCTCGGCACTCTCCTCACAGTCCATGGAGTAGGCGCGTGCCCTCAGCAGCTCTGCCTCTGTGCGGACACGCTGTCCCCTTCATCACGACAATGCGTCCCGGGATGCCGACCACGGTGGCATGTGCAGGAACGGGACGCAGGACGACAGAGCCCGCACCGATCTTGGCGTGGTCGCCCACCGTGAACGAGCCAAGCACCTTCGCGCCCCGATGCCACGACGACGTTGTTGCCGAGCGTCGGATGGCGCTTCCCTTTTTCTTTGCCCGTTCCGCCGAGGGTCACCCCCTGGTAGAGCGTGACGTTTCGCCCGATCTCCGCCGTCTCACCGATGACGATACCTGTTCCGTGGTCGATAAAGAGCCCCTCGCCGATGGTCGCTCCCGGATGGATCTCAATCCCCGTCAGGAAGCGCCCGAAGTTCGAGATCAGGCGCGGGATCAGCACCCAGCCGCGCACAAAAAGTGCGTGGGCGATACGGTGCAGCCAGATGGCATGCAGCCCGCCGTAGCAGAGCACCACCTCGATCACGCTCTGCGCCGCCGGGTCACGCTCAAAAACGACGCGAATATCGCGCCTGATCTGTGCGAACATGAAAGAATCCTCTCTGTGATGAAACACAAAAAACAACACGGATAACATCGAAGGTTTTGCCGTGTCTTTTTATTTTATCAAAAAAGAACCTGCCGCGCAACTGCAAGAAAACACCCGCAGAGCCACGCCCCGCGAGTGTTTTCTTACAGCTGTCGGCACGCTCAGAGCCCCTCCTCATCACGGCCATGATGCGGCTGCCCATCGACGATCTGCATTGCGCGCACCGTCTCTGTGAGCACCTCCACCTCGTATTGGAGCTCCATGCCCTCAGCACGGTTCAGGACATCGCCCTTATGTGTCGACACATAGCGCGGGGGCAGATTGTTGAGGGCAATCATCATCATATCCGTTCTGCAGCGATCACACATACAGATGTCGGGGTACTGCGGCGCAAGACGCTTCAGCATGTGATCGACGGCATCCTCCATGTAGTTCTTAAATGGCAGATGATTCATCGCATCATTCCTCCCCACCGAGGTATCAGCCCAGACGAACGGTATAGATGGTTCCCTTGTAGTTCTTCGCCATGAGCGCCTTTTCCGCAGCAACCGTGTACTCAATCGTATTCGGAGACTTCTTGCGAATATAGACACCGACATCGTCGTCGTCGCTCACATCGCTGTCGTCGATCATACACCGCACCATGCGTACCTCAGCCGCCTTCATGTGGCCCTTGAGCGCACGCGGTTCCTGCGTGTAGTACAGCTCGAACTCATCCTCATCCGCATACGTAAAGTAGGTCCATACGCCGTAGTCGACACGTGCGTCGATGTCCACATGGAAGCAGCCATGCTCGTTCAGGCTGCCGAGAAAATACGGAACAGCAGCTCGTCATGCGCATCGACATTCTTGTTGATGATCTTGACATCCTTCCCGCCCTTACGGCAGCGGAGCAGACCAAAGGCCACGCCCGTCTTTCCCGTGCGCAGGCGATCAAAGCCATCGAGGAGCTTTTTGCCCATCTCCTTCTCCTCGTGCTCCATGCCGAGCGGGAGATAGAGGATGAAGGGAGCATCCTTGCGCTGCAGTGTGGACTTTGTATGCTCCTGCTTCTTTCCGTCCGTTTTCTCGCCCGCCGTCTTCGCTGCGGGCGTTATGGCTCCGATCTGACGGGCAATGTACTCATCGAACAGCTTGCGTACGATGGGTGCCTTACAGGAGTTACCCGCGAGGAAGATGTGTACCTGCCGTACATCGCGCCCCTTGAAGGCCGCCGCCATCGCCTGAAAGAAGTTATCCACGCCGCGCCGTATGCGGTTCTCAAGCGTACGCTCGAGCTTTTTCACGTCGATGTGCAGGCGAACATTCGCACGGTTGCCTGCATTCCCCGTTTTTTCCGAGGAGAACAGTGTCATCTCCGTATCGAACGCATCCCCTGCTGCGAACTCCTCATAGCCCGCGCCATGCTCCCAGAAGGGGCGCAGCCGCTCGGCGAGGATCTTGTTGTTGAGATGCGACGCTGCATCGCGTGTCTCGCGTACGAGTGCCTCCGCCCCCGCAAACGTCTCACTCTCGGGCGGGAGCGCGAACGTGATCTTATGCTGGCGCATCTCGGGCAGATTGTCCTTGAACACCTCGTAAGCAAGCAGCTCGAGGATGTTCTCTCCGCCGAGATACATATCGCTGCCGAAGCCAAACTGCTCGATGATGAACTTGCGCCGCCCATTCTCCGGCACGGACTCCACGCCGAAGTCAAAGTCCGTCGTGCCGCCGCCGAAGTCAAACACACCGTAGGCGACCTCCTCGCCCGCGCGCTTCGGCTCAAGCCCATACGCCTCAAGGGCACTGATCGCGTACGCAGCGGGCTCATTTGCACCGTCGTACACGCGGAAACGACGCATCATATCCGCATCGTCGAGGAGAGCCTTCGGCAGCGTCTTTCTGAGACCGCGCTCAAAGCTCTGGCGGATGTGCTCACGTACGCTCTTCTCATAGCCCACGGGGAAGGAAAGGATATAGTCGAGATAGATGCTGCGATGCATATTGTTGATGTAGAGTCCGAGATAGTAGGCATAGATCTCGATGGGGTCGAAACCGCCCGCATCGAGCGGCTGCGTCTCCGCATACGGCTTGACCTCCTGAATGTAGCCGTGCCGATCCTTCAGGATCGGGGAGTTCGCCGTATCGCGCGTCCAGCGTTTCAGCTCGCTGAACACAGAATAGTAGACGGCGATCCCCTCCGTCGACTGACGTTCAAAGATCGCATCCGCCGCCTGATGCGACGCGGTCACCTGCGCCCACTCCGTATAGGGGCGTCCCTCGCGTGCACGGTAGAGCTGCTTAAACTTTTCAATATCGATCAGCTCAATCGCCGTCGGGTTCTCATAGTCCTGAATCGTCGGCTCATTGGAGTAGTCGCCCTTGCCGATGCGTAGGAGACGCGCCTCGCGGTCACGGCAGACGACGACTGTACTGCGTGTACCGAAGTCGATCGCGCAGGTTCCGTTCATGATGACATCCATCTGCGGCGGACGTGCCACGAGGAAATCCGTCGGCGGCAGACGCAGACAGACGCTGTCCTCACGTCCCTCATCCGTCAGTTCCTCGTAGAGATCCCAATGCCCAAGGCTCATATCCGTCAGGATGCGCTCCGCATAGGGCTGGATATTGGCGCGGACATGGTCGGTATACAGGAGAGATTTCTTGAACGGTTCGATGGAAAAATCGAGGGCGACCGAGCCCGTATTGATCGCCGTCTCAATAACGCTCTGGATGTCAAAGGTCGTGCCAAAGATCGTTTCCTTGAACCGCCCTGCCACCACATCCTCGGCAAAACGCTCATGGTCAAAGATGAGCTGATCCTCCTCGATGCGGATGTAGGCACGGATCTTCGGGATACTCCGCCACTAGACGGCGCAGACGCTCCTCCTGCTCGTGCGAGACATCCTCGGCGTTGAACTCATCCGAAATCCATTTCAGGAAGCTCTGTGCACCGCTCGTCTCCATCCCAAGGGAGAACATATACTTCTTATTGACAATGGAGGCTGTCTCATCTTTGAGCGCAGCAATATCGCTGCCAATCTGCTTTCCAAAAACGAAGCGTGCTCTCGTAAAAAGAATTGCCGAAATGCATTCTTTTTCAGATGTAAGCTGCGCATAAGCACCGGACGCGCCGTCGCCTGCACCTCTTTTTCGCGTCATTGATTCATCTCCCTAACGAAAAAAACAAAAATTCCTTTTATATAAATATTCTTCGTATTTCAGAAAAATCCTTTTCTTCTCTGCATGAAAAAACCCCGCGACATTTCGCGAGGTTGATGGATCGTCATGGTGCGCTCGGCGGGAGTCGAACCCACGCTTTCAGCTCCGGAGGCTAACGTCCTATCCACTGGACTACGAGCGCAAAGCACATGGTGCATTATAACGCAAAAGTATCTATTTGTCGATATTTTTTTCTTGCTCTGCGCGTGCGCCATCCTCCTCATCGGCACGATGTGCCGCCGAGATGGGGCGAAATAGTCACGAACCGCAATGATGTCATCCTCGATGAAGAGTGCTACAGGCGATTCGCGCAGCATGACGAGCTCCAAAAGACGTGCCTGCGCCGCAGCATCCTTCTCCTTCATCGCAGCAGACTCGGCAGCTGCGCGCGTCAGCGTCACTGCCTTCTGCTGCGCCGCAGCATAGTCATCGGTCTTGCTGAGAATGGATGCGAGATGATCGTAGACATCATCCGACAGTTCTAGTGGAGGTGCATTTTTCTCGATGCGGCTGCGCTGTTCCTGCATGTCCTGTTCGAGTGACGAAAGCCGCTCGCGCGTCACCGACAGGCGTACATTCCCCGCCTTGGCATCAGAGAGGATTTGATGATAGCGCGTCCAGCTGCGGTCGAGCTCAGCGATCTGCTTCTGATACGCCGTCCACCACGGCATGAAGTAATCCTGATCCCGTGCGATTGCGGCGCGCTGCTCCTGCGTCAGCGGAGCAGGAGTGCGCTCCGGCAGCTGCATGTGGACAACGATAGCACAGAGTACTGCAGCAAGCGCGACAAAGACAATAAAGATCCGATGCGGCAGATAGCGGAACAGCAGTATGAGCAGCAGCAGTACAAGGACAACAAGAGCATAGATCAGCATCGCTTACGATCCCCCACGCCTTCATCAGCACGGCGACGGAGTGCCGCACGGTCAAGAATGTGAATACATCCACGCGAGGCACGCACCATGCCCTCCTGGGCAAACTCACTAATCAAACGGCTGACGACCTCACGTGCCGTACCGAGTGCCTGTGCCGTCTGTTCATGGGTCAAGCGAATCTCACTGCCGGCGGTGCGCTCGGTCTCTGCCAGCAGAAATTTTTGCCAAACGCTGGTCAGCGGGGGTAAAGAGCATCTGCTGAAACCGCCACAGCATCTCCGAGAGACGGTGAACGGCGCCCTCATAGGCCAGCAGCCGCGCGTGGATGTTCTCCTCGAGAATCTTATGGCAGACACCCATCTCCGAGCTGAATAGCTCCGTATCTTCCGCTGCTGTAATCGTGACCTCGCAAGAGACGCTGCCGAGAAATGCTGCGCTCGAAAGGAGGGCAACCTCGCCGACGCGCATGAAGCAGAGGGTCAGCTCGCGCCCCTCGTCCGTGACGACGTAGACGCGCAGTGTGCCGGATACGATGTGCAGTGTTCCGAGATGCCCAAGCGCGCCGCGATGAATGATCTCTCCTTTGGTACAGCGGCGATAGTGCGTATGCGCAGCGAGGAGTACACGCTGCTCTGTCGTCAGCGGCTTCCACAGATCAAAGGTCTCGATATAATCCTGAAAATGATGTGCCTTTGACACACGTTCCGACATAATCATCCCCCCTTTTTCGTTTCATTTCCTTTCCACGGCTATGCCGTTTTTACAGCGGACAGTCCCGCCTGTGCCCCCTCGTACACAGCCTTGGCGATCTGCAGCAGACCACCCGTGCAGTCCCCTGCTGCATAGACATGAGGGACATTGGTCGCCATGTGTGCATCGACGGCGATCCTGCTGCCGTCAAGCCGAACGCCCAGTTTTTGTGCCAGCGCCGTACTCCCTGCTACACCGACGGCAAGAAAGATTCCGTCCACGTCCAACGCCGTCTCATCGGCAAAAACAACGCGCTCCACGCGACGCTCCCCCTCGACACGAAGCAGGCGGCGCGTATCAACGGTAACAGCGGGAGGAAAGGAAACCTCCGGTGCCGTGCCGTTCGTCAGGAGCGTCACGCGTGCAGCATGCGGGAGCAGGATCTGCGCCTCATGCTGCGCGTATGCCCCTGCCCCGATGACAGCGACATGCCGTCCGCGATAAAAGAACGCATCGCAGACCGCACAGCTGCTGACACCGTGACCCTCGAACGCGCGGATGCCCGCGACGGGAAGACCCGCACGCTGTGCTCCTGCGGCCAGAATCAGGGCATCTGCCGCATAGCTGCGCTGCCGTCCGACGACGATATAGCCATTACCTTCCGGCGGCATGGCAAAGCCCACCACCTCATCGCGTTCAAATACAACCCCCAGACGACGGGCACCCTCACTGCCGCGATGCAGAAGCTCCGCCCCGGAGATAGGCTCCTCGAAACCATAGTAGTTCTCGATCCGATCGGCAGCGGAGAGTGCCCCGTCGTCCTTGGCGACTACCGTCACATCGGCACCGCCGCGCCGCGCATAGAGCGCAGCCGAGACACCGGCGGGACCGGTGCCGACAATCACAACATGCATACCTGTCTCCTATATAGGAAGCACGAATAAGCTCAACACAACCATCCTGACGCATCATTTTATCAGTGATTTCTACAGATGCGAAAAAGGGACGTCTCATGGGACGCCCCTTCCTCCCTCCATCGATATCGTCGGCTCAGTGATGGTTGAAGAGCAGACTTACCGAACGATGACTTTGAATGCGCACAATCACATCGGCGAGCGACTGTGCGAGCGAGAGTACGACTAGTTTTTCCGACTGTTTCTCCGGTGCGAGCGGAACCGAGTCTGTAATGACCAGCTGATCGATCACGGACGCGTTGATCCGCTCCATGGCCGGATCGGTCAGAATCGCATGAGAGCATGCTGCCAGTACGCGCTTCGCACCGCGCGCAGCAAGTGCCTTTGCGCCCTCGCAGAGCGACCCGGCTGTGTCGACAATATCGTCGATCAGGAGTGCCGTCTTGCCCTCGACATCACCGATGAGGTTCATGACCTCAGCACAGCCGGGACACGGACGTCGCTTTTCAATGATGGCAATCGGCGCACGGAGGAAGTCCGCCATGATACGCGCACGCGTCACACCGCCCAGATCCGGCGAGACGACAACGAGATCCTCGATGTTCTGCTCACGGAAGTAATTTGCTAGTACCGGTGCTGCGGCAAGGTGATCCACAGGAATATCGAAGAATCCCTGAATCTGGCCTGCGTGCAAATCGACGGTGACAACGCGCGTCACCCCTGCCGTCGTCATCAGATCGGCGATCAGCTTTGCCGAGATTGGCTCGCGGCCGCGCGTCTTGCGATCCTGCCGCGCATACGCATAGTAGGGGACGACCGCCGTAATGCTGTGTGCCGACGCGCGCTTGCACGCATCCGTCAAAATCAGCAATTCCATGAGGTTGTCATTCACAGGATAGCTGGTCGGCTGAATGATGAAAATATCCTTCCCGCGGATACTCTCCTCAATCATCACCTGGATCTCACCGTTGTTGAACTGTCCGACGAATGCCTCACAGAGCGGGATACCAATGCGGTCTGCGATTGCTTTCGCCAGCTGTGGATTGGCATTTCCCGTCAGGATGCATACATTATCGGCCGGAAAACTCATCTCTCTGTTCCTCCCAAATACCGAGCGTGCGGTTATTAGTGAATACACAATTCATACTTAGTATAGCACGCACACCAGCATTTGGGAAGCCTAACAGGGGCTTTTTCATTTTTCTGTTATTAGCCACGCTTGTCGTGCCAGCCCTCAATCTCCTTCTGGCGCGCACGGGCGATGGAAAGTGTATCGGGCGGGACGTCGTGTGTGATGGTCGATCCCGCAGCGACATAGGCATTCGTTCCGACCGTCACGGGTGCAACGAGGTTGGAGTTGCAACCGACGAAGGCATGATCTCCGACCACCGTGCGGTACTTTTTCTTCCCATCGTAGTTCACCGTGATCGTGCCACAGCCCATGTTGACGTGCGCGCCCATATCACAGTCGCCGATGTAGGAGAGATGCGGCAGCTTCGTTCCCACGCCGATGTCGGAGTTTTTGACCTCGACGAAATTCCCGAGCTTAACGTCCGCAGAAATATGACTGTCGGGGCGGATGTGATTGAACTGCCCAAGATCCACATCATCGTCGATCTGTGCATCGTGCACATAGGCGTAGTGTGCCTTGACGCCGTTGCCGACCACGGTGTTCTGAAAGCGCACATGGGGACCGATGCAGCAGTCCTCACCGATCACCGTATCGCCCTCAAGGAAGGTAAAGGGATAGATCACCGTGTCCATGCCGACACGAACATCGGCATCCACGAAGGTCGTATGCGGGTCGATAATCGTCACCCCGTCCGCCATCAATTCTTCCGTCTTACGTCTCCGCAGAATGCGCTCGGCGATGGCGAGCTGACTGCGCGAGTTGATGCCGAGTGTGCTCTCGTAGTCGTCTGCCGTAACCGCCCAGATCTTCTCCCCCGCATCGCGCAGAATGCTGAGCACATCGGGCAGATAGTACTCGCCCTGTGCGTTCTCATTCGTCACCTTGGCCAACGCTGAAAAAAGTGCCTGTGCGTCAAAGCAGTATATCCCGGCATTGACCTCGTGAATCTGACGCTCCTCCTCCGTCGCATCCTTGTGCTCGACAATTTTCAGAACCTCGCCATTGTCACGGCGCACGACACGTCCGTAGCCTTTGGCATTCGGCATGATGGCTGTGAGCACACTGGCCTTCGCCCCCGCATGGACATGTTCCTCGTGGAACCGTGCCAAGAGCTCTGCCGTAAGGAGTGGAGTATCGCCACAGAGCACCATGATCGTCCCGTGCTCCCCGCCGAGGAGCGGCTTCGTCTGCAGAACGGCATGCCCTGTCCCGAGCTGTTCTTTCTGCTCAACATACTCCACGCTGTCCCCGATCGCCCTGCGCACCGTGTCGCCGCCAAATCCCGTGACGACAATGTTGCGGCGTGCGCCCGCCGCATCTGCTGCATCAATGACATGCTGCAGCATCGGTTTTCCTGCTGCGCGGTGCAGCACCTTCGGCAGCTTCGATTTCATGCGCGTTCCCTTGCCTGCTGCCAGTATCACCGTTATAAAATCCAACATGACACGCCTCCTTTTTTCCATCGCTGCCTATTCGGCATCGCTGCCATTCCGTTTGGAGCGCCGCTTGAGCAAGGGCGTCCCCGTCTTCTTTTCCTGTTCCTCAATCGCACAGAGCAGCGTCTGCTCCGAGTTCTCCATGTGCTTCGCCGCCATTTTGCGCGCACGGCGGGCATCGCCCGAACCGATGGCATCGACAAGAGAGCGGTGCTCCTCCAGTGTCGCCTTGAGACGCCCGGGATACGACATGGAAATCGTGCGAAAACGCGTCAGCTGCTCGCGCAGATTGCCGATGATCGCGAGCAGGCGCTCGTTGCGCGCTGCCTGATAGAGCAGCTCGTGAAACTCGATGTCCGTCTGCACGATACGCTCCATATCGTGCTCCTCGATCGCGCGTCCGATGGCAACCAGGAGGCGTTCCAGCCGCTCCTGCTCCTCCTCCGTGATGCGCTCTGCCGCCAGCTCACACGCCAGCACCTCAAGCGCGGCACGGATCTCGAAGATCTCGTTGATGTCACGGATGGAGACGCTCGCCACGTAGGCACCGCGCCGTGGGACGGTGACGACGTAGCCCTTCCTGCTCCAGCTTGCGAATCGCCTCGCGCACGGGGGTACGGCTGACGAGCAGCTCATCGGCAAGATCGTTCTCCTTCAGCCACTCGCCCGGCTTCAGGACACCGCCGCGAATCGCATCGCGCAGCACCTCACAGACGATCTCGCGCAGCGGCTGATAACTGTTGACCACAACCGGCGATAATTTTCCTTGCATAGCTACATCCCTCTGCTTACTGCTGACCCCTCACATCTGCCCCATCGTATGCGTCAGATGTACGTCAGCATCTGTCTCCTGCCGCATCATCTCTGCCGCACGCGCTGCATCACCTGCATCAGTAAATATACCGAATACCGTGGGGCCGCTGCCCGACATCATCGCACAGGCCGCCCCTGCCGCACGCAGGCGCGCGCGATAGTCGCCGACGACGGGATGTGCCGCCTCCGTTATGGGCTCGAGCACGTTTGCTGCCATACGCAGGCACGCCGCCGTATCTCCTGCACGGAGCGCACGCAGGAATGCCGCACGATCCGGATGCTGCGTCGGCGGATTCGCATCATAGGGACCGGTACGCCCACGGGGTTGAGACCGCCACAGGCGGCTTTTGCGAGGACGACCGGCAGATCGAATGCAGCGGGCAGATGCTCGAGCACCTCGCCGCGTCCCGTGGCAAGCGCCGTCCCTCCCATCAGGGAGAACGGTACGTCCGAGCCGATCTGCGCCCCGAGTCGGCAAAGTTCTGCATCGGATTGTCCGAGCGCATAGAGCTCATTCACGCCGCGCAGCGCAGCCGCTGCGTCTGCACTCCCGCCGGCAAGTCCCGCTGCAACGGGAATCCGCTTGTCGATGCGGATATGAACGCCGCCGCGCACGCCGCACTCTCGCATGAGAAGCGCCGCTGCGCGATAGGCAAGATTTCGCTCGTCTGCCTCGAGTCCCGGCAGGTCAACCGTCAGCGTGATCCCCGTCTCCTGCTTGGTGAGCGTCAGCGTATCGGCGAGTGCGAGGGACTGCATCACCGTCGCGATTTCGTGGTAGCCGTCCTCACGCTGCCCGAGAATGTCGAGCAGCAAGTTGATCTTCGCATACCCATTTACCGTCACCATCGGCAGACCTTCTTCCATTGTGCAGAGGATTTGCACCACATAACGTCACTAACTCCTTCTTCTCTCAGATTAGCAGGATTTTGAATTATATTCAATAGTTTCCAATTAAAAAATAGTAATTGGATCGATATCTATGGCAACATCATCGCGCAGATGCATCCTCTGTTCTCGCAAGAAGTCCTGCACATCGACCAAGTCGGCTGCCTTGATGAGTACGACAAAACGATACTCCCCACGTTCCTGTGCGATGAGTGCCGGGGACGGCCCAACCACCATATATCCCTGTCGCCCATGAAACGCCTTCTGAAACACGTCCACGAATGCAGCTGCTACATCCCATACGCGTTGTCGATCCATGTGGTGAAAGAGGAGTTTGACGAGGCGGCTTAGCGGCGGATAGAACAGCTCCCGCCGCAGCACGATCTCCTGTGCGTAAAACGCCTCGTAGTCCTGCCGCAGGGCAGATTGGACCGCATAGTGCTCCGGATTGTACGTCTGGACGATGACCTCGCCGCGCGCACCATGGCGCCCTGCGCGTCCCGCCGTCTGCGTGATGAGCATGAAACATCGTTCTGCCGCACGAAAATCCGGAAGATTGAGGCTCGCATCCGCACTGATGATGCCGACTGTCTGAACGCCGGGCAGGTCGTGCCCCTTTGCCACCATCTGTGTACCGAGGAGGATGTCGTAATCGCGTCGACGAAAATGCGCAAGGATCTCCTCATGGGCGTGTTTGCGTCCCGTCGTATCACGGTCCATGCGGATCACACGAGCCTGTGGGAGCAGCTGTGCCAACTCTGCCTCGAGCTTTTCCGTGCCCGCCCCGAAATATTTGATGCAGCGGCTGCCGCATTTGGGGCAGACCGAAGGTACATCCGCACGCAGATCACAGTGATGACAGACGAGGGTACCATTGGCATGGTAGACCATCGGCTGCCCGCACGCATGGCAGGAGAGTACGAAGCCACAGGCGCGGCAAAGGACAAACGTCGAATAGCCGCGCCGATTCAGCATGATGATCGCCTGCTCACCGCGCGCCAGCGTCTCCGTCAGGGAGATCACGCAGATCGTTGGAGAGGATCGTGCGCCGCCCGTGACGCAGCTCTGCACGCATATCGACGGCACGCACGCGCGGCAGGGGCTGCGCACCGATGCGCTCTGGCATGCGGAGGAGCGTCAGTTCCCCGGAGAGCGCCCGCGCATACGTCTCAAGCGAGGGCGTTGCGCTCCCCATAACGAGGATCGCCCCATGCCGACGTGCGAGGATCTCTGCGACAACGCGTGCGTGATAGCGCGGGGACTCATCCTGCTTATAGGACATATCCTGTTCCTCATCGAGGATGATGCAGCCGACATTCCCAGCTGGTGTAAAGAGCGCAGACCGTGCGCCGATGATGACCCCCGCCTCGCCGCGCCGTACCCGGAAGATGGCATCGTTGCGCTCGGCGAGCGAAAGGCGGCTGTGCAGAACAACAATATCTCCGGCAAACCCCTCCTGAAACGCCGTGATGAGCTGACCCGTGAGCGCAATTTCCGGCACGAGTACGATCACCTGCCGCCCCGCGCGCCGTACCGCACGCGCCGTCTCCATGTAGACGCGCGTCTTGCCGCTCCCTGTCACCCCATGAAGGAGATAGCCGTGAAACGTCTCCGCGACAGCGCCCGCCTGCAGCGCGGCGACGGCATGCTGCTGCGCCTCCGTCAGCGTCTCTCCGCGCATCTCACGCGGCCCTGCCGCATAGCTGTCACGCACCTGACGGCGCAGGTGCTCCGTGAGGATATGCGCATCGGTCAGATGTCGGATGGTCGCTGTCGTAATCCCTGCCTGCTTCAGTTCTGCGAGCGTGTGCTCGCGCGCCGTGCAAAAGAGCTCCAATGCGCGCCGCTGCGCCGGCCTTCGCGTGAATTCGGCAAGCAATTCCTCCGTAATCTCACCCGCGGTATAGTATTTCTCATACTTTGCCTTGTCACGCCGATCGGCACGGTATTCCTTGCGTATAAGACCATAGCGGAGGAGCTTTTCCAATGCCCCATCCACATCGCACGCTGGCAAAGCCGCCCGCAGCTGTGCCCCGCGCTGCTCGCCATGCGCGCAGAGGCAGTCGTAAACAGCGCGTGCTGCCGCATCCATCGAGGATGGGATGCGTTTCATCCACATCCTCCGCCGGCACATAGGCGGAAAAGATACGCAGCCCGCTCTTGCCCGGCATAAAGAGCCGCATCATCTCCGCCGCAGAGCAGAGATAAAATGCCGCCAGCTCCTGTGCCGCTGCAAGCAGCTGCGGCGTAAACCACGCCTCCTCATCCACGGGCTCAAGAATCGCGCGCAAACGATGAGCCGCCATCACGTGACGCATCGTAGGGGCGTACGGCGACGACGAATCCCTCGACACGCACCTGTCCAAACGGAACGAAGACACGCCATCCTACATCGATCTGCGGCAGCGCATCTGGCACGACATAGGTAAACGCCGTAGCAATACTCTTAACGGGAATGTTGACATAGACATCGGCAACCGTCATGCCTTCCCCTTTTCCGCAAAAAAGAAGCCGTCACACGAACACATCCGTGCAGCAGCTCCTTTCCTCCCGTTCGTCTGATTATCCAATGACCGCCTGATTGGCGAGAATCGCCTTGCCTGCCTGACAGGCAGGGCATATACAGGTATCCTCGCCCTGCTCTTTTGCCTTCTTCGCAGCAGCTGCCAGTTCCTGCGCCTTCTTTTCACCAAAGACCTTGACACCGTCCGGTGAATCCATAAATCCGATGACCTGATCAATCGTCAGCACATCGCCCTTCAATTCCTCGACCAGCTTGTGGAAGGAAGCGTGCTCCTCTGCTGTGCCCGCTGCGCGGAGAAAATGCTCTGCCTTCTCCTTCAGTCCCGCATAGACCGACCGTGCCTCTGCCAGCTTCTTGACCTCTGCGATAACTTCCTCACGACTGAGCGCCATGATAACTCCTCCCATCCGTTTTCTTAAATACAATCCACTCGCTATTATAGGGCATGACGCGTCGTTTGACAACCGAAAATGCGCAATAGAGAAACAGTATTGCTTTTCTCTATACGAGAATAAATATTATTCTTTTCCTCCTTGTTTGACTTTTTGACGAAATAAATGCTATACTGTCACCAACAAAGGAGGGATTCCCATGTCAATCTTAAACAATATTGCACACGCAGAGGTGCTCACGCTCAAGGATCAGGTCACCTATGCAGACGGACAGGTTGTCAGCAAGACGCTCGTCCAGAATAAAGGTCTCGGCATCACACTCTTTGCCTTCGCCAAGGGCGAAGGAATCAGCACGCATGAATCCAAGGGAGACGCGTTCGTCACAGCGCTCGACGGCGCGGGCATCATCACCATCGACGGTGAGAAATACGAACTCCACGCCGGTGAGAGCATCGTCATGCCCGCCAACCACCCGCATTCCGTCTATGCGGCAAAGGATGTGCCGTTTAAGATGCTTCTCGTCGTCGCATTCCCCGAAGCTTAGGTAATCACTGATTCACGAATATAGAGCTACGTTTCATACGTGGTTCTATTTTTTTTGCCGCTCCTGCATGAAGGCACGCGGCGACGTGTGCATATATTTCTTGAACACACTGCAAAAATTCTTATAGTCGCCAAATCCATTCGCCTCAGCGACCTCGTAGACGCGATATTTTCCTGATGCCAGCTGATTTACTGCCTTATGCAGACGCTCCCGCGTCAGCGCCTCGAGGAATGTCTGTCCCGTCGTCTCCTTGAACTTGCGGCTGAGATAGCTCGCACTCACACCAGCTTCCTCCGCCAGCTGTTCAATGCTGAGTTTTTCATGATAATCGCTGCAAATACGCTCCATCGCATGGCGGACGTAGGGATTCAGCCCATCATCCGAAAAAAATATCGTGCCCAATCAAGTCCTTCCAACAGCGGAACAGGCTCTGTTTTTTCTTTGCCGTGCTCTGCAAGGTGATGCAGAAGCGCTGCTAGTTCTTCCTCGTTGATCGGTTTCAGCAAATAATCTGCGGCGTGGAGTTCAATCGCCTTTTTGGCATAGTCGAACTCCGCATAGCTCGTGAGGAAGATGAGCTGCGGCAGAATCCCCTCATCGCGTGCGTGCTCTGCCATCGTGATCCCATCCATGCGCGGCATACGGATGTCCGTCAGGAGGATGTCTGGATGCGTTGTGCGCAGCAGCTCCAGCCCAGCCGCGCCGTCGGCGGCATCACCGACGACAACGCAGTCCATCGCCGCCCAGTCAATGGTACATACCAGTCCCTTGCGGATGATCTCCTCATCCTCGACAATCAGCACACGCTGCATTTTCCTCACCTCCGCTGCGCCAAATCGGCAGCACCATCTCCACCCGCGTACCGCCCGATGGTGGGCACGAAATCTGCACACCGTATCCTGCGCCATAGAGCAGGCGAATCCGACGGTCGATATTGTAGAGCCCCGTATGCACGGAGCGGTTCTCTCCCTCCGCCATCATCGTCCGCAGACGATGCAGCGTTTCTGCATCCATCCCCAGCCCTCTGTCCTCAATGACAATATGCAGCTGCTCTGCCTCCATGGTCATCCGCGACACGATCTCTATGTTCCCCTCTGCATCCGCACCATAGTGGATGGCATTTTCCACAACGGGCTGAAGGAACAGCTTCGGGACGAGACAAGTCTCTGCCCCTTCCTCCATCTCCTCGCGATAGGAAAAACCGCGCCCCAAAACGCAGCCGCTGAATCTCAATATAGCGTTCCAGATGGCAGAGATCCTCGGCGAGCGTCACCTGCCGCACACGATTGTCAATGCTGTAGCGCAGGAGTGTCGAAAGGGCAGAAATCATGCGCACGGCATCGTCGGGGGCGAGCTTCGTCATGAACTTGATATTCTCGAGCGTGTTAAAGAGAAAGTGCGGATTGAACTGTGACTCAAGCTGGCGAAGTTCCGAGATAACCCCCGCGCGCGCCTCCTCCTCGTTCTCACGCATCAGGCGGACGAGACTCTCCGCCATGCGGTTATAGGCGGCGGCGATCTCCTCAAACTCATTATCTGAGCGGATCACAAGTCTCCTCTGCAGATCGCCGTGGCGCACCGCACGAAACGCATCCACGATTTCGCTGACCGCCTGTGTCTTATCGCGCGTCTCACGGTGCACACTGACGACAATCAGCGGCAGCATGAGCAAAAAGACGCCGAGAAGAATCGCCGCCCCCGTCGCAAGTTGAGCGATTCGACTGCCGAGCGGCAAAAAGCGCATAGATGGTAAATCCCCCGTCCAGCACCTCAGATGCCGCATAATAGTGCTGCCCATCCACGCTGACCAGCCCCGTCTCGCCGTCCAACGCGGGCACGATTTTTTGAAATGCACGGTCCCGCAGTGTGGGCATTGTAACAAAGGGGGCACGTCCCGTACGGTCAGCAACAACGAAGTGTAACTTTCTCCCCGTCTGCAAATGCTGCCCCAGTTCCCGCGCGGGCACAACAAAGACGGCATAGCCTTCGATCGTCGATGCAGCGTCCCCCGTGCTAGGAGCATAGCGAACTGCCTGCCCGACAACATAGTCCCAATCCTGCGCGCCGTTTGGGACAAACTCCGCTACGCTCCCCTCCTGTCGCTCCATGCGCGAGAGTACGCCCCAGTGCATTGACGGGGGCAGAAGATATGGCGGAACCTCTTGCTCTGTGGAAAAGAGAACGTGCCGCTCCGCGTCTAGGAGGAAGAAATGCGGCTGTGCACCATAGCGGTTGAGCTGTGCGTAGATGCGCTCCATCGCGGCACTTCGCCCATTTCCGCCCGCATGGAATCCATCGAGTCCGCCCGCTGCGATCGCTGCGGCACGCTCCTCGTAGTCCTGCGTCAGCTCCGTAAAGATTGCCCCTGTCGCCCGTACCTCCTCCTCCGTGTGGGCGGCAACATTCCGTTGCCAGTATAATGCTGCCAGCAACAGACAGATCATCGTGATGAGCACGACGGGTACAATGGCATACAGAAGGAGTGCACTGCGCACCTCATCTTGAAATTTCCGCACGCACTCCCTCCTCACACAGCACAGAAAATAATTAACATCCGACTCTATTATACCAAATTTGGACAAAAACAAAAATACCGAGGTGTTGCGCCTCGGTATCTTTATCCTCACACAGCGTTTACTGGACGCTCGTAAAGATGTCCTTGAACTTGTCCAGCCACGACTTCTTGTTCTTCTCGACAACCTGCTCATTATCATCGATGATCTTGATCTGATCCTTCGGCAGGAGTCCGACAGGCGGATCTACATCGTCACGCACGGAGCGGCGATGGAGCTGCGAGGCGATAATGCTCTGTGCCTCTTTGCTCGTGATGAAGTCGATGAACTTCTTCGCATTCTCCATGTGCTTTGCATTCTTGATGATATAGATGCCGTCCGGCTTTGAGATAACGCCTTCCTTCATGTAGACAAGCTTGACGGGAGCGCCGTCGGCGACGTATTTCGCGCCGCCCTCTTCAAAGGTCAGACCGACAGCGTACTCACCGTCAGCAACGCCCTTGTAGACGGCAGACGAACCGGAGAGGAGCTTGCCGTCCAGATTGCGGCAGAGCTTCTCCACATAGTCCCAGCCCTTGTCCGGGTCGCCGTTCCCCATCGCATAGAGCATATTGATGAGATGCTCATAGGAGGACGAGGACTTCGACGGATCGGCAAACGCGATCTTGCCCTTGAGTGCGGGATTCAGCAGATCCTCATAGCCCTCAACCTTCACATCGCCGATGAGGTTCGTATTGATCATGATAACGCTCGGAATATCCGTAAAAGCGCGTCATCGGACCCTCGGTGTTCTTGAACGCGGGCTGAATGTGATCCTCGTTCACCGAAGTATAGTTCTCAAAAGAGTGCCGCCTTCGGCTTCATCGTATTGAGTGAGCCGCCCCAGAAAATATCCCCGAGAGGATTTGCCTTCTCGGACTCGACGCGCTTTAAGAGCTCGCCCGTACCAGCGGCGATGACCTCCACCTTTACACCGCTCTCTTTCTCAAACTCCTCGACAAGAGGGTTGATGAAGGCAAGCGGATGCGGGCAGTAGATGACGAGACTGTTGTCGTCCGCCTTTGCCGCCTGCTTCTCACCACCGCTCCCGCCGCCGCAGCCGCTGAGTGCGGTGCCGAGGACGAGGGATGCCGCAACGGCGGCAATCACCTTTTTGAATCGCATGGGATGACCTCCTTTGACAAAACTGCCAAACCTATAACATCATCGGGAACGTGCCCGAAAGAAACGCATTAGAGGGTAACGTCGCGGCTGCCCGACACGCGGAAGAAGATCAGCATCGCGGCGATCGTCGTGAGCGTCAGGATCGTCGAGAGTGCCGCCGCCGTACCGTAGCTGGCGCGAATGACCTCCGTGTAGATGGCGACCGACATGGTCTTGGTCGCGCCCGTGAAGAGGATGACCGAGGAACTGAGCTCATTGATCGCCGTAATCCACGAGAGGATCGCGCCGCTCATGACACCCGGGAGCATCATCACCGCCGTCACCTTAAAGAAAGTTTTCAGCGGGGACGCACCAAGACTGATAGATGCCTCCTCGATGCTCGGGCTGATCTGATAGAGAATCGCCGAACTCGAGCGCAGAGTATACGGGAGGCGACGGATCACGAGAGAAATGATGATGATGAGTGCCGTCCCCGAGAGGAGCAGCGGTTCTTCATTGAACGCGAGGAGCAGCGTGATACCAAGAACAGAGCCCGGGATGATGTACGGGAACATCGTCAGCGTATCGATGATGTCCGTGAGCAGGCTCTTGCGCCGCGTTGTCAGATAAGCGACCGTCATACCGAGGAAGACGATGATGAGGATGGCCGCCGTACTGTAAAGGTAGGTGTTCGAGATCGCCGTCCCCAGGCTGCTGAAGATCGTCGTATAGCTCTCAAGTGAGTAGCCGCCCGTAAAGACCGCACCGTTTGTCTCTAGGAATGAGGTGTAGACCACAACGAGCTGCGGGATGAGCGACAGCGCAACGAGCAGATAGATGGCGGCGTGCATCAGTACATTCCGTGCACCGTGCAGCTCTTTCACCGCAATCGGGCGCAGGGAGCTCATCGTAAACGACTTGCGGCTCACCACATACTTTTGCAGCAGGAAGATCGTCGAAGTGATGACGACCATGATCGCCGCCATCGCTGCCGCGAAATTCGCCTGATCGCCGACCTCGTTGATGAACTCCGAGTAGATCATGACGGGCATGACGTTGAACCCCTTCACCGATCAGCATCGGCGTACCGAAGTCCGCCATCGCATTCATGAACACCATGAGTGCCCCTGCGAGAATGGTCGGTGTGATGAGCGGTACAATGACCGTCGCCACTTTGCGGATGCCACTGCAGCCAAGACTCTCTGCTGCCTCAACCAGCGCCGCATCGATGCTCTTCATCGCACCGGCGGCATAGAGGTAGATGAATGGATAGAGCTTCAGCGTCAGTACGAGCAGAATGCCTGAAAAGCCGTAGATCGACGGGAACTCATAGTGGAACGTCGTCTGCAGCCACTGTGTCAGAATGCCGCTGCGCCCGCCGATGAGAATCCATGAGTACGCGCCGATGAAGGGCGGCGAGAGCAACGAGATGATGATGCAGATCTCGAGTGCCGTCTTGCCGCGCACACGGAAGAGTGTCATACAGTACGCGAGTGCCGTTCCGATCACGATGGCAAGCACCGTCACACAGGCCGTCACGCTGAAACTGTTGATCATCGACTGATAGTAATATTTTCGCTCGAAGAAATGTGTGAAGTGCTCAAGCGTGAACTCCCCGTGACGGCATCCTGAAACGCCGAGATGAAGAGGGAAAAGAGCGGATAGATGAGGAAGAGTCCGAACACGGCAATCGACAGAGCCGTGATGCCCGTCCAGAAGTCGAGGCGCACGCCATGCTTACTCATAGTGCACCACATCCTTCAAAATATTGCGTGAGCCGTCTGCCGTGAAGACATTGACACGCTTTGCATTGGGGACGCAGACAGACCGTATCCCCGACCTCCAGCTGCTGCTCAGCATGGCCGAGATCCTGTGAGAACTCGATGGACGCCTGATGCGGCAGGGATCATCTCATCGGCGAAGCCGAGGCTGTAGTTGATGTACTTGCCGAGGAACACCTTTGTGCGCACCTCACACGAGAGTCCTTCGGACTGAATGGACAGTTCCTCGGGGCGCACGGAGACGACGACCTCCATTCCGTCCTCTGCCGCATCCTCGATCCCCTCCATGGGCATCTCCCAGCCATTGCGGAAGACGACGCTCGTCTTCTCTCCCGCCCGCTTCACCGTGGCGCGGAAGAGATTGGAGTGCCCGATGAAGGTCGAGACAAAGATGTTCCACGGGCGCTCGTAGATGGTCTGCGGACGCGCCGTCTGCTGGATCTCGCCCTTGTTCATGACAGCAATGCGGTCGGAGATCGAGAGTGCCTCCTCCTGATCATGGGTGACATAGACCGTCGTGATGCCAACCTGTTTCTGTACCGCGCGGATCGCGGAACGCATCTCCACGCGCAGCTTTGCATCGAGATTGGAAAGCGGTTCATCCATGAGCAGTACGCTCGGATGGATGACGATGGCACGGGCAAGTGCAACGCGCTGCTGCTGACCGCCCGAGAGACGTTCGGGAAGGCGATCCTGATAGTCCGTGATCTGTACCACGTCGAGGATTTTATCGACGCGCTCCTTCATCTCCGCCTTTGGCACCTTACGCAGCTTCAGCCCATATTCTACGTTCTCCCGCACGGTGAGATGCGGGAAGATCGCATAGCTCTGGAACACCATGCCGATGTTGCGCTGATGCGCGGGAATGTCATTGATGCGCTTCTCGTTGAAGCAGATGTCGCCACCCTCGATGCTGTTGAATCCTGCGATCATGCGCAGGAGCGTCGTCTTGCCGCAGCCTGAGGGACCAAGCAGAGTAAAAAACTCTCCATTTCGGATATGCTCCGTGATCCCCGGGATAATGGTGAGATCACCGTATTTCTTGACGGCATTCTCGATCTCTATCGCTACGCTCATTTTCACTCCTCCAATCGGAAATACGCACGATCACACTATTATTTGTTTAATTGTATGTATTATACAAATATTTGCGATAGAATAATATCCTTAAAACTGCAAAAATATCCGGAAAACTGAACACACAAAAACAGCCCATCCTCGCGAAATGAGCTGCAGCGCATTGAGAACTATACTACCGTCCTCGACGAAACGATCCCCCGCCGCGGTACGTATTGACAACGCAGGTGAATACTTGTCCGCACGTCGGACACTGAATCACATGATCGATGATGTCGTCCACCCAACATCCATCTTTTTTCTCTTCTCCGAGAGGACAGGTTCCCTCCACGAGGATAAAGCCCTCGTCGGCGACCAATCGCTTCATCTGCTCAATCGTTCGCTCATACTGGCGCGGAGAGGAGAAATGAGGCACTTCCTCGACCTCTGAGCAATGTCCGCACACATTCATTCCCTCCCGAGTGAAATCTACTGCGTCAGGATAGCTTCTGCGGCCGCCATCACGCCGAGCGCTGCGTGCTCGAACGTCAGCCCGCCCTGCAGATAGATGCAATATGGCGCGCGCATGGGGCCATCGGCACTCAGTTCGATCGACGCGCCCTGCACGAATGTCCCTGCCGCCATGATGATCTGATCGGTATAGCCCGGCATATCCCACGGCTCCGGTGCGGCAAACGCATCGACCGGGGACATCGCCTGAATGGCACGTGCAAACGCCTTCATCCGCGCCGCATCCCCAAGCTCAATCGCCTGGATGATGTCGCCGCGCACCTCGTCAAAGCGTGGAAACGTACGGCAGCCAAGCCCCTCAAAGATACCAGCGGCAAAGACCGCTCCCTTGAGTGCCTGTGCCACAACATGGGGAGCAAGAAACAGCCCCTGAAAGAGGAGGCGATTCGAGATGAGACTTGCACCGAGTTCATCGCCCATACCCGGTGCGGTGAGACGGTAGGACGCCATCTCAACGAGGTCACTGCGCCCTGCGATATAGCCGCCCGTCGGAGCAAGTCCGCCGCCGGGATTCTTGATGAGAGACCCCGCCATGATGTCCACATCCGCGATTGCCGTCGGCTCCTCCATCTCCACGAACTCGCCGTAGCAGTTATCCACAAAGACAATACAATTGGGATTCGCCGCCTTGATGCGCGCGCTGACGGCACGGATATCTGCGATGCTGAGCGGCTGACGCTCACTGTAGCCGCGCGAACGCTGGACGAGTGCCACCTTCGTCTCGGGCGTCACGATACGTGCGATGCCGTCCAGATCCACGCGCCCCTCATGCATGGGCAGTTCATCGTAGGAGACACCGAACTCCTTCAGCGATCCGCAGCTTTCATGCGCCCACCCGATCACCGTCTGCATCGTATCGTAGGGTGTGCCCGTGATGGAGACGAGGCGGTCACCGGGACGGAGAATCCCGAACAACACCGTCGCGAGAGCGTGCGTCCCCGAGACGAACTGCGTCCGCACGAGAGCACGCTCCGCACCAAAGACGCGCGCATAGAGCTCATCCAGTTTCTCGCGCCCGAGATCGCTGTACGCATAGCCCGCGCTCACGTTGAAATGCGCATCGGAGACACGGCATTCCCGCATCGCATCGAGCACCTTCTTCGTGTTCTCTTCCGCGACTGCATCCATGCGCTCAAACGCATTGCGCGCACGTGCCAGTACATCCGCCCGCAGACTGCTCAGTTCATCTCTCTGCACAATGTCCTCCCGTTTCCATCATCCGCGATTTTCCTCCTGCTCACTCGCCCATTGCTCCGCTGTAAGATGCAGATAGCGCACGAGATACAGCTCCAGCCGCTGCTCCAGTTCCTCCAGATCGGACGCATCGAAGTCATAGCTCACATAGGGCATCCCTCCCACGTGGTACTCGCCGAAGAACTCATTGCGATAGCAGTTATAATAGATGCCGACGTCATTCCCCTTGGCAAAGTCCACATAGTCGATGATGAGGAATGAACCGTTCGTCAGCTGTGCCGGAGCCGCAGGTCGGACGAAGAGCGAAAAGCCCTCCATCTCCTCGGCAAGAGCTGCTCCATACGCCCACGTACGGATCGCATCGCACACGGGAGCGAGCTCCTGCGTCGCCAGCGCCTCCGCATGCAGCTCCGCCGTCACACGCGGCAGATTCCGTGTGAGCTCCCGCCCGAACGTCTCCAAATCTCCACAGACAAAGGAGGGCAGGGCAAAACTCACAACCCCGACCGCAACGCGCACCTTGTAGGTCTTTGTGCCGTCGTCATAGAAGCCCACGATCGCACGGTGCTCGGCAGGCGCGTCATAGCGAAAGAAATCATACTGCCCCTCATGTTCCTGCCGCATCTTGGAGAGCGTAAACCCATCCAATTCCTTCGGCAGTGTATCGAGCACCGTCCATGCCGCAAGCGCTTCGTCTACTTCCTTCGTAAACTCCTCCGCCATCGTACGCGTCCGTTACTTTCCCGTACGACCGCGCTTCGTCATGGGGATTCCCTTGGCGCAGAGCGGGCAGTGCTCGGGCGTATAGGTCTCCACATCCATCGTGAGGAGGGCGGTCGCAGGCACATCGCCGAATGTCGCCTTACCGCCGCTGCGGTCAACAAGCATCGAGACCGCCACGGGGACAGCGCCCGCCGCCTTCACCACGTCGATCACCTCTTTGATCGAGCCGCCCGTCGTCACGATGTCCTCGACAATCAGCACACGCTCGCCCTCACGCAGGGAGAAACCGCGGCGGAATGTCATCTTGCCGTCCACGCGCTCCGTGAAGATTGCACGGGTTCCGAGTGCCTTTCCCGTCTCATGCGCAAGCAGGATGCCGCCCGTCACGGGGCCAACGACCGTCTCAATCCGCGCATCCTTGAACTTCTCCGCCATCGCCTCACAGAGCTGCTGCGTATACTGCGGATGCTGCAGCACGTTAAACTTCTCCACATAGTGCGGGCTATGCAGCCCCGATGTCAGCAGAAAATGCCCGTCCATAATCGCGCCCGTCTGAACCAGCAGTGCGCGCACCTCATCCTGCGTCATCATATCTCCTCCAACTCCTTCAAAACAGCCTCTGCGGCCGCACGCGGATCCTCCGCCGCATAGATGGCACGCCCCACCACGATCTGCGACGAACCGGCGCGAAGTGCTGCCGCCGGGGTCATCACCCTGCGCTGATCGTCATGCGCCGCACCAGCGGGACGAATCCCCGGTGTCACGATCCAAAAATCGCGGCCGCAGGCGCGTCGAATCGCCTCCGCCTCCACGGGGGAGGCAACGACACCATCCAGTCCCGCCTCCTGCGCCAGCACTGCACGGCGCAGCACTGCATCCGCGACGGTTCCCGTATGACCGAGCCCCGTCCAGTCCTCCGCATCCATGCTCGTGAGCACCGTCACACCGATCAGCTTCGGACAGGGGACGCCCTCCTCCTCTGCCGCGCGGTGCAGCGCCTCTGCTGCTGTCCGCATCATGCGCAGACCACCCGCCGTATGGACATTCAGAATGTCGGGACGCAGACGCAGCAGAGAGCAGAGCCCGCCTGCTACAGTATTCGGTATATCGTGCAGCTTTAGATCGAGAAATACCTTCTTTCCCTCTCCTTTCAGCCACGTAACCACGTCACCGCCGAGCGCATAGAAGAGCTCCATGCCCACCTTGTAGTAGGAAACACTGTCCCCCAACTGTCCGACCAGTCTCTCTACAGCCTCGCGTGTATGGACATCCAGTGCAGCAATCAGCCGTTCATCTGCCATCATATCACTCCTCCACCATCCGCACCTGCTCATATCCCCTACGATCCTGCTCTCGTAAGAGGCGCACGTGCAGTCCCGTACGACAGCGCAGGACAGGTTCGGCCTCAGCCGTCAGCGACGATAGAACAAGCTCCCCGCACGCCCCATCTGCAGCAGAGCCCTGGCCTGCTGCATCGATGACCTCGGCAAAAAGCAGACGTCCATCGAGATGAATGCCCGCACCATCATCGTCGCTGCATCCAATCAGCACCCCCATCGAGGCACGTGTAAAGATGTGCGTATGACGCGCTCCCATGCGTGCCACCATCCGCTGCGTACGCTCCTGCGGACATGGGTGTGCACCGATGGAGATCAGCCGATAGAGTGCCGTCCTCTCCAATGTCTCTTCGAGCAGAGGAAGATCCTGCTCCCATGCGATCACCGTATCGGGCACAACAGCGTCCATGAGCCGGACAGCATCTGCCGCCGAGGCACAGGGGAGAACCGTCGCGCCGAGACCGTCGAGCGCATATTGGAGATCGAGTGTGCGGCTGTCCGCAGCATTCCCGACGAGCAGCACCGTACTCGCACGGTGCACGCCGCAGGTGCGGAGCATATCTGTCGCTGCCTGCACCTGCCGCGCCACATCCCCCTGCGTATAGCAGTGCACCTGCCCGCCTGCATCGGCGGTATCCCGCAGCACACTCACGCGCATAAGCCCCGATAAGGGCAGCGTAAGCATGAAAAAAGGGGCATTCGCCCCCTCCTCTGCCACGGCATCCAAAAACGGCAGCCGTGACATATCTGCGAAATCCTGCACGTCAGCATGACTCACACCGGCGCGTGCGAACGCGGCACGGTATGCCGCTGACTTTTCCTCTGCCCACTTGACCTCGCGCAGGAGCAACGCGCGCCGCTGTTCCTGCGTGAGCTGCGGTGCACCGCTCATGACTCGAGCGGCCGCTGATAGAAGAACGGCTGAAAAGCTCGTATACCCCATCTTGCGGAAGTTGAGAATCGACTCCGTCGCACCGACAAAGAGAATACCGCCCGGCTTCAACGCCTCAAAGAAGTGGCGATAGAGCTGCTCCTTTGCCTCATCCGTGAAATAGATGACCACATTGCGGCAGAGAATGAGATCGAAGCCCGTCTCGAACTTATCCTGCAGGAGATTGTGTCGCTTGAACTCGATCATGCTCTTGATCTCCTGTTTGACGGCATAGTGGTCTCCGTCCACGACATCAAAAGTACTTGCGGCGACGCTCGGGCGCCATGCTCTTGATCTCGTCCGCCGTATAGACGCCGCGCTTCGCCTTCGCCAGAATCTCGATATCGAGATCAGAGGCAAGGATACGGTGACGCGTCCCGGGCGTCATCTCCTTCATAATGATGGCAAGCGAGTACGGCTCTGCGCCGATGGAGCAGCCAGCGCTCCAGATATTGAGCTTCGACGAGCGTTTTAGGAGGTCAGGGATGACATCCGTCTCGAGCTTGCCGAATTTCTCCGGCGTGCGGAAGAACTCCGACACGTTGATTGTCAGATACTCGATAAACGCAGCAAAATCATCCTTGTTTCCCGCACACATGGTCAAAGTACTCGCTGCACTCCTTGTAGCCGGCGCGCGTGATCAGATTGTTGATACGGCGCTTCATCTGCGGCTCTTTGTAGAGATCCAGATCGATCTCCGTCTTTGCCTTGAGCTTCTGCTTGAAAAAGCTCCCAATCGCGATCCTCCGACATAACGTCCTCCCGTTCTACCTCTCTCGATCTGCTCCCGTCCAAATTATTGTATCGTAAAGATGCGGCGCGACTGCTTCTCCGCCAGCTTCGGCAGGATCACATGAAGAATGCCCGCCTCATAGGAAACGGATACATCCGCATCGTTTACATCGTCGATGAGGAAAGAGCGCTCAAAAGCCCCCGTCCTGCGCTCGTGGCAGAGGTACCGCGTCTCCGGAACATCGGCCGCACTGCGCTCCGCCTTGATCTTCAGCCGGCCGTCCTCACTGTACGACACCTCGATCGCATCCTTGGAGAAGCCCGGCAGCTCGGCAAAGATCTCGTACTGCGTCTCCGCATCGATCACATCGACACGAAACGGAAAGAGCACGCCGCCGACCTTGTCCAACGGATTGAAGGAATGTTCCATCACCGTATCCAACGCCTTGCTCAGCATCTCCTGCCCCTTCTCGGCATTCTCCTTCAGATTAAATGGCAATGGACGAAACATAACAGCCACCTCCGACCCTATAACGTACCAATCTACCGTATCATTATAGCAATAACCCGCCTTTTTTTCAATATGGCACATACGCATAAGAAAAGGGTTGTTCAACGAAAAACAGGAGCTTCGTCAAACAACCTTATAGAGGTTTCTCTTCCTCGTCAAACATTGATGCCATGTTATAAGAAACGTAGGCACACAAAAAAGGAGTGACATAACATCACTCCTTCAAGTCTCTATCGAGTTATGCGATCAGACGATCAGTCCGTCACCGTCTCGTCGCCCTCAGATGCGCTCTCCGCCGCATACTTCTTGACGTCAGCACTGTCTGCATCACGCTTTGCCTTCGTGATGGAGAGGAGATGCGCTTGCGCTTCGTGTCGATGCGGAGCACCTTGACCACAACGACGTCGCCCGTGTGGACTGCCTCGTCCGCACGCTCAATGCGCTTTCTCGGCGAGCTCGCCCATCGGGATCAGTCCATCAAAGCCCGGCTCGATTTCCAGAAATGCACCGAAGTCGGTCAGCTTGATGATCTTGCCTTCGATGAAGTCGCCCTCTGCGTACTTCTCTGCCTTTTCGACCCACGGATCCGGAAGGGTATCCTTGACCGAGAGGGAAATACGCTTCGCATCGCGATCCACGCTCTTTACGTAGACGTCGAGCTCCTGCCCAACCTCGAGCACCTCTGACGGATGCTTGACGCGATGCCACGCGAGATCAGAGATATGTGCCAGACCATCCACACCGCCGATGTCGATGAAGGCTCCGTAGTCCACGAGACGCTTGACCGTACCGCGTACGATCTGCTCCGGCTCGATGGCAGAGAACACAGCCTCTTCCTTCTCCGCGCGATCACGCTCGAGCAGCTTACGGCGCGAAAGGACGAGACGGCGCTTCTGCACGTCGATCTCGATGATCTCTGCCTCAACCGTCTGGTCAACGTAGACCGAGAGATCCTTCACGAAGTGAAGCTCCATCTGGGAGGCAGGAATGAAGCCGCGCAGTCCCATGACGTAGGCGACAAGTCCACCCTTGACCTCTTTGGCGACCTTCGCCTCGACGGTCTCGCCCTTCTCCTTGATGACCTCGATGTCCTTCCATGCGGCCATCTTGTCAGCTTCGACCTTCGAGAGGCTGCCGCCGTTATCGCCGCCGAGAGACTTGATGTAGACATCAATCTCATCGCCGACCTTCACGACGTCGCGTGCATCGTCCGGCGCAGGAACGGCAAGATCCCTCTTGGAGACAGGAATTTCCTGCTTGTAGCCAATATCCACATACGCCTCATCGCGGGATACCTGGACAACAACCCCTTTGACCACGGTGCGCTCTTGGATATCGGGCATATCTTCCTGTTCCAAAAGTTCCTTCATGCTCTGCTCTGACACTGTTTAAAAACCTCCTTGATAATCCAGTCCGGTGTAGAAGCACCGGCTGTAATACTAATTTTATTAATATGATTCAACCAATCAGACTGCAGTTCATCTGCTGTCTCAATGTGATAGGTTCGACATTTTTTTCGCTGCACAGCTGCGCGAGTCGCATCGTATTTGCGCTGTTCTTCCCGCCGACGACAATCATCACATCCACGTGCTCTGCCAGATCCATCGCCGCCGACTGACGCATATCCGTCGCCGTGCAGATCGTACGCAGGATCTTGATGTCGCGCGACTTATCCAGAAGGACAGACGCGATGCGCCGAAAGCGATCACTCGAAAACGTTGTCTGACACACAACGCCGAGCTTCCCAAAGGTTGGCAGCGCCGCTGCCTCCTCCTCGCTCTCAATAATGTGTGCCCGCTGTGCGGTCCACTCGAAGATACTCTTGACCTCCGGGTGATTTTTTTCGCCGATGATGACGACGGTATAGCCCTCCTCCGAGAGCTGCTTTGCCGAAAGCTGCGCCTTCTTGACGTGCGGACAGGTTGCGTCCACAAGATTCAGACCGCGCTGCTCCGCCTGTGCATACACCGCCGGACCCACGCCATGCGAACGGATGATGACCGTCCCATCCTGCATCTCGTCCAGTGTGCTGACCGTGCCGACGCCCTCCTCTTTCAGGCGTTCCACCATCTGCGGATTATGGATGATCGGGCCGAGTGTACTGGATGTCCCATCGGGGGAAGCGTTCTCTCTGGCGATCTCAATGGCGCGTTTGACGCCATAACAGAAGCCGAGATGTTCCGCTAAAATAACCTCCATAGACCTCTCCAACACATACCGAAATACACGGCGACTCTTATCCCACTCACACAATCTGTTTAACAGTATAACACGGCTATCGCGGGCGTGCAAATAAATTTTTTCAATTCGCGCAAAAACTTTGACGCGGGGTTTAGTTCCACGCGATCGTGGTGACGATTGCCTCCACTGCCTCAACGGAAACCGGCTCCTCAAAGGAGAGGAGAATGTATACCCGCCGCGCGACCAAAGCGCAAGACGAACCATCCGCCCCGTCCCCTTGACGCGGATGTACTGCCGTCCGGCCTGAACGACCTGGTTCACTTCGTACGCCGTGCTGTCACCGCTGATATCTGCATTCCCCGCCGCCATGCGGAAGAGGATCTCCTTGCCGTCGCTGTTGCGATAAAAGATTTCGGCGAGACTTTTGTCGATTACGATAACATTCTTCTGCGCATAGCCCACAGGAAGGAGGGTCGGTGTGTAGACCGGCAGTCCTGCCACTGCCCATGCATCGCGGACGCTCGGATACTCCACGAGCGGCGACGGCATTCCGACCATTGGCTCTGCCGTCGGCATTGCCTCCGCCGCTGCGGCAAACGCTGCACACGAAGCAATCAGCCCAACCATCATCAGACGTTTTACATTATTGTACTTCATCCAGACCTCATTCCTATTTCCAACTGCTTCAACTCTTTCTTCTTCGTCGCTGCGCCCGCGAGCATGGTACGGGCATTCGCAAGTGCCGCCCACGTGACATCATCGCCCGATGCCATGCGTGCGATCTCGCGGACACGCTCCTTCTCACTGAGCGGCTCGACGCGCGTCACTGTCGCTCCGTCGACGACGGATTTTGCAATATAGAGATGAACATCCGCCATGCAGGCGATCTGCGGCAAATGCGTGATGCAGAGCACCTGCTTATACTGCGCGACGAACGCAATCCGCTCTGCGACCATCTGCGCAGTGCGCCCGCCGATCCCCGTGTCGATTTCATCAAACACCATGCTTGTCCCATCGGTATCCCGTGCCGCGACGATGGACTTGATCGCGAGCGCGATGCGCGAGAGTTCACCGCCCGAGGCGATTTTCTCCAGAGGCTTTTCCGTCTCGCCGACATTGGCGGAAAACAGCATCGTGAGGCGATCTGCACCACGGGTTGTATACTGCTCCTCCGGCGTGACAACAATGTGAAAACGTGCCTGCTTCATGCCGAGCCCCTGCAGCTCCCGTTCAATCTTCGCGGAGAGTGCCGCACCGACCTTCTGCCGTTGTTTCGTCAACTCCGCGGCGCATTGTTCCATGCGCTGACGGAGCCTTGCAATCGCCGCATCCAGTTCCTCTATGTCCATATCATAGCGTTCGGCGGAGGAGATCTCTGTGCGCAGCGCTTCGAGGCGCGATAGGACGGCAGAGATGCTGCCGCCGTATTTTTTTCTTGAGGCGCTCGATCACATCCATGCGCAGCTGGATCTTGTCCAGCGAGGCGGGATCTGCGTCGATGCCCTCGAGGTAGTCCCGCACCTCATAGGGATGCCTCCTGCAGAGATATACGCTTCCTCGATCATCGCCTGCGCCCCCGCAAGGCTCTCATCGTAGCGCGCGATCTCCTCCAGCGCATGTGTGACGCGCGATAGTGCCGTCAGGGACGGCAGCCCCCTCCTCCGTATCCTCACTGAGGAGATTGCTCGCCTCGGCGGCGTGCTCCACCAAGCGTTCCGCATGGGAGAGACGTCGAATCTCGGTCTCGAGTTCCTCATCCTCTCCCTCTGTGAGTTCCGCCTCTGCGATTTCCTGCTCCTGCCAGCGGAGCATATCCAGACGCTCGGCGATCTCCGCATTTTCCTCCGTACGCATCTCACGCTCTTTCGTCCGCGCCTTCCAGTCCCGATAGACATCCTGATAGGCACACAGACGCTCCGCGAGATCGGCATCACCGCCTTCAAGGAGGCTGCGCTGCGCCTCCTCGCGCAGGAGTGCCAAGTTCTCGTTCTGTCCATGGATGTCCACGAGATGCGGCGCAAGTTTTTTGAGAAAGGTCAGCGTCACATGGGCACCGTTGACAAGAATGGAGCTTTTCCCCGCACGTGATACCTTGCGTACGATGATCAGCTCATCATCGCATTCGATCTCCTGCGCGGCGAGCAATGCGGACACGGCAGAGTTTTTCCTCGATGGAAAAAAACAGCCTCCACACGCAGAAAATCACAGCCGCTGCGTATGACATCGGCAGGGGACACGCTGACCGAGGATTGCCCCCAGTGCACCAATCAGAATGGACTTGCCCGCACCGGTTTCACCCGTGAGGATGTTCAGCCCCGTGCCGAACTCGACGGTCACCTCTTCCAAAAGGGCAAAATTCTGAATCCGTAGGCTGTGCAGCACCACACATCCCTCCTTTCAGTGCATGAGTTTTTGAATGCGTGCAACGATATCCGCCGCTGCCTCCTTCGGGCGGATGAGCACGAAAATATGGTCGTCGCCTGCAATCGTTCCGATGACTTCCGACCATGCCGACGCGTCGAGCGCGGATGCCACCGTTCCCGCTGCCCCCGGCGCAGTACGCACGACGACGATGTTCTCACTGAAATCACAGCTCTGCACATTGTCCTTGAAGACACGACGCATGCGCGTCTCGGAAAAACGCTGTCCCTCCTGCGGCGCGACGGCATAGCGATAGCGTCCGCCGCCTGCCGGCACCTTGATGAGCAGGAGCTCCTTGATGTCCCGCGAGATCGTCGCCTGCGTGACGTGCACATGGCGCGCACAGAGCGCTGCCGCAAGTGCCTCCTGTGTCTCGATGATTTCTTCACGGATGATCTGTTTGATGAGGTCGTGACGACGACGTTTCATTCCGCTCTCTCCTAGCAGTTTCTCCAGAGTTTTGTCCGCAGCGTCTGATAGTAGTCTTTGTCCTCAAATTTGATGATGCCCGCCCGCACGTCGGAACAGCGCACCGTCACGGTATCGTCAGGACGGATCGGCGTGGTCTCCCTGCCCGTCGATGGTGACGATGATGCTCTGGCGCGTATCGAGCAGATGGATGTGCACCACGTCCTCCTCGCGTATGACGAGCGGGCGGATGTTTAGCGTATGTGCGCAGATGGGCGTGAGCAGGGATGCCGCGCACCATCGGGTTCATGATCGGCCCGCCCGCCGAAAGGGAGTACGCCGTTGAGCCCGTCGGCGAGGCAACGATAAATCCGTCCGCCTTGCATGCAACCAGCGGTGTACTGTTCACCGTCAGCCCCAGCGTGATAACGCGCGCCACATCGCCCTTGGTCACCACAATGTCGTTGATCGCATAGCCGAGAAAATGCTCTTCGCCGCATGGATGCGTCACATAGCCCGCGAGGAGCGGCCGTTGCTCCACGCGGTAATCTCCCGCACAGAGCTGTCCCAGACGCCGTTCCAGCTCATTGAGCTCAATATCCGCCATAAAGCCGAGTGTCCCCAAATTGATGCCACAGACCGGCACGGGGTTCTCCGCATAGCGTCGGCAGATGCCGAGCAGTGTACCGTCTCCGCCAAGACTCAGGGCAAAGTCGGCGGGCAGACGCTCGATATCGTCTGCACCGCACTCCTCCATGCCGAACTCCGCCGCACGCGCACGCGGCAGGATGATACGCGCGCCCCGTGCCGTAAGAAAGCTGCGGATGCGCAGGACAATATCCCGCATCTCAGGGCGCTCGACATAGGGAAAAACTGCAACCGTCAACATAATCCGCTCCGCATCTCATCCATCCAGTGTACGATGTGCCTCTGCCACCACAGCGGCGATCTCCTCATCCGCGATAGCCGTACGTCCGCCCTGCATCCCCAGATAGAGGAGATACTCGATATTCCCCTTTGGTCCCTTGACCGGAGAAAAGGTCAGTCCGCGCGGAACAAAGCCCAGCCCCTCTGCGGTGGCAAGGACGCGTGCAATCACATCCTCGTGCACTGCAGGGTCTCGCACAACACCGTTCTTTCCGACGCGATCCTTTCCCGCCTCGAACTGCGGCTTGATGAGGGCGAGTACCTCTCCCTCCGGTGAGAGGAGCGTCCGCACAACGGGGAGGACCTTATCCAGCGAGATGAATGCCACATCGATCGAGGCAAAGTCCGGTGCATGATCCAGCATGTCCGGCGTTACCTTGCGGATGTTCGTACGCTCCATGTTGACGACGCGTGCATCCGTGCGCAGTTTCCAGTCGAGCTGTCCATATCCCACATCAATCGCATAGACCTTGACCGCGCCATTCTGCAGCATACAGTCCGTAAATCCGCCCGTGGACGCACCGATGTCTGCCGCCGTCCGCCCCGCAAGGCAAATGCCGAACGCAGTGATCCCCTTTGCGAGCTTCAGTCCGCCGCGGCTGACATACGGAAGATCCTCTCCCACGACGCGCAGTACTGCATCGGCGGGAACGGTTGCACCCGCTTTATCCACACGCTGCTCGTTGACGAGCACCTGTCCTGCCATGATGAGACGCTTCGCACGCTCACGGCTCGGTGCAAGCCCCTGTACGGTGAGCAGCACATCCAAACGCTCTTTCTTCAACGGTGCCCCCTACTGCTTCCGATACACGAGATAGGACACCAGCTCACGCAAGAAATCTGCCTCCGCGCCGAAATCACGGAGCGCCGCGCACGCATCCTTCACCGTCTGTGCTGCAAGTTCCTGCGCCTCATCGAGCGAGGTCAGGGAAACATAGGTCGACTTATGGTTTTTCTCATCGCTTCCGACGGGCTTGCCGATGTCCTCTGCCGTCCCGACGACATCGAGAATGTCGTCCGTGATCTGAAAGGCAAGCCCGAACTGCTCCGCGTACGTCGTAAGTGCCGCAAGCTGTGCCTCGGACGCACCCCCGAGGATTGCGCCGCTGCGCAGCGCTGCGCGAAAGAGTGCCCCCGTTTTGCCCATGTGGACACGGCGCATCTCCTCCATCGAGATGCGATGCTCCTCTGCGCGCAGGTCGAGCACCTGTCCACCCACCATGCCCTCAGCACCGGCAGCACGACTGATCTCATCCACCACGCGCAGAAGTGTATCGGCGGATACATCCTGCTGGCGCAGGATGACCGTAAACGCGAGCGTTAGAAGTCCGTCACCTGCAAGGATGGCAATACCGTCGCCAAAGACCTTGTGATTGGTCAATTTGCCGCGCCGATAGTCGTCGTTGTCCATCGCCGGGAGATCGTCGTGGATGAGGGAATACGTGTGGATCATCTCAAGTGCACACGCCACGGACAGGAACTTGGCGCCATCCGCGCCTACCGCATCCGCTGCCGCCATGAGGAGCACAGGTCGCAGACGTTTCCCGCCTGCCATCAGACTGTACGCCATCGCCTGCCGCAGCGTATCATCGAGCACATCCGTCCGATCCAGCTCCGCCTGCAGCGCACGCTCCACCAGCTCCTGCCGCGCCCGCCAACGTTCCTTCATCTCAGCCTCCGATCTTCAGCGGTTCTTGTGCGACGCCGTCCGCTGTCTCCCGCACGAGGAGATCCATCGTCTCCTCCGCGCGCCGCAGCGACGTGGCACAGAACTCCGAGAGCTTGATTCCTTCGGAGTACTTTGCCATGAGATCGGCGAGGGCCAAATCACCCGCCTCGATCTCAGCAACAATCTGCTCCAACGCCCCCAGTGCTTCCTCAAACGCCATCTCTTTTTTACGCGCCATTCTGCTGCTCCTTTGCCTGTTCCACGACGGCAGATATCTTGCCGTCCGCAAATGTAATGTTCACGCGGTCACCCGCCGTGACGTCCTTCACGCGGCTCACGGCACGCCCGTCCTTCTCCACAATGCTGAACCCACGGTAGAGAACCCGTACAGGGTTGAGCAGCTCCAGTCGCTTCAGCACGAGCTCAAGGCGATGCCGCGCTGCGACGCTCTGCTCCTTTGCCGCACGATGGAGCTCTGCCGTGGCGCGGTCACTGCGCTGCATCAGCGGGGCGATCAACATGCGCGGATTGGTGCACCAAGGCCGCTGAACGAGCGTGCTCAGGCGTGCACCGGCATGATCGATCTGTCGCTTTCCGCCCCGCGTCAAGACGTGCGCGCAGCCCCATGAGGTACCGCTCCATCTCCACCGCATCAGGAACGGCAAACTCCGCCGCCTGCGAGGGTGTCGCCGCACGCCGATCGCTGACGAAATCCACAAGCGTCGTATCCGTCTCATGCCCCACGGCCGAAATCACGGGAATACGCGACCGATAGACGGCACGGACGACGACCTCCTCATTAAACGCCCAGAGATCCTCTGCACTCCCGCCGCCGCGGCCAACGATCAGGACATCCACCGGATATTTTTCATTGAAAAACGCCACGGCATCCGCAATCTGCTCCGCCGCTCCTGCGCCCTGCACCAGAACGGGATGAAGGATGAGCTGCACGCCCGGCCAGCGTCGCTTGGAGACATTGTGGATATCGCGCAGCACCGCTCCCTGCCGACGATGTGACAATCCCGATGCGTCGCGGAAAAGCGCGGCAGCGGCTGTTTATGTCCTTCATCAAAGAGCCCCTCGGCGGCAAGGCGGTCGCGCATCTGCTCAAAGGCGAGGGCGAGTGCCCCCGCGCCCTCAGGTGTCAAGGAGCTGACATAGAGCTGATATGCTCCGTCACGCTCATAGACGGAGATATTGCCGCCCGCGATCACCCTGCATCCCGTTCTCGGGTGCAAAGCGCAGATTTCGCGCATAGCCGTTGAACATGACGCACTTCATGCTTGCGCCTGCATCTTTTAGGGTAAAGTAGGCATGTCCCGACGGATAGCGTTTGTAGTTGGACACCTCGCCGCGAATCAGGAGATCCGACAGAATTGGCTCATGCTCAAACATCCCTTTGATATAGCGCGTTACATCACTGACACTGTGAACGGTCATAATCACCTCTCCCCCATGACGATAAAAAAAGAACCATTGCACCGACTGTGCAACGGATTCTTTTTCATCAGTTATCCCATTGATTTCTGCAGCGCAGCAAGGATACCGTTTACATAGCGGCCCGCATCGTCCGACCCATATTTTTTTGCCAGCTCCACTGCTTCGTTAATGGCAATCGGAGGGTCAATGCGTTCCTCCTGATAGCACATCTCATAGTACGCCATGCGGATGAGATTGCGATCCACGGGCGCCATGCGATGGAGCTTCCACTCCTTCGCCATGCGCTCAATCGCCGCATCGATCTCCGGCTGAACGGAGCACGTACCCCTGCACGAGCCCATTCGCATAGGCAAGATCCTTCTCCGTCAAACCCGTCCACAGCGTCGCTGGCAAGATCCCCTGCCGCGACAGTCGGCGGACGATCCTGATCGAACTCCCGCTGAAAAAGTGTCAAAAGCGCCGCCTCACGCGCGTGTCTGCGGCTCATGACATCCTCCGAAAGAGATTCCGCAGTCCCGACAGATCAATGATCTCTGACCAGCGTCGATGCTCTGACTGCAATCCAATATACATGCCGATACCGGCACAGAGAATCACAAAGACAATATTCCAAAAACCCAAACAGCAGGACGCAGACGCCGAACAGGGTTCCGAGCACCAGTCCGCCCGTCCGTCCGCGATGGTACATCCACTGTTCCTGCAGGAGCTGCAGCAGATATTCTTTCATGCGCACCTCCCACTACGCCACAGAGCGTTTTGCCGCACCGGACGCGCCGATCTCCGTCACACTGATCTTGACCGGCACCTCAGCTACACCGAGGACCTCATGAATATGCTGCTGCACACTCTGCGTCAGCTGCTCTGTCACCTGTCCCAATGCTGCGTGATCCGCAATACTGATCTTCAGCTCAATATGCATGGGCGGATCTGCGCTGTCCTTCCGCTGCTCATGCACCACAATGACTGCCGCTGCCTCACGCACTTCCTGCATGGCCAGCGTGGTACGCTCGACGATGCCCTGCACGGCAGGGAGTGCCACCTGAACGGAGCCGGCCGGTGTCTCGATCACCATAAACTCCCCGTCCGTACGTGTAGAAGATGAGGAACGCGAAAACACCGCAAAGAAGAACTTTAGACTAAACAGAAAATACACCGCACAGCCTACAAGGAGCTCTTGCCTGGACAGTGCATAGCGCAGTTCGTTCAGCCAGATGCTCTCCGGCAGGATACGCAGTGCCGCCGCTGCGACGGCAACGGCGAGTGCCATGCCGAGAATCGCATACGGCAGAAGGAGCAGACGGTTAAGAATCCCCATGGTTCATAGCCCCCGACTGCACTTAGTGTACACGCGACTCCTCGACCTTCGGCTCCTCCTCAGGGAATCCGACGCCCTGCACATGCACGTTCACCTCGACCACAGACAGCCCCGTCATCGTCTCGATGGCGCGCTTGACATTCTCCTGCGCCGCAAGGGCAACCTCAGGAATGCGGATGCCATACTTGACGATGATGTAGAGATCAACCGCAGCCTCTTTCTCACCGACTTCGACCTTGACCCCCTTGGAGAAATTCTTACGCCCCAGGATCTCAGCGATGCCGCCGGCGATACCACCGCTCATGCCCGCAATTCCATCGACTTCTGTCGTGGCAAGCCCCGCGATAATGCTGACGACCTCATCGGCAACGCGAATCGTCCCAAGGCCTGTTTCCTTCTTTACAACATCCTTCTCATTGTCCATGTTCATACCCTCCAAATTTAATATGATTATACTCAGGCGCGCTCGATGTAGTTGCCCGTGCGCGTATCAATGCGCAGAACATCTCCCTCGTTGATGAAGAGGGGCACACGCACCTCATAACCGGTCTCAACCTTTGCCATCTTCGTCGCGCCCGTCGCCGTGTTCCCCTTGACACTTGGCTCGCACTCGACGACCTTCAGATTGACGGAGTTCGGCAGCTGGATGCCAATGATGCGCCCCTTGAACTGCTGCACCGCCACCTCCATGTTCTCCATGAGGTAGTTCAGTGCATCGCCCAACTGCTCGCGCGTCAGCTCCGTCTGCTCATAGGTCTCCGTATTCATGAACGTATAGACGCCGTCCGCCTCATAGAGGTACTGCATGGTATGCGTCTCGAGATGCGCCGCAGGCATCTTCTCGTTCGGATTGAACGTGCGCTCCACCACGGCACCGGTCTCGACGTTCTTGATCTTCGTACGGACGAACGCGGCACCCTTTCCCGGTTTCACGTGCTGAAAATCAACAATCTGCCAGACCCCCCCATCGTACTCAATGGTCAGGCCTGTGCGGAAATCGGTGCTGTTAATCATATTGTTCGTTCCTCCATATCTGTTATACCTTTACACATTATAGCGGGTTTATATACATATTTCAATAAATTCTTTTGGCGCGTGCGTCAGCGGCTCCGCTCCGTCATGCGTGATGAGCACCGTGTCCTCGATGCGGATTCCGCCCCAGCCCGGAATATAGATTCCCGGCTCATCGGTAATCAGCATATTCTCCTGCAGTGCGACAGGACAGGACTTCGAAAGGCGCGGCTCCTCGTGGATCTCAAGCCCAAGGCTATGCCCAAGCCCATGTCCGAAATACTGTGCAAGATTCTTCTCAGCGAGAGCATCGCGTGCCACGCGGTCTGCCTCGATCCCTGTGACCCCGGGATGCAGTGCAGCGAGTGCGCGTTCCTGCGCCGCAAGCACGGCATCATAGCGCTCGCGCTGATGCGCGTCTGCCCGTCCGACGCAGATGGTCCGCGTGATATCTGAGCAGTAGCCCTCATAGACCGCGCCGAAGTCCATCGTCACGAGCTCACCGCACGCGATCTCCTTCGTACTTGCCACGCCGTGCGGCAGACTGCCCCGCACCCCCGAGGCGACAATCGTCGTAAAGGCAGGGCGCTCCGAGCCCTCACGCCGCATGAAGTACTCCATCTCAGCAGCCACCTCACACTCCGTCATGCCGGGGTGAATAACGGTGATGATGTGCGCGAATGCCGCATCGGCAATCGCACAGGCACGGCGAATGGCGGCGATCTCATCCGCATCCTTGACCACGCGCAGTGCATCAAGGGAGAGCGACGTGTCAAAGGAGATCTCTCCCAGCATAGGCTTCAGCTGTTCATACCGATCACAGGTCAGTGCGCCGCCCTCAAAGCCAAGTGCGAGAATCCCAAGCTCCTGCGCGGCCTCTGCAATCTTTTTGCTCAAGCCCTCATGCTGTTCGACGACATCATAGCTTGGTGCCTGCAGCTGCGCCTGCTCCGTATAGCGATTGTCTGTCATGAGAAGAAGCCGCTCGGGGGTTATGAGGAGTGCTGTGGAGTCACCGCGAAAGCCGCTAAAATAATGGACACTCTCCTCCTTGGTGACGAGCACCCCGTCCAGAACCTTCTCTGCCATGAGCGCACGCAGACGCGTGACTCGTCCCTCAATCTCCATTGTATCCCTCCATGCGGCAGATGATTGCCTCAAGTGCCGCCATATAGCTCTCCGCCCCCAGCCCTGCAACCTGCCCCCAAACGACCGGCGCAATCACCGAGTGATGCCGAAACTCCTCGCGCTGATGGATGTTCGAGAGATGTACCTCGATGACGGGAACCTCAGCGGCAGAAATGGCGTCGCGGATGGCGATACTGTAATGCGTAAAGGCAGCGGCATTCAGGATAATGTAGTCCGTGTTCCCGCGCGCTGCCTGAATGGCATCCACCAAGACGCCCTCGTGATTCGACTGCAGAAATGTGATTGCAAGGCCTGCACGCTCCGCGCGGCGGCGCAGGCGTTCGTTGATGTCGGCGAGTGTCAGCGCGCCGTAAATCTCAGGCTCACGCGTCCCGAGCATATTGAGATTCGGCCCATTCAACACCAATATTTTTCCCATCATACTCCTCTAATAGCGCACGTCAAAGCTGCGCTCCCCCTCAAGCAGAGCGCGTTCCTCGACCGTGAGATGATTCACGTGGATAAACATATTTCCTGCACGCATGGCGTCAAATGCCGCCTCGACGGCATCCGCCGCACCCTGCAGTTCCATTGTCACCGTGCCGTCCGACATATTCTTGACCCAACCCGTGATGTCACGCATCACCGCCTGCTGGCGGACAAACATACGAAAGCCCACGCCCTGCACACGCCCTTCGGCACACGCAAAGCGGCGAATCACCGTGCTCATAACCCATCCCCCTTTTTCATTGGCACATCGCGGCGCAGGATGCTGTATGGCTCTGCCGGGATGCACCAGCCGAATGCGCACGATCTGCTGCGGGTGCGGTGCGGCGTCGATCGGCGTCCCCTCCGCATCCCACATGGCATCGAGAATTTGGCGAAAGGACGTCCCCGTCGGCTGAAAGATCTCAATCTCCTGTCCGACGCGCATGTGATTGCGCTGCTCCACCTCTGCCAGTCCTGTCACGGCATCATAGGCACGCACCAGCCCGACGAACTCCGAGGTCTGCTCATAGGACGAAGATCCATAGATCTGATCCTCCGCCGTCGTCTTTCCGAAGAAAAAGCCCGTCGTGTACGCACGGTGGGATACCTTGTTCAGTTCCTCCAGCCACGATGTTTCGACATGGTAGGGGCTGCTCCGACAGGCAGGCATCCAGCGCCGTGCGATACGCCTTCACAACGCTCGCCACATAGTGAACGCTCTTCATGCGTCCCTCGATCTTCAGACTGTCCACGCCGCATGCGATGACCTCGTCCAGATACGGGAGCAGGCACAGATCCTTCGAGTTCATGATATAGGTGCCGCGCTCATCCTCGGCGATGGGATAGTACGCTCCGGGACGGGATTCCTCGACCAGTGCATACTTCCATCGACAGGACTGGGCACAGCTTCCGCGGTTCGCATCGCGCCCCGTAAAGTAACTGCTGAGCAGACATCGTCCGGAATAGGAGATACACATTGCACCGTGCACGAACAGCTCCAGCTCCACGTCCGTCGCCCGCCGAATCTCCCGTATCTCCGCCGCCGAGAGCTCGCGTGCGAGCACGACGCGCGCCGCGCCAAGCTCCTGCCACGCGCGCACCGTGCGCCAGTTGACATTGTTCGCCTGTGTGCTGACATGGATGGGAAGTCCGGGTGCCGCCTCGCGTGCACACATAAAGACACCGAGGTCGGCAACGAGGACGGCATCTGCCCCTGCCTCCTTAAGAAAGCGCAGATAGTCCGGCAGTGACACCAGATCCTCATTGTGCGGGAACACATTGACCGTCACATAGATCTTCTTTCCCATCCCATGAGCAAGGCGAACGGCCGCCGCAATCTCGTCCTGCGTAAAGTTCCCGCCAAAGGCACGCAGGCCGAACTGCCGTCCGCCGAGATACGCCGCATCCGCACCATAGCGGAGCGCCGCCGCCAGCTTCTCCATCGTCCCCGCAGGGGCAAGGAGCTCAGGTCTGCGCGTCATCGGAGCACCTTCACTGCATCAGCGCACCTGATCGACAAGAGCGAGGTGATCCGCATAATTCGTTGCATAGTAATTCTTTCCATTCCGATCCGCCACGAAATACAGATAGTTCGTATGTGCGGGATGCAGCACGGCCATCAGCGACGCTGTACCGGGGCTTGCGATCGGCCCCGGCGGCAGGCCGACATTCTGATAGGTATTATAGGGCGACGCGACTTCCGTGTCGCTGTAGAGGAGATCCTCCTTCGGCTCATCGAGCAGATACTGTACCGTCGGGTCGGCCTGCAGCGGCATACCGAGGCGCAGGCGCTTCAGAAAGATCTGCGCGATGATCGGGCGATCCTCATCATGATACGCCTCCTTCTCCACGAGGGATGCGAGCGTTACGAGTTCATAGATCGAGAGGTGCATCTCCTTGGCGCGGTCGCGCATCTCCTTCGTCAGGCGATGATCGAAATTCTCTGCCATCATCGTCATGATCGAGTCGGCATCGAACGAATCGCTCAGCTCATAGGTGTCGGGGAAAAGGAACCCCTCTGCCGCATAACGCACATTCTCATGCTGCTCTATATAGGGATAGGGGCGAAATGTCTTGGCGCGCTCCATAAAGTCATCCGCGCGTACAAGCCCTTCCTTTTCCAGCCGCTCGGCGATCTCCTTCACGCCGAACCCCTCGGGAATCACGAAGCGGATCGTGACGGTATTGCCATAGACGAGTTTTTCCAGCGCATCACGCGGCGTCATCCCGGTCTGCATGGCGAACGTACCGGTCTTGACCTTGTTTTCAAGTCCGTTCAGCTTCGCCGTCCACCAGAACTTCATCTCGCTGTCGATCACACCGCGTTCATGCAGTTCCTTGCCGATGCTGCTGACACTCATCCCAGGGGCGTACGGTAAAGTACACAGGCGTCCCCTCATTGGTGGGCGAGGCGGACGGCGACGCGATCAAAAAGCGCAAAAACAAGGAAGAGGAGGGCGACCGCAGCCGCCCCGCCAAATATCATTTTCTTTTGCTTTGGGGTTCCCTTTCCGCGGTAAACCGCCCGCAGAGCCTCCTGCCATTCGGCGTGCTCCAGAAAGTCGCGTGTCTTCTGCCACAACTCCTGCAATGACTCCCGCAACAAAATCCATCCTCTCTTGTCTCAGTGTCGTAGGCCCGCGCAGTCTCCTGCTCCACAGAACATCATGGTCCGCTGATGCGGCGGCGATCTGCGATCCCCTTATTCTTCCTCCTGCTCTGCAAGACGCTCATAGGCGCGGCAGACCGCCTCGAACTCCTCGTCCGTCGGATCTGTGTAGATGTCCTCGCCGCTCTCATCCACGATGATCTTGGCAATCGTCGCCTCGTCCTCATCATCACTGTCTTCAAGGGCTCCATCTGCATCCATGTGGAGTGCCACGAGCACGGCAAATCGCTCCGTTCCGAGCGGCACGATCATCTCCTCGCGGTAATAGTGCTCCACTCCCTCCTCATCGGAGATAACGACAATAACGTCCTCGTCGTGAAGTTCTTCCTGCTCAGTCATCTTCTCTGCTCCTTCAATCAAGGAAGCACGGATAAATTCAGTGCACGCCTCCCGGCGCATCTTTTATCCGTGATTCCCATATTCTGTCGATCCAAAAATCCCTGTAAAATATAGACCGCCGCCATCTTATCGATCACCTTGCGGCGTTTTTTGCGTGAGACATCCCCGGCAATGAGCGTGCGCGAGGCAGCGACGGTCGAGAGGCGCTCATCCCAGTAGTGTACCTCCGTCCCCGGAAAGTGCTCCTCCACCTCCGCCATAAAGGCGCGCACAATGCTGCAGCGCTCGCCCTCATCACCGTTCATGTGCTTTGGCAGGCCGGCCACAAGGGCATCGACCTCATACTCCTGCATGAGTTGCCCAAGGCGGGCAAGATCTGCCTCGAGTGTCGTGCGCCGCACTGTCTCAACGCCCTGCGCCGTCAGCCCGAGAAGGTCACTGACCGCAATCCCGATCGTCGCATCACCGAGATCGAGTGACATATAGCGTTTCATTTCTCGTGTTCCAGATAGAAGCGCACGAGCTCATCGAGCAGATCGTCCCGCTCAAGACTCCGTATCTTGCTCCGTGCATCGCGGTGACTCGTCACATACGCAGGATCGCCGGACAGCAGATAGCCGACCAGCTGGTTGATCGGGTTATACCCTTTCTCCCGCATCGCCGCACTCACATCCCGTATGACGACATCTGCCTTTGGCTTATCCTCCCCGAAGGAGAACATCATGGTTTTCTGTTCGTCCATTACCTTACCTCACTATGGAAATAGTCACAGCTTCCCTTGCTTGATCGCATCCAGCGCCACGTGCAGCGATGGATAAATCCCCGTGCAGATCCCCCGCATCTCCTCCGTCGGCGGCAATGTGTCGGGAATCATCACCGCCACACAGCCCGCTGCCGATGCACCGCGCAGCCCATTGTAGCCATCCTCAAAGACATAGCAGTCCGCCGGTGCGATCTGGATTGCCGCAGCCGCGCGCAGAAAAATATCGGGGGCGGGTTTCCCCCGCTCGACCATATCCCCGCCGACAATGGCATCAAAGTACTCTCTCAGGCCGCTCTGCGCGAGATTTTTCTCGATCTGCGCCACCGTCGAACTGCTTGCCGTTGCGATACGGACGCCATGCGCGCGAAAATAATGGAGCAGCTCACGCGCCCCCGGCATGATCGGCAAGTTCTTCGCTGCCTCGTCACGGACGTACTCAGCCACACGGCGCGAATAGGCATAGGCATCCACCGTCGGATAGAAGGAATGCACCACCGCCGCCATCGTCTCACCGCTCGTGCCGCAGCATGCCTTGCCCAATTCCGGGCTGCGCGGCACACCAAATTCATCGGCGACGACCAGCCAACCGTGCTGATACATCTTCTCCGTATCAAAGAGCAGCCCATCCATATCAAAGATTGCGCCTTGCTGCATATCTCCTCCGCCATACTGCAGAAATGAATTCGTACCGGATCAGCCAAAATGTCATTTCATCCGTGATTCCCCAAAATCCTATGGTTGATATTACCACAAAATGTGAAAAAAGAAAAGGCGCACGCGTCGTGCGTCTTTTCTGATCTTCGTCAATCCCGTCCGAGTTTGTCGCGCAGGATTACATCGTGTGCGCCGCCCTCGACGATGCTGGTCGAAGAGACGAGGGTGAGCTTTGCCTTCTCACGGAACTCCGGGAGGCTGAGCGCACCACAGTTGCACATCGTAGAGCGGATCTTGGAGAGCGTCGTCTGCACGTTCTCCTTCAGCGGCCCTGCATAGGGGACGTAGGAATCAACCCCCTCCTCAAAGGAGAGCTTCTTGCTCCCGCCGAGATCATACCGCTGCCAGTTGCGCGCGCGGTTCGAGCCCTCGCCCCAATATTCCTTATAGTAGGTGCCGTTCACCATGACGCGGTCCGTCGGGCTCTCATCGAAGCGTGAGAAGTAACGCCCCAGCATGAGGAAGTCCGCGCCCATGGCAAGCGCGAGCGTCATGTGATAGTCATAGACGATGCCGCCGTCGGAGCAGATGGGGATGTAGACCCCCGTCTCCTTGTAGTATTTGTCACGCTCGGCACACACGTCGATGAGTGCCGTTGCCTGTCCGCGTCCGATGCCCTTCGTCTCGCGCGTAATGCAGATGGAACCGCCGCCGATGCCGACCTTGATAAAGTCTGCCCCCGCATTTGCGAGGAAACGGAAGCCCTCACCGTCCACGACGTTGCCCGCGCCAACCTTGACCGAATCACCGAACTCCTCGCGGATGTACTGGATCGTCATGCGCTGCCACTCGGAGAACCCCTCCGAGGAGTCGATGCAGAGGACATCGACGCCCGCGTCGATGAGCGCAGGAACACGCTCCGTATAGTCGCGCGTATTGATACCCGCACCGACGATGTAGCTCTTGTTGTCGTCGGTCAGCTCCAACTCATTTTTCCTTGTTGTCCGTGTAGTCCTTGCGGAACACCATATAGCGCAGGCGCTGATTCTTGTCGATGAGCGGCAGCATGTTGAGCTTGTGCTCCCAGATGAGATCGTTGGCGAGCGTCAGGGAGGTCGCATCCGCATCGGCCCAGACGAGCTTCTCGAACGGCGTCATGAACGTATGCACTTTCGTATCGAGCGACATGCGGGAGACACGGTAGTCACGGCTCGTCACGATGCCGACGAGCTTGCCGTTCGCGGAGCCGTCCTCCGTGACCGCCATGGTCGAATGTCCCGTCTTAGCGAGAAGATCGAGCACCCCGCCGAGTGTCGTGTCAGGACTGATGTTCGAGTCACTGCTGACAAAGCCCGATTTATAGTTCTTCACACGCGAGACCATCGCCGCCTCTGCCTCGATGGACTGCGAGCCGTAGATGAACGATACACCGCCCCTGCTTGGCGAGGGCAATCGCCATCGTGTCGTTGGAGACCGCCTGCATGATCGCAGAGGTCAGCGGGATATTCATCGTGAGCGCCGGCTCTTCATCACGACGAAATTTGACGAGCGGCGTGCGCAGGGAAACATTTGCGGGGAAGCATTCCGCCGAGGAGTAGCCGGGTACGAGCAGATACTCTCCGAACGTATGCGACGGTTCAGTATAATAATGCGCCAAGAGAACCCATCCTTTCCACTTTTCGAAGAAAGTACTGAAAAAATTCACCCATTTATCAGTGCTTACCGTAAGATGGCTGTGCTGAATTTATCAGTACTTCCTTAAATTTTTCTGTTAAATATACGCGCTTCCACGCGCTGTGTCAACCAATAAATCAGTATGAGAAATACAGGTGTATGGATAAAAAAACTCCCTAAGAGTTTCACATTCTCTTAGGGAGTTTTCGAAGCCATAACGGCTGATCTTCAAATGGTGCCGAAGGCCGGGGTCGAACCGGCACGCTGCTCACACAGCGGCAGATTTTGAGTCTGCTGCGTCTGCCAATTCCGCCACTTCGGCTTGGGGAAATACGAGATGTATTATAGCATTCCGCACGTCCTCTTGTCAAACGTCAGCGCAGACGCGGCTCAATTCTCCGGATGAGATCCATGTCTGCCGCAAACCACGGGACACTGTAGAGATCAGCGCGCCCGAGCCACCGCCCCTCGGAGTGGACACGCAGCTGCGGCTCTCCCTCCACAAGTCGGCAGAGGTAGAGGCGCATGTTCATGTGGTACTCCGGATAGTCGTGGTCAACCGTGCCGAGGAGTTCCTCCACATGCAACCACAACGCCGAGCTCCTCCTGCATCTCACGCACAAGTGCCGCCGCATCCGTCTCCCCCGACTCGACCTTTCCGCCCGCGAATTCCCACGTCCCCGCATACGCTCCATAGGAGCGGCATGCGCCGAACACCTTCCCGTCACGCAGGATCGCTCCTGCGACGACGTCAATGTGCTTTCGCTCCTCCATCCCCTACTCCTTCTCGCTCTTATTACGCCGCAGAAACAGCTGCATCAGCTGTGCACGCGGGTCGCATCCATGCGCGACGATCTCATATACCGTCGTGCAGATGGGCAGCTCAACACGATACTCCGCGGCAAGAGCCATCAATGCCTCAGCGGTGTAGACACCCTCGGCGATCTTATGAAAGTCGCCTGCCGTACCGCGCACGACAGCCTCCCCATAGCGGCGGTTGTTGCTGTGCGGAGAAAAGAGCGTGGCCTCGTAGTCGCCAAGATGCGACAGTCCGTAGATGGTGTCCCCATCGCCCCCCATCGCATGCACCAAACGCGAGAGCTCACGCGCACCGCGCGCCATAAGTGCCCCCTTCAGGCTGCCGTAGGAAAAGCCATCGAGCATCCCCGCTGCGAGCCCCACCACATTCTTCGCCGCGGCCCCGACCTCTGTGCCGAGGAGATCATCCCCATAATAGAAGCGGATGAGGGGACTGCCAAGCACCTCCACCAGATCGTGCAGCACCGCCCGCTCCTCCCCCGCAAGCACCATGCAGTTCGGAATGCCGCGCACAAAGTCCTGCACATGCCCGGGGCCAACCCAGACGACGGGCTGTATGTCTGCGCCGAGCTCTTCCTTGACCACGGTGGTCAGGCGCTTTCCCGTGCCGATCTCAAGTCCCTTCATACAGAGAATCATCCGCTTGGTGCGGAGCTCCTCCATGAGGCCCTGTGCGCATACATCGTGCAGGAAGGCACGCAGTGCCTGTGCATGGATGGAGATGATGACGATCTCCGCCGTCTGCAGCGCCGCTGCGAGATCATCCGTCAGATGAACCTCTGGTGGGAGAGTCAGAAACTCATTCGTCCGTGTCTTCTCCAGTGCCGCGAGGTGTTCCGACCCGCTGCGCCCCCACAGCGTCACCGCGTGACCGACACGCTGGGCATACCATGCGTGAAACGAGCCCCAACGCCCACATCCGAGAACCGTAACTCTCATGACGATACCTCCACCGCTGCACCCGTCAGTGCACGTACGACAACCCCCGCCATAATCATCCCCGCCACAGGCGGTACAAAGGACACACTGCCCGGTGCCAGATGCCGTCCCGGTGCCGGCGCACAGATGCCCGCGGCGGGACGCTTCGGACGCTCGCGCGAGCAGACGACCGTGAGACGCCGCACGCCGCGTTCCTTCAGCTTTTTCCGCAGAATACGTGCCAATGGATCCCCCTTGGTGCGATAGATATCCATCACCGCAAAGAGTGTGGGGTCGAGTTTGTTGGCCGCTCCCCATACTCGCAATCAGCGGTATATTCCGTGCCTGACACTGTACGGCAAGATCCACCTTCGCCGTCACCGTATCCACTGCATCCACGGCATAGTCATAATGCGCCGCAAAAAAGGAATCCGCCTCCTCAGGCAGATAAAACGCACGAATTTCGCGTACCTGACAATGGGGATTGATCGCTCGGATGCGCTCTGCCATGACCGTGGTCTTGGCTTTTCCCACCGTCTCGGTGAGTGCGTGAATCTGGCGGTTGATATTCGTCACGTCGATCGTATCGTGGTCGATGAGCGTCAGACTGCCCTACACCGGCGCGCGCCAACGCCTCTGCCGTGAATGAGCCGACCCCGCCGACGCCGAACACGGCCACCGAGCTCGCTGCAAGGCGTGCAAGTCCTGCGTCGCCAAGCAGCATCTCCGTCCGCGCAAAGCGCTGATCCTCCATCATTCCCTCCCCATCCTACATCGAAAAAGCTGCCGCAACTGTGCGGCAGCTTGAAAGAATCAACCAACGGTCATTACTTTACCACGAGAACAGGACACTTGGACTGCTCAACCACATACTGGCTGACGCTGCCCAGCAGAACCCCCTTGACAACACCAAGGCCACGGCTGCCCATGACGATGAGGTCGATGTCGTTCGTCTCTGCAAAATCGAGGACGACGACAGCGGGCGACCCTGTATCCGAGAACGACTCCTTCTCGATCCCCTCGGGCACCATCTCCATCGCGCGGTCGAGGACGACATTCCCCGCCTTCGTCACCGAGTCGAGAATCGCATCCGACAGGACGGCATTGATCGCGAGCTGGTTGATGTTTGCGACATAGAGAAAATTCAGCTTTGCACCACAGATCTTCGCCAGTGTCACCGCCTGCTCAATCGCACGGTCTGCTCCCTTCGGAACCATCGACAGGAACCAAAATATTCTTCATCATGGAAGTACCTCCTCACTGTTCCTATACTTCAATCATTTCCCGCCACGAGGACACATGCATGTGCACGCTCCAAGACAGTCTGCATCACACTCCCGAGCAGCAGACCGCTCACGCGTGAATGCTTGTGCCCGCTGATGGCAACCAGACGTATGCCCATCACGTCGATAAAGCGCAGAATCTCCTCCGCCGGTATTCCAGCACGATGATGACATGCGCGGGCGACCTCCTGCGGAAGCAAAGGGACTCCGCCACGGTAAAAATCTCCTGCGCCTCTTCTGCCGCGGGGCGTACAATACTCGCGGGAAGCCACGACGCATCCCCCTCATCCGTGCTCTCGTCAAACGGGGAAACATAGAGGAAATCAACGGATGCCTCCATGACACGCGCAAGCTCTCCCGCCGGACGAATGACACGCAGCGCATCCTCGCTCCCATCCACAGGAATCAGGATACGCCCATAGGGGGAATCTCCCATCGCGCACCTCCGCTTCGTCTTGACACGGAAAGCACGGTATTTCATGCTTTCTTTTCCTTATTTTATTCGCGAAATACGGGCAAACTCCTTCTTTATTCCGACAACTTTTCGTCGATGGAAAAGAATTTGACGCGCTTCAATGAACATGATAGACTAACTTCATTAAATAGACAAGGGGAGATTATCATGGGAGAAGAACAGCACGTACCGACAGATGAAGAGATCGTCGCATCCACAGGCATATCTGATATATACGCCGCCGCCAAACGGCTGGAGGGGATCGTCCGCAAGTCGCCGCTGGTATACAGCGACTATTTCTCTGAGCTCTCGGGGAACGCGACCTATCTGAAGCTCGAAAACCTCCAGACGACGGGGGCATTTAAGCTGCGCGGTGCATACAACCGCATCAGCATGCTCACCGAGGAGGAGCGCGCACGCGGCGTCATCACCGCCTCAGCCGGAAACCACGCGCAGGGCGTTGCCTACTCCGCGCAAAAGCTCGGGGTCAAGGCGGTCATCTGCATGCCGGCAACGACACCGATCCTAAAGGTGGAGGCGACGCGGGCACTCGGCGCGACCGTTGTACTCCACGGCAACGGATTCGACGACGCCTATGCGCACAGCCTCGAACTGCAGAAAGAGCATGGCTACGTCTACATCCATCCATTCAACGACCGCAACGTCATCGTTGGACAGGGCACGATCGCCCTTGAGGTGATCGACGCGCTCAAAGGACGTAGATGCCATCCTCGTCCCCATCGGCGGCGGTGGACTCGCCTCCGGCATTGCCCTCGGGGCAAAAACCGTCAACCCGCAGGTGAAGGTCATCGGCGTCGAGCCGGAAAATGCCGCCTGCATGAAAGCAGCGCTCTCCTGCGGACACACCATCACTCTCCCGTCTGCCGATACCGTTGCTGATGGCTGCGCCGTACGCACGGCAGGAGCACTCACGCTCACGTTCTGCCGCCGCTATCTCGACGAGATCATCACCGTCTCCGAGATGGAGATCGCGAGTGCCCTGCTCTCCCTCATCGAAAAACACAAAGCTGATCGCCGAGGGCGCAGGCGTACTCTCACTTGCCGCCCTGCAGAAGCTCCACATGAAGGACAAGAAGATCGCCGTCCTCATCAGCGGCGGCAACATCGACATCTCCACCATCTCCGCACTGATCTCCAAGGCACTCATCTCGCGCGGACGCGTCTTCCGCTTTCGCCGTACAGCTGCCCGACAAGCCCGGACAGCTGCTCAACGTCGCTCAGATCCTCACAGAGCAGGACGCGAACGTCATCCGTCTCGACCACGATCAGACCATGGTGACTGACAGCTTCCAAAAGGTGCAGCTGACCGTTACCGTAGAGGCGCATGGACAGGATCACGTCGACCGCATCGTGCACGCACTGGAAGAAAATGGCTTTGAAATCAATAAGATTTACTAACCCCGCGAAAGGATATGGGAACGCATGACCTCCGCCCCCGTAAAATCGATCGACGCAGATACAGCACAGCATCTCGCCGACCTCTTCAAAACACTCGGCGATCCGACCCGCATCAAAATTCTCTCCCTGCTCACAAAGACGGAGGAAATGCGTGTCTATGACATCGCCGACAGCCTGACGATGGGACAGTCGGCCATCTCCCATCAGCTCCGCGTGCTCCGTAGTGCGCGGCTGGTCAAGTTCCGTCGTGACGGCAAAGAAGTACTCTACTCGATCGATGACGACCACGTGATGAAGCTGCTCGGTCAGGGACTCGAGCACGTACAGCACGCATAACCGCATGAAAGGAAGATCGCGATGAATCGCCTGTATCGCCTCCTCGCCTGCATGGGCATCGCCCTGCTTCTCATCGGAGGAACGGCATCCGCCTCCCCCACCCTGCGCGAGGGTTCGCATGGACACGATGTGCTCGTCCTGCAGCGTGCTCTGCAGAATGCCGGCTACCAAATCAAATCGATCGACGGCAACTTCGGCAAGGAAACCGAACGTGCCGTTGCCGCCTTTCAACGCGACAACAAGATAAAAAAATCACGGGCGTCGTCAACAATGCAACGTGGCGTGCCCTGCGCAACGCACCAGCCAAACGCCCTTGGGGCATTGACGTGCCGCGTCCAGCGCCGAAAAAAATCCCACTCGCACCGAATGGGACACCAATCCTGCCCGCAAACAAGGTGCAGGATCTCATCAAGACGGCAAAGACGTATATGGGCACGCCTTATGCCTTTGGCGGGGCTACCCCGAAGGGATTTGACTGCTCGGGCTACCTCCAATATGTCTTTCAGAAGCAGGGAATCACGATCCCGCGCACCGCAGATGAACAGTACAAACTTGGTCTGCGCACCAAGAGTACAAAGGAACTCGTGCCCGGCGACCTTGTCTTCTTCGAGACCTACGAAAAGGGCGCATCGCACTGCGGCATCTACCTTGGCAAGGGGAGTTCATTCACGCCTCTACGAGCAAGGGCGTACGCATCGATGAACTCTCCAACGATTATTGGCAGCCACGCTTTCTCGGGGGAAAGCATATCGTAAAATGATGAGTTGACTTTTCCCTAACCGCTCATTATAATAATGCGGTATCGGGATGTAGCGCAGTTTGGTAGCGCGCTTGCTTTGGGAGCAAGATGTCGCAGGTTCAAATCCTGTCATCCCGACCATGCACCTGTAGCTCAGTTGGATAGAGCAACGGCCTTCTAAGCCGTGGGTCGAGGGTTCGAATCCCCCCAGGCGCACCATCGAGAGATACGCATCGCACAGCGATGCGTTTTTTCAATAAATATCCACCCGCATAGCGGGTGGATATTTATTGCAAAAAAACGGATGCAGGATTTCTCTTGCATCCGTAAGTGTCGATATGGTGGAGACAAGGGGATCGAACCCCTGACCTCTTGCATGCCATGCAAGCGCTCTCCCAGCTGAGCTATGCCCCCGCGCTCTTCGCGCTGACAAAGGAAAGTATAGCGAAAAGCAGACAGCATGTCAATAGCTGCCAAAAATAAATACCTCCGACTCATCTTCGAGTGCCGACGCTGAAATAGGACATGGCCGCATCATGATACTTGTATGCAGCATCACGTAGATAGCGGAAGAAATCCTGCCATGTCACGCTCTACAATCCGAAGGCCCTCTTAAACGGATCCAGCACCTGTTCAATTAGTGTAAGATGGTGGTAGTGGTACATAGGATGCTCCTTGATTAATGTTGTCTCGTCTCCAACAAAAAAGACAGCGCAAAGCTGCCATATATGATATACTGTCAAAAGGTGCTGCCAAGACGGTAGCGGTCAATCTTAGCCCCTAGAGAGGGCGATGCCGATGACGATCAACGATTTACTCGCGTTGCTTCTCGTGACGCTGTTTATCCTCGTCGTTCTAAAAGCATAGAAAGCCCGCCTAGCCCCAGCAAAGTTTAGGCGGGTTTTCTAAACCAAAAAGTCTAAATGGGGCTGACCGTTTCACCAGCAGCACCTTTCTATGTCTATTATAATCTCTCTCCTCGTTTTCGTCAAATCGTTCTTCTCTCACTCGAATTCAACTACATCATTTTAACATTATATCTCCAACCGTGTATTTCGCCTACTCTTTTTCTCTCAGTTCTCCATATTATACATATTCTACGTCTTTTTCAATCTTTTAGGGGTCAAATTAGGGTCACAAATAGAAGAGAATAGATCATAGTGGCGGATCAGCCAACAACGAAATTATAGTCAAAAAGACGAGCCATGCCATTTGCACAACTCGTCTTTTTTTCATGCAGCGGATATTCAAAAAGGCAGATCGTCTTCGTCATACGGCTCCATAATCTGACGATACAGAGACTCGTCAGCAAGATCCTCAGGAGGTGCTGACTGGTCGCCGTTGTAACGACGTGGCGACAAGAACTCAACCATCGCCGCGATGATCACTGTATAATGACGTGCCTCTCCGTTGGTTTTGTCAATATACGTTCCTGTGTCCAGCCGCCCCCGCACGTTGACGAGCTGTCCTTTGTCCCAGGTACTTCTTGCAGGACTCGGCTACTGCGCCCCATACTTCAATCTTGAAGTAATTGACCGGATATTCTCCACGTTCATCTTTCTTAAAGCTCTTCCGGACGGCAAGCGGAAAAATGGACAACCGTTTTTTTCCGCTCGGGGTCGTATACTCACGCACGTCAGCGCCGAGTCGGCCGCTCACTATAATGATGTTCATTATGTTCCTCCCATCAAATGCTTATGAACCGTTATGATGATTCTATGATATAGATATGATGAAGATAAGATTTTTACTATGTGATTCAGATGTTTTTATGGGGAATTTCAGGAACATTAACGTGTTCCCCCAGAAAGGATTCCATAGACTGTTAGGAAACAATATGATTATTTTCATAAATACACTATAACAGTCTATGGGACAAAACAGATCTATTTCGTCTGTGCTCCACATCTGTCACATGCACCAGGATGATCCTGCCGATGTCCGCAATTCGGACATTCATACGCAGCCATCTGTACCATTATTCTTTGCCTCCTTTCAAATCCGGAAGACCACCTTTATCCCATATTGGAGCAGCTCCACATCGCTCGGAGCAGTACCAGTAATATGAGCCTTTCTTCTTTTTACTCTCAGCACGTCTGAGGTACCCCTTGTTACATGCCGGACATTTCACGATAACGGGTTTATCTTTGTGATCGGCAAAGGAAGCGTTGCAGCTCTCGCGATCCTCACACGACCAGAACGTCCCAAATTTCCCTTGATCTGCCGCAGTGTCTTCCCGCAGCAGGGACATTTTTTTCGGTAAGTCTCTCTGTTTTTTTCGCCGCAAAGTCCGGCTTTCCTTGTTGTCCGGTGCGCTGGTCTTACATGCGGGATAACCGGTGCATGCCCAGAAGTTCCCATACTTCCCTTGCGCAGCCGCATCACTTTGCCGCAGTTTGGGCAGACAGGAAGATCTTTATTGACTTCGATCTTCATGGTCTTCACATCGGCAAGAAGTGTGTTGATGATCTCTACCTGCTTTCCAACGAACGTATCCAACGGGATCTCGTTCTCCGCGATCCGATCCAGATCGGCTTCCCAGAGTGCCGTTGTATCCGGATAAGTAATCTTATCCGGCAGGATGGATATGACTCTGCATCCCATATCCGTGGGCGTGAGATACTTCTTCGTCGTAGTTACAAATTTTGCCTTCTTGAGTCCCTCAATGATCCCCGCACGGGTTGCCTCTGTACCAATTCCCCTTGCACTCTTTCAGGCTCGCGGCAAGAGTTTTTGTCTTTGACATATTTATGGATTTCCTTCATCGCCTGGAGAAGTGTCGCATCCGTGAAACGCTTTGGCGGCGTAGTTGTTTTCTCTTTGATTTCTCCTTTTCCATAACTGAGGACATCCCCTTCTGCGACTGACGGAAGGACGGCAGATTCCTCATCCTCCTCATCCGTGTCCTTTTTGTCCCCACGATAGATTTCTTTCCAGCCCATATCTAGGATCGTTTTTCCTGTCCCGACAAACTCCTCGTCTATACACGCAACAACGATCCTCGTTGCTTCATACAGATGGATTGGATAAAACTGTGCGAGATATGCCTTGGCCACAAGAAGATACAGTTTCCGCTGATCGTCTGAGAGTTTCGCCATATCTGCCCCAATGGTTGTTGGAATGAGCGCATGATGAGCAGAGATTTTCATATCGTTCCACGCGCGGGACACGATCGCCGTGTCTGCATGAGCAGCAATCCCCTGACAGCTCTGCGATGCCGGCAAGATTGTTCAGGATGACGCCCGCATCATCCATCTGGTTCGTGGGAAGATACTCACAATCAGAACGCGGATAGGTCGTCAGTTTCATCTCATAGAGCGACTGCATGGTGTCAAGTACCTGCTGCGGGGATAATCCGTATCTCCGCCCTGCCTCCACCTGTAATGTGGAGAGGCTGTACGGGAGTCGCTGCCCTTCCTGCTTTTTCTTCTGCTCGACACTCGTGATCCGGGCACCGTCCCCGTGGTTTGCCGCGAGCTCAATCTTCGTCAGCAGTCCTTCAGCGATGTCCTTTGAGAGCAGCCGATGCTCCGTATCCAGTCCCTCCATGTCGGGCTTCATTTTTCCATACCGTCGGTATGTTTTTCGCCTTCATGCTGCCATGTGACATGTAAAACATAATGTGTCGTCGGCTTTAAAATGATTGATCTCTTCCTCACGTCTCACGACAAGCGCAAGCGTCGGTGTCTCGCACACGGCCAACATGGAGTACACCATCATATCCGGCATCACGACTGACGATCGTATAGGCACGCGAGAGATTCATTCCGACGAGCCAGTCTGCCTGGCTGCGGGCAAGTGCACTGTCCCGCAGTCCGGCATAATCCTTGTTGTCACGCAGATCGCCGAGTGCCTGGACGACACTCTTTGTGTCCAGCGCATTCAGCAGAATTCGCTTCACCGGTTTCTTGTTGCCAAGATGCTGGAGAACTTCATCGATCAGCAGCTGTCCCTCACGATCCGGATCACCGGCATTGACGATGTAGTCCGCCTTTTTGACAAGCTCCTTGATAATCTTGTACTGTTTCGCAGCATCTTTTTGACGCTCAGCTTCCACTTCTCCGGGATGATGGGCAAATCATCCATCGCCCATTTTTGATATCTTTCGTCATACTCACCAGGATCGCATTGCTCCAAGATATGACCAAAACACCATGTCACGATGTCCTGTCCACCGCTGCATTCAATGCAGCCATCTTTCGCAACACCTTTCCCAAGGTTTTTCGGCAATAGCGCGACCAAGACTCGGTTTTTTTCTGCGATAAATAGTCGCATAGATAAAGCCTCCTTTCAAGACATACCATATATACAGTATATCTTGAAAGGAGGCTAAAAAAATCCTATCTTTTGCACATAATGCAATCCACGATGGATTAAATCAGATCGTATTCTCTTAACTTTTCAATGCCCAAAGCTCTGGTCGATGTAATGACTTTCATCATAATCGAGCGGCCTCATTTTCTGCTGTTCAAAAACATGAACATCATTGGATTCATCGCCATCTTCGCCCTGATGCACTTTAACAAACTCAGTCGTTGGGACATCGATTGCCCGTCCAATATCTCCTAGTAAAAAGAATTCCCGTGTTGGCTCACCCTCTGTCATAAGTTTCATAAACAACTCATGGCGTGTTCTTGTATGACATTCCGCCTCGACATCCGAAATCGTCATTCCACGTAAGTTCATAAAATACTTTAACCGCTCTGCATTTACCCAGTACTGCATCGTAATTCCTCCATCATCTTATCTGCTGGTTGTCTTTCCTATATGAAGCACATGCTTCTTGAAACGTCTTACCTATAGAAACTAGTGTCTGCTTTAATTCTCGCTGTGCATTGTCTCGTACCGACACGGCAAGAGCTTCTTTCAAAAATTCATCCACGCGTACAGGAAGTTTATCATCAAACAAATCCCTGCTGATAACCGTACGCAATCCAAGATCACACGCGAGATGAATTGTGTCTCCTTTGAGGTCTGGAAAAGAAACCTGCATGAAAACGATTTTTCCAGATTACTTTGTCGGAACCGACATTGCTCAACATAACTGTCTAAGAAGCCACTTTGTTGAAACTCGCAATGTTCAAACAGCGAATGATCAAACGTACAAGAAATAAATGTTGAGTTGGAAAAATGTTGTTCGTAAATACCGCATTGGAAAAAGTTAGCACTAACAGGATTCACTGCTGAAAAAGTATTTCCATCTATATGGCATCCTTTTTTCAGCAGAAACACGGGTTAAATTTGCTTCACGAATGGAATTATCAAAAAGCTGACAATAAATAAGTTTGGACTGCCCCAGCAATGTATTTTGGATGTTACATTGATTGATTCTGCAAACCAATAAGGATGCTTGTGTAGCTTTTGTGTTCAGTAGATTGCACCCGTCGAAGCACACTCCTGCAATTCGTGTGTCATTTAGCTTGGCATCCGTAAAGTCGCAGTCCTTAAAATGCAGTCGTTCAAAGGAAACACCGGAAAAATCAGCTCCACGAAAAATTCATGGAACGAAACTCATGTAGCTCCCCGCGTTTCTCATGACAAAAATCGAAGCTGCGAAAATCGCAGTTGGAGAAATCTGCCTGAGCACCGGACTGATGATTTGTATCCAACCATCGCTGATGCTCCTTCAACGCGCGTTGTATCTCGTCCATAGAAAGCTGTCGCTTATCCATATACTACCATCCTCGTCGTATCTCTGTCAAAGTCACTACACAGCAGATTCAGAATGGAATGTCTCCTCCGGTGCGGACGCTTGACTCACATCACCAGAAGGATTTCCCTCGGCATTTTTTTGCATGCTACGGATGCTTCCGAAACTGCAATCGCGAGAGCAGCCACTCTGCCACCCTCGGCAACAGGCACGCTAGTGAGATCGATGGAACTATTTTTTTCGTTCCAGCTCCACCCGCAGCGCATCCGTCCACCTTCACCCGTTCATTTGCAAGACCTTGCATCTCTTCCTGAATATGACGAATCTGTTCTTCCATCGCCTTCTGCTTGCTCAACATTCCATCAAGCTGTTTTTTTGCTTTTTGGCCAGACGTGCCGTTACGTTCATCGCCATTGCAGCATCAATTCCTTTTCCTCTTTTAACTCACCCAAATTGTGCATTGCGGCAAACGCACCGGATGTCCCAACCTCACCGTGCTGACACAGATATTCACGGTTCATCACGAGCAGCAGGTAGAGATCGTTCTCATTGTAGGAATCCAAAATACCGGCTTCCTCGGCACGAGACCGACGCGCAAAAAGTTTCCCAAAACGGACTCTTTTACGCTCCGCATCCATGTCTGCCGAAACCGCATCCATCTGCTCCTTGGTCTCCACCAACTGCCGTTTAAGACGCGCCAGCTTTTGCTGTTTGCTTTCCACTGCCTCACCCCTTTGCCACAGCATGCTCTTCACGTCGAGTATAACATGTAACCGCCCAGTTTTTTCAAAATGGGAAGCATCTTGCCCACATCTTGCCCACATTTCAATCCTTGTTTTGATAGAATGGGACTAACAGAGTTAGTCTGGGCGCACTTATGCATTTCGGTTGCCCGAAACGCTGCGCCTGAGTGCCGTTTACGCCGCTGCGCGGACGAAATTTCTGCTGTGCGTGGGGTCGGTTTTCGCAATTTTATTGCTCGCCTTCGCTCGCGGATTCGTTCTCCTCGAACGAATTTGCTTCACCCTCTCCCCATGCACAGCAACGAAATTTTTTTCTGTCGGTCACCTGCGTTCCCTGAACCTGCGGTTGGCATTCTGTGGGCAATACTTCATCGAATTTGGCTTCCCATTTTGAAAAACTGGGACACAGCACACCGCCGCTTTTTTTGTCGATTTGAGAGAAAAACATCATGGCTCTATACCACTTTACTGTCAAAAATGACAAACATCCCGGAACAAAAAGCAGATCAAGGCTGCCCTTCATTGCGACTATATCAATCGAGAAGGCAAGTACAAAAATGAAGGCGAACGTCTGCCGCAGGACATGGATAACGTCATCTCATCGACACAAAAACGGATGCTGTGGGCAAAAACATGGCTGCTCTATTCGAGCCCCTACGGGAAAAATCACGAATACGGAGAAGGGCCTTGCCCTCACAGAGGATCCATCGTATGACACAATCAGCATTGCTCTTATGATTGCAAAAAGACGATGAAGGAACCGCTGACCGTAAACGGCAGTACAACATTCCGCGCCAAATGTATTCATGCCGCCGTGCTCGGCGATCTTCCCATCACGTTCGAGGATGCCTCCATGCAGTCCATTCTCGAGAAGAAACGAAAGGAGAACAATGATGAGCGAGAACAGTTTAGAAGACAAGGCGGAAAGGTTATCCTCCGCAAAAACATTTCAAAAGTCCGACCTTAACGAAGGTCAGCGAATTGATTCCCATGCTCCTTCCATCAGAGCCTTACCCACAGTGCGCCAACTGCCCCAAACTCCATGTGGTACGTCCTAAACAGGAGGACGCTGCGCTGCCATTGCCAGCTGCTACGGGCGATCTGCTGGGACACCTCGGAACCGAACGAAATCCCCCTGTGCGATGGGATTTATCTGACGGACGAAGGCAATACGCCGAGCGAACCGCCCACAGAATCCTAGCAAATTTTTGCGCGTCAGAAAGATACGATCAGTGCACTGCGTCACGTCGAATACATCAATCGCGAAAAGGATTCTCTGAGCGTGGAGACTGCGTATACAAGCAGCATCGTCTTCCCGCCTGGGCGAAAGGTTCGCCCACTGTATTTTTCCGCGCAGCAGATCGATACTCACCAAAGAATGCCGCCCGCTACAAAGAGATCGAGTTTGCGCTGCAAAATGAACTGACGCTCGAGCAGAATATGGAGATCGTGAACCGCTTTATTGAAGAGAATTTGCCGAATCATTACTACACACTTGCCGTGCATGATAAGATCGGTGCCATGTCCGATGGGACACATAATCTTCACGTTCATCTAGTGTTTTCGACACGTCTGATCGACGAGGCCGAAAAGAAAAAGAGCGAAAACGATCCGCCTATTTCAGCTATCCACTGCGTAAAAATGCAAAGGATCGAACAGAGAAAGCGATCCGCAGTCACGGTGCTCCCATCGACCGGAAATGGGCAGACCGCACCTATGTCCCTCACCTACGTGCATCCTACGAAGAGATCACAAACAGTGTTTTTGAGAAGTATGGTCACCGTGCCCGCATCGATCGCCGAAGTCTCAAAGCACAGGAACAGGAAGCCCGTATGAATGGTGATGTCCTTCTCGCCAATCTTCTGCATCGAATTCCTGAGGAACATGTCGGAAACGGTACGTTGAAGGAAGACAGCGTAGAGGCACAACGCATCAAAAAAATATCGGACGCTGAAAAAGAATACCGGGATTTACTTTTTGCCGCCGAACGCGCTGCACACAGCATCGAAGAGGATGCACACAGTGAAAAGAATGAACGTCTTCAAAAATCCATTCAGGCCATCATTACATCGAAGGAATTTGCCGAAAGTGAAAACGATCCGACGTCACATGTCGGCAAACTTCGCAGCAATTTTATTGAAGCCGTACATGCGTATGAGCATCTGGAACGAATGCTCATTTCCGCTGACGATGCACACGAAAGCGCAAAAAAATCGAGTACATGACAGCGGAGGAAAAGGAGACGTATCAGGCCTACAAAGAAAATTTTTGGCGGACATCCGTCACTGGACAGAGTTCAAAGAAAATCTATCCGAGCCGAAGAACGGAACACCGGAAGAACTGGCTGCATACCGTCAGCTGCTGCCGGCACTCGACGATAAAATTACGAATCTGACGTACGAGCAGCACCTATTTCAAGAGAAAATTGACGCTCTCGAAGCCCGTTTGGAGAATACGGACATACAAAAAGCAAATCCAGCTCATCACACACGACATGCTGCTCGCCAACACACAAATTCGCAAGGATCTCGCAAAGGCGGCGCAAAACATCGAGGTCACCATGCGTGCATTAGCGCAGGGACTCTTTGCGGAAACACACGCAGAGAACCAGCAGGATACCTATACAACACGTCAGCTGTATGACATCGTGCGCAAAACGGTTTTACGGCTACAAGAAGGAGGTGGAACGCCTGCAAAGTGAACTGGAAGCGGCAAAAAGAAAGTCCTCTCCATGGATCGTGCCTTTGCAGATGGGCGCAAATATCTACACAAAGGGAGGACTCAAAAAGCTGCGAGAAGCTCTTCGGGCTTGGAAGAAGAAAGAAGGTTATCTGCAAAATGATCGGACAAAACTGGAGCAGGAAATCGCAGCCTTTCAAAGGCTACCGATCCCATCTCCTGATGATCGGGATGCCTATGCGGAGTATCAGGATCGCAAGCGTGCGCTCGACGAACGCAGTGACGCGCTGACGAAAAAAAGCAAAGGAACTGGCCGAGCAGAAAGCAAAACTGGACGCGTGGCAAAAAGCGTCTGGCTGCACAGATTGACGCCCCACAGGGAAAGGAAAAAAATCAAAGAAATCGCCCTCGGCATCATGCGGAAAAAAATGCGCCGTATCAGAAACGATACGATGCACTAAAAAGCACGGCTGGATCGTGCAACGGAAAAGAATGAACCGTGCCAAAGTGCAAATGGATGCGCTCGCCAAAGTGGTAAAAACAGATCGGAACGACGTGAGACGCTACAAGATCGCTGCGCCGGAAAAAGTAAAAAGACAGACCCGGTATTATCGCCGAGGCTGTCTCTGGGAACGAACATTATGCGAGTCTTGTCGCCACCATGCGGGACGATAATTCCGCACTCAAAAACATGGACGCTCATGTCTGATGCAGCGAAAGAGGAAGAGGCAAATAAGCGGATGTATCGTGATCTATAGCTGTATCCAACTCTTTGAAAGTGACATGGTACAGGCCGTGCACTCAGAATCGTAGAGTACACAAAGGGGGCAACAAATATGACGTATCGTGTGATGGTGTTTATGAAATTTCCGGAGGAATAGCGTTTTTTGTAGTTGAAAGCTTGAACAACATCAAAAAGCTAGAATATGTGACACTTATCTACGTGAAAAATCGTGATGAAGGAGGAGCGGCATGTTTAAGAAATACGCTTACATCTACAATCTGGAAGATGAAAAGTGGCATACAGGTTATTATTTTTTTGTCGGATGCATTATATGTTGCGAGAGCAAATAACCCAGATGCTAAAAACCGTCTATATCACAGAGACAGAGGATTACGAACCGCCTATTTGGATTGATTGCGTGATTGATAACTGCGCAAGGCTGCTGATGATGCGCTGGCGAAGAGTTCCGAGGACTTCCTTTGTGATTTGCTAGATCAGGAAATCGAAGATTTGAAAGAGGCTCTAACAGAGGCGTTTGTTAAGTGGGGACGTGAGACTGGAAATTCATACTGGATTGAAATACCGATAAAAGGCACAGAACGCCTATATGATCTGCAAACAGGAAAGCCTATAGAGGAGGAATCAAATGAATTACTGTGTAGGAATCGGCCGCCTGACACGCGATCCAGAGGTGCGATATCTCCTTACAGCTCCAGTTCGGTACATTCTCCCATGTCTGTTCAAAAGTCTTCATAAGGCATACCGCAATACACTTCATAGACTTTTCTCCGGATGGCTTGTAACGGCCTCCACGTCCTCTCTGCCATGTCGAGGCAAACGCTGCCGGCATATAGGCCAGCATACAGAGGAGCAGCAGCAACAATCGCTTCATCGTAACTCTTCCTTCCATTCTTCTACGCGGCGATAGAAGGTCGACGGGCTCATACGGCAAATGCGCATCGCTTCCCTTGCCGTCACTTCCCGTTCTTCCATCGTTCTATCGTCCTCTGAAATCCTTTGTCGTTTTCGACCCGTGGCCGGCCGAAAACGCACGCCTTTCCGCCGTGCAAGGTCGATCCCCTCCCGCTGCCGCGTGCGTATTTTTACGCTCCTGCGCAGCAACGTAACTGAGCAGACTGAGAAACTGGTCTTCCATCAGTTTTTCCCAGTTCCCCCATCTCGCGAAACTTGCGGCTGTCAAACAGTGATTCCTGCTCCAGCACGACAATATCGGCACCGATGTTTCGTGTCATATCCTTCCACTCATCGATGATCCCGTCGTAATCGCGCCCCAAGCGATCAAGCGCATCCAGGTAGAGCAGATCCCCTGCGCGGAGAACCCGCTTCATGGATTGGTAGGCCGGCCGTGAAAAGTCTTTTTCCGCTCTGTCGATCCACAAAGATAAACCGCTCCTCGATGCCGATCGCTTTCATCTTTTTCAATCTGTCGATCAGGATTCTGACTTTTGTCGGAGACACAGAATGTATCCTATGTTCATCCTGCCCTCCTTTCCTTCATCATTCGATCAATCTGTTTCAAAAACCTCTATGTTACTTTTTGAGATGTTTCAAAATGATATACATGATATTTTGAGACACTTTTTCATGCCGGCTGCCACTCTCCTAAAAAGTATACCTTTTGAAAAAGCTGCACACATTTCTGTGCGCAGCTGCATCTCCCATATTACCGGGCAAAGCCCCGCGACTCGTCTCTCTTGTTGCATTTTTCAGAGCCGGAAGCAGGATCAGCTCCCTTCTGAGCAGCAGGGACTTTTTCATATACTCTTTGGAGATGTCCGATAGTCCTTCCGTGCTGTCAATCAGCCGATCGATCTGTGCGGATGCCGTCTTGATTCTCGGCACGATGCGCTGGATCGCATGATGCAGGTCTTCCGGAGGGTTCTTGAAGATTTCGTGGTAAAAAATTCGTTTTCCCTGATAACGATAGGCAGAACACAGATTGTATTCCGTATTCTTAAAGCTGACAGCATCCTCTAAAAGGACAATCTTTTTCTCGTCAGATGATAACGGAGAAAGTCCCGACCCACAATCATATACAGGAGCAGGAGAAAGCGATTTGTCATGCATGAGCGATGACACCCCAGTTATCCAAATGACGATCACCATTGCGATCAAAGCCATCCACCACGAACATGTCCCAGAAGAACTCTTTTAGCTGAGCTTTGTTTTTTATCGTCACATCCTCGTCAATCACGCGCATGACATCTTCAATGGTCGTTTTCTTCCGTTTCTCACTGTCCGTCTCATGCAGAAGAAACTTGCTAAATTCAATGAGGTAGCCTGGTTCATCTTGACAGAAGACCTCACAGGCAACAACGACTTTTCTCTCTTTGCTGTTGGGTGGAGTCCCACGGCCTAGAAAAAGTGTTCTGTGCTGGGAATTCCAAGCGTTTGAAAGATGTGACAGCCTATGTACTCTGAATAATGATTGTTAATGTAACTCAATGTTCGTCTGCTTTGGTGAACGATTGGGGTCTGGAAATTTCACCATGTAGAGTTTTCCCTTCATACTCCATCGTCCACTTTGCTCTCAGAACCGCCAAAAGCGATTTGGGAGCCATTCTGCATATCTTAAATCAAGCATCCAGTAATCCTCCAAAATACATCAACATTTCCTCACGGTCAGCGGATGTAATATCGCCTTCCTTCATAGCATATTTCGTCTCGGAAAAAGATGCTCCATTTCCGAGATCATGAAAGCACGGTTCTTCTCCTCATACGCCCGGTAGAATGCCGTCATATATTCACAAAGCACCTCTTCATAGTCTTCCGGATTATACTTTGTACTCCATCATTATCGCCTCCCATAGGATTCATAAGCCTGATTGCACCTCATGGATAAAGCTCAATCCTCCGGTATCAACTCCCCAAAATAATCAAGGATAGCATCACGTTCATCAGGAGATATAAAATGCTCCTTCATCGCCTGTTTCGTGTCGAAAAAATCCGCTCCCAGATGCAGGATAAACGCAGCGCGTTTTGTTCCGGAAGTGCTGCGTAAAAAAATTCGTCATGCTTTCACAGAGATAATCAACGTAGTCACTCGGGTTATAGTTATTTGTACTGCTCCATGCGCCTCGCCTCCTACCTCAATTATACCGCAGAGCGGATGCCGCGACAACAGCCTCTTACTGGTACCCCTCGGGGATGCTGTCATCCCCCTGTGATGCCGTTGGTTCTTCCCTCCGGTGCTCCTCCTCGGCAGGAATCGTCGGATTTTCATCGACGAGGAACGGTCCCCCTTCGTTCTCCTCCATTGTTTTTGAGAGCTCGCTGATTTGACGGCGGAACACGATGTCCCTGCTCACGCTTTCATACTCCTCCAGCACATCAACGATCTTACCGCCGTGCTGAAAGATGGACTGCTGAACCAGGATGCATATTGTCCGACTGAAATTCTTCTGCTTTGCGACAAACTCCTCAAATTCCGCTGTCCGTGGGAAGCAGACGGACTTTTGTAATCACATTCTTCTCTGCCATTTCCGTTATCCTTTCTCTCCACTACGCGCCTTGTCACCCAGCAGCTGAAAGAGCGGGCTGTTGATAAATGCGTTCAGCCCCTCTGCCTCGAGGAACACGGCATCGCTTGGATCGTCGATGTAGGCAAGCTCAATCTTCGCCCGTGTGCAGAACGCCATAAGTCGCTTTTTCCAGTGCCTCACGCATCAGGATAGAGCCGCCTCCATAGACAGCAACAACATCCACTTCGTTGTTGGCTCTTGAGATGACCTGCTCGGCCATCGTCAGGATTTCCTCCGCCTCATCTTCGAGTGCCGGCATGAAATAGGACATAGCCGCATCATGATACTCTGTGTGCAGCATCACGCAGATAGCGGGAGAAATCCTGCCGTGTCACACTCTGCAATCCGAAGTCCCTCTTAAACGGATCCAGCACCCGCTCAATCGCGTGGCCGTTTCCGTTATGCGTCCCCATGATAAAGTCGGGCTTAAAGGAGATTCCCGTCGTGATGGGAAACTCCGTCGTGCCCTCACCGATGGCGATATGAAGGACACGCAGCGTCTTGAACTTTCCGGCAGAGAGGTTCTCGGGCTGATGAATCAGTGTCGGTCGGTGCATAAAGGCGTGCTGCCGTGACGCCCTCGGGGATCGCCTTGACAAAAATCAAACTGAATAAAGACGACATACTCCCTTTGCCCCGACATACACGGTAACCTTATGCTGCTTGTGCATGAACTTCTCGGCGAATGCGGCCGCCTTTGCCTTCGTGTAGTAGGACACGGGAATCGCTGTCGCCATATCCACATGCACCTTGATCGCGTCTCCCGTATCAGGAACAGCTCCGCTCTCCCGATAGCGCGCAGCGACTGCCTCTCCGGCGATATGCGCGAGCGTATTCACATAGACAATATCGCTGGACACCTTGTCATTATCTACGCCGACGGCGATCGACCGGCACCGCTGCCCGCTCGAGAGTGCATACGCTCCGACGTAGTAGATCGCTCCTTCCACGGAGACAATGAGGTTATCGTGGATGTGCTTCAGCACATACTCCGGGTTCAGTTCGTCCAAATTCACCAGTTTTCCGACACGCGCAAAAACATTCGGTGCGCTGATCCGCTGGCCGTTAATCACCAGATCCTGTTCGGCGTTTCCATTGTCATTTGCCACCAAAAACTGCATGACCGTTCCTCCTCGTCGTTCCTATACTCTTACCATTCATTCAAAAACAGATATGATTTCTATGCGATGTGCCGCATAAATACATGCTGATGTTCACGCAAATCTTTCATATCCATTCCATCTTTTAGTATACGTGACAGGGAGATGGAAAAAAATTCCTATCTTTTTTTACTTTCCTGTTAGAATTTGATGAGAAACACAAAAGCCGGATGCAAAACATCCGGCTTTCGTTCATGATTCACTTGCTGCAGCTGCGCTCAGTCTTCCATCAGCGCATCGTCTGCGGGCATGTCGTCAACATCTCCGCAGTACATTTCATAGATTTCTTCATCCGTCATTGTGTTCACCTCCTTCAGCGGGCGGCCTCCTGTGCCTTATTCTGCTCCACACCCTTGACTGCGATGATAAAGAGTGTCTGCGACGGCATCTTCCCGCTGCGTGCCAGCGAATCGAACGCCGCCTGTGGAACAAGAGCCTTCATCGCCGCTTTTACGTGGCTCTGCTGCCATTTCAGCTCATTTCAGCGCCTTACGTGCCGCACGAATGACATAGTTTCGTCTCTTTGGACGGCTCGCGGATCTCTTTTGCCAGCAGCTGGATGAAGGTCTTTTCGTAGTCCTTCGCGGGAACGACTTCCTGGACATCCGCGCCCAGGATCGCGTCCAGCCGTCGATTGGCTTCAAGGCGTGCCTTCATGTAGGTACCGTAGTCGAGGTTCTGGAAGTCGTAGACTTCCTTTTTCGCCTGATAGCTCTTGTTGGCCGCTTCCTTTGCGTCCATGACCATCAGGAAGTAGTTGTCCCCTTGAACGTGCCGCGCTCGGTGCGCCGTGCAAGATAGTCGATCATATCGTGCAGATAGGGCATCCCGCCGCAGTTCCGGTGTCGGCGCGAGTGCAGGAACACCTTTCCCTGACACGTCGGCCATATTGAAGAATTTCTTCGTATACGGCTGCTTGTCTTTGGTAAAGAGCACAAAGGTAACGGCTTTCGCATCCTTACGGATGGTGATGTCGGGGTTCGCCCCCGCCTCCCTGGCGGGAATCCAGCGATTGTCCTGACTGCCAATATCCAGCTGATGCTGAACGGCGGGCAGCATATTCGCAACAGGCGGGTAGAACGACTTGATGTTCTCCATCCCTGCCCTGATAGATCAGGACAGGCGCATGGATATTTTGCCGCTCTTCGTACGGTTTCTGCCAGACGGCATTCCCGCTGGCATGGGCTTCCTGCATACGGTCACTAAAGGCTTTGCTTGCCTCGCTGACCAGCTCTTTTGTCGTCTTCTTTTCCTGCGGCTTTTTTGCCTGGGGTTCCTTCTCCGGCTGCTTTTTCTCCTGCTCTGCCATTGGTTTTGCCTCCTCCTGCTCTTCCTTGCGATGTTCCTCTGCGTTCAGCTTGTCGGCGATTGCCCGTGCTTCCTGTGCCGTCAGTGCCTCCCCGCGTTCCTTCTCTGCCGCATTCAGCTTGTCGACGATTTCCTGCGCCTTGTCTTTGTCCTTAAACCATGCGCCCGCTTCTTCACGGTTTCCACTGTAGTCGGCAACCTCCGCATCCTTCTTGCGTTGTGCCTGATATATCATCAGACCCGCAGCCGGATCGATCGCGTTGCTTGAGACAAACCATTCGCTCTGCATGTTGTTCCTCCTTTGCTCACGCGCGGATGGACGCATTTCCTTCGCTTCGTGCGCCTCAACATCGCGTTCCTCTTCTTTCTGCGGTGCATATATGACAGGATCATACAGGCCTGTATAATCCTTCCCGTAGGCAAAATCCTCCCGCTGCTGCAGCATCTTCATTTCTTCCGTGACGCTCGCCTCCGGCGGAAGAAGGTGGGCTTCCTGGGCAAGTCGATGGACGATACTGTCCAGATAGGAAACGACGAGCGAATCTCTCTCCTGCGGCGGAGAGCGAAGGAATGTCCGCAGAGCCTCCTTGCCCGCCAGTTGGTTTCTGAGAATTTCCCCGATTTCAATGATGTTTCTCTTTTTCCCGATCAGCGTACGGTTTGGTTCAGGGGCACTGCTGGCAATGGAGATTCTTTTCTCCCCCTGCGCAGTACGAAGTATTGCCTTGTTCCCTTCGGGACGAAGATCCAGTTCTATGACAGCACCGCCGATGAACGCGCTCTTCGCCTCGGGGCGTTCTCTCTCTCCCGGAGAATCGCTCTGCAGGACGACCTGCACGCAATGCAGATGCCGCCGCTCGATCCGCAGCGTATCACGTGCAAGGTCATACGCCATATCCTCACGAAAACGGGATGATATTGTCGTTTTCTTTTCCGGCATACGCGCACCTCCTCTGCATCAAAAATCCGGCATTGGCTGTGACTGATAGAATTTTCTTCCTGTATCCGCCTCATAGGATTCGAGCATCACTCGATCTCCGGGATCACCGGGATTAAAGAAGTGATAGGAGCCGTTCATCTGCTGCTCTTCCTGCCGCTGTTTGTCTGCCGTATCCTGCATCTGGCGAACGTTGCGGATCTGGATCTGATCCCCCATGGCGTTCGAGAGCTGCATGATGGCCATCTGCTTGATCGCCTCGATCTGCGCTCCTGCCTGACGTGCCTGTGTCTCTCCGACCGCCTGATTCGAGTCTTTGCAGTGCCGTTTGGAGTGCCGTCATGATCTGATCCATGTCCCTGGTAGCGGTTGATGGTGTTCTGCGTTGCCGCTGTGTAGCTGTCCGACATGAATTTGCTCGTCTTGCGGTAGTCGATCGCCTTGCCCGCAACACCATCGTCATAGTCTCGCTCAAAGGCTTCCGGATGAAGGTCGATGTTCGTGCGGTTTTCTGCCATGGAGTGATAAAGGATCTTGATGTCCTTCATCCCCTGCTTTCTGCTCTCCTCCGGGAGCTTTCTGGCGTTTTTCTCCTCGATGCCGAGTTTGGCCGTCAGTTTTTCGAGCCAGGAAACGAACTTCGTCCCATAGAGGATGCTCTTGATATGCCGCGTGTAGTCATAGACGTTGCCTCCGTTCGCGGCGAGGTCTTTTCAGAGCAAAGGGGGACGGTGCACTGTCCGCCCAGGAGATGCTTGTGGGGCTGTAATAGTTCGGCGGATCATAGGGTTCTGTTACGCCCGGAATTGACCACGCATAACCGATGCCGGCAGCCCCCATAAAGCATGCGCAGAGTGCTGCGGTCACTTTCTTTGACCGTTTCCATCGTTTCATATCCAATCTCCTCTCTATTATGTGCCGGGCAGGAACTTGAACCCGTTGCCTATGCCAAACTGCTTGATGACCAGCTGGGAGAGCTTGTCTCCCATCATGACAAACAGGAAGCAGACCAGGGCGAGTTTCAGCAAAATAGCGACCTGAAGGACGTGCTTGGTCTTTTTGGATGGAGTTTGATGCCGTCACGACTTTGCGCCAATATCCGCCGCTGCGGTCACCGTTCCATGCTCCTGCCGCTTTTTCCCAGCTGCCGTTTGCATCATAGAGTTCCAGCAGGTGATGACGCGCCACGGCGGTCTGCACATTCTCCGCCACGGCGTCGTTGCCGGCGGAATTGATCTTCCCAAGCCCCGCTGTAGGGTCTCGACTGATACCCCGGATCGCTCCAGGCCTCCGAGTCGTCTGCCCATGGCATCGGCGGCGGCTCGAATCCCGCTCTTTCGCACCAGACGTTCCAGTATTCGTAGCTGATCTGGTACGCACCATAGCCCCATCCATCCTGTGATGGGGTCTGGAAGGATGCTCCCTGTCCACCGGTCTCGACACGGCGGATTGCCTCGAGTACCTCATCGATGCCCTCGCGCCCGCCGAAGTTGCCGTTGTTATTCTTCATTGCCTCTTCTACGGGGACGGTCTGCACATGGATGAGGTCATCCACCACCATGTTTGACATGACGGACTGCAGCATCAGGGCAAAGAAGCAGAAGAAAAACAGTTTGATCGAGGCACTGAAGATGCCGTTCATACTGTTCTCTGCATAGCGGCGTGACCACTTGTGTCCCGCAAACATAAAGTTCGCCAGGCTGAACACGGCAACGAAGTAAAACTCGAGGTACGCTAGGATGATCTCAAAGGCAAAGAGCAGGAACGAGCCAAAGATGATGAGGAGGAAGATGCTCCCGAACAGTCCCGTGACGATTTTGTTGAGCCAGTCAAAACCGCTCGCATCCGTTTCGTTGAGAACGGTAAAGATCGGCTCGATGATCTGTGCGCCCTTTGTCACGAGTGCTGTCGGATCGACGAGCATCGCCTTTGCCTGAGCAAGATCCACACCACTTGTCGCTGCGCCCAGGCTGAGGGAAGAGGTCGCGTGAGCCGTTGATGAGGAACGCGCCCCAGTAGGTGATGGTGTAAAAGAGCAGCAGATAGAGCAGCATCTTGAGTGCCAGCAGCTTAAAGATGCTGAAGCTCGGCTCTTGTCCTTTCTCTCGATCGACGCTCATCAGGATGTAGGTGAGCGCGAGATCAATCGTCATGAGGATGCCGATCACGTACTTTTGATGATGTCCTTGAGGAGATCCACCGCCTTGGTACACGCGAGGGCAATGGTATCTATCGCTTTCTTGACGGGCTCCATAAAGGCAAATGCCGCATCCCAGACCATGCGCTTTCCCTGACGGCTCGCTGCAAGGCCGTCATCTGTCGCATTGTCCGGAAGCCACGGCGCATACGGATGATAGAGCGCCGGACTGATCGGCGAGTCATTGATCCGTACTTCAAAATGCAGATGCGGTCCCGTTGATACGCTGGTCGCCCATGCTGGCCCCAGATATCCGATCAGCTGCCCACGCTGCACATGATTGTCAATGCTCGCCCATGATGGCAGCAGCCGGTAGATACCCATCGTTCGGGTCGAGATCGCCATACCATGTCTGGAACTTGCTGCCGTCAGGCGCGAGTATGCTGAAGGATGACATATCCATCAAATGAGTCGTCCCGCACTGCGAGAGCAACTTCCCCATCCGCAACAGCATAGACAGGCTCATGTGCCTCGCCGCCGATGTCGATGCCGTTATGTCGGCGTACCACCCCCGTGATGGGATGCGTACGCCCCGAGCTAAAGGGACTGGTCACCTGGATCTCGTGTCCATGTAGCAGCGCATCCATCATCAAGAGCGCGGCCGCACTCACAGATGTGGATGATGCCAATAGGAAAAGGACAAGCAGCAGCAAAATGTATCTCGATTTCATGTGCGGAATCCTCTCATACAGATATATATTCATAGTACCCCAGAACATCTGTGAAATTTTCCTATCTTTTTTACACTTTAACGATATAAGCGACTATATACAGTTGTTGTTTTGTGCAAGATGCGGTATAATGGAAGAAGGAGGGAGGTGGACGATGAAGAATATATTACGGCACAGAGAGTATGTTGGCTCGGTGGAGATCGACGAGCATGAGGGCTTCCTCTATGGGCGCGTGCTCGGGATCCAGGAGAAGATCACGTACCGTGCAGAACGCGCGGACGAACTGGTCAGGCTGTTTCGAGCGGAGATTGATGCGTATCTTGACCGCTGCGCACGGGAAAACGTTGCGCCGGAGATTCCGTACAAGGGCAGCTTCAATGTTCGCATTGCCCCGGCACTGCACCGCCGGCTTGCGATCCATGCGATCGCAGCGGGGACGAGTCTCAACCGCCTGATCGAGCACATTCTGTCTTCATACGCGCCGCTCTATGAGTCACCAAAGGATACATCGGTACGATAAGGAGAGTGATTTCCATGGATGTTTTTCCGACCTTAAGAAATTCAAAGAGGATTATGACGAACGGGAGAATCCTCGATGCAATGGAAGAAGAGAAACAGCAGCAGGAGTGGGAAGAGATCCGAGATTTCATCATCAATGGAGATTACGGAACGGTTAACTACAAAACTTAATAGATCAACGTCGGATCTGGATCGCGTTCTGAGACAATACGCACCAAAAATTGCAGGAATGCTCGGTACAATCTACCTAGAGCAAAGAAGACGTCGCGAAGTACCACAGATTAGAGGGACGATATGAAGAGCTGAAAGAACGGTACGAAGAACTCAAGAAAAGTACAACGAACAGAGTAAGCTCATTGCAGACATCGCAAAAAATCTTCCTTGACGCGTTAAAAAGGCTTCTCAATCCAAAGCGAAAGGTTGAGAGCCTTTTTTTATTTATGGGGTTTGCCCGAATGTATGGGGATTTTTCGGTGCACTTTTTGGGCCGTAGATCGATTACGCATGATCATACGCAGGCTCGCTTTTCCCTTTCCCGGAGATGATGCTCCTCCCTCGGATCGCCAAAATATCTTCGTGCTCCATCTCTTCCGGCCTTGATAGCCGCAGCCGCTGAACTATTTCCAACCGCATCGGACATACCTCTCCTGCAGCACGTCATCATCGATGCCCCTTGCCGACAGCACTGAGTCCACCGACAGCAATACCTGTCAGGTCTACCACTTGCCATACCTCTCGTATATCCTCTTATACCGGCTTTTGCCATGTTGGCCGCAACGGTCGTTCCACCAGAGGCAACCGCTGCAGCTGTGGCGACACCGGCGGAGGTCACATTCTTTGCGGTCTGTCGTCATGCTCTGCACCGTTGAGCGAGGAGAGCCGCTGAGAAGTCCCTGCACCAGGTCGGGATCTTCTTGATGAGGAGATACAGCAGGAGACTCACGACAACGGCCTGGATGAGGACGGGCATATTGCCGATGATACCGCCCTTCGAGGGATCCTGTGCGATCTTCGCAAATTCATCACAGTAGTCCGTGAGGATCCTGCTGCTCATTGCCGTGAGGAAGGAGATGACAGCGACCTTGATCGCCAAGTTGAACATGGCACCCAGAGCCCGTTCAAAGAGGAACTTCGTCTGCGGAAGCGCAGCGAACGGAATCAACGGGATGGTGATCATCGCCATGGTGAAGAACTCAATCTTCGCCATGAGCATCTCAATCCCTGCCAGAACGAGTAGGATGAACATGATGACAAGGCAGAGGATGGTAAACAGCCCGGAGATCGGCGACCAGATCGAGAATGCCTCCTGTGCTGCACCGTACCCCGTGGTGAACATCGTGACTGCATTTGCAATGAGTGAGCCGGAGCCCATCCCGTCACTGTAGCCGCCCGCGTGATACCCGATCGCCTGGAATCCGCTGCACAGGCTGCCCATAATGTCAATCCCGTGGCCGTACCAGTTCAGGATGAGGAAGAGATAGAGCCCCTGTCTCGAGGAGTATCTGGACGAGGAATTTCATCTTATCGCCGCTGATGAGATCGAGGAGATCTTTCACGGAGGCGGAGATTGCCGTCAAGACGATGAGCAGTTTCGCAGCGACAGGCATGATGCTGACTGCGCCGGACTTCGTATAGTCGATATAGGTGCGTGTAAATGGCTGGAGGAAGTCATACCATTTGCTGTCCTCGTCCGCAGTGACGTGCATCCGGTACTCGAACGGTGCCTGATCTGCGCCGCCGAAGTTCCCGCCGAACGCACTCATGAGCACCGTGCCGAAGTTGAGCGCAAAGCCCGATACCGAGGATGATGTTCCATGTCGTCTTGTTGGCCGTCTCGACGTTGAAGGCAATCATGATGCCCGCGAGTGCGATCATGATGGTCGATATGATCCGCGCGACGGTAAACATGCCGTTCGCCATGGTAGTGAGGTTGTTCTGGAAGGCGTTGTCGCCGCCCTTTTAGTCCAATGTCAGAGCTAAAGCTCGCTGCGGCGGATGCTGCTGTGCCGTCCGCCAGGACGAGAACGGCGACGAGGACAAATATGCCAAGCGGCAGGGATGTGCCGCAGTGTCTCTGCGTATCGGTGCATATCCACCACTCCATTCATTGCTGTGCCTTGATGCTGGCAAGAGCAGCCTTACCTGCGGCAAGATTGCGCTGTGCCGCCTGTTGCTCATTCGACTCAATGGTCGCGCGGCGCAGGTTCTCTGCCTGGTAATGCGATGCCTCAGCGGCAACGGCGTTGCTATACATCTTCGTCATCTGGAGCAGTGCCAGCACGCTGTTGGCGTTGATGGCGTTGCCCGACTGCATGACCTGCATGGTTTCCCTCCGCCTGATTCGACGCATTCAGGGCTTCCTGTGTGGACTTTTGCGATCTCGAGGTTTGCCTGCTGCGTGTTCTGGGCAGACTGTGCTGCATCCCTGAATGTGGCCGCGAGTGTCTCCTCACGGCGGCGTTCGTTCAGGATGCCTGTGGCGACGGTCGTGTTGCCGTTGAGGATGGACTGCAGGTCGCCAAGACGCTCACGCCAGACGGTATCGAGAGGATTCGGATTCGTTCCGCCCTTTTTGTCCCCCATATCTTGCCGAGCACGCCCTCCTGCCCCATCTTCTCGTCAAAGATCTGTTTCTGCTGTGCGCCCCTGCATCTGCGCATACTTTTCGATCTCTGCACTGCCGATCTTCTTGAGTTGAGGATCGTGAGTGCCAGCTCCTTCTCCTCGGTCGAGAGGATCTTTCGCGGTCTGGATGGCCGTTTTGATCGCTTCCTCGATGTTCTTTTTGGTCGATGACGGCAATCGCCGCCTCACTGTGATGCCCTGCCGGAATCATGGCGAGCAGCGAGGCAGAGATGCCGAAATGCGACACCGACGGCAACAGCTGTTTTTTCTGATGGTCATGGTAAACACTCCTTTTTGACAATTCTCCTCCATAATCTATGGTAACTGAAATTTTTGCCGAAAAATCCTATCTTTTTGCATTTTTGAAGTTAATTTTGGCAGTTCTTTTGTCATCTGCATCATTTTTCCCTGGTCGATGATGTGGAAAAACGGCTCACGCATCAGGATGAAAAATGCGCTCATGGTCACTTCCCTTGTCAATCAGAAGACGATTTTTCCCTGCATCTCAACGCGTGCCCCGGCTCGTGCATCAGGGAGAGGAGGTCGACGGTGGATGCGACACTGTACTTTTTCGATCACTTCCTTGACGGCGATTTCGTTTTTTTGCTGCATAATAGAGGTTGAGCGTGACGAATAGAAGCAGTGCATTGACGAGAAGCAGCAGTTTTGTGAGTATCCGCACGCCATCGCCGTGGCAGCGCGTGTAGAGCCAGCCGCCGATGATCAGAACAAGCAGGGAAATACCTGCGGTTTGGATTAGATTCATAGTCCCCCCCTCACCCATATTGATACATCTGATAGAGGTTCATGTAGGCACGATGTACTTTGGCCACATAGTCAATCGTCTCCCGGTACGGCGGCACTCCACCGTACTGGTAGACGGCAGCACTGCCGGCGTTGTAGGCGGCGACGGCCGTACTTACGCCGTATTCGCCGAGTCCGCCGAAGTTGTCGAGCTGTGTGCGCAGGTAGATCGTTCCGCCGAGGATGTTGCCGAGCGGATCATAGGGGTTCACACCAATGCCGGCCGCCGTAGCGGGCATGAGCTGCATGAGTCCAATCGCACCGGCAGGGCTGCCCGCGCCCATGTAGAAGTGGGATTCTGTCTCCATGACAGCCGTGATGAGGAGTGGATCGACGTTGTAGCTTGCCGAAGCGTACAAGATGGCATTCGTGATCCAGTCACACTGCGCCGTGTCTCCATTATAGAAGCTGGCATCGGTATAGATGACGCTGTAGAGGTCGGCGGCTTCTCCCCTGCCCGGCAGGAGGACGCTCAGTGAGAGCGCACAAAGGACAAATAATCTGATATAGTGCATAGTATTCTCCTTCCTTGTCTGTTCTTTTTAGTATAAACGACAGGAAAGGGAAAAAATCCGCTCTTTTGCACATATAAAAAGAACTTGCTCTATGTCAATAGTTACGGAAAAATAAATGTAAAAATTTTATCACGTATTTTCGTACTATTTTACTTTATCATCGTCAGGGGCTATCCCCCGACACGCCCTCTATACGGCTCTCATCGAGGCTATACGACGCCCCATGCTGAAGAAGGAGAAAGTAGAGCTGCCGTCTTGTAACATCATACAAATGGGAGGGCGAACCCTCCCATCACGAACCGCAGCGGCTTCCTCGTGGCTGCTGCGCCCCTCCCTCTGAGATTGAGCACGAAAAATTATAAGCACTCGATCATGATCTGGTGCTCCAATTATATACATAAATAAATAAAAAAATATACATATTTTATTGACAAATATGTATATAGGAGGTATAATGTAATCAAGATAAGGGCAGGGGCGAAAGCCCCACGACTTGCAAGGCACAACGCCTTGCCATTGTCACCGCTAAGGAGGAAGATTATTATGCACACGTATTCAAAAACAGGATAAGCCTTGAGATGCACGGCTTCAAGGTTGAAGGGTTCTATTTCGTCGATAATTTCGGCGAGACTTCTTTCCGTGTCGAATTTTTCCGGAAAGACGTGCTCTGGCACGTCTACTCGGAAGATCGCGCGAAGGTGCGTCTCTTGCCGAAATGGACGAGGCGGACGCATCAAGAGCTATGTGTATGCTCTTGATCCTGTTGGCAACTGCCTCGGCAAGCGCGAATTTGAGAATCATTTTACGTGCAAATATATCGACATGATCAAAAAAATCCGCGAAAGAAATGCGGAACATGATTGCGTGAGGGGGAAGAAAATGAACTGGATGGGCGAATAAGCCCAGAGAAAGGAGGAAAGCAAAAGCTGACTGACTAAAGTTCGAGCGAGGCTGTTGATAGGTTTTCGCGCAGGAGAATCGCCGTCCCCTTGCTGAGCTGAAACGGGAAGAGCGCAGAACTGTGTGATACATCGCGTGAGCGGACAGTTTCGCAGAAGTGCATCATCGAGCAGGAGGATAACGCTGATGCAAGAGCGTCTGACTCACAGAGACTGTTTCTGGACAGGCTCAGCAGAAATCAAAGATGGCAAAGACCAAGGTCATAGGGAATCCCTGCGCTCGATCTCGCAGAGACGAAAGAGCGGCGAGAGCTTCTCCGTCTGGATGAAATTGTAGACGATCGAATCCTCTCTGGTAGAGGAGATTCTGCGGCGCAGGATGAAATAGAATCCTCAGTGAGATGATTTGCGCAGCCTCACATCAGACGTTCGCAGATGTGCTCCACAGGGACGCACGGATGGAGGCGGGAGACGCTCAGAAATCCGCAAGGTCAGCGAGAGATGAGAGCAGGGCGACGGACTGGGTCAACGCATTACGTGATTGAGAAGATGGGACAGTAAAGACAAGAGGAGCGGTTTGTAGCCGCTCTTTTTTTATGCCTTTTTTCGTACGGCGAGCGATACGTTCCTCATTATTGAGAATAAATAGGATGCGGCGGCGGAAGTTCTCAAAGTTGCGGAAGCCGTAGCAAACACGCTTTAGGACTTTGATTGATGTTATTGCAGCCCCTCAGTGTATACTGCGCGCTGCTTGTGGGTATGCGTATGGTTCTATCTAGTTCTGTCGCCGCTGATGTCAGTTTTTCCGGCTCCAACAAAAAGACAGCGCAAGGCTGTCATGTATGATATACTGTTAAAAAGGTGTTGCCAAGACGGTAGGCGGTCAATCTTAGCCCCTAGAGAGGGGCGATGCCAATGACGATCAACGATTTACTTGCGTTGCTTCTCGTGACGCTGTTTATCCTCGTCGTTCTAAAAGCATAGAAAGCCCGCCTGACCCTGCAAAGTTTAGGCGGGTTTTTCTCGTTTAATCCCAGCGGGGCTGACCGTCTACCGGCAGCACCTTTCTATGTCTATTATAACTTCCCTCCTCGTTTTTCGTCAAATCGTTCTGCTCTCACTGCACGACATAGAAATTCCCCTTTGCCGGCAATCTGTCTCATTTCAATGAGAATTTCTTTTTCACGCCATCATAAAATTCATCCACACGATTCTCAAGGCGCGGATCTTCCTGTGAAGATCGCTGTGTAGTCCTTTTTTCTTGTCCTTCTTGGCGAGAGCCGCAAGATACAGACCGATCGCAACACCACCAACAACACATAGAATCCACGAAAAGCATAATGTTCTCCTTTCATCGAGTGGCAGCGTTCTGCTGCTCTAATCCTTTTGGTTTCCGCACGCTCTTCTTTCCTGTTCTGCTCCTCAATCTGAAGAGAGACTTCGTTCATCCGTCGGGTCTTTGCCCGGTATTCCTCCTCCTTTGCGAACGGCTTTCCAAGACCTTCCTTGCAGTCCTTCACCTCCTGATGCAGCCGATCCAGTTCCGCCGCTGCTGATGCCAGTTTTTCGTCAATGCGCTTCGGCGCATTTGCGAGACGTGAGGCGTTCTCTTCAGGCGTCGTCAGCCCGATCGGAAAGCGGGTGGAGCTCATGCCGGTCAGTGCGACCTCCATGCCGTGCTTATCTCCGCGCACTACGGATACCTTCAGACCGCGATACTCTCCGCGCGGCGTTTCGGTCAGCTTGCCGTCGTAGATGGCTCGTGCACATTCGGCGAATGCTTTTCCGATCTCTTCCGGTGTCCGATACGTCTCTCCCTGCAAGACAAGGGGCTCGTCCTGTGAATGCGCATTTAGCGTATTCACATCTGCACGCATGCTTGAACGAAGCTATCCGCTGTCTTGATAGCGACAGGCAGATGAACGTTGAGCTGGTTTTCCATGCGTGCATGGTCATCCAGATACTGCGCACGTTCTGCCTCGAGTTTCTGCAGGTCGTTCCGCAGCTCGAACTGTTCCTTGTAGAGCGGATTCCCCGTACAGGCGGCCTTTAGCTGTGCATAGGTCATCGTAAACTCGTCTACGTCCTCCGCTTCACGTACCGGAATCTGCTCCGTGAATACCTGTGAGATGAATCGCTGTTTTGTCTCGTTGGTCTGCCACATATAAGAATCAAAGGTGGAATCCGTTACATAACGGAAGATTTTTACCTGCTTGTTCTCATTGCCGCGCCGGACGATACGGCCAAAACGCTGCTCGATCTGACTTGGCTTCCACGGACAGTCCAGATCATGTGATGCGATGAGTTTATTCTGGATGTTTGTCCCGACCCCCAGCTTGTCTGACGAGCCGAGCAGAACACGCACATCACCTTTCCGCACTTTGGCAAAAAGCTGCTCTTCTTTGCGGGCGTGTCGTAGTCATGGATAAAGGCAATTTGTTCCTTTGGAACGCCACGTTCCATGAGCTTTTCTCGCAAGTCATCATAGACGTTATACGGTGCTTTGCTGTTCGGGTGGACTGGTCGCAGAAGACAACTTGCGTAGACTTCTGCGCGGTCAGTCTGCTCGTAGATGTCGATAAACGTTATTCGCACATAGGCTGACCTTTCCTGTCGGGTTATCTTCGTAGTCCGCATTCAAAATGCGCGGATTCAGTGCGGTGGACTGCCCCTCCTTGATAACAACAAGCATGTTGTCCATGCCCTTTCCGCTCGACGGATCAGCTCCCTCACGCAGCTTAATCGGGTTACGCTGACGGATCCGCTTCGCACGTTCTGCCAAACGGTCAACCAATTCTTTCTGAACGGCAGAAGCATCGGATTTGACGATCTCAATCTCATATTCCGGTACGGGCAGTTTCAACCCCTCAGCGGTCTTTACATCCGCAAACTCTTTGAACATGCTCGTGAGTTCCGGAATGTTGTTGAACCGTGCAAAGCGGGTCTTTGCGCGAAAGCCCTTGCCGGCAGGATCGATCTCCATGGTCGTTGTTTCCTGGCCGAACGTACTCGCCCATGCATCGAAATGATAAAGCCCCTGCGACCTCAGCCGGCTGGGGCGAAGATACCGCTGCATGGTATACAGCTCGGCCATAGAGTTAGAGATTGTGTGCCGGTAGCAAAGACGACGCCCCGTTCATTTGTGATCTCGTTCAGATACTGAATCTTGGCCAGGAGATCGGTGGATTTTCTGCGCCCATTGCGTTCAGCCCCTGGATCTTCGTCGTAAACGAGAGTTCTTTATAAAATGTGCCTCATCGACATACAGTCGATCAACGCCCAGCTGCTCAAACGTGATTGTCGCATCCCTGACGATCCTGGTACGCCCTCCATGATCGCTGCATATTTTTCTCCGAAGTGTCTTGATCTGTTTTTTTCCGTCTGCTTTATCGTAAATACGCTGCGGTTCCCTTGCTCCATCTGAGCCAATGAATCGGTCAGCTGCTCAATTTCATGTTTGACGAACTGCTCCTGCCGCTCCAGGAAAGAGGAATCTTACCGAACTGCTCATAGCTCATGATGACGGCATCCCAGTCCTGCCCCTGTGATTTTTCGCACTAGAACTCTGCCCGCTTTCCCTTCTGAAAGTCCTTCGGCGTTGCAACGAGGATCTTTGCATTTCGGATACAGGCGCAGGAACTCTGCGCCGAACTGTTCCGTCAAATGTCCAGGCATAATCATGAGAGATTTCTTGCACAGCCCAATACGCTTGGATTCCATCGCCGACGCCTGCATCTCGAAGGTCTTTTCCTGCACCAACGACATGAGCGAGAAGAGTGTTCCCGCCGAACATGGTACGAGCAACCGCATTTTTTCTGATGCGGTTTCAGCTCGATCGCAGGATTCATCCCGGGAAGGTCAGACATGCCCCCATCAAACGTACGCGGTACGATATTGTTGAAGTGCCGATTGTAGTAGCTGACAAGGCGATGCTTCCGATCCTCATCCCTGATACACCCATTTGACGAAGGCATCGCGCAGATCGTCCATCTTCTGTGCAACCAGCAGAGACGCTTTCTCATTGACGCGTCCTTCCTCATCGCGAATGCGTATCTGACGATGGTTCAGTGCTGCCTCAAGAACGTCAAGTGCACTCGTGTTCTGCGTTCCGTAGGTGGAGTACATTTTTACCTTGTTTGAGGAGACATGATTCTTCTTCTCGACCCTCCACTCTCCTGTTGCCGGCGCATACTGAACGATTCTCTGTAAGGAACGGCATTCCAGCGTGTCTGCGATGAACTGATCGATGTCGTCTGCGGGGATCCACGTCGCCCTCCCAGATTGATTTTTAATTTCATCGGCTGTGAGATCCTTTGGTTTCACCTTTTTCGAGCGCGGCATAATTCTTTTTCTGCCCGCCCAATTTCATTGCGCAGATAGGCAATGAGCGAATCAGTGCTATTCTCGCATACCTGTTTCAGGCGTTCATCATAACTGCGCAGGTATTCCTGCAGGTCAATGGCGAGCTGTGCTGTTTCCAGTACCTCGGGATGCGCTCCATTTTGATAGGCGAGAATTTCTGATAGAGAAAGCCCATCATCTTATCGGTAATAAACTTGCCGCTGTCGCTTTCTCTGATGCCAATAGCATTCAGTGTATCTGAAAAGATGCGGTGCGTGTCGTTTACCGTGAAGCCAAAGCGGAGATCGTTGCGCAGACATTCCAGATAAAAAGAGTGGATCATTCAGCTGTTGGGCAAACTCCGGCGCATTTTCTGTCAGGAAACGGAAATACTGTTCCTGATGGAATTCCCCTGTATGAGACATGACGAAGTAAAGTATCCCCTGTTTTCTCCACGAAACAGGTCTTTCTTTTCCTCATCCGTGAAGTCTCGAACCCCACTCACACCTACTTGATATAGTTTTTTCATGGAGAGATCCATGTCCGACTGCCCGTGAGGAAAGAGCTTCGGGATTGGAAAGGTCTGCTCTCTGGCGATTCCTTCCATTTCCCGCTGCCATTTTTGTCGCTGCTGCGCAAGCTTTTCCATGCGCCCACGAACATCTCCCGATAGATACTCATCAGCGGGAACATAGGAGTTCGTCTCCATGTCTTCGAAGATACTGACATACTCCAGATCCTTGATGATTTCCTTTGCGGGTAGATCGGTCAAGGACGACATGTAGGGAATGTCCACCCGGCCTTTCTCCTGCATGGAGATCATCAACGCCTCACTCGGTGTGTCCGCGTGAGTTGGTGGCGTATAGGCGTGTATTGTCCGCTTGGAGAAAATATCCGAAAGACCGACAAGCTCTCCATCTTCGACGACTTCCAGAGAAGTCAGAAGCGGATAGGAGGCGTCGTCTCCGAAGTGACGCCGCAGACGTGTATCCCTTTGAAAAATGTTGCCATATTTTTGGTGTAGCTGTCATGAGCTCGCGCAGCGCAGTTTGATGCTGTATAAGCTCCGCATCGTTGCAGTCCCGCAGCTCTGCATCGTACATGGCGCGGATGCGATCCCGAATCTGCATCGCCATGTGTACCTGCACAGAAGTCTTCTCATCAAAAATTCGCACCTCTGCCTCCCCTTGCGGCGAGTAATAGACGATGCTCCCATCCTTCTCATAATACCCGAAGGGCTGATTCTTCTCAGGAGCATCTTCCTCCTTCGGTATGGGAAGCGGCTGTGCTGATGGTTGATAGGTCTGTTCCGGCAGAGACGAAAGTGCAGCCGATAGTTCCTCCGCGAGTGCCTTGCCATCATGTCCCTCGACGTACGGAGCGACCCCAAAGGCAGTACGTTGCACGGAAGGTGTCCCTGAGGATATTCTCCGGATGCTGCATGAAATAGTGATTCACATAATATTCCTGACGTTATATCTTCGCCACCGTGATAATAGGTATGTTCCTGTCGATCGGCGTGTACCCATCCGGCAGCGGCGCATCCGCAGCAAGCTCCCTTTCCCGCTTGCGAAAGATAAGAAGATCTGAAAGAGCATCTGTCCCCGCGCCCGCGAATAGCTGATTCGGAAGGCGCACCGCGCGAATCAATTCGCCCTTTTGGGCAAGTTCGCGCCGCAGCGTCTCGTCCTTTTTGTCCATCGTTCCACGACTTGTTATAGCAACAACAAGGTCGCCGGGACGTACCTCGTCCATCATTTTTCAAGAAATAATCATGGACGAAGTAGTTCTTCGTAAAATTCGTATCGGTGATGATGTAGTCTCCCGGAACGGAACGTTCGATATGGCAAGATCAAAAGAATGATTGGGAAAGCGCGTGCGCTCAAATCCCCGCTGTATGATCCTGGCTTTGTCCGAGGAATAGCGGGCAATCTTCGCCGACAGGAGGTCAAGCTCCACGCCTACGCGAATGCTTTCTCTCTTCATAGCCTCCGGCATATATTGCAGAAAACGCCCTGTTCCGGTCGACGGATCGAGGATGTTCCCTGCCTGGAATCCCGCCTTATGAAGCCCCTCGCAGATGGCCTGGATAATTTCCGGCGGCGTGTAGAACGCATCCAGCGTGGATGCGCGGGCAGATGTAAATTCGGCATCCGTCATGATGCCTTTTTGCCTGTTCATACTCACTGTGCCACGATGCATTACGTGTGTCAAACGCTCCCGGATTCCCCCTGAAGCCGGAGTATGACCGCAGAACAGCAAGTTCTTCTTCCGTTGCCATTCGCCCGCTCTGTTCCAGGTCGTTTGCGATCTGCACAGCCGCGAGGTTGCGTTGGAATACCGCCCGCTTTCCCTGCTGTGGTCGTCATATCTGCCGCAAGGTCTAGTCGTGATAGATCAACGGTATGTTCTTGTTCGCCTTCTGCCGCTCCAGGAGCGAGCTCCTCCGGGATCGAAGATCCCGGCTCGCTATCACCTCCGGATCGGGAAAAGGCTGCTCCGCGATTGTTTTCTCCACTCCCCTGTTCTTCCGCTGCACGACTCGGTTCTGCCGTTCCTTCTTCCGTCTTTTTCCCTTGTTGCATCATCCGATGCAGTATCGCCTATAGTGTCTGCGGACTCCTGTACTCTCCGCTTCCATCGTGGACTCTTCCACGATTGAAGCTTCGTCGTTCCCTGACGCGCCTCCGCTGCAGGAGTACCGATCCACGCCCGTGCGATGTCATCATAAGACCGTCCGGACAGCTCTGCAAGCTGCGTGAAGAGTATCTCGCGCACATCACTGCTGTCGATTCCCGCATAGGGATATAACGCACCGCCCATAGGGAGTGCATCATCCAATTCGCGAAAGGTAATATCATGCAGGAACTCACCACTCGGATCGTCCGCATGATGGCCGCGATACCAGGCTTTGATCGACATCTCCATCGACGGGCTCTTCCGGAATATCCGGCGATGTGTCTACAGACTGCGCATCGGCTTCCTGTGCCTGGCTGGAAACGTCCCGCTCCGGCACAGCTCCATACGTTACAGCAACTGCATAGTATGCCCGTCCGATCAGCCCATCCCGTTTCCTCCTGCGCCATTCCATCCGCAGACATAGTTCGCGCACGAAAGAAAGGTACCCATCACGGGATTCCACTTCCGTGATACGACCTTCCTGACGTGCGTGTTGAATTTCAGAAAAGAGCCCTCTCGCGGTCTCCGCATTCAGCTCCTGCGGGAATCTCAATGGAGAGACTTCCTACATGGATGCTTCCTCGATCGGAGGCATCACCTCGTACCGCAGAATCTCCCGCACTTCCGCGAGGACGCTGTTGTACGCTCGGATCCACTTCATCACGTCGCGCTTTCTTGAGTTCCTCCGTCACGCCGTCCCGCTTGCAGGCCTCCTCCGTCATCTGTACGAACTGATCGTACACCACGTCGTCGTAATCTCTCAGATACTGCTCCGCGATCCCTCTCGCACCATCCGCGCCCACTCTTCCGGCTGTGTCCGGCGCAAATAGTCCCGTCTCATACTCCCCCATTCGCCAAAGTGGCTGTGCAGGATCTCTTCCTCTGTCATTTGACTCCGCCTCCTTGTCTCTCTGCGCTCTTTCGTGCTCAGCGCGGACTGCGTTCCCGAGCGCATCCAACATATCTTTTGATACTTCATGCACCGCATTCAGAATAACGGCAATATGCACATTCTGCGGTATATCCTCCTCTATTGAGGAGATCTGTGACTGTGGCAGACCAAGACGCGCTCGTACAACATACTCCACACTGTGGGCGATAAAGTCCGCCGGTTCTATATGCCGCTCCCGTATCAAAGCGGCAGCTTTCTCCTGGATCACAGCATCCAGTGACTGTCCCCTGCGTTCCGCCCAATGCGTGTTTTTGCCGCCAGCTCATCGGTCGGTAAAATCCCACAACACATCCTGCAATTCCGCATCGCCATTGCGAAAGCCCACGGTATCACGCACGTCGTAGACATAGCGTATTGCATACTGGTTGTCTTGCCGCGCCACAAGCAGCGGTATCCCCGCAGCATCCGCCGCAAGTTCGGTATGAAATACCCTGCGCCATACATCTTCCGATGCAACGGCGGTTGCATCATCCGGTGCACGGTCATGCAGGTTGAACTGTTCCACAAGGAATATCTGTGGAACTTTGCCATCGTATTGAGGAAATTCCTGTACTTCGCTGCGTCATCGCCCACCTCCCCCAGGTGTTTTCTGACTTCGTTCCGCAGCATCGTCTGCTCTGTCCATCTTGTGTCCTCCCATGAAAGCAATCTGTCACTTCCATAGTAGCCCACAAATTCATTCAAAAAATCCTATGTTTTGCACGAGTGAATTTCTTCATGGTCATTTTAACATACTCTTCTTTTCTTTGCAACTTTATTTAGTTGCAATAAAAAAAGGAGTTTCAGATGAAGGGGAAAAGGGACAGACATTTTTGCGACACGTCGCTCAATCACCGTCCCTTTCGATTTTATGAGCTCGCAGACGGCAACGTACAGAACGTGTTCTGTACCATGCCGACTGCAACCGCCGCCCCACCCACCACCTCAAAGGGCTCTGCCCTCTGCACTCTCGAATTCTTGCCTTATTGCATCATTCTGCTGAGAAGATCGCTCGCTCTGGGATCAATGATCCTCACCGCTTGCGCTCTTCACAGCAGATTATCCGCTGTTCCAGCGATGGAAAAGGGACAGGCATTTCGCGACATGTCGCTCAATCACTGCCCCTTTCGATTTTATGGCTTTTCGCAGACGGCAACGTACAGAACACGTTCTGTACCATGCCGACTGCAACCACCGCCCCACCCACCACCTCAAAGGGCTCTGCCCTCTGCACTCTCGAATTATTATATCTCTCCTGAGACGTTCCGCGTTCGAACGAGATTTTTCTCCTGCATTGCTTCTCTTTCCTGCGCTTCTTTTTCGATCTGTTTCAGAACGTAAGATGGATAGGGCTGATTCGGATGCTCCTGCGCCCAATCTTTGGGCTTGTAGCGTGACAGGATAGGGGTTAGATTTCTGGATTCTGCCCCGTCGTTAAGGAGTGCTTTAACGATTTTGACCTCCATGGTGATGTTGTACGGCAATCGGATCGCCCCCTCGATCTTTTTCCGTTGGTACTGGTACTCGGATTCGAGGTCTTCCCGCATGTCGGAGCGCGGAATCACAACATAATGACTCAGTTTTTCCTGTTCCCGTATATTCTCGCGGTCGGCCAGCAGCTCTTCCTCGGCTGACCGATCTATGTTCATGGTCTTGCCTAGTATCTGATCTTTTGACCATGGAGAAGAGTTTCGTCAGGCGAGCTTCACCCAGCCCTCAGAAGATGCAGGATAAAAGTGGTGATGCGATGATGATACCCTTCACGCATGCTTGGTTCTACGTCCTGTTCAAAAGAGCCGCAGCGCATGTTCTATGTCTATCTGCTCACCAGTTCTCCCTCTTTTTAGTCTTCGGAGATAATCCCTGATAGATGCGTTCGATAATACGTGCATCATCCATGTCTGTGAGAACGAATCGTTTGTTTTCTTCCATGTAGGCGCGGGCAAAAGGAACGATACACGTCCGCGCCGCTCCATGCGTGCTGCATGATATGTATCTATCGCCTCATAACGTTCCTTTCCGTCTGATAAGGCAGAAAAGAGTGCACTGAGGTATGCATTATCTTCCCGGCGGTCGGCATGCTGCTCAAAGATTTGTCGAACAATAGGAAGAGGGAAAGCTGTCCTGTCGGATCATGGCGAGCCCGATCTGGCAGTCACGCTGGATGGTCGCATCGTCTTCCTGTGCAGAAAGGCGGCGCAGATAACCTCTTTCGCCTCCCGCATTGTCCCTTTTGCCCGCTCTGCCCAGTTGTCGTTGACCGCCCTCATGACTTTTCCGCTATACACCATCATTGCACGCGCATCCAAAAGCTGCTTAGCCAACGGGGACTTATCCCGTATGACGGAAATGACATCCCTTTACGTCGTAGCCACATTCTAGGGAGACGGATCGCCGCTGTCAGATCGTGATCGTATGTTTCTGCCTCAGCGTTGTTCTTAGCGCGATCTTTCCACCTCTCTATCACGCCTGGCCATGATTTCCCGAGTAAATCCAGATAGGCCATTGTGATATTTCTCATTTCTGCCCACCTTCTCGTTCCTTTTCCTTGCAGATGTACTGTCTCACTTTTTCCCCAAATTCAGCATAGGCCATCAGGAGTTCCTGTACTTTGTTTAGTGCCTCCTGTGCTTTGTTTAGTGCCTCCCGCGTTTTATTGAGCTGCCTTGTGTAATAGATGTTGAAACAGAGTAAGACAAACGCAAAGAGCAAAAGCGCCACAAGCAGGGAATCATACGACATGACAGCACCTCATTCCTAGTGAAGATGTTACGAAACGACAGTTTCCGCCAGCACATCATCTGTTTTCTCCTCGAGTATGTTGGAGCGGATCAGCCAGCGGCGATTGAATCCTTCTGCTCCATATTCGCGAAAGGTGTCTTTCGCAGCAATGACCCCCTCGGTATTGACGGCAACATAGGCAAGGGAAACTGGACAAGCGTCCAGTGCAAGCTCAAAAAGACGTGATCCGTAAGGGAGACGTAATAATAGTGGCGTTTTTCGTGGCCGACGCGAGGATCTCAATCTGTCTCTTTGTTGAGGCCAAACAGTCCATAGTTCTCGGCAGTTTGCTTTTTCCAGCGCATCGTTGTTCGGCAAGAAAATTCTGCTGTAGCAGGTATCGAGTACGGTATGAAAGATGGGGCTGTTGACAATATCAGTGATGGACTGCGGCAAAGATGACGGAGGCATTCGCTTTACGCAGGACTTTGAGCCACTCACGGATTTTCGCCGCAAATTGTTCATTGTCAAAGAATACCCAACACTCATCCAGCACAATGATCGTCGGCTCTCCCTTTAGACTTTGTTCAATCCTATGGAAGATATACATGAGCGTTGTTCCCGACAATCTGCGGCGTACTCATGAGTTTTTCCATTTCAAAGGTCTGCCATGATCCGAGCTGGAGGCTGTCAACGTCGGAATCAAAGATACGGCCATAGGGTCCGCCGGAACAAAGCGGAGCGAGTGCTTTTTTCAGTTCTTCCGACTGGATCGCATTCACGAGAGTAGTCATGCGGCGCAGTCGCTTCTTATCACCCACATAGGAGGTCGCTACCGCTTCCAGCGCATCCCAGATCAGCTGTTTACGTTCCGGTGTGATTTCAAGGTTCTCCTGCCGCACATAGTCACAAAGCCATTCCAACGCCCACTGCCGCTCTTTGTCATCATCGATCTGAGCAAGCGGCTGGAAGGATAATGCGCCGGATTCTTCGTTGCCGAGGTCAAAGAATGTTCCTCCGACGCCCCGTGTGAGGACATAGCTGGATGCGCCCTTGTCAAAGACGAAGACACGAGCATTTTTATACTTACGGAAAGGACGATTCCACCATGTTGAGGAAAGACGGATTTGCCCGCACCAGTCGATCCGACAACGAGCGTATGTCCGACATCGCCGACGTGGAGACTAAGGCGAAATGGGGTACTGCCGGAGGTCTGTGTGTAAATGAGTGGGGACCATCCAGATGATGATTGCGCGAGTCCCCTGCCCAGATGGTAGAAAGCGGCATCATGTGGACGAGATCTCGAGCATGAGACCAAATGACGACGGACGTTGCGACCGACGTTGCCTGGGAAGTGTCCCCATCCATGCATCGA
>BNJS01003759.1_pt1 | contig 105552 bp, 131 predicted proteins | sample 8540461 | NCBI WGS metagenome assembly BNJS01 (sample SAMD00202454, study PRJDB9452) | human saliva metagenome | isolation source: human saliva | place: Japan
TTGACGAGCTAAATGATAAAGGCTTTCAGCACGTTGTGGACGATATTCATAAGCAGCGAGTAAAAAGAGTTTGTACTTCATCTAATGGCGCATTTAATTCAATTTTTAATAGAGCTATTTGGAGAAGGGAATAATAAACTTCTTCATACCATCCCCCTAAATTTGCACGTTTGGCATACCACTCAATAGCCTTTTCGGGCATATCTGCATCACGATAGGATTGTGCGGTATAGAAGGCATAGCGATCTTTAAGATCTTCATCTTCTGGTGAGTTGAAGGCTTTTTCTAACACTTGAGCATCTTGGAAATATTTTTGTGGATTGTTGCTACGAGCTCCAAATCGACCACTAATCACATAATAATCACCAAAGATTTTTTGCTCCACAACGGTTTTTTTACGTTGTTCAACAAATTCATGCAATACGCCACGCCAATAGAATGACCCATCATTACGAAACATAAGCGTACGGAAATAAACATTTGCACCCGTTACACTATTTGCCATGCGTAGATAATAGCGATCGCTCGTTAGTTCTTCAGGCAATACAAAATTGCCTTCAAAACGATCATCGGCATCGAAGATTAATACGTAATCTGTTTTTCCTTGCGCATGTTGTAGTGCACAGTTTCGGTTATGGGCAAAGTTAACCCATTCATCGTGATGAATTTCGCCAGGAATACCTTTTTCAGCAAAGAACTGTTTGATAATTTCTGCGGTATTATCATCAGAGCCAGTATCACTAATGACGTAATAATCTAATGGAACATGAGCAATAATGTTTTCTAATGTATCTCGGATAATAGCGGATTCATTTTTGACAATCATATTCAAGCAGATCGTTTTTTTATCAGTTCTTTGAGGCATTAACAGACTCTCTTTTTCTTATTTTTTATTGATAAGTGCGGTTATTTTTAAGCTTTTTTTGACTATTCAGTGACATAGAAAACTTGTTTTTCAAATTCGTGTTTACCGATTTTGACAGTCAGCACATATTTGCCGATTGGATCTTTGCGGTCGAATGTCCAGCAGTTCATCATATATTTGCCATTTTCTAATGTTGGTCTGGTATAAGTGATGGTATGGAGTTTTTTATTTGGCGATGAAACCACTTTTGCATTTTCAATTGTACTTGAGAATTCAATTTTAGCTTGAGCTTTAAAAGTTTCACTTACTGTCGCTTTTTCACCAAAATTGCCTATTGCTACCCAACATACTTTTTCGGCTTTTATTGGAACGAGAGGTTTCTTTTTTTATTTAAATCAGGGTGATGGCGCGGGTTCATTCGTTCTATCAAAAACAGAAAGATAAATAGTAGGCTCATTTGCCGTATCTTTTTTTAGTCGTATCTTTTGATTCTGGTGCTGCAGCAAATGTGCCAGTTGAGAATAAGGTCGCAATTAAAGCGAATGTTGAGATTTTTTTCATGTTAGATTCCTTTTTATATCATTATTTTATTGAACGATCATTATACCAAGGCAGCCCATATCTGCCAGCATTAAATTGGATGAGCCAAATAAGAAGGGATGGGTATTTGACGAAGGTTGTTCAAATTTTACTAAAATTTGTACTTTCTTTTTCACCCAAACCGTGTCTTTCCAGGCAAGTTCCGACGCATCGATGTTGATGTCATCTTGGCTTTCAATAACAAATTTAGCCCCTTGAATGGTGAAGCCAACAGGTAGCGAGCTGTTGATGATCCAACGTTCGACGGTACCGACTTTAGCCGAAACATCAACCCGACGCGGGTCAAAGCGTTGTTTGTTGATTAAGCCGTTAGTTACATCCAATTCAAAGGTGCGTTCTTGGGCGATTTTGCTCTCTAGCATAGCCGTGGCATCAGTATTAAATTGTTCATTCATTTTTTTACTGAATGCTGAAACGTCACCTTGCGGTCGAAGTTCTAAAACGGTGTTATCTGCAAAATCATTGCCTGAACTGAACACATTTTTGATTTTGTCAAAAATACCACGTTTAGTGCCAGAGATAAGCGATACACCTTCTCCTTCGCTTAAATTGACTAACACTTCGGCACGTTCACCTGGTGCAAGAATAAGAGAATTAATCGCTTTACCTTGAGGTAAAAAACCTAAATCTCTCGCAATGAGCAACATGTCTTGTTCGTTATCTAAATGGAGATCATAGGCTCTTGCTAATGAAGCATTGAGCAAACGCAAACGCACCCAGCCACGAGGGACGTCAAGATAAGGCGCTTCTTGTCCATTAACGAGAAGACGATTACCGACAAAGTGCGGTTGATTTTGCTTAAATAATTGTAATCCGTCGCCGTTAAATTCCATGTCTTGTAAGATTAATGGAATATCGTCCACACCATATTTATGAGGAAGTTGTGATTTTAAACTTTGATCATCTTCAATCAACCACATTCCCACAATGCCGCGATAGGTTTGATAAGCCGAGTTCGCAAGGGTGGCAGAACGATACCAGCAAGTCGCGGCAGGTTGGTCAATTGGGATAATGGGTGCCCAAGATTCCCCTTTTTTGAGAACTTTGGCAGCGCCACCAAATAATTCACCACTGGCTTGTAATCCCTGAATAGAGAGAGCAATACTTTGTGGTAAATTGTTGTGATAATTGAGTTTTGCAAAGGAACCCGATTTAATGCGAATAGTGGGTCCAAGATAATTGCCGTTAAAGCCCCATACACTGACACTATGGGAGCCATCTAACTTGTAGCCGGTTTCTTCCATATTAAGAATAATGGGACGACCACGTTTCACTTCCATCAACGGCGGAATGGTTAATTTTTCACGAGACGCTGCCAATACCGATTGAGGTGTGGCAACAAGTGCGGTTGAAATTGCGGTAGTTTTTAATAATTGGCGACGAGAAAGACGCAACATATTATTTTCCTTGTGCAATTTCAGCATCGAGTTCAGCGATGCGTTTTTCCATCAAATCGTGACAGTAAGTAGCAAGTTCGCGAACATTGTCTTTTGTGTACGGTGACACATCGATCGGGTCCATCATTTCACAAATCACTTTACCGTTATCCCAACGATTTAAATCAATTTTATTATGCGTCGTTGAACACACCACGGGCACGATTGGTACGCCAGCCGCAATCGCTGCATGGAATGCACCTGTTTTGAATGGCAATAAGCCGCGACCACGGCTACGAGTACCTTCAGGGAACATCCAAATTGACAGGTTATCTTCATTGATACGGCGAGCAAGTTCCGTCATGGTGGTGTGTGCTTTAGAACGATTTTCACGATCTAAGAAAATATTGCCCGTCACCCAATATAAAATACCGAAGAAAGGAATCCAAATAAGGCTTTTTTTACCCACACTTACTGTGCGAGGGAGTACCATGTAAGAGATGGTCACCATATCGAAATTATTTTGGTGGTTACCGATATAAATACAACGCGGCATATTCTCTTTATTTTGTGGAAAACGGTGTTCTACTTCTAAGCCAAATAAAGGGTATAAGCGGCCAAACCAGCGAGCCATAACGCCCACATTACTTGGATTTTTAAAACGAATAAAGGAATAGATCGTACCGAGCACACAAATTAAAAATACAACAAAAGTGCAACGATGAGAATTCTGGCGATTTTTTAACATAGAAAATACCTAATTAAAATTTTTTTGGAAAGTATAGCAAATTACACAAAAAAATGTGTGCTAATCTAATGAAAAAAATGACGGAATAGTTATGAAACCCATTTATTTTTATTGCAGATCTTCATTTGAGCGAAACCCATCCGGAATTAACCGCACTTTTTTTAACGATTTTTATGCAAAACAAAGCACAAGAAGCCCAAGCGGTTTATATTTTTGGGAGATCTTTTTGATTTTTTTGGATTGGTGATGATGAAACTTCACCTTTAATCTCACAAGTCAAACAGTTGATTAAAAAAACCTGACAGAAAAAGGGCATTGCTTGTTATTTTCATTCATGGCAATCGTGATTTTCTCGTCGGGGAAAAAAATTTGCACAAGATTGTGGTTTAACGTTATTGCCTGACTATCATTGTGTTGATCTTTATGGTGTGAAAACCTTAATTTGTCATGGTGATACGTTATGTGTTGATGATGTGAAATATCAACAATTTCGTCGAAAAGTGCATCAAAAATGGCGACAAAGGCTGTTTTTATGTTTGCCACTAAAAGTGCGGTTAAAAATTGCAGAAAAAATTCGTGCGAAGAGTAAACAAGATAAGCAATATAAGTCTCTGGATATTATGGATGTGAATTTAGCGTTTACGGCACAAACGGTAAAAGAATTTGGCGTTAATCGGTTAATTCACGGTCATACACATCGAGAAGGCATTCATCAGGAAAATGCGTACACACGAATAGTGTTAGGCGATTGGCGAAAGGATTATGCCTCAATTTTGGAAGTGACAGAAAACGGTTATCGGTTTATTTAAACAAAAAGCACAGGATTAAACCTGTGCTTTTTTGTATTAAAACGTGCTGATTTTCAACCGCACTTTATTCTACGGTTACCGATTTTGCTAAGTTACGAGGTTGGTCTACGTCGGTTCCTTTAATTAATGCCACATGGTATGACAATAATTGCATTGGAACGGTATAGAAAATTGGTGCAACAATTTCATTCACTTTTGGCATGGTGATGATTTTCATGCCTTCACTTGGTGTGAAGCCCGCTTCTTTATCTGCAAAAACATAAAGTTGACCACCACGCGCACGCACTTCTTCAATGTTTGATTTTACTTTTTCAAGTAATTCATTGTTTGGCGCAACTACGATAACTGGCATGTCCGCATCAATTAAGGCGAGTGGACCGTGTTTTAATTCACCCGCGGCATAAGCTTCTGCGTGGATATAAGAAATTTCTTTTAACTTCAATGAAGCTTCCACTGCGATAGGGTAGAACTCACCACGACCTAAGAAAAGCGCATGATGTTTTTCAGCGAAATCTTCTGCTAATGCTTCGATGTCTTTATCAAAGGCAAGGGCTTTTTCAATTTCCGCTGGAAGTGATTGTAACGCTTTTACAATTTCCACTTCTTTTTCGTTTGAGATATTGCCTTTTACTTTACCGATTGCAGTGACTAACATTAATAATGCGGCTAACTGAGTGGTAAATGCTTTGGTTGATGCCACACCGACTTCAACGCCTGCACGAGTCATGAATGCAAGATCCGATTCACGTACTAAAGATGAACTTGATACGTTACAGATCGTTAAGGCAGCCATATAACCTTTTTCTTTTGCCAAACGAAGTGCGGCAAGAGTATCCGCCGTTTCACCTGATTGAGAGATGGTCACTAACAAGCTATTTGGGCGAGTGACAAATTTTCGGTAACGGAATTCAGAGGCGATTTCCACATCACAGCCCACACCCGCTAGTGCTTCAAACCAGTAACGAGCGGTCATACCTGCATTATAAGAGGTACCACAAGCCACAATTTGAATGTGTTCAACTTTTTCTAAGATTTCTGACGCGCCATTACCGATAGCATCCACAATCACGTTATTGTGAAGGATACGACCTTCCATGGTGTTGATTAATGCATTTGGCTGCTCATAGATTTCTTTTTGCATGAAATGGCGGAATTTGCCTTTTTCTGCAGCATCATTTTCAAGGTTAGATTCGTGTACTTCACGTTCTACTTTTTGACCATTCGCATCGTAAATATCCACGGTACGACGTGTAATTTCGGCAATGTCACCTTCTTCTAAATAGATGAAACGACGTGTTACGCTTAAGAGCGCGAGTTGGTCAGATGCAAGGAAGTTTTCACCAATTCCTAAACCAATTACTAATGGGCTGCCTGAACGTGCAGCCACTAAATGTTCTGGATGTTCGCGATCTAATACCACCATACCGTATGCACCAGTAAGTTGTTTTACGGTTTTTTGTACGGCTTCAAGCAGAGTAGAGGCTGAACGCATTTCCCATTCAACAAGGTGAGCAATTACTTCGGTATCAGTTTGAGAATTGAACACATAACCATGAGATTTCAGTAATTCACGTAATTCTTCGTGATTTTCGATAATGCCGTTATGTACGACAGCAAAGTTACCCGAAGTATGCGGGTGAGCATTGGCTTCAGATGGCTCACCATGGGTTGCCCAACGCGTGTGCGCAATCCCTGTACCACCGATTAATGGTTTTACTGCAACGGCTTCATCAAGGGCTTTTACTTTACCTAAGCAGCGCACGCGGTGTAATTCATGGTTTGGATCCACGACAGCAACACCTGCAGAGTCATAGCCACGATACTCTAAGCGGTGTAAACCGTTAATTAAAATTTCTGCTACATCACGTTGTGCTACCGCACCAACAATACCACACATAGTTTTTCCTTATTTACTAAAATTAAAAGTCTTATTTTTCTGACCGCACTTTATGCTACATCTACACAAATTACTTCTACGCCTTGCGCCATTATGGCTTCTTTGTCGGTCTGAGATAATTTGTTATCGGTAATCAGCACATCAATTTGCTGCCAGGTTAATTCCACATTTGGCATTTTTCTGCCAATTTTTTGTGATTCCACCATTACAATCACTTCACGAGACACTTCAGCCATCACTTGGCTTAAGCGAACTAACTCATTAAATGTTGTTGTCCCACGTTCTAAATCAATGCCATCGGCACCAATAAATAATTGGTCAAAATCATAAGAACGTAGTACTTGCTCGGCAATATTGCCTTGGAAGGATTCAGAACGCGTGTCCCAAGTACCTCCCGTCATTAAGAGTGTCGGTTCATTTTCGAGTGAACGTAATGCCGTGGCCACAGAAAGCGAATTTGTCATCACAACTAAGCCTTGTTTACGATTAAGCTGCTTAATCAATGCTGCGGTCGTGCTGCCACTATCTACAATAATGCGATTGTGATCACGAATACGTTCTGCAGCTGCCTTTGCTAAGACTAACTTTCGTTGCGAAAGTTCATCATCTTGTTCTTCTTCAATGATTTCTTGTGGCATTAAAATGGCGCCACCGTATTTACGAAGAAGGAAACCATTACTTTCCAATGCAGTGAGATCTTTTCGAATCGTCACTTCAGAGGTATCAAATAACTGTACAAGCTGTTCTACACTGACTTCACCTTGTTCTTGCAGCAGTTGCATGATGGCATGTCTGCGCTGTTGGGTATTTCGGTGCTGAATGTTTCGTTTCATTATTTATATCCCGTAATAAGTTTCGGTTCGGAATTATATCGGCAAAATGATGAATGTAAAGCTAAAATTTAGGCAACAAAAAACCCTGACAAAGCAGGGTTTAATTAAAATCTGTTTTAAGACTAATTATTTGATTGCGTCTTTTAATGCTTTACCAGATACGAATGCTGGAACTTTAGATGCTGCGATTTTGATTTCTGCACCAGTTTGTGGGTTACGGCCAGTACGAGCTGCACGTTTGTTTACTTTGAATGTACCGAAACCGATTAATTGAACAGGTTCACCTTTTTTAAGGCTACCAGTAATCGCCGCTAGAGTAGCTTCTAATGCAGCTTTAGCTTGTTTTTTGTTTAATTCAGCTGCACTTGCAATTGCATCGATTAAATCTGTTTTGTTCATAAATTTGTACCTTCTGTTAAATTAAAATTTGACTCTATTTAAATAAGCGTAGCTTTTAACTGCTACGGCTTGGCAAGTCTAATCTAACTGAGCGGGAAATAAAAGCTCGATTTGTAAAAATTGTGACAAATCTCACGTTATTGCTCAATTTTTATACCAATATTGGAGATTCCCTCCTGTTTGATCTCGTTCCGGAGCGATAAAATCAGGTCAACATCGCGTTTTTCACAGTCTTTGAGTAAGCGATAGATTTGCCATTGAAGGTCAAGTTCCTCCTCAATTTCTTCACGGCTTTTTAGTTCGCTCTCAGAAAGATCACGATTTTCTTGTGTTTCTAACAAAGAACAAACCGTACCTAACGAAATTTGGCTGATTTGAATCGCTTTTTCGAGCGTCTCGCCAGCGATAACGGCATGCAACAATTCACCTAGCGCTTCACAAGCATCAAGGGCTGGCACCACACCAAAGAAGTCGTAATCATTCACATCAGGAATAATCTCTTCGAGCTTCTCTAATTGGTTTTCGAAATTGATTTTCGCCCCTTTAACGGTTAGAAATTCCCACACTAAATTTAAAATGTTGTGATAGGTCTTTTCTGCTTGCTCCTGTTTGGTCATTTGACAAAACAGGGCAAAGTTCGGTGCCATGCGTTCGCATAAGCAAGCCATAAAGGTCAGATGTTGCCAGCTTTCAACATTTTCTAGGCGCTTGTGAATTGGATTTCGCATTTTTTTCTCGCTTATTTATGATAGGCTTTTGAGAATTCATGAATGGCATCCACGAATATTTTTGGTGCACTTTCCGGTACATCTTGGTGGATTCCATGACCTAAGTTAAATACATGGCCGCTGCCTTGTCCAAAATCAGCTAAAATTGACCGCACTTCTTGCTCAATACGCTCTGCAGGTGCATATAACACACTTGGATCCATATTGCCTTGTAGCGCCACTTTATGACCCACACGCGCTTTCGCATCAGCCAAATTAACTGTCCAGTCTAATCCGAGTGCGTCACAGCCTGTATTTGCCATGGCTTCTAACCATAAACCGCCGCCTTTAGTAAATAAGGTTACTGGCACTTTACGACCCTCGTGTTCACGAATTAAACCATCGACAATTTTGTGCATATATTGCAAAGAGAAATCTAAATATTCACGATGACCTAAAACGCCGCCCCAAGTATCAAATACCATGACAGCTTGTGCGCCCGCTTTGATTTGAGCGTTTAAGTATAAAATCACGGAATCCGCCACTTTATCTAATAAAAGATGTAAGGTTTGCGGTTCGGCATACATCATTTTTTTGATTTTATTGAAGGTTTTGCTGCTACCACCTTCAACCATATAAGTTGCCAGTGTCCACGGACTACCAGAGAAACCAATCAGTGGCACTTTGCCTTTTAGTTCGCGACGAATTGTGCGAACAGCATTCATCACATATTGAAGTTCGCCTTCAGGGTCAGGAATCGGTAAATTTTCGACCGCGCTTTTATTTTCAATTGGATGAGCAAATTTGGGGCCTTCACCAGCACCGAAACTTAAGCCTAATCCCATTGCATCAGGAATAGTTAAAATATCTGAGAACAAAATAGCCGCATCTAAAGCATAGCGACGAAGTGGCTGTAAGGTAACTTCACAGGCTAAATCCGCATTGCGGCAAAGAGACATAAAATCGCCCGCTTCTGCACGTGTTGCTTTATATTCAGGCAAATAGCGTCCCGCTTGGCGCATCATCCATACGGGTGTCATATCCACTGGTTCACGTAATAAGGCTTTTAAATAACGATCATTTTTTAATTCAGACATGGACTTTCCTTTATTTATTTTGTTCCGCTTTGCAAAGCTCAAGCGTCGCATTAATTAATTTGAGTGCGATAGTACCTGTTGGCGGTAATTCTGGCAAGGGGGCAGCGCTAGAAAACCATTGTGCATCATGCAGTTCTGTTTCTTGTAGTTGAATTTCTCCGCTGTCGTAATCAGCTAAAAAGCCCACCATTTGTGAATTAGGGAATGCCCAAGGTTGGCTACCGAAATAGCGAATATTTTTAATGCGAATACCCGTTTCTTCAAAGACTTCGCGACGAACCGCATTTTCGAAGGTTTCACCCACTTCTACAAAACCGGCTAGCGTGGTGTAAATACCTGCTTTGCCTGGCGTGTAATGGCGTTTATGGTTGGCTAATAAAATCTCTGTGCCACGGCGAACGGCGACAATAATCGAAGGGCAAATAACGGGGTAAGTACGATAGCCACAACTTGTGCATTGAACCGCTAACTCATCGTGAGTTTGTTCCGCTTTTTGACCGCACTTTCCGCAGAATTGGTGGGTTTTCAAAAAATGATTGATTTCCACACCTCGGCTTAATAAATGAAAATCTTCAGTCGGTAATGACAACAAACTCCGTAAGGAAAGGTATTCTCGTTCATCTTGATCATTTTCTGCCACAAGCCATAAAGGTTGTGATTTCCATTTCCCGAGCAACATTGCTTTTTGCGTTGTGAGGCCGAGTTCCTTTGCTGTTCCAAAAGGCAGATCATTTTCCTGCCAATAAAGCGTCGATCCTTTGGTGAATAGCCAATATCCCTGATCTTCGGGCTGAATTGCTTTCATATTTTTCTCTTTTTTATTTCAAAAGTGCGGTCATTATAAAAGGGATTTTTCGGAAAAACGAATTTAATTTCTGTGATAAAAATAGCTAGTCAGTTTTCGTTGTGCTACAGTAGTAACCTGTTTTTCTCTTTAAAAGTTAGGAATGACAAATGTCTTTTTTCTCTTTTGCTTTTTTAGAAAATGCGATGTCTTTTGAAGGTTATTTTAAATATATCGCCATTTTTGTCTCGTTAGGTGCATTGCTTGTGGTGACAAGCTTTATATTTACGTCATCGGTTACAAAACCAAATATCGCGATCTCAGTATTATCTTTCTTTTATTAATTATTTTTCTTGCTCGGTGTGCAATATAAGCAATATGAGCGAAATGAAGTCTATGCAGCTGATATCTCTAGCGTGGTGACATTTTTAAATTCGGTGAAAGATAGTCAAAATTTACAGAAAGAAGATATTCGTACCAATAGCCGTACATTAACGAACGGCATGATTTTAAATATTCGGGATCAGTATTTCGAAGTCCATTTTAATAATGATTTTTCAGCGTATACCTTATCCCCAATTAACTTAGTAAATCCGAATGTTACTGTGATTGATAAGGAGGATAAATAATGGATGGCTACACATTATTAGGCTTGAAATTGGCCATGGGTATTGTTGGACTCGTACTTCAAATTAACTTAATGGGAAAAGGCAACCTTGCGCCGACCTCCGCGATGGATCAGGTACAAAACTATGTGCTGGGTGGCATCATTGGTGGGGTGATTTATAGTGATAGTATTGGGGTGCTCCAATTCTCTCTCGTGCTCGTGCTTTGGACATTATTGATTTTTACCCTTCGTTTTATCAAAAATCATAACCAAGTCGTTAAATCGTTGATTGATGGCAAACCTGTTTTGGTGATTTCAAACGGCAAGGTAAAAACGGCTGAATGTATGAAAAACGGTATTCCTGCTAATGACCTCATGTTTAAGTTACGTGCAGCTGGTATTTCTGAAATCAAAACAGTTAAACGTGCCGTATTTGAACAAAATGGACAACTTTCAATTATTCAATATGGTAATAATAACTTACATTATCCATTAATTGTTGATGGGCAGTTAGATGATGATATTTTAGAAATCATTGAACGTGATGAAGAATGGGTTAAAGCTGAGTTAGAAAAACAGAACATGACGATTGAGCAAGTGTATATTGGCGAATACTTGAATGGTCAGTTAGTGGCACATGTATATGAAAACAAATAAAAGAGACCGCACCTTAAAAGTGCGGTCTTTTTTTCGCTCATTTTAACCGACAACAAAAGGTAAATAACCCGCTCGGATGGCAAAAGGAATTGAAGTAATAATCACCCCAAGCACCAATACAAGCACTAACAATGCTTTACCGCCCCATACTCTGTATGGCAAGTTAGGATGAATCGCACGTGCTTTCCAAACTAATGCTACCGGTAAAACCACTGCGTAGAACGCGAACATTTGACCAGCATAACCCAGAGCGAGAATAAAACCTTCCGGATAGAAAAGGGAGAAAAGCACTGGGGGAATAAAGGTCATTAAACCTAATGAAATACGCCCTGCATGAATATCAAAAGATTGTTTGAGTAAGTCTTCGATACATTCTAATAAACCTAATGCCACCCCTAAGAATGAAGTGACCAATGCTAAAGTGGAGAAGATTTTTACCGCATTCGCAATAATTGGGCTTTGGGTGATTTCTAAGGTTGCTTTCACCAAGCCATTTAACGTAGCGTCTTCACGTAAAATTTGTAAAAACTCATTTTGGCTGAGTAAGCCGTGCGTCGAAAGCTGCCATAAAAAGTAAGCAAATAACGTGATGCCAGAACCCACTAAAATTGCAATGCGTAAGGATTTGACATTGCCGTCTAAGTATTTATTTAAACTTGGAATGGAACCATGGAAACCAAATGCCGTGAAAAATACAGGGCTTGCAGAAATAATTAAAGCGTTATCAATTGGCATCGCCATTAAGTTATCAAATTTGATGTTCGGTAGCATTAACGCGAGCACTAAGATAAAAGCAGCAATCATCACAAAGAATAACACGCGATTGATTTTATCCACACTGTGTGTGCCGATGACAATAAAACTACCGAAGAAAATGGTGAATACAAGCACCGCGATTTTATTCATGGTGTCTTTATCGCCCATGGCTGGGAGTAAATCCATTAATAAGGAACCACCACCACTTACGTAAGCGGCAATTAAGGCATATAAGAAGACAATTAAAACCGCGGTGGAAATAATTCGCCCTGCTTTACCAAAATATTGTGCAGCAAGTGTGCCGATCCCTGCATCGCTGTCTGCGGTTTGATACAGTTCAACGAATAAAAGTGCGGTGAAAGTAAGCACTGCCCATAAGCCAAGTAATAAGAAAACAGTCGCCGTTAAGCCAATCCCTGCAGAGGTGAGTGGCATTGCCAACATCCCCGCTCCAATCATGGTTCCTGCAACAAGTAAGGTACTTCCCACGGTCTTGTTCATTTTATCTTCCTTAGGTTGTAATAATAAATTTACGATGATTGTATTTTAATCTTTACAGTGTGTAAAGTAGGGAAAACAAAATTCTTCTACAAAATGTACGGTAGAAATGACCGCACTTTCCCGATAAAATAGCCGGCAAATCAATTAAGACAAGAGACAAAATAGTAGGAGAGCGCTTATGATTTATAGTATGACAGCCTTTGCACGCCTTGAAATCAAGAAAGATTGGGGCGATGCCGTTTGGGAAATTCGTTCGGTTAACCAACGTTATTTGGAAAACTTTTTCCGCTTGCCAGAGCAATTCCGTAGCTTGGAAAATGCTTTGCGTGAGAAACTTCGTCAAAATCTCACTCGCGGTAAAATTGAATGTTCATTGCGTATTGATAGCAAAAAACAAGCGGCGGCTGAGCTCAATTTAAATAAAGAATTAGCGAATCAAGTTATCCAATCTTTACAATGGATTAAGTCGCAAGCTGGCGAGGGCGAAATCAATTTAACGGATGTATTGCGTTATCCCGGCGTGGTGGAAGTGGCTGAGCAAGATTTAGATGCCATCAGTCAAGATTTATTGACAGCTTTTGATGAATTGTTGGTGGAATTTATTGCAATGCGTGGACGTGAAGGCGAAAAATTGCAAGCCATTATTCAACAACGTCTTGATAGTATTACTGTAGAAGCTGAAAAAGTGCGGTCACAAATGCCGGCGGTTTTACAATGGCAGCGTGAGCGTTTATTGCAACGTTTTGAAGAAGCGAAGATTCAACTTGATCCACAACGAGTCGAACAAGAAATGATTTTACTGGCGCAACGTGTGGACGTGGCGGAAGAATTAGATCGTCTGCAAATGCACGTGAAAGAAACCAATAATATCTTGAAAAAAGGCGGGGCAGTGGGCCGTAAACTGGACTTTATGATGCAAGAGCTGAATCGTGAATCTAACACTTTAGCATCAAAGTCTATTAATGCCGATATCACCGCTTCTGCTGTGGAGTTGAAAGTATTAATTGAACAAATGCGTGAGCAAATTCAAAACCTTGAATAGGAAAAATCATGGCAACATTTATTTCATTAAACCACTATGATTTGGTGGAAGTGGCGGGCGTGGATGCGGAGAAATATCTGCAAGGCCAATTAACTTGTGATGTGGTGCATTTAGCAGTTGGCGCTTCAACGCTTACAGCGCATTGCGATCCTAAAGGCAAAATGAATTCGTTGTTCCGCTTAATTAAGCTTTCAGCAGAGCAGTTTTTGATTTTAATGCCGAAAGCTTTATTGGCTCCACTCGATCATTTAAAAAAATATGCGGTGTTTTCAAAAGTCACTTTTCAAGTATTGGATTGGCAAATTGTCGGCTTGATTGGTGAAAAGTGCGGTCGAATTGAGGCACAAATTACCTTGGATATTGACGAAAACCGTGCAATTTTGATCAATCCTACACCGTTAGATGTCACTTTTAATGGCGATGAAAAACAATGGCTTTGTGCGGATATTCAAGCGGGCTTACCAAGCTTGAGTGCGGAAACACAAAATGAATTTATCCCGCAGGCATTAAATCTACAAGCTATCGAACAAGCGATTTCTTTTACTAAAGGCTGTTATATCGGGCAAGAAACTGTCGCGCGAGCCAAATATCGTGGCGCCAATAAACGAGCGATGTATGTGCTCTCAGGGGAAACCACGGTTACACCAAAAATCGGTAGCGAAATTGAAATGCAGTTAGAAACAGCTTGGCGTAAAACCGGTACGATCGTAAGTGCGGTCAATTTTGACGGCGTTTTTATGGTTACACGTGGTGATGAATAACGATTTAGAAGAAGGGACGCATTTCCGTTTACCTGAAGATGGAACTGTTCTGAAAAATTGAACCATTACCTTATTCCATCAATAGCTAAAAAAATCGATTTAGTCATTGATGACTTATAAGCATCATTATGATGAAAAGAGAGAACCACAATGTTCTCTTTTTTTATTTTTTAAAAATCCGCTATAATTCTGAAAAAAACTCACGAATTGAACACTATGACTTATTATCTTGGCATCATGTCTGGCACCAGCCTTGACGGGGTGGATATTGCCCTTGCTGACATCCAATCGAATCAAACCAAATTAATTGCAGCAGATTTTACGCCGATGCCGGCAAATTTACGCGAAAAAGTGACCGCACTTATTCAATCGGGCGAAACGTCGTTACAAGCATTGGGTGAACTCGATCATCAATTTGGTTTGCTCTATGCGGATTGCGTAAATGCCTTTTTACGTAAACACCAGTTAAAATCTGAGCAGATCGAAGCAATAGGCTGCCATGGCCAAACAGTGTGGCATTCCCCAAAAGGTCAATTTCCGTTTACCATGCAAATCGGTGATATGAATTTATTAGCCGCTAAAACAGGCATTACGGTTGTTGGTGATTTGCGTCGTAAAGATATGGCGTTTGGTGGACAAGGGGCGCCTTTAGTACCCGCTTTTCATCAAGCGGTATTTTTTGATCCTCATTGGACAACGGTGGTGCTGAATATTGGCGGTATTAGTAATGTATCCTTATTGATACCCGAACAGCCTGTCATTGGCTTTGATACGGGAACCGGTAATACCTGCTTGACCAATGGATCGAAAAATATCAAGGCAAAGCTTACGACAAAAATGGTGAATGGGCGGTTTCAGGTCAAGTGAATTCAGATTTGTTAGCGGCATTATTAGATGAAGATTTCTTTCTGCTTCCACCACCGAAAAGCACGGGGCGTGAATTATTTAATTTGGCTTGGCTAGAGAATAAAATTCAAAAAATAGCAGGCAAAACGACCGCACCTTTACCACAAGATGTACAAGCCACTTTGGCTGAATTTACCGTGCAAAGTATTGTTTTAGCAATTAATAATATTCAGACGAGATTACCATGTCGATTACTCGTTTGTGGTGGTGGCGCTAAAAATCAGGCGATCATGAATGGTTTAAAACAGGCATTACCAAATTGGCGTATTCAACTGACGACGGAATTAGAGCTTGATATCGATTATGTGGAGGCGGCAGCTTTTGCTTGGTTGGCCTATCGTCGTATGCATAATTTACCCGCTAATTTGCCGAGTGTGACGGGCGCCACAAGTGCGGTCAGTTTAGGGGCGATTTTTCCAAAGGAATAAACCATGGCAGAGAATTTATTACAAACCCTTTCAACTTTAATTACTGAACAACGGAATCCCAATTCCATGCATGTAGATAGCTTGTCTGCATTGGACATTGTGCAGTTAATGAATGAGGAAGATAAACAAGTGCCTTTGGCAATTGAAAAATGTTTACCTCAAATTGCCCAAGCAGTCGAATGTATTGTTGCTGCATTTCAACAAGGCGCTCGATTAGTCTATATTGGCGCTGGAACCAGTGGTCGATTAGGCGTACTCGATGCTTCTGAATGCCCGCCAACATTTGGCGTGTCACCTGAAATGGTGAAAGGTATTATTGCAGGCGGCGAGCGTGCATTACGTCATCCAATTGAAGGGGCGGAAGACAGTAAAGAACAAGCTGTGGTTGACTTACAAACAATTCAATTTTCCTCAAAAGATGTGTTGGTGGGGATTGCTGCAAGTGGACGAACACCTTATGTGATCGGTGCATTGGAATATGCGAAAAGTTTAGGTTCAGTGACAGTTTCGATTGCAAGTAATCCGAATTCAGCGATGGCGAATATTGTGGATATTGCCATTGATACGGTAGTGGGGCCAGAAGTACTGACGGGGTCGAGCCGTTTAAAATCAGGTACGGCACAAAAATTAGTACTGAATATGCTGACTACGGCTTCTATGATCTTAATGGGTAAATGCTATCAAAACTTAATGGTGGATGTTCAGGCAAGTAATGAAAAGCTTAAAGCTCGTGCCATTCGTATCGTCATGCAAGCCACGGATTGCGATAAGGCACTCGCAGAAGAAATATTAAAGCAGGCTGATCAAAATGCGAAATTAGCGATTATGATGATTCTGAGTGGATTAGATCGTGCTCAAGCAGAGGCTTTATTAGAAAAACATCAGGGCAAGTTACAACTTGCATTGAAATAAGCAAAAATAAAACGCTAGGCATCAAACCTAGCGTTTTTTATCATGTAATAGTTTGCTCAATTAGCAATCTTGTTTGCCGTAAGCATCTTGACGAAGGATTTGACGAACGCCTTCATCAAATTGTGCTAAAACTTGATCCGCGTCTTTTGGATCTTTACCGCGAGCATCAAGATAGAACTTGATTTTCGGTTCTGTACCAGATGGGCGAACGATTAAGCGGCTACCGTTTTCTAGTACGAACACGAGGATGTCGCTTTGACGATCAGTTTTAGTGTGGTCGATGAATTGTGCCACTTTAACACTACCTACTTCAGCTGGCGGCGTGTTACGAAGTGCGGCCATTAATTTACCAATTTCAGATAAATCGCTTACACGAATAGAAATTTGACCACTTACATAAGCACCGAATTCTTGTGTGAAGTCATTGGCGTAATCCGCTAAGGTTTTACCTTGTGCTTTTAAGTGACGCACTAAATCTAAGAATACGATCGCCGCTGAAATACCGTCTTTATCGCGTACTTTATCTGGGTCTACTAAGTAACCAAGCGCTTCTTCGAAACCGAATAATAAGCCTTGAACTTTACCGATGTATTTGAAACCGGTTAAGGTTTCTTCTGATTGGAAACCGTATTTTTTCGCAATTTCAGCAAGCGCTGGAGAGGACACTAAAGAACACGCTAATACGCCTTTCTCACCTTTTGCATGATATTGTTTTGCTAAATACCAACCTAAGAAACAACCTACTACGTTGCCGTGTAAAGGTTTCCAGTTACCTTGCGCATCAGGAACAGCTACAGCTAAACGGTCTGCATCAGGGTCATTGGCAATAATGAATTCTGCATTGTGTTCTTTTGCTACTTTAATGGCTAAGTCTAATGCACCTTTTTCTTCTGGGTTAGGGAAGTTTACTGTTGGGAATGTGCCATCTGGCCATACTTGTTCTGCCACAATGTGAGGTTGTGGAAGACCTGCTTTGGTTAAGGTTTTGCTTAACACTTCATAGCCTACACCGTGCATTGCGGTATAAACGTAGTTAATGTCTGATTTAGGCTCTTTAGCAAGAGAAGCGGTTTTTTCGATATAAGCGTTAACTACTTCATCATCTAACACCACATAATCTTGGCTACGTGGTAAATCTTTTACATTGCCCGCTGCTACTTTGTCGATTAATGCCGCGATATCTTTGTCAGCAGGAGAAACGATTTGGCCACCGCCATTCGCTTTACCTAAGTAAACTTTATAACCATTATCTTCTGGTGGGTTGTGGCTTGCAGTCACCATAACACCAGCAGTGGTATCAAAATATTGGATTGCGTAAGCTAATACTGGAGTGGGTAATTTACGTGGAAGTAAGTAAGCTTTCACGCCTGCACCCGCCATGATTTCAGCAGTATCACGAGCGAAAACATCAGAGTTTTTACGACCATCGTAACCAATCACGATAGAAGGCTGTTTGTCGTAATCTTTTAAATAATCCGCTAAACCGCCTGCTGCTTGCGCCACTAAAACACGGTTCATACCCATAGAACCTGCTTGTAAAGGTCCGCGAAGCCCTGCAGTACCAAATTGTAAACGGTCACTAAAGCGAGCTTGTAATTCAGCGTGTGCTTTTTCATCACCATTTTTTTCGCCGCCGTTAAAAGTGCGGTTAATTCTGCGTGAGTTTCAGCATCAGGATCTTGGTTTAACCAGTTTTTGTGCGATATCAAAAAAAGCGTTGTCATGATGTTTTCTCCTTGTAAAAAATATCTCCAGTTAGACTAGCTGAAAATGACTTTAATTTAAATGGCTATTTTGCTTTTTTACTTAAAATCTAAGCTTTTTTTGATCGTAATCGTTTTCGCTGAATACAAAAAAACGGCGTAAAAAAATAGTTACGCCGTTGTTTTTTTATAGAAAATAATGAAAAAATTAGAGAAGAAGCGCAGAACCCCATTTGATAATGTCAAAGAAGAATTTATTCTGATTGGTGGCAATACCATCTCCACTTTTCTTCAATGTGCCATCGTCATTCTTCGTTTCATCTACCATACCATTTACATATTGACCTTTGACTACATCCAAATCTTCTTTTGCCTGAGTACGCAAGATTTGGCAAGCTTTTGGTTCTAATGCATCAACATCACCGACTTCTGTACGGAATTTCTTAAATTGATAAGTTGCGTAATTCATCGATTTTTCATCTTTTTGAATCATTTTCACATAGTCTTCCCCGATGATTTTTTCTAACGGATAGAAAAAGACATATTGAGAATGAATGTAGCTATCTTCTTTTGCAAAATGTTGTTGCTGAATACGGGTTAAATTCGGGTAGATACATTGTTCAGCTTGTTTACTTGCCGTTGCCCATGTTTTTGCATTCACATCTGAAAGGAGGTAATCCGCTTGTGCAAATTCTGCGGGGATCGGCGATTGTGATGGGCCAAATAAACCACAAGCACTTTAAGAGTACAGTGATGCTGCTCAAAAATAATAAATTTTTTCTCACTTAAATTTCCTTACTAACAGTCTAGAATGGCAGAAATTTTAGCAACAACGATCATGATTGTAAAGTGATTCTAATTGAAGTGATTTTTCTTTCCCGAACTAAAAAACTTCCGCTATAATGACCGCACTTTTTACACTTATAAAGGAAAGAACAATGCAAAATCCAAAAGATGATGTTTTATATGCACCAGTTGAGTGGGTTGATCATAGCGAAGGTTATACTGATATTCGTTTCCACAAATCGACTGATGGTATTGCAAAAATCACTATTAACCGTCCTGAAGTGCGCAATGCATTTCGTCCTCAAACAGTTAAAGAAATGATCCATGCATTTTCTAACGCTCGTTTCGATGAAAAATCGGCGTGATTGTGTTAACCGGTGAAGGCGAAAAAGCATTCTGTTCTGGTGGTGACCAAAAAATTCGTGGTGACTACGGCGGCTATAAAGATGAAAGTGGTGTACATCATTTAAATGTATTGGATTTCCAACGTGATATTCGTACTTGTCCAAAACCAGTGGTGGCAATGGTCGCAGGTTATGCGATTGGTGGCGGTCACGTACTTCATATGTTATGTGATTTAACCATTGCAGCAGAGAATGCGATTTTTGGTCAAACGGGTCCTAAAGTCGGTTCATTTGACGGTGGCTGGGGTGCAAGCTATATGGCGCGTTTAGTTGGTCAGAAAAAAGCACGCGAAATTTGGTTCTTATGCCGTCAATATAATGCGCAAGAAGCATTAGATATGGGCTTAGTGAATACTGTTGTGCCTTATGCAGATTTAGAAAAAGAAACCGTGCGTTGGTGCCGTGAAATGCTACGTAACAGCCCAATTGCGTTACGTTGCTTGAAAGCTGCATTGAATGCAGACTGCGATGGTCAATCAGGTTTACAAGAACTCGCGGGTAATGCAACCATGTTGTTCTATATGACTGAAGAAGGGCAAGAAGGTCGTAACGCGTTCAACGAAAAACGCGCACCAGACTTCAGCAAATTCAGACGCAATCCTTAATTTTAATCATAAGAAGTGCGGTTAGAAATCAGTGTGTTTTTAACCGCCTTGTCGTGATATATCTCAATCCTTATTCATATTTTAGAATTATTTTATGTCCTGTGTGAAACAACATAATTATGTGATTAGCTTAACCAGAGAAACAAAACGTCGCAAACATATTGAACAAGAATTTGATCGGCAAAATATCCTTTTTTCATTTTTTGATGCAGTGACACCAGATCGTATTGAGGATGTTGCAAAGGAATTTAATATTATTTTAGATCGCTCTTCAGGAGCTAAATTATGGGATGGGGAAATCGGTTGTGCATTAAGTCATATCTCACTATGGAATTTAGCAGTAGAAAAGAACTTGGATTATATCAATATTTTTGAAGATGATATTTACTTAGGCGAGAATGCAAAAGAGCTGTTAGAAGTCGATTATTTGCCTGATGATATTGATGTATTGAAGCTTGAAGCTAATGGAAGAATGGTATTTCGCGCGCCTAGACCAGCAAAGTATGATAGAAAGATTTATCCCATAACATTTAAGCAATCAGGAACGGCGGGTTATACCGTGACAGCGAAAGGCGCTAAATATCTTCTCGAACAGGTAAAAAATAAACCCCTTGAGGTGGCCATTGATTCTCTTATCTTTGAGCATTTTTTGAATTTAAAGGATTACAAAGTGGTTCAGCTTTCACCAGGGATTTGTGTGCAAGATTTTGTTGTGAATCCGGATAAGCCTTTTGAAAGTAGTTTGCAAAAAGGTAGAGAGTCGGTTTGTGAAAATCAAACGAAATTTTCAGTCTTTGAAAGAATCATAAACGAATTTATGAGAGTAAAACGTAAATTATTTATGAAACAAGTGCCTTTTAAATAGAATGCGTGCGGTTAAAATCTGTGTATTTTTAACCGCACTTTTGTCATCAAGGAGAATAAGATGGAAACCAAATCATTTAATCTTTATCGTTATTCTATTCCCGTCGATAGTCAGTTAATTTTACGTGGACGTTTTTTAAAACGTCGTGAGGGGTTAATCGTGCGTGTTTCTTGTAGCCGTGATGGATGGGGAGAAATTGCACCTTTACCTGGGTTTAGTGAAGAAACCATCGAACAAGCGCAAGAGCAAGCCATTGAATGGCTGACGAATTGGTGTCATGCAAGTTGCGAAGCACCAAGAGTTCCACTTGACGGTTGTTATCCTTCTGTTGCCTTCGGTATTAGCACGGCGATGGATGAGATGAAACGTTATTTAAATGAGGAAGGTAACTATCACACTGCTCCTTTGTGCTATGGTGATCCTGATGAGTTATATTCAGAACTGAATCAAATGCCAGGTGACAAAGTTGCTAAAATCAAAGTCGGCATGTATGAAGCGAATCGTGATGGTTTGATTACGGATATGTTTCTTGAAGCTATTCCTGATTTGCAATTACGTCTAGATGCGAATCGTCAATGGACCTTGGAAAAGGCATTAAAATTCGCGGAGAAAGTGAAACCTCAACATCGTTCACGTATTCAGTTTTTGGAAGAACCTTGTAAAACCGGTGAAGAAAGCCGCCAGTTTGCTACTCAAACAGGCATTAATATTGCTTGGGATGAAAGTGTACGTGAGCCAGATTTTCTTGTAGAAAATGAACCGCACTTAAGTGCCATTGTGATTAAACCAACACTGGTTGGTTCGCTACAAGATTGTCAAAAGCTGATTGCACAAGCACATAGTTTAGGCATAAAAGCAGTGATTAGCTCGAGTATTGAAAGTAGCTTAGGATTGACTCAACTCGCTCGTATCGCGTCACAATATACACCCAATGTGACGCCAGGATTAGATACGTTGAAATTTGATGCAACATCAGGTATTACGTGCGTGGCCAGGCTCAGATTTACCGCTAATTGATTTAAATTCAGAATTTATTACCAAAATCGTCTAGAGATACGACCACCATTACACAAAAAATCGCTATAATTCGCACAAGTTAAAGGATGTGAAAATGTCAAAAAAATTCAATATTTTGCTGTTAAATGGCCCGAACTTAAATATGTTGGGCGCAAGAGAGCCGAAACATTATGGTTCGCTTTCGTTATCTGCCATTGAAGAAAATGTGGCAAAACTTGCGGCGCAGCATGATGTGAATTTGGCGTGCTTTCAAGCAAATAGCGAAGAAAAGTTAATCGATAAGATTCATCAAAGTTTTCAGCAAAGTGGATTTTATTTTAATTAACCCAGCAGCTTATACGCATACCAGTGTTGCATTGCGTGATGCGTTGCTTGCTGTGTCAATTCCTTTTGTTGAAATCCATTTGTCTAATGTACATAAGCGCGAGCCATTCCGTCACCATTCTTACTTTAGTGATGTGGCTGAAGGGGTGATTTGTGGCTTAGGTGCGAAAGGCTATGAGTTTGCTCTCCAATTTGCGTTAGATTTTTTAAATAAAAAAGCATAAAATTTCACAAAATTTGCAGATTTTCGCAGAAATTTATCGCAAAGTGCGTGATTTTGCGGTAATCTTGCCGACACAAAAAAAACAGGTTTCAAAATGACCGCACTTTGGAGTGAATTTTGAAAGTGCGGTTGAAAATTCATTAATATTTTTAGGAAGAGCGTATGGACATTCGTAAAATCAAAAAACTGATTGAATTAGTAGAAGAATCGGGTATCACTGAATTAGAAGTGCAAGAAGAAGAAGGTACAGTACGTATTAGTCGTGCAGCACCAGCAGTTGCACCAGCTGCGATTCAATATGCAGCGGCGCCTGTAGCACCCGTTGCGGCTCCTGCGGCTGCTCCTGTGGCAGCGGCGCCTGCTGAAGCGCCAGCGGCTGAAATTTCTGGCCACCAAGTGCGTTCACCAATGGTAGGGACATTCTACCGTAGCCCAAGCCCAGAAGCGAAAGCTTTCGTAGAAGTGGGACAAACAGTCAAAGTAGGCGATGCACTTTGTATTGTTGAAGCGATGAAAATGATGAACCGTATCGAAGCAGACAAAGCTGGTGTGGTAAAAGCAATCTTAGTAAATGATGGCGAAGCGGTTGAATTTGATCAACCATTGATCGTTATCGAATAATCCCTATCAATCTGAAATGGCGAGCTTTCTCGCCATTTTTTCACACAAGTGGAAATTGTTATGTTAGAAAAAGTTGTGATTGCTAACCGTGGTGAAATTGCACTGCGTATTTTGCGTGCCTGTAAAGAATTAGGCATTAAAACCGTGGCGGTTCACTCTACCGCTGACCGTGATTTAAAACACGTGTTACTTGCAGATGAAACAGTTTGTATTGGACCTGCTCCATCTGTAAAAAGTTATTTAAATATTCCAGCTATTATTGCAGCTGCAGAAGTAACTGGTGCGGATGCTATTCACCCTGGTTATGGATTCCTTTCTGAAAATGCAGATTTGCAGAGCAAGTTGAGCGTTCAGGCTTTACTTTTATCGGTCCAACAGCAGATGTCATTCGTTTAATGGGTGATAAAGTTTCTGCAATTAAGGCAATGAAAAAAGCGGGCGTGCCTTGTGTTCCAGGTTCTGATGGTCCTGTAGGCAGTGATATCGCGAAAAATAAAGAAATTGCAAAACGTATTGGTTATCCAATTATTATCAAAGCATCTGGCGGCGGCGGTGGTCGTGGTATGCGTGTCGTTCGTAGCGAAGATGCACTTGAAGAATCAATTGCGATGACCAAAGCTGAAGCAAAAGCAGCATTTAATAATGACATGGTTTATATGGAAAAATATTTAGAAAATCCACGCCATGTTGAAATTCAAGTTTTAGCGGATACACACGGTAATGCAATTTATCTTGCAGAGCGCGATTGTTCTATGCAACGTCGCCACCAAAAAGTGGTGGAAGAGGCTCCTGCGCCAGGTATCTCAGAAGAAGTTCGTCGTGACATTGGCACTCGCTGTGCGAATGCTTGTATCGAAATTGGTTATCGTGGTGCAGGTACATTTGAATTCTTGTATGAAAATGGTGAGTTCTATTTCATCGAAATGAATACCCGTATTCAAGTAGAGCATCCAGTAACAGAAATGATTACCGGTGTAGATTTAGTGAAAGAACAATTGCGCATTGCAGCTGGTTTACCACTTTCTTACAAACAAGAAGATATTAAAGTGAAAGGTCATGCGATTGAATGTCGTATTAATGCAGAAGATCCAAAAACATTCTTACCATCTCCAGGTAAAGTGGCGCACTTGCACTCACCTGGTGGTTTAGGTGTTCGTTGGGATTCTCATGTGTATGGCGGTTATACCGTTCCTCCGCATTATGATTCTATGATTGCAAAATTAATCACATACGGAGATACTCGTGATGTCGCAATCCGTCGTATGCAAAATGCATTATCAGAGACGATCATTGACGGTATCAAAACAAATATCCCACTGCATGAACTCATTCTTGAAGATGAAAACTTCCAAAAAGGTGGTGCGAATATCCACTATTTAGAGAAGAAATTAGGGATGCATGATTAAAATGAAACGGCTAACGTAAGTTAGCCATTTTTATATCTTTTTGATCATTAATATATTTTCTTTGAAAAAGATATCTTAAATCTCTTTATAATGTGCACCTATTTATTTTTACCTAAGGAAAAACAATGAAATTTAATCTCTCTAAATTAAGTTTAACCATTCTTGCAACTGTAACGTTAGCCGCCTGTGGAAGTAGCGGTGGTAGCAATACTCAACCAGCTGATCAAGCAAAACTAACTGAGCAAGCAAAAACTAACTGAGCAAGCAAAACCAACTGAGCCAGTAAAAACCAGCTGAGCCAGTAAAAACAGCTGAGCCAGTAAAACCAACTGAGTCAGTAAAACCCACTGAACAAGTAAAACCAGCTGAGCAAGTAAAACCAGCTGAGTCAGTAAAACCAGCTGAGACAGTGAAACCAGCTGAGACAGTGAAACCAGCTGAGACAGTAAAACCAACTGAGCCAGTAAAACCAGCGGAAGAACCAAAAAATGAAGAACAAATCGCGCTTAAAAGAGTGGGGTTTGAGGTTAATAAAGAAGATAAAACAGTGACGGTCATTGAAAGACAAATACATGATGACAATAACGTGAATGTCGTTAATGTTGAAGGTCAAGCAATTGAAATTATTCCATCAGGGTATTACGAACGTCCAGTCATTGGAACTAATGAGAAAGAAGTACTGCAGGCAGATTCTCCTGAATTACGTTCTATCAGTGGCAAAAACTATAAAAATATTCGCTGGGGAAAATTTACGGAGCCTACTTTAGGTTCTGATTATTATGTCGCATTTGGTGTAAATCCAACAACAGAAATGCCACAATCAGGTACTGCAAATTATATTGGAAATGGTATGCATGTAGAGACGCGGGCTGATGGCTTAGACTCTAACTTATCATTCGTAAAACTAACGGCTAATTTCGCAGATAAAACATTAAATGGAACAATTTCTTTAGCAAAAACTGGCTTTAAAGATGAGCTTCTATCAAATAAGATTGCTGGGGGCGCACTTTCTCCAGAGATACACTTCGATGATGTTTCCTTATCAGCCAAAATTCAAGGCAATAAATTTAGTGGAACAAACGAGAAGGGTGTTCATACCGAAGGTGGGTTCTATGGAAAAGATGCTGAAGAGGTCGCAGGAACTTACAAAGGAAAAGATGCAATGGGTGTCTTTGGTGCTAGAAAAAATTAGAAATTTTCTGTCAATTTAAAAGCAAGCCTTAAGCTTGCTTTTATTTTTTTATACTTGAGATGGAAATAAATATCTAATTTAGATTTATAATAGATAAAATTTTTTTAACAGGAACTTAGAATGGAACTTTCACAACGATATAAACAAGCCGCCAAGGAGGCGCGCTGGGCATTAGGGTTTAGCTATTTTTTATGTAATTGGATGGTGTGTTTGTGCTTATTTACCCAAAGACTCGCCTGGACCGATAGGTTTTCCGTTGTGGTTTGAATTATCCTGCATTTATTTACCTATTTTGTTTGTAGTCATTGGGTATTGGATTGTCAAAATTGTCTTTTTAGATATCCCGCTAGATGTTGAGTCAAAGGAGAATAAATAATGAATTTAGGTATTATTCTCCCCTTAGTCATCTATTTAGTCTTTATCTTTGGCGCGGCATTATTTGCTTATGTAAAACGCAGTAAAGGTGATTTCCTTACGGAATATTATGTAGGAAATCGCTCCATGACGGGCTTTGTCCTTGCGATGACAACGGCTTCCACTTATGCCAGTGCCAGTTCTTTTGTTGGTGGACCAGGGGCAGCTTATAAATATGGGCTAGGTTGGGTATTACTCGCCATGATTCAAGTGCCGGCTGTTTGGTTAGCGTTAGGTGCATTGGGCAAAAAGTTTGCATTACTTTCTCGCGAGACCAATGCGCTTACTATCAATGATTTATTTCTCTATCGTTATAAAAATAAGTATCTTGTTTGGATTTCTAGTCTAGCATTGTTGCTTGCCTTCTTTGCTGCTATGGTTGTGCAATTTATTGGTGGGGCGAGATTGCTCGAAACTACAATAGGGTATTCCTTATACTCACGCCTTGCTTATTTTTGCCTTAACGGTTGGCATTTATACGTTTATTGGTGGTTTCCGAGCCGTCGTGTTAACCGATACGATTCAAGGTACGGTAATGATTTTTGGCACAATCGTGCTATTAGTGGGCGTGATTTACCATCTCGGTGGCGTAGAAAGTGCGGTCAATAAATTAACTGAAATTGATCCGAGTTTAGTGAGCCCTTACGGCCCGAATGAGATGCTTGATTTTCAATTTATGGCATCTTTTTGGATCTTAGTCTGTTTCGGTGTGGTAGGTTTACCACATACAGCCGTGCGTTGCATGGCTTTCAAAGACAGTAAAGCCTTACATCGAGGCATGCTCATTGGTACGATTGTCCTTTCAGTCATTATGTTAGGGATGCATTTGGCGGGCGCTTTAGGACGTGCCGTTGTGCCAGATTTAACAGTATCAGATAAAGTCATTCCAACCTTAATGTTGGAAGTACTTCCACCTATTGTTGCTGGAATTTTCTTAGCCGCGCCGATGTCGGCGATTATGTCCACAGTTGATGCACAACTCATTCAATCCTCCTCAATTTTTGTGAAAGATTTATATCTTGCAAGCAAACCTGAAGCAGCGAAGAATGAAAAACGAATTAGCCGTATTTCATCAGTCATTACACTAATTTTATCGGCGTTGTTAATTCTTGCCGCACTCAATCCACCGGATATGATTATTTGGTTGAATCTATTTGCTTTCGGGGGATTAGAAGCCGCATTCCTTTGGGTGATTGTATTAGGCATTTATTGGGATAAAGCAAATGCAGCAGGTGCAATAAGCTCAATGGTGGTGGGATTAAGCAGTTATGTGTTGTTGACTCAATTTGGTATCAAACTATTTGGTTTTAATGCGATTGTACCTGCACTTGTATTTGGCTTGATTGCTTTCATCTTGGGTAACCAATTCGGCACAAAAAAACAGTAAAAATGGACCGCACTTTATGGTTTATCAAATTCTAGCATTGTTTATTTGGAGTAGTGCCTTTGTTGCCGCTAAATACACCTTTACAATGATGGACACCATTTTGATGATCCAAGCCCGTTTATTAATGGCGGCGATTATTGTGATGCCACTCTTTTTTCGTCGTTGGAAAGGCGTGTCTAAACCGATACGAAAACAGCTTTGGTGGCTAGGTTTTTTCAATTATACCGCGACCTTTTTGCTGGGATTCATTGGTTTAAAATATACAAGCGCGGCGAGTGCAACGACCATGATTGGATTAGAACCATTATGTGTGATTTTCATTGGGCATTTTTTCTTTCAAGATCGTGCGAAATGGTATCATTGGTTGTGTGGGGCTTTTGCCTTTTTAGGCGTAGCCATTTTAATTTTAGGTGGGCAAGGAAATGAAGGCTCAAGTGAAATTAGTTTATTGGGTTGCTCCTTAGTAGTGGCGGCAAGTATTGTGTTTGCTTGTTGTTTGCGTTGGACGAAAAAAGTGGTGGCAACGGTTTCAGCACAAGCCTATACATCCATTTCGATAGTGTTAGCCGCTATCACCATGTTGCCCTTTACTTTATTGCTGACGGAAAACTGGGATATTCATTTTAACTGGCTTGGTTTCTTCGGTTTGATTTATCTCGGTGTAGCATGTAGTTGGTTTGCTTTTTGGTTGTGGAATAAAGGCTTAAATTCTGTGGATGCAAAAATCTCGGGAATTTTGACCGCACTTGAGCCGATTTTTGGTGTCTTTTTGGCAGTATTATTACTCAACGAAGAGGTTTCACTTGTTTCAGCGCTTGGGATTATCATTATTGTGGTTTCAGCCCTAGGCGTAAGTTTATTACCCAGATGGTTACATAAAGAAATTAATTAAAAGGAAAAGAAGATGGCGTGGATTCAAATTCGCTTAAATAGTACAAATGAAAAAGCTGAGAAAATTAGCGATTTTTTAGAAGAAATCGGCTCAGTTTCGGTCACATTTATGGATAGCCAAGATACACCGATTTTTGAACCACTTCCAGGCGAAACACGTTTGTGGGGAAATACGGATGTGATTGCATTGTTTGATGCAGAAACCGATATGAATGAAATTGTGAGTTTGCTTAAACAAGCACATCATTTAGATGAAAACACCGCTTACAAAATTGAGCAAATCGAGGATAAAGATTGGGAACGTGAATGGATGGATAACTTCCACCCAATGCAATTTGGCAAACGTTTATGGATTTGCCCAAGCTGGCGTGAAGTGCCAGATCAAAATGCAGTTAATGTGATGCTTGATCCTGGTTTAGCTTTTGGGACAGGTACACACCCAACAACTGCACTTTGTTTAGAGTGGTTAGATGGTTTAGATTTAACAGGCAAAACAGTGATCGATTTTGGCTGTGGCTCCGGAATTCTTGCCATTGCTGCTCTTAAATTAGGGGCAAAAAATGCAATCGGTATTGATATCGATCCACAAGCAATTCTCGCCAGTCGAAATAATGCAAAACAAAATGGGGTGGCGGATCGTCTGCAACTTTTCTTATCCGATGATAAACCTGCAGATTTAAAAGCGGATGTCGTTGTGGCGAATATTCTTGCGGGACCATTAAAAGAACTTTACCCGATTATTTCTCAATTAGTGAAAGAGGGGGGCGATCTTGGATTATCGGGTATTTTAGAAACTCAAGCACAATCGGTATGCGATGCTTATGTGCAGTCGTTTGATTTAGATCCTGTGGCGGTGAAAGAGGAATGGTGCCGTATTACAGGTAAATTAAAATTGGCTTAATTTCTTTTTGTCAATTAAAAAAAGTGCATTTTTTGAACAAATTTCCCTTTGCAAAAAAACGAAAAATGCGTAATATAGCACCCCTTGTCGGTTGCTATTGTGGCCTGACTTGCTGGAGATAGGACTTGTAATTGGGGATAACATAAAATGCGAATTGGTTCTTATGAATTAAAAATCGTATTTTATTGGCACCCATGGCAGGTATCACGGATCAACCTTTTCGACGTTTATGTGCCCATTACGGCGCGGGATTAACGTTTTCAGAGATGATGTCCACTAATCCACAAGTTTGGCATACAGAGAAATCGAAACTTCGTTTAGCGCATAGTGAAGAGCTAGGATTAAATGCGGTGCAAATCGCAGGTTCTGATCCTTTAGAAATGGCCCAAGCTGCAGCAATTAATGTAGCCTATGGCGCTGAAATTATCGACATCAATATGGGCTGTCCCGCAAAGAAAGTGAATCGAAAGCTGGCGGGCTCTGCACTGCTTCAATTTCCCGATTTAGTGGAGAAAATTTTAAAAGAAGTCGTGAATGCCGTTGATGTGCCTGTGACGTTAAAAATTCGCACAGGTTGGGATAAAGCAAATCGAAACTGTGTGCAAATCGGCAAAATTGCAGAACAATCTGGTATTCAGGCTTTAACCATTCACGGGCGGACGAAAGAATGCTTATTTGAAGGTGAAGCGGAATACGACAATATTCGAGCAGTGAAACAATCAATTTCAATTCCAGTCATTGCGAATGGTGATATTGATTCTGCCTCGAAAGCGAAAAAGGTACTTGAGTATACAGGTGCTGATGCAATAATGATCGGTCGTGCCGCACTAGGCAATCCATGGCTTTTTCAAGCCGTTGAGGCTTTAGTGGAACATGATTCGATAATTCAAACACCAAGTTTGCGTGAAAAGTGCGGTCATATTTTGCATCATATTCAGGAACTCCATCAGTTCTATGGTGAGCAAAAAGGCTATCGAATAGCCCGTAAACACGTGGCTTGGTATTTACAGGGAATTCAACCCGATTCCGTTTTTAGACAGACTTTTAACGCAATTAATGAACCGAAAGAGCAGTTAATTGTGCTGGAAGATTTTTTAAATTCAATTTTGGATAAAGAAAAATGTTAGAACAACAACGTAGTCCGTCTGAAGCGTTAACCGTTTCAGTTTTAAACTCTCAATCACAAGTAACAAACAAACCATTACGTGATTCTGTAAAACAAGCTTTACGCAATTACTTATCACAATTAGATGGTCAAGATGTGAATGATCTTTACGAATTAGTATTAGCGGAAGTTGAACACCCGATGTTAGATATGATTATGCAATATACTCGCGGTAACCAAACCCGTGCAGCTAATATGCTCGGTATCAACCGTGGTACATTGCGTAAGAAATTGAAAAAATACGGTATGGGCTAATTAAAATTAGCAAAAAGAAAGGCGAACATGATGTTCGCCTTTTTATTTATTGAATGGTGAAACTAATTGGTACGCTTACTGAAGACGCAAATCCAGCTGGTTTTGGACCGACAGGTCTCGCGCTTCTTACTGCCTCAAGTGCTGCATTATCTAAGCTTTCATCACCAGAAGATTTAGTAACACGCTCTCCAGACAGAGAACCATCTGCTCCAACACTAAAACTGACGTTAACAATACCTTGTTTACGCATCATTTTAGCACGTGCAGGATAGCGTTTATGCCGTTCAATTTCACGTCGAATAGCCGCACGATAGGCATTATGTTCATCTGTATTGGCACCAGAACCACCTTGAATACCATTTGTGCCAGGTTGACCCGTAGTTGTCGCTTTAGAATTTGCCGTAGCCGTTGAATTAATATTCTTATCGCCAATCGGTAAATTCTTCGGCATTTCTACCGCTTTCTCTGCTTTTACCTCATTTTTAGGTTTTTCTTTTGGCTTCTCTTTCGGTTTTTGCTCGGTTTTTCTATTGGTTTTTCTGGCTTTTTCTCAGGTTCTTTTTTCTTCTCAGGCTCTGGTTTCTTCGTTGGATCCGCGACGACTTCCTGTTTTTCAGGTTCCGGTTCTGCCTGTTGAGGTTCGGGTTCCGGCTCAGGAGCGGGTTCTTCCACTCTCATCCCTTGAATCATTTCCATTGAAATCGTCGTGGATATTTCACCCGGAGCATTACTCGCCGCTTCATGTGGCGTATGCCAGTTCCAAAATAACGCTCCAAGGATGCTACCATGAACCAATAAAGAAATAAGCAAACCTAATAATGATCGTTTGGTTTGTTGGCTGTTCATTGACTACGTCCTACTCCAACGCCTCCGCTTGCAACTCCACCTACTTCAGGCGTATTTTTTGATTCATTTCCTTGAGTCGTTTTTGCTTGGGGCGCCTTTTATCTTTCATGGAAACAATGGCGACATTTTTTTGATTTCATTTTTTTCGATAACATGTCAGTAATCGTCACAAAATCTTGGAAAGAGGCTTCTGCATCAATTTTTAATGTAACTTTCTGATCTTTATTCCAACCAGCGATCTCTTTTTCAAGCGCTTCTTGCGAGATAGGTTTATCATTAAAATAAAGTTGTTTATCTGCCGTCACGGTCAATAATTTGGCTAATTCATCTGATTTGAATGCGACCGTTGAACTGGCTTTTGGCACATTGACTTGAATTTTCCCTTGAGAAATAAAGGATGCAGTGATCAACACTATCGCTAATAACACCAACATAATGTCGATGAAAGGAATAATGTTGATTTCATCAAATTTTTTCACGATTATTCCTTATCTTTTTGAGCGTTTAATACTTTCCATTTCAAGCGATTTACTTCTACTTTACGACCTAGGCCGTTATAGAACATCATAGATGGAATAGCGACTAAAATACCTAGTGCGGTTGCTTTTAATGCAAGAGAGAGGTGCATCATGATTGCGCCAGCATCGACATCACCGCCAGCTTGACCAATTTGATAGAAGGTTAACAAAATACCGATTACTGTTCCTAACAAACCCACATAAGGTGCGTTTGCACCAACTGTTGAAATGATCGTCATATTGCGATTTAACTCAATTTCAAGTGAATGGATATTGGAATATTTAGCGACATTGATACGGCTTAAAAAGATAAAACGTTCAATCACGGTAGCAAGCATGATTACGCTCATAAGAAGTAAAAGCCCGATAATCACGTAATCGCTATATTGTTCTAAAAACTCAAAAAGTTTTGGCATCTGATAGTCCTTGTATGGGTAATAAAAAAAAATACAAATTGAATTGAGAATGAATTTCAATTAGATGTAGATTCTATCAAATGGAAAAATTAAGCGTAAATATAAATTAAAAAAAATGAGTATTTTTTTAACCGCACTTTGAGATAAATCAGAAAAGTGCGGTTGTTTTTGAGAGGTATTTTTAAAGGGATTGTAGGTAATCTAAGACAACTTGATGATGTTCACCCGTTTTGAATTTATCAAAAACGTGCTGAATTTTGCCTTGTTCATCAATGAGAAAGGTAATACGATGAATACCATCATAAACACGACCCATAAATTTCTTTTCGCCCCATACACCAAATTGCTCGGCAACCTGATGATCTTCATCGGAAAGTAAGGTGAAATTGAGTGACTTTTTCTCAACAAATTGAGCCAATTTTTTTGGCGCATCTGTACTGATGCCTAAAATAACTACACCTAATTTTTCTAACTCACGTTTAGCATCACGCAAACCACAGGCTTGAGTTGTACAACCTGGTGTTAAGGCTTTTGGATAAAAATACACAAGTACTTTTTTACCTTTAAAGTCACTTAATGAAATAAGTTGATTGTCTTGGTTTAAAAGTGAGAATTGGGGGGCTAAATCTCCCGCTTGTAATGTTTTTCATAAAAAAATCCTTAAAAAAATGTCAAAAAAATAATTTGTAAATTTGGGTTATTTTTAGCCATTATAACTAGGCATTTTTCAAATGTTATGATTAAAAAGTAGAATAGATGTAAATGGAGTGCTTATGACTACGCAAAATCCTTTTATTTTTCGGGCAGTATCGTTGCCTTTAGTGACACCAATGGATAATCATGGACACATCGATTTTGAAACGCTAGAAAAACTTGTTGAGTTTCATATCAATTCTGGCACCGATGCGATTGTTTCTGTGGGAACAACGGGTGAAGCAGCCACTTTAAGCATTGATGAAAATGTTCGAGTAATTGAGAAGACGGTTGAATTTGCAAAAGGGCGCATTCCAATTATTGCCGGCGCAGGTGCAAATGCAACCAGTGAAGCCATCGTCATGACAAAATTGCTACGAGATAGCGGAGTCGCGGGTTGCTTATCTGTTGTGCCTTACTACAATAAGCCAACTCAAGAAGGCATGTTCCAACATTTTAAAGCGATTGCAGAATGCACGGACCTACCACAACTTCTTTATAACGTACCGGGTCGTACTGGTAGTGATATGAAACCTGAAACCGTGGCGCGTTTGTCTCAAATTGAGAATATTGTAGGGATTAAAGAAGCAACAGGCGATTTAACTCGCATTACAGCGATTAAAGAATTAGCCGGTAAAGATTTCATTGTATTAAGTGGAGATGATGCCACAGGGTTAGAAGCGATGAAATTAGGCGCAGAGGGTGTTATTTCTGTGACAAATAACCTCGCAGCAAAAGATATGGCGGCAATGTGTCGTTATGCTTTAGCGGGCGATTTTGCGAAAGCAGAAGAAATTAATGCCCGTTTAATGCCTTTACATAAGAATTTATTTATTGAATCAAATCCAATCCCTGTCAAATGGGCAGCATATCGTTTAGGCTTAATTAAGACTCCACACTTACGTTTACCACTTACTGTGTTAAGCGAAAGCGCGCAAGTAAAAGTAGAAGAAGCATTAAAAATTGCTGGCTTAATTTAATGAATTAAAGGGTTGTTTTTACAGCCCTTTAAACTTTCGACTTTTTTATTTGTCAAAGAGCGGTCATTATTTTAATTATTTTTATTGAAGGATTTAAGGAATGAAAAAAATCGTACTGAGTTTAGTCGCGGCAGCATTATTATCGGCGTGTTCAAACAGCGCAGAAAAAATGCAGACGGCTAATGACACTTATCAAAATTCTGATCGTGAAATACCGAGCTTTTCTCCTTTAGCAAGTGGTGGTGTAACATTGCCGCAAGCCGATCCGACTTATGAACTTCCTCAGCTTAATGCGAAAAAAGAACGCGTGGATATTCGTCCGCCTTCAACCCCATTAGCGATTATCAAAAATTCTTTGACACAATTTGATGGTGAACGTGCATTGATTGTTTATACGGATGCACAAGCAGAGCTTTATAATCTCAAACAAATTGAGCGTTTATTGAAAGAAGAAGGCACGAATTCAACTTTAAATGGTGCGGTATTAATTAGCGATTGGGCGCCAACGGGTCGTGCAGATGATAAAGCCAATACAGAGATCCGTTATAAAATTGAACAAGTTACGGCGCAAGATGCAAGTGCGTTAGCGGTTTCTGTAGAACAAATGCGTCGTGATGGTGTGATTTATACGCCAAATCAAGCTGATAAGCAGCGCTATGCATCTGATCGTTTAAATCGTTTTGTTTCGGCGCTCACTAGCGCTTATAACAAGCAACAACAAGATTTAAGTAGTGCTTCTGTAGGACCTTTCCAATCTGGTTTAATTACTGATACGAATGGTAGAATGGCATTGGGTATGGATGCAAGCTTTGGTCAAGCATGGCAACGTTTAGGTTCGGCTCTACCGAAATTAGGCTTTAAAGCCACATCGGAATCGGCAGGCCGTGGTTATCGTGAATTGAAATATAAACCATTGGATAAACAAGAGTGGTTACGTTTAGGTGTGAATCCGCCTAATCTAGAAAAAGGCGTTTACCAAATGCAAATTTCTGCGGTGGGTAAACAAAGTGCGGTCGTCATCACTGATGAAGATGGCAAGGCATTACCAAATGAAGCGGCTCAATCGCTCTATTCAGCGTTGGGTGTGCTACTTGCGCAATAATATAGTAAGTTGAGAAATAAAAAGTGCGGTTCAATTTGACCGCACTTTTTTATTGGAAAAAATTTATTCGGCTTTCACGCCTAAGTTACCCATTTTTACGCCGAGGTTACCGAGTGAAACCGGATCCAAATAATCCCCTAAGAATTTGAATAACTCACCTAATTCTGTAAATGAGCGTTTGATTTTTACTTGATCTTCTACTTTACGCACAAATTCATAACGCACATTTTCGCCTTCAAAATAAGCCGTGAGCGTGAGATAAATGGTTTCAAAAAAGTGGCTTTGAGCCCCTTCTTCACCTGGATCACTGATACGGACATTCCAAGTATTGTTAAATAAAACTTCTGTTTTGATTGACATATAGACTTCCTCTGTTTGTTATTTTTTATACTGAAATTGAAACGAAAAACCCGATGATAAAATTTCTGAAATCAAAAACTTTATCATCGGGCTTTTCAAACCAATTGCTCGCATATTTTGCTTTTCGTTGGTAACTGCCTTTGCCTTTACGTTTTTTCTCAACGCGTTGGCGGAATAATTTGTCGTGTAATAGTGCCATCACAGCATTATCTTTCACGACTCCTTTGGAGTGTTGATAAATGGGCTGATTTTCAACCGCACTTTTTGTTTTTTTCGTCATATTTACCTCTAAAAAATTGCCGTGAAGTGTTTCACGGCAAGTCATTATAGCGAAAATGAATAGAATTACAAAATGGCGAGTACGCTTTCAGGCGGTCGTCCAATTTTAGCTTTTTCACCTTTTACCACAATCGGGCGTTCTAATAGGGCTGAATTTTCACTGATGGCTTTTAATAAATCATCATGAGTTAATGCAGGATTATCTAAACCTAATGATTGATAAAGCTCATCTTTGGTACGCATCATTTTTCTGACATCATCTAATCCTAATTTATTAGCCAGTTGCTGTAATGCTTCAACAGAGTAGTGTTGCTGTAAATAAAGTTCAATCGTCGGTTGAATGCCTTTTTCTTCTAATAAAGCTAAGGTTTCACGGCTTTTTGAGCAACGTGGATTATGATAAATCTTAACAGACATAAGGTTTCCTTCTATTTTATGTTGAATGAGTGGATATAGGATTGATTTAAATTTTAACTTATAATGACAAAAAATACTTGTTTAGGAAGACTTTATGTTAGAAATGCTAAAAAATTGGTATAGCCGTCGCTTAAGCGATCCGCAGGCAATGGGGCTACTTGCCATTTTGTTGTTTGGCTTTATTGCGATTTATTTTTTTAGTGATTTAATCGCTCCGTTGCTGATTGCCATTGTATTAGCATATTTATTGGAAATGCCGATTAATTTCCTGACGAAAAAATTAAAATTTCCCCGAATGCTCGCCACGTTAATTATTTTTGGTGGCTTTCTAACCTTGGCGTTATTAATTTTCTTCGGGCTTGTACCAACATTATGGAATCAAACGATTTCCTTATTAAGCGATTTGCCAGCCATGTTCAATAAGTTACATGAATGGTTGTTAGCCCTTCCTGAGCATTATCCTGAACTCATTGATTACACCATGATTGACACCTTTTTTAGTGCTGCTCGAGCGAAAATTTTGGGCTTTGGTGAATCTGCGGTGAAATTGTCGATTACTTCATTAATGAACCTTGTATCACTGGGTATCTATGCATTTTTAGTGCCATTAATGATGTTCTTTATGCTGAAAGATAAAAGCGAACTTCTTGCTGGTGTAAGCCGATTTTTGCCTAAAAACCGTCTTTTAGCGTCTAAAGTATGGAATGAGATGCAGCAACAAATTGCGAATTATATTCATGGCAAATTGTTGGAAATTTTGATTGTTGGCGTGGTGACTTATATCATCTTTTTAAGCTTTGGTTTAAATTATCCGCTGTTGCTTTCTGTTGCCGTTGGGTTGTCTGTATTAGTCCCTTATATCGGCGCGGTATTAGTGACGATTCCTGTTGCTTTAGTCGCCATGTTCCAGTTTGGCATTTCTCCAACGTTTTGGTATTTGATTGTGGCCTTTGCGGTGAGTCAACTTCTAGATGGAAACTTGTTGGTGCCGTATTTATTCTCTGAAGTCGTTAATCTACATCCTTTAGTAATTATTATTTCGGTGTTGATTTTCGGCGGATTATGGGGGTTCTGGGGCGTATTCTTCGCTATTCCGTTGGCAACGCTCGTTAAAGCTGTGCTGAATGCATTACCGGATTAGACAGAATTAAAACGATAAAAAGAAAGCTGACGAAAGTCAGCTTTTTTGTTCTTTTAATTTTTGGATATCCAAAATTTCCACACAATTTGTTGTCCCTGCTTTAATGCGCCATTTAATATTAAATTCGTACAGACTAATGCCATAAATACGATCGGTTTCTTTGCCTTGTTGATAAGCTGGGCGGGGATCTTGAGCGATCACTTCCATAATAAATCTCGCTAAGTGCGGTCGGTTTTTGTGATATTTTTCAACCGCACTTTGAGCAACTTCTGTAAATTCCACCTTTAATTTTTCAGGGGGCTTTTCTTGTGCAAAACTTGATTTTGCCTCAGGTTCGCTATCAGCATAGGCAATATAAGGTTTAATATCAAAAATAGGTGTGCCATCGACAAGATCCACGGAGCCCAAATGCAGAAAAACACGTCCATGAATACATTCCACTTGGCGTAATTCAACTTTGGATAAGCCTAGCGGATTTGGGCGATGTGTAGCGCGTGAAGCAAATACGCCGACACGTTGATTGCCGCCTAAACGAGGGGGGCGAACAGTGGATTGCCATTTCCCATGGGGTACTTTGTCGAATTGGAAGATAAGCCAAAGATGGCTAAATTGCTCTAATCCTCGCACCGCCTCTGGTGAATTATACGGAGGGAGCAGTTCCACGATGCCAATACCATCCTGTACTAAATCTGGCTGACGAGGTACCGAGAATTTTTCTTTATAAGGTGTGTGAATCACCGCAATCGGGTGAAGAGTCAGTGTTAAATCATTCATAAAAAGGCAATTTCCGTGTAGAAATACGCCCTTTATTGTAATCAAAAGTGCGGTCAAAAAAAATGACAAATCATAAATTGAAAATGTGGTGGGAAACCGCTCGCCCAAAAACTTTGCCTTTGGCATTAGCTTCTATTTTTACCGGCTCAGCATTGGCATATTGGGCAGATAAAGAAAGTTTTAATCTCACCGTGATGTTACTTTGCTTGCTTACCACCATTTTATTGCAAGTACTTTCCAACTTTGCCAATGATTACGGCGATCATCAAAAAGGGTCAGATACCGAAGAACGTATTGGGCCTTTACGTGGTATTCAGCAAGGTGCAATTTCTGCGAATGAGCTTAAATGGGGCTTAATTTTAATGGCGATGGGTTCATTTTTCTCCGGCGCATTCTTAATTGGTATCGCATATCAAAGCCTTACTGATTTATTGGCCTTTGCAGGTTTGGGTATTCTTGCCATTATTGCCGCCATTACTTATACCGTAGGAGCTAAACCTTATGGTTATTTAGGTTTAGGCGATCTGTCAGTGTTGCTCTTTTTTGGACTATTAGGTGTAGGTGGAACCTATTATCTACAAACTCACAGCATTGATAGCTTAATTACGTTACCAGCTCTTGGCTCCGGTTTATTGGCGACAGCCGTTTTAAATATCAATAATTTACGTGATATTGAGCAAGATGCGAAAGTAGGAAAGAACACCTTAGTTGTACGTATTGGACCGAAGAAAGGACGTATTTATCACTGTGTTTTATTAAGCGTTGCCACTTTATGTTATGTGTTATTTGCGGTATCAACAGCATTTAGTCCTTGGCATTTCTTATTTTTATTAGCATTTCCATTATTATTAAAACACGCATTATTTGTTTATCGCAGCAAAGAGCCTGCAGTGTTACGTCCGATGTTAGCACAGATGTCAATGATTTCTTTATTTATCAATATCTTGTTTAGTTTAGGCTTGCTTATCGGCTAAATCGGCTTATACTAGAGAAAAAATTTTAACGACAAGGGGTACATTATGTATATCGATACTTCAGAACTTTGTGATATTTATGCTGATCAAGTAGATGTGGTTGAGCCAATTTTTTCTAGCTTTGGTGGCGTCAGCAATTTCTACGGCAAAGTGACGACAGTAAAATGTTTTGAAAATAATGGATTAATTGCCGAGATCCTCGAAGAAAATGGTGAAAGGCAGAGTGCTTGTCGTAGATGGTGGTGGCGCAGTACGCCGTGCTTTAATTGATGCTGAGCTTGCACAACTTGCCGCAGATAATGACTGGGCGGGCATTATTGTTTATGGTGCAGTGCGTCAAATTCAACAACTTGAAAATATTGATATTGGTATTCATGCGCTTGCACCAATTCCAGTTGGCGCAGATGAAAATAATCATGGTGAAAGTGATCTTCCAGTGAATTTTGGTGGCGTGACGTTCTTCCCTGAAGATTACATTTATGCCGATTTAACAGGTATTATTCTTTCACAAGAAGCATTAGATTTAGAAGATTTCGAAGAAGAATAATTTTGAAATTATTGACCTTTTTAAAGTGCGGTTAGAAATAACCGCACTTTTTTTGTTAAAATTTTTTTGAACAAGATCACATTTTAAACATTTGTTGGTTGAAAGTTTGTAACATTCATTTAACATCGCAAATAGTTCATCTGTAATCAGTTTGGAGGGACTCATGAACGAAACAAACACAACAAAAAATTATAAAAGTGGGATTATCTTTCTGCTGGCGATAGCCTGTTTTTTTATTTTATTAAAACCTTACCTTTCGCACCTAAGGAAAATGCGGGTTTAGCATTATTAGCCTTTGTAGCGATCCTTTGGTTAACTGAGGCATTACATGTAACAGTTACTGCGCTATTAGTGCCTTTACTTGCGATTGCACTTGATTTGGTGACAACCAAGCAAGCTTTGGTCGCCTTGCGGATCCAACCATTTTCTTATTCTTTGGTGGATTTGCTTTAGCGACTGCTTTGCATATGCAAAAGCTTGATAAGATGATTGCTAATAAAATCATGGCGATGGCTCGTGGTAATTTATTGGTTGCTGTGATGTACCTTTTCTCTATTACTGCTTTCCTTTCTATGTGGATGAGTAACACTGCGACAGCTGCAATGATGTTACCTTTAGCCATGGGGATCTTAAGCCAACTTGATAAAGAAAAAGAACATAATACTTATGTCTTCGTATTATTAGGTATTGCATATAGTGCGAGTATTGGTGGTATGGGGACATTAGTAGGTAGTCCACCAAATGCTATCGTCGCAAGTAACTTACATTTAACCTTCTCTGATTGGTTATGGTATGGCTTGCCAATTATGCTCATTTTGATGCCGTTGATGATTGGTACGCTTTTCATTGTATTTAAACCAAAACTTAATTTACATTTTGAGCAAAATTTTGAGCGCATTGAAATGAATGGACAACGCGTATTAACGCTTGTGATTTTTGCTGTGATTGCGCTTTGTTGGGTGTTTAGTAGCTATATTAATCCAATGATTTCAGGTGTATTTGGCCTTGCTAAAAATATCGGTAGTTTTGATAGCGTGGTCGCATTACTTGCTGCTGTCGTTATTTGTTCTACTGGTGTGGCAAATTGGAAACAAATTCAAGAAAGCACTGACTGGGGCGTATTGATGCTTTTCGGGGGTGGTTTAACCTTGAGTGCAGTGTTAAAAGATTCTGGTGCAAGTAAAGTTTTAGCTGATGGTATTGTCTTCTTAGTTCAAGGGCAACACTACTACCTCATTGGTTTATTGGTGGCAACCTTCATTATTTTCTTAACTGAATTCACTTCCAATACCGCGAGTGCTGCGTTATTAGTACCAATCTTTATTTCTATCGCACAATCTCTCGGTATGCCGGAAATTGGTCTTGCGTTAATTATCGGTTTAGGTGCATCTTGTGCATTTATGTTACCGGTAGCAACACCGCCAAATGCGATCGTGTTTGGTACAGGTGAAGTTCGTCAAAGTGACATGATCAAAGCTGGATTTATCTTAAATATTGTGTGTATATTTGTTATCGCGACAATTGGATATTATTTCTGGTTGAACTAATCAAATAAAGAAAAGGGCGTGTTGGATATATTCAACACGCCCTTTTATTATTTTTTATAAAGATTATGCTTTAATTTCTGAGCGGCTTTTTTAAGAAGAAGATGGCAACAGTTGAGATCAACATAATAAAGCCAACACCGATATATAAACTCTGTTTATCCCAACCCATATCTAATAATTGACCGGCAATCGTTGGGGCAAGAATTGCACCAATACGACCAATACCAATTGACCAGCCCACACCTGTGCTACGAATATCGGCATCATAAGTGAGTGGATTTAAGGTATAAAGACCGCTGATACAACCATTCATGAGCGTACCAACTAAAATACCGAATACCATTGCAATCCATAAAACGGACGAGGATAAGATAAAGATGATGGTTGCTGCGGAAGATAACACGGTGAATAAAATTAACACACCACGTGCAGTCCAGCGACTAGCCAGTAAACCATAGATTAAGGCACCACAAGTACCACCTAATGAGATCATCATCCCTACGCTCACACTTTGCTCTGTCGTCATGCCCGCTTCTTTTAATAACGCAGGCGTCCATGAGCTAATAAAATAGAAGCTGAACATGATCGCAAAGAAAGCCGTCCAAATTAACAGAGTGGAGTGTAAGTATTTTTCGCTGAATAATTGGCTAATAGGTAATTTAGTTTTAACTTTTTCCATTTTTTCTGGAAGTTTCCAATCACCGGCTAAACCAATTTTTTTTGCGATTAAATTTAACCGCACCTCTGCATTTTTAGGTTGTTTGGAGGTGAGGAAATCAATGGATTCCGGTAACCAAATAAATAAAACGACTAAAAGTAAACCGGTTAAGATAGCGCCAGCTAGGAACACTGAACGCCAGCCATACTCACCTTGTAGCATCACGGCAAACATACCGCCTAATACCGCACCGACACCAAATCCTGCTGCATAGACACTGATCGCAAAACTTCGCCATTTACGAGAAGAATATTCACTGGTAATAACGTTGGTACCTACCAAAATACCACCTACACCAAGACCGGTGATAACTCGCCAGAAACCGAGCCATTGGTATTGTGAAATAAACGCTGAGCCTAACATCCCGATAGTGGATAATAATACGGCCATCAATAACAGAGGACGACGACCGATTTTATCAGCGAGTGGAGCGAGGAAAAGCGAACCAGCAGCCATGCCAAATAAGCCGGCACTTAATAAATAACCTAACTCAATCCTGGTTAGACCAAATTCATTTCGAATGGCTGTTGCAGTAAAGGCAAGGGCGAGTACATCAAAGCCATCTAGTAAATTCATGATGGCGGCCATTGCCACAATCATCCATTGATAGGCACCCATTGGGCTTTGTTCTATTTTGGCTCTAAGAGAAAGCGTTTCAGCCATTTTATTTCCTTAAGTTAAGCGAATTGGCGGGAATTCGCGAGTGATTGAAGTTTGCGCAAAATCATGCTGAGCACCACACCGTAAGCAGGTACAAATAAGACAATGCCGACAAACAATTTAAATAAATAATCAACAAATCCAAGGCTAAACCAATGTTCTGCCATGAAAGGGTCGCTACTTTGATAAAACGCTACGGCAAAGAACATAAAGGTATCTGCAAGAGAGCCAAATGTCATTGAACTACTCGGTGCAATCCACCAGGTTTTTAATTGACGTAAGCGATTGAAGACTAACACATCTAATAATTGTCCGAAAACATAAGCGCAGAAGCTAGCGAATGCAATACGGAAAACAAACATATTGAATTCACTTAATGCGCCTAAACCTTGATATTGCCCATCAGAAAAAATCACAGAAACAATGTAACTCACGATAAGAGCAGGGAGCATCACGATAAAGATGATCCAACGTGCTTCTTTTGCCCCAAATACACGTACCGTTAAATCAGTGGCTAAGAAAATGAATGGGAAAGTGAGTGTGCCCCATGTGCTGTGGAAGGAAAAATCATCAGCAAAACCAAGTGCGGTCAATTTTAAATTGATTTCAAATGGAATTTGAACGAAATAATTACTGGCTGTGATGATGAAGATATGAAATAAGCTTAATAAAATTAAAGCAAAACGTTTTTGTTGATCATTGAAGATCGGAGTATTAATTTTCATTTTAAGACCTTTTTAGTTGGTTAATCGGGGGTAGGGAACCCGACATGAGAAATAAATCCGCCAAATTGGCGAGCCGTGAATAATACTAGAATTTATTGGGATTGCAAGAAAGTGCGGTCAAAAAATTAGGTATTTTATTTAAATTCAATAAAAATGATAAGAATTGTTATTTACACCAAAATTATATTGTACTAGAATTCTTGGACATTATTTATTCCACATATGCCAGGAGAGCATTTCAATGTATAAATCTAATCATTTAAAAACAACATCATTTTTCGCATTAAGCACATTAACCATCGCCCTTTTTTCAAGTTATTCTTATGCGGAAGAGCAACTTGAGGAAATTAAAGTGACAGCGGAAGCTCAAGTGAAACAATCGCTCGGTTCTTCTCTTATTACGGCAAAAGATTTCGAAAAACGCCCAGCAACGAATGATGTATCTGAAGTATTACGTACCATGCCAGGTGTGAATTTAACGGGTAACTCATCTACAGGACAACGCGGAAATAAACGTCAAATTGATATTCGTGGTATGGGACCAGAAAATACATTGATTTTAGTGGATGGTAAACCAGTCACCTCTCGTAATGCAGAACGTTATGGTGTGCGTGGTGAGCGTAACTCTCGTGGCGACAGCAACTGGGTACCAGTTGAAGCGATTGAAAAAATTGAAGTATTACGTGGCCCTTCAGCAGCACGCTATGGTTCAGGTGCAATGGGTGGGGTGGTTAATATTATCACTAAACCTGTTACCAATGATTTACACGGTAGCTTAAGTTATTACACCAACCAACCAGAAGACAGCGATGAAGGCGCAACGAACCGTGTCGGTTTTAATCTAAGCGGTGCGTTAATTAAAGATGTATTGCAATTCCGTTTATATGGTAACTGGAACAAAACACAAGCGGATGAAGTCGGCATTAATGGCGATCCGGCGATTGCTGGTCGTGAAGGTGTACGTAATAAAGATATTAATGGCCGTTTAGTGTGGAATATCAATGAGAAAAATAAATTAACCTTGGATTCTGGTTTCAGTCGTCAAGGCAATATTTATAACGGTGATACACAAAATAGCTCAGCAGGGCTTTACAATAATAAAAACTATCCTGAAACCAAAACCTTGGCAGGAAGCAAAGCTGAAACCGCTCGTTTATATCGTCAGAACTATGCTTTAACCTATGAAGGTAAATTCGATCATTTCGACAATAAAACCTATGTTGCTTTTGATAAAACTAAAAACAGCCGTTTACCAGAATATTTAGCAGGTGGCCCAGAGGGCAGTTATTCTAGTACATCAGCTTTTAGTGATTCCATTCTTAAAAATACGCGTTTTAGTTCAGAATTCTATATCCCATTTACCTTGGGTGTGGATCATATGCTGACAATTGGTTTTGAAGGTGTACACAGCAGTTTAGATGATGATGCTTCTATGACACAGTTACTTGGTGGACGACGAGATAAAAAGACAGGAAAAGTACTTTATGATTTGAAAGAACATTTACCAACTAGCATTTCAAATGTACGAGGAGGTCATAGTAGTCAAACTGAATGGGCAGTATTTGTTGAAGATAATATTTCAGCAACCCAATCTACCATCCTAACGCCATCTCTGCGTTATGATTACAACAGTTATTCTGGTTCTAACGTAAGTGGTGGATTAAACTTCTTACAGAGTCTCAACGATGATTGGAGAATTAAAGGTGGGATTGCAAGAGCTTATAAAGCACCGAATCTTTATCAAACTAACCCAAATTACCTACTATTTACGTTAGGTCAAGGTTGTCCAACGAATGTACCAAATAATAAAACTTGTTATTTCCAAGGTAATAGTGACATTAAACCAGAAACCAGCTGGAATAAAGAAATCGGAATTGAGTATGATAAAGACGGACTTCTTGCATCTGTGGCTTACTTCCGTAATGATTATCGTAATAAAAATCGTATCTGATGGTGAATTTATCGGTTTAAGCAACTTAGGTAACTATGTGTATAAATGGGGTAATGCAAACCGCGCAGTGATTGAAGGTTTTGAAGGTAATCTGACATTACCATTAATCCAAGATAAATTAAACTGGGTGAATAACTTCACTTATATGCATAAAACCAAAAATAAAGATACGGGTAACCCGCTTTCTATCGTGCCGAAATATACGTTGAATTCAAGTTTAAGTTATCAAATCACTGATAGTTTGGATGCAATGTTAACTTATACGCAATACGGTAAACAAAAATCCCGTAAAAATCCAGAGAACCGTATGGAAAATGGTAACGATAAAAATATTAATCAGCTTGCTGGCTCAGAAGATATTGGTGGTTATGCAGTTTGGGGATTAAGTGCAGGTTATAATTTGAAAGATACAATCAGCATTCGTGTTGGCGTAAGTAACTTATTTGATAAACGCATTTATCGTTCATCAAGCAGTACAAATTACAATGCTCATACTTATAACGAACCTGGTCGTGCATATTACGCAACGGTAAAATATACTTTCTAAGTAAGAATAGATGATTCAAGCCCTGTTTATACAGGGCTTTTTTTATGAGTGGCTGATTATTAGACAATAAAAAAGCAAAGATATCTTGACTCAAATAATAAGATAAATAACAATTATTATCATTTTAATTTTATGAGGTGTACATGATGAAGAAAGCTAATTTTGCCTTATTGCCACTTGCCATATTTGTTGCAGGTCATGTCCAGGCTGAAGAAAAATTAGATGTGATTAATGTTGTTTCCGAGAACAGCGGGGCAAAAAGTAAGACTAATGTGATTACAACAAAAACAATGGAGCGTAGCACTGAGACTGAATTAAAAGGTTTATTAAAAGATGAACCAGCAATTAATTTTGGTGGCGGTCGTGGTACATCACAATGGTTTACAATTCGTGGTATGGGACAAGATCAAGTTGATGTGAAAATTGATGGTGCTTATACCGATGCACAATTATTCCATCACCAAGGTCGTTTTATGTTTGATCCGTCCTTATTAAAACGTGTTGACGTGCAAAAAGGGACAGGTTCAGCAAGTGCTGGAATTGGAGCTACAAGCGGTGCAATTGTTGCAGAAACAGTTAGCGCAAAAGATTTGCTCAAAGAAGGACAAGATATCGGTTTCAAAGTTAATGCAGGTGTAAGTTCAAATAGTGGTTGGTCTAAAGGTGCGACTGTTTATTCTAAGGCTGGTCCGCTAGATGCGTTAATTTCTGGAAATTGGGTTTACGAAAATGACTGCAAGCGTGATTATAATTTTAGACTGTAGATGGATAGTAAAAAGTTCAGAACAGTGCATTAGGATCAACGTGGTTTACTCGCTAAAGCTTGGTGTTTGATATTACATGAAAAACACAGAATCTGAATCAGTCATCGTCAAGAACGTCATTATGGTGTTCGTGCACTTCAGAAGAATTTTGAAGATTGGTTACGCTAGCGAAATGTAATCCACCAACCCTCAGAACAGGGAGCAAAATGATACTTTTTTTCAAGAAGGGAATACGGTATGTTTTTGATCGAAATGGTAACAAAATTAAAATAGTAATAACGCCCCTCGTTATCGTATTACACAAAATGATACGACAAACTTAGAATGGAATGGTAAGAATATGGGCTTTGTGACTAATGCTAAAGCCAATGTGTATCATTCTGTGATTAATCGTAAAGAGCCAAGTGAGAATTCAAAAAAACACGCTTTAATTGCTAATGGGTGCAAACTTTAAATTTAGAAAGCGCAGTCGGTCAGTCTCATCTCATTAAATATGGTGTTAATTATCGTGATCAAGAGGGTAAACCTAATTCGTTAACCGTACAAAACGGTGTTCAAATGAAAACCCAAAAGAAACGTGATGTCGGTGTTTATGCAGAAGGTATTTGGGGCTTAGGTGCTTTTACCTTAACAACTGGATTACGTTATGATCACTTTGATTTCCGAGCAATGAATGGCAAAAAATCGCATAAGGGAAGCGTAAATCCGAGCGTCGGTTTAATTTATGAAGTGAATAATGATCTAAGCTTTAATGCGAGCTTAAACTATGCAACACGTAGTCCTCGTTTCCATGAAGTGATGTTATCTTCAGGTGAAACGCGAGGTCAAACAGCCGTTTATTCAATTGCATCGAATATCAAACCGGAGAAATCACGCAATGCAGAAGTGGGTTTCAATTACAAACTTGCTGATAATTTCTCTTTAAACGGTAGTTATTTCTGGCAAACTGTAAAAGATACACATGCATTTACACAAATACGCCCGGGTTTTTATGAAATTCAAAATGCAGGCAAACTAAGAAATCGCGGGTATGAAGTCGGCGCGGCTTATAAATATGAAGGTTTAACATTACGTGCAGGTGTAGCTTATAGTAAACCTGAGTTAGATGGTAGAACAGTAGATAGCACCGTGACCGCTATCCCGATTGGACGTACTTGGACAACTGGCGTATCTTATCGCTTCACTCAACCTGATATTGAAATTGGCTGGAAAGGTCGTTTCGTTCAGCATACCAGTTATGACGCTACAACGAATAATCGTGGCGGCGGTGCAACAACCACTAAACGTCCAGGATATGGGGTAAGTGATTTCTATATTACATGGAAACCAGTTGAAAATATTAATGTGAACCTTGCTCTAGATAATGCGTTTAACAAATATTATCGAAGCCATAGCCAACGTGCAGGTGTATCAACATTGCCAGAACCAGGTCGAGACATTCGTTTAAATGTTAATTATACGTTTTTAAATAAATTTCCAATTGCTTAACAGGGAATTAAAAAGTGCGGTCGATTTTGACCGCACTTTTTTTATTGATTGAATTTGGAAAAATAGTGAATTTTAGATAATAAAAAAACCCTGCATTGGGCAGGGTTCTTCACACAGATTCAAATTATTTTGTACCTGGGATTTTTGAAACGGCTGTTAAAGCGTTCAACACGACCACCAGTATCAACAACACGTTGTTTACCAGTGTAGAATGGGTGGCAGCTACCGCACACATCAAGGTTGATGTCTTTGCCTAAAGTTGAACGAGTTTTTGATCACGTTACCGCAAGAACAAGTTACAGTGATCTCTTTATATTCTGGGTGAATACCTTGTTTCATAGAAAACCTCAAATTGAAGCCACGCCGCTATAAATGCTTTCCACTTACACCGCGTGAGTTAATAATCGCCGACAATCCGGCACCAAATAGACTGCGAATTATACTGAAAAAAATCAAATTGATCAAGAGGTGTGCTTTTAGTGATAGAATCATCGCAAAAATTTTTTTGCTTATTTTTTTGACCGCACTTTAGGAAAGTTATGTTAGCTCAATCCTCTGTTGATGTCCCCTTTTGCCCATTCAGTTCTACAATGGTATGAAAAGTTTGGGCGTAAAAATTTGCCTTGGCAACAAAAATAAAAACCCTTTATGGTGTTTGGCTTTCTGAAGTGATGTTACAACAAACCCAAGTTTCTACCGTTATTCCTTATTTTTGAGCGATTTATCAAAAACCTTTCCCTAATGTGACTGCACTTGCTAATGCTTCGCAAGATGAAGTGTTACATCTGTGGACGGGACTCGGTTATTACGCACGTGCAAGAAATTTACATCAAGCCGCTCAAACCATTAGAGATGAATATCAAGGTGAATTTCCTACACAATTTGAGCAAGTTTGGGCATTAACAGGCGTGGGACGATCTACGGCTGGCGCAATTTCTATCTTCTGTACAAAAATCAACCTTATCCGATTTTTAGACGGTAATGTGAAAACGTGTGCTTTCTCGTTATTTTTGCTGTTGAAGGTTGGCCTAGGCGAGAAGAAAGTCGAAAATCAATTATGGCAGTTGAGCGAACAGGTTACACCAACAACGAGAGTCGCTGAATTTAATCAAGCGATGATGGATATCGGTTCGGCTATTTGTACTCGAACAAAACCTAAATGCGATCTTTGTCCTCTGAGTAACGATTGTTTAGCCAATAAACTCGAAAAGTGGACAGAATTTCCTGGAAAGAAACCAAAAAAATCGTTGCCAGAAAAGCAGAGTTATTTTTTGATTTTTATCTCATCAAGGAAAAAGTCTGGTTGGAACAGCGTGAAAGCAAAGGCTTATGGGGAGGCTTGTATTGCTTCCCTCAGTTTGATGATAAACAAACATTGCTGAATTTTCTGAAAGAACAAGGGATTACCGAGTATCAAGAATGGGTGACTTTCCGTCATACGTTTAGTCATTTTCATTTAGATATCCATCCTATTTATGTTGAAGTCGATCGAAAATCTGAAGAGGACGATCGTTCAGATTGGAAAAAATTGTCAGAAAAAGGAAAAGAATCTCAATCTGGTCTATTAAGTGCGGTCAAATATTGGTATGATCCAACGTCACCTGAACAGATCGGGTTAGCTCAGCCTGTGAAAAATTTATTAACGCAATTTGTAAGGAATTATTATGGCTAGAACCGTTTTTTGCGAATATTTAAAACAAGATGCGGAAGGGTTGGATTTTTCAACTGTATCCCTGGTGAATTAGGTAAACGTATTTTTTTAATTCAATTAGTAAACAAGCATGGGGCGAATGGATCAAAAAGCAAAACCATGTTAGTGAACGAGAAAAAAACTCAATATGATGAATGCCGAACATCGAAAATTATTAGAAGAAGAAATGGTGAATTTCTTATTTGAAGGCAAAAGAAGTGCATATTGAAGGTTACGTTCCCCCATCTAAATAACAAAAAGATTATGAAAAAAAGTATTTATTATTGGCGCTACTTCCGCTTTTTTTATATGCGTGTAGCGACTCGCCAAGCCATCGACGTGGTGTTAATTATGACGAAGTGTTTGCAAAAAGACACGCAAGGTTTAGATATTTTAACAGGGTCAATTCTCTCATAATATCGATCGTATTTGGGGGGTGAATGAGCTATTAGTGGCGAGCCGTAAAGACTATGTGAAATATACGGACTCTTTCTATACACGTAGCCACGTAAGCTTTGATGAAGGTTCGATCATCATTGAAACACAAAAAGATCTTAATCGCTTACATAATGCGATTGTGCATACCTTATTGATGGGTTCAGATGCAAAAGGGATCGACTTATTTGCTTCTGGTGATGTGCCGATCAGTACACGTCCTTTCTTATTAGGACAGGTTGTAGATAATAATGGCCAACAAATTGCTAACCAAATTATTGCAAGCAACTTCGCCACCTATTTAATCCAAAATAAATTGCAAACTCGCCGTTTACAAAATGGTAATACCGTGCAATTTGTCGTGATCTCGATGATTGCGAACCACGTTGAAGTGCGTGCACAAAAATATCTTCCATTGGTACGTAAAGCCGCAGAGCGTTATGGTATTGATGAAAGCTTGATCTTAGGTATTATGCAAACAGAATCTAGCTTCAACCCGTATGCAATCAGTTATGCAAATGCAATCGGCTTAATGCAAGTAGTACCAAGCACGGCAGGTCGTGATATCTTTGCCATGAAAGGTAAAGGTGGACAACCGTCAGCACGTTACTTGTATGATCCAGCAAACAATATTGATGCAGGTGTGGCTTATTTATGGATTCTACAAAATCAATATTTAGATGGTATCACCAATCCAACTTCTAAACGCTTTGCGATGATTTCTGCTTATAACAGTGGAGCAGGCGCGGTATTGCGTGTGTTTGATAGTGATAAAGATGAAGCGATTTATAAAATCAATCAGATGTATCCTGAACAGGTATATCGCATCTTAACTACAGCACATCCATCGTCACAAGCTAGAAATTACTTGTTGAAAGTGGATGCAGCTCAGAAGAAATTCCGTGTAAGACGATAATTTCAGAAATTAAATACAATGCCCGAAAGACTTTTCTCTCGGGCATTATTTTTGCTATAAAGAGCGGTTATTTTTGATTGAGTTTTTCAAAATACGTTCTTTTTATAGACGTTTTGGTTATTAACCATTCAAACACACTAAATTTTTCACTTTTTTTGAATTTAGTTGTTGACCGATACCCGAAAAAATAGTTTAATACGCTCCGTTGTCAGGCAGTAGCCAATAACGATAACGCCTCGATAGCTCAGTCGGTAGAGCAGGGGATTGAAAATCCCCGTGTCGGTGGTTCGATTCCGCCTCGAGGCACCATTTCCTCCTTAGTTCAGTCGGTAGAACGGTGGACTGTTAATCCATATGTCGCAGGTTCGAGTCCCGCAGGAGGAGCCAAATTCTAAGAAGCCGCTAAAGAAATTTAGCGGCTTTTTGTTTTCCAACTCAACTGTCTTCTAATCTTCATATAGACAATTCCAATTACATCAATTTATAGCTTTCTTATTCACTTTTAGGCAAAATAGAACAAAATTCCAATGAGTAAAAAAGGATAATGAAAATGACTAAACATTATGATTATATTGCTATCGGTGGCGGTTCAGGCGGGATTGCTTCAATTAACCGTGCGGCAAGCTATGGCAAAAATGTGCGATTATCGAAGCAAAAACATCTCGGTGGTACTTGTGTGAACGTAGGTTGTGTACCGAAAAAAAGTGATGTTCTATGGCGCACAAATTGCAGAGGCCATTAATAGCTATGCACCCTGCTTATGGTTTTGATGTGGAAGTGAAAAAAAGTTTGATTACGCGAAATTAGTCGAAAGTCGTCAAGCTTTACATCGGTCGTATTCATACCTCTTACAATAATGTATTAGCAAAAAATAATGTAGATGTTCTAAATGGTTTTGCACGTTTTAAAGATGCGAAAACGATTGAAGTGAGCTATGCAGATGGTTCAACAGAATTAGTGACCGCAGATCATATCTTAATTGCAACGGGTGGCCGTCCAAGTATTCCTGCAGTAAAAGGCGCAGAATACGGGATTGATTCAAATGGTGTATTTGCTTTAAATGAATTACCAAAACGTGTTGCAGTAGTAGGTGCGGGTTATATTGCAGTTGAATTAGCGGGTGTTTTAAATAGCTTAGGCAGCGAAACCCATTTATTTGTGCGCCAACATGCCCCATTGCGTAATCAAGATCCATTAATTGTCGAAACCTTAGTTGAAGTGTTAGCACAAGATGGTATCCAATTACATACTAAAGCATTGCCTGAAGAAGTCGTGAAAAATGCTGATGGTTCGCTTACCTTGAAATTACAAGATGGCCGTGAAACCACAGTGGATACGTTAATTTGGGCGATTGGTCGCGAACCTGCAACGGATGTGATTAATCTTGAAGTAACTGGTGTGAAAACTAATTCACGCGGACAAATTATTGTCGATAAATATCAAAATACAAACGTACCTGGCATTTATGCTGTGGGTGATATTATCGAAGGTGGTATTGAATTAACGCCAGTTGCCGTGGCGGCAGGTCGTCGTTTGTCTGAGCGTTTATTCAATAACAAACCAAATGAGCATTTAGATTACAATCTTGTGCCAACGGTTGTGTTCAGCCATCCGCCAATTGGTACAGTGGGTTTAACTGAACCGCAAGCGATTGAGCAATATGGCGAAGAAAATGTGAAAGTGTATAAATCCTCTTTCACGGCAATGTATACCGCTGTCACTGAACATCGCCAACCTTGCCGAATGAAATTAGTGTGTGTCGGCAAAGAAGAGAAAATCGTGGGCTTACACGGCATTGGTTTCGGTGTAGATGAAATGATTCAAGGTTTTGCTGTGGCAATCAAAATGGGTGCAACTAAAGCAGACTTTGATAATACGGTGGCAATTCACCCAACAGGTTCTGAAGAATTTGTGACAATGCGTTAATTGCAGATAAAAAAGTGCGGTCAAAAATCTCTGATGTTTTTTTGACCGCACTTTTTATTGTGATTTGTTATTAGGCTGCAGCGCGATTGCCTAATGTACCATCATCTTCCATTTCTTTTGCCACACCTACGATCTCAGCAATTTTGTCCCCTTCTTTGAAGAAAACAAATCCACCATGTTCCATTTTGACCCAAGGTTCATCTTTGGTGAGCAGGGAAAGTCGTAATGATGGTGACTTTGTCGCCATCTTTTCGCGTAATCATTAAAATCGATGACGCCATCATCATCAATTCGGTGCGCTTTACCAAAAGGAGCTTTACGCGTTAAGTAATGCAAATTGGTTGAGCAGTGGGCAATCATCCATTCTCCATTTGAAAGAATGAAGTTAAAGGTGCCTTTTTGTGATAGCTCTTTAGTAATATCTTGAATGGCTTCAAAAGATTTCCATTTCAGACGGTTTACGGCGGAAACGATTTTTTAAGTATTCCGCCATATAACAAAATGCAGCTTCTGAATCGGTCGAGCCAATAGGCTGACAGAAACTCTCAGACATATCCGGTAATTCTTTTAAATTACCGTTGTGAGCAAACACCCAATTTTGTCCCCAAATTTCACGAATAAAGGGATGGGTATTTTCAATAGTTACACCGCCTTGTGTTGCCTTGCGAATGTGGGCAATCACATTGAGCGATTTAATGTTGTATTGTTTTACACAATCTGCAATCGGGGATTGAGATGCAGCGTGGTTATCGCGAAAAATACGCACACCACGACCTTCAAAAAAAGCGATACCGAAGCCATCTGAATGGCAATCAGTAAGACCAGCACGACGACGGAAACCTTCAAAAGAAAAGACAATATCCGTCGGCGTATTGCAGTTCATTCCGAGTAATTGGCACATAAATTCCTACAGCTTATTTTTATATTTTTTATAACCTTATAATGTGTGCAGATTTAACACCATAATGCGTTGAAATTCAAGATGGATCATAAAGGATTTTTTTAGAAGAAAATGTTACATAAAAATAACATCGGAAGCTTTTTTTGATAAGACGACAAATCATAGTCTAAATAAAAAAAGGCGTGTTTAACACGCCTTTTTTTATCCTTTAAAGAGATAAAGATTATTCATCTTTATTTGATTTATCCTCTTCCTCTACTTCAATCTCAACTTCATCTGCTTTATCTGCCGCACCGTTGATCGTTAAGCAAATCTCACTAGAAATCAAATGCTCTAAGATTGTTGCAAGCTCGTGTAATTTTTCTTTGTCATCATCGAAATAGCCTTCTTCTTTCAAGTGAGCAATGAAGGCAGAGAATACCGCTTTATCAAAGAATTCTGGCGCATTAATACCGTGTAATACAGAAAGACGCTGTGCTACCAATTGGCTTTCTTTTTCTAGTAAACCACGGGCAATTTCAGGATCTCTACGCAAAATACTCACTGTAATGTAGTAGCGTTGTAAGATTTCACGCATACCCGCAGACCAAAGTTGTAAAATACGAACTTTAGCGCGGTGGATCGATAAGAAATTATCATTGGATTGGATAACTTCTTGACGCGCGAATTCATCAATAATGGCTTTAATTTGTGTATCTAATTCTTCTTCAGTGAAATGAAGGAAGAGTTCGCCTTTTAAGAATGGATAAATTTTACGTACCGCATCCAATAATAAATCTTTTTGAATCGCTTCATAATGTAAAACGATACTCGCAACAAGTGAAGGCAACACAAATAAGTGTTGAATATTGTTGCGATAATACGTCATGAGAACAGCTGAATTACGTTCTAAACGAATAATTTCTCCAAAGTTATCTTTTTTTCAACTAATACACCCACACGGTCTAAAGCTTAATACGTGGTCAAGCATCGCTTTTTGGTGTATCAGTTGGGAGTACCACATCAGTAGAATACGGTACATTCTTTAACATTTCTTGATAACTAGAGAGTTGTTCTAGTAGTTGCTCATGAGAAAGTGCACGCTGACGAGAAGAGAGGAGAGCGGTTCCCCACTAAATTCATCGCATTGACGGCTGCAGCTTTTATTAATATTCACCATCACTTGATTAGAAATAGACCCAACCGCATGGTTAAACCAGTGAGGTTTATCTTCATGATGTTGTTCTTTCCATTCTGGATAATGGTGATTGAGATAATTGGAAAGTGTAATTGGCTCACCGAAATTCACAAAAGCCTTGACCTAAATTACGTAATTTTTTTAATCACACGTAAAACTAAGCCCGCATTTTCTTTTTTTCTTTCGCTGCACCACGTAATTCTTTTCGCGTAAGTATCTACTTCTAATACGTGCTCATAACCGATATACACGGGCACCACAGAAATTGGACGTGTTTGGTTATGTTGAAGTGCTTGTAGCGTCATCGACATCATACCGGTTTTTCGGTGCAAGCAAGCGACCTGTACGAGAACGACCACCTTCAATAAAGTATTCGACGGAATAACCACGGTGGAATAATTCCCCTAAATATTCACGGAAAATTGCAGAATAAAGGCGGTTACCTTTAAAGGTACGACGAATAAAGAATGCCCCCCAGCTACGGAATAAAGGACCCGCTGGCCAGAAGTTTAAGTTAATCCCTGCTGCAATATGTGGCGGTACAAGACCTTGGTGATAGAGCACATAAGAAAGTAATAAATAGTCAATGTGACTACGGTGACAAGGCACATAAACAATTTCATGCCCTTCTAATGCTAATTTACGCACGCGGTCCGCATTTTGTACATCAATCCCTGAATACAGTTTGTTCCATAACCAACGTAAGAAACGATCCGCTGCTCGAAGGCTTGAATGACTTACATTAGCCGCGATTTCATGAAGAATTTTTTCGGCTTCAGCGTAGGCTTTATCGCGGCTGATATTTTTTGATTTTGCCTCATCTTCAATCGCATTTTGAATCGCTTGGGAATTTAGTAGTTTATTAAACATCGCTTCGCGGTTTGGCAAACGAGGCCCTGTCGCGGAAATACGTTGTTTAGCAAAGTGCATTTTGGCAACGCGAGCCAGTTTTTGCGCAATTTTTTCATCTGAACCGTGCTCATTTACCATGTAACGCAAAGAAAGCGCTTGAGAAAAACGTACAAAAGTATCACGTCCAAACCAAATGGCTGCAAAGGTTTTTTGAAGACCGTTTAATAAGCGAAGATTAGGTAAGCTTGCTTTATCTTCTTTACCTGGTGAACGTCCCCAAAGCACAGAAACAGGGATAAGTTGTACATCTAAATCGGCTGCATCACGGTGCAGTTCTAAGTATTTATTGAAGACTTTAGCGGTTTCATCTTTTGCGCCTTTTGATTTAAAAAAGCGACGACCTTCATCTAAATAGACATAACGTGGTAATGCTACGCCATCAATCACATTCTTTTCAGCCGGATCAGGCAAACCTACACTCAAACAGTTACGACGGAAAATCACGAAGTCAGTTTGAGAGGTATAAGGCAAAACATAAAGAATAGGTTGATTGATATTGAGTTGAAGCTCTTCGATGGGTTGAGCAGGGATAGGATTATTTTTTACTAAAACCGAAAGCGGTAATTCTAATAATTTACGATAAGTACTTACGATGCCAGACATAATTAATATTCTCTTTTTGTTAGACATTTCTAGGTATTGTCAGGCATTTTAACACATTCGACCAGTCAAATTCTAAAAATTTACATTTGCGATTTATGATGAGCAGTCAAAAATATGAAAAAAATTGGCCGCACTTTTATCGCTAGAAAATAGTTGTTGCAATCGTCATCTTTCTGTATATACTAACAGTTATTCTGTATAAAGTAACAGGAGTGTATATGAGACCATTAACTGCCAGACAACAAGAAGTGCTGGAACTCTTAAAACGCCATTTAGAAACCACGGGTATGCCGCCAACTCGTGCAGAAATTTCTCGTGAATTAGGCTTTAAATCCCCTAATGCGGCGGAAGAACACTTAAAAGCGCTTGCTCGTAAAGGTGCAATTGAAATTGTCGCGGGGGCTTCTCGCGGTATTCGCATTATTGATGACAGTGCAAATGATGAGGAAGAAGAAGGCTTACCTCTCATCGGTCGCGTGGCCGCAGGGGAACCGATTTTAGCGGAGCAACATATTGAAGGTACTTATCGTGTTGATGCTAATATGTTTAAGCCTCAAGCTGATTTCTTATTAAAAGTATATGGCCAATCCATGAAAGATATCGGTATTTTAGACGGCGATCTTCTTGCTGTACATAGCACAAAAGATGTGCGAAATGGGCAGATTGTTGTCGCACGAATTGAAGATGAAGTGACAGTAAAACGCTTAGAACGCAAAGGTTCAGTTATTTATCTGCATGCAGAAAATGAAGAGTTTCAGCCGATTGTCGTTAATCTTGAAGAACAACCTCATTTTGAAATTGAAGGGATTGCAGTAGGGATCATTCGTAATAACGCTTGGATGTAATGATAAAAGTGCGGTGAGAAAATAAAGTGTTTTTTGACCGCACTTTGTCTATTCTGGCTATTTGCCATTCGGCTTATTGCTCTCTATAATGCCAAAAAATTTTCAAATCAAGGAAGGAAACATGCAGTTTTCCAAAATGCATGGCCTTGGCAATGACTTTGTCGTTGTTGATGCTGTGACACAAAATGCCTATTTTACCCCTGAAACCATTAAACGCTTAGCCGATCGTCATCGTGGAATTGGTTTTGATCAGCTTTTAATTGTTGAGCCACCTTATGATCCAGATTTAGATTTCCATTATCGTATTTTCAATGCAGATGGTAGTGAAGTGTCGCAATGTGGAAATGGGGCAAGATGTTTTGCGCGTTTTGTCACCTTAAAAGGGCTGACTAATAAAAAGGATATTGCAGTAAGCACGCAAAAAGGAAAAATGGTTTTAACGGTAAAAGAAGACGGGCAAATTCGCGTCAATATGGGCGAGCCGATTTGGGAACCCAATAAAATTCCTTTTACTGCCAACAAATTTGAAAAAAACTATATTTTACGTACCGATGTTCAAACGGTGCTTTGTGGTGCAGTATCAATGGGCAATCCACATTGCGTTGTTCAAGTGGACAATATTGAAACGGCCAATGTAGCAGAGTTAGGTCCATTATTAGAAAATCACGAACGTTTTCCGGAAAGGGTAAACGCTGGATTTATGCAAGTCGTCAATCGTAACCACATTAAATTGCGTGTATATGAACGTGGTGCAGGTGAAACACAAGCGTGTGGCAGTGGCGCTTGTGCAGCAGCGGCTGTTGGAATTATGCAAGGTTTACTTGATAACAAAGTGCAGGTTGATCTACCCGGTGGTAGCTTGCTTATTGAGTGGGAAGGCGTAGGCTCACCGCTTTATATGACTGGTGATGCGACTCATATTTATGATGGAAATATTCACCTTTAATCTCTTCTAATCGAATAAAAAAATGCGTGGAAACTATCCACGCATTTTTTATTTATTGTTCAACTTCCACATCACGCTGATTTAATGGTTGCGTTGGGCGGTTGTTTTTTCCTTCCATTTCTTCTATTGCGGCAATTTGTGCTTTGCTTGCTTGAATTGGGGCTTTAAAAATGGTCCAAGCCACGTTTTCACTACAAGGTGGAGTAGTGAGCGATCCATTTAAGCGGAAGCGTGCCATCTCTTTTGGCATTAGTGCTTGAATATCAAGTGGTTGAGCCAATTTTTCTTTTTGTCCAACGGTGAGTTTTTTCTCAACGACTGGTGCTAATGCTGGATTAGCTTCACCTTCATTCACCATTACGGCAACAACCGCTAACGCTTTATCTTCACTTTGATGGACAAAATGAATTTCTAAAGGATAATGTTTGCGTTTAAAGGTATGCTCACTTGGTGTGTGAAAGTGAAATTGTTTTAAATAAAAATGGTTTATTGTTGAGCGTAATAAATGGCGCATTTTCTTGTGCAACACTGACTTGCACGGTATGTCCATTGTTTTCTACTTGATACTCCGCAGGGAAGTAATTCATCTTAAGTGGTTTATTTGCCACTTTCATGCCATTATCTGCTTCAAGATTAACAGGCGACTGAACTTTCCCTAGCTTACAGGTTTGATATTCGGTGAGTAAATCACCCCAATGTTCAGGGCTTTCCTTCCCATCATAAGACCAATGCGCTTTATGCGTTTGGGCAAATGATGTTGCACTTAATGCGATAAGTAAGCTAGAAAGCAATAGACGAGTCTTCATAAGGCACCTCTCCTTTTTTGTGGTATATGCCTCATCGATTCTACTGGTTCTGTATGATAACTTTTTGATTTTGGTCAAGTTTTGTTTGAGTGTTTAACTCATCGTACGAGTGGGAAATGCTAAAAAAACCGTCTATTTTGACCGCACTTTTTTAGCTCTGACAGAGTCTTTCTCTCAGATCTTCTGCCGTTTTGCTGGTTTTAATTCGTTCAAAAACGATATCCGCTTCAGGATATTCTTTATTGAGATAGCGTAGCCATTGTTTGATGCGGGCAACATGATAAAAACCAGAATCATGGAAGTTTTCCATTTCTGCATATTTTTGTAAGATTTTTTGAATATCCGCCCAAGGCATTTTTTCGCAATTTTGTTTAAGTACAAGGCTTAAGTTTGGGATATTTAATGCACCACGCCCGACCATTAGATCTTCGCAACCTGTCGCTTTTAAACATGCTTGACTATCTTCCCAACGCCAAATTTCACCATTAGCAATTACTGGGATTGTTAAACGAGATCTCACTTCACCGATTTTCTCCCAATTGATGCGATCGGCACGATACCCATCGGCTTTGGTTCTGCCGTGAATGGTGATTTCAGTGGCACCACCTTGTTGTACGGCATCGGCAATTTCAAAAGCTTGTGAAGTACAATCCCAACCTAATCGCACTTTCACACTGACAGGTAAATGACTGGGTACGGTTTTGTCGTAGAGCTAGTGTCGCTCGATAAATTAATTCAGGTTGTTTGAGTAGAGCTGCGCCTCCGTTACTACCATTCACAGTTTTGGAAGGGCAGCCGCAATTTAAATCAATACCATGTGAGCCAAGCTCAATGGCACGATGGGCATTTTCAGCAAGACAGTTCGGATGTTGACCTAAAAGTTGGACGCGAACAGGTGTTCCAGAAGGGGTAAAGCCCTGATTTTTGAGTTCAGGGCAAAGACGATAAAAGACTTTTTCAGGTAAGAGTTGATCCACCACGCGGACAAATTCGGTGATGCAGAGATCATATTCATTCACTTCGGTTAAAAGCTGACGAACGAAAGGATCAAGCACCCCTTGCATGGGGGCGAGGATAACACGCACTATTTCCAGCCTTTCACTTTTACAAATTAAATCGTAAGCAGCTTGGATTTGTTGCGCTTTTTCTTTGGCCATTTCCATCATTTCTGGCGGTAAGCCTTTAGCCACTAATTTATCCGGGTGATGTTCATTCATTAAACGACGATATGCACGTTTTACAGCATTACGATCATCACTTTCACTCACGCCCAATACTTTATAGGCATCACTTAATGTTGGGCCAGAAGATTGTTGGTAACCACCTTGTTGTTGGTATTGGTAGCCACCTTGCTGTTGATAACCGCCTTGTTGGTATTGGCGATAGAATCCACCTTGAGTAAATTGACGAGCTGCAATTTCCATTGCCAGCATTTGCTCAAACTGCATACGGGAAAGACCAAGCTCTTCAGCCACCACATAAAGGACTTCTTTTTCTGAGTCATGTAATTGAGAATCAGCAAATGCGGCTTGCACTTGTACGTGCAAGAACATTCTCAGTAAATCAGCTCGTTGTCCACATCCAATGCGGAATTCGCGAATCACCTGACGTAGTGGAAAATCGGTTGCTTTACCTCGACTAAATGCCTCTTGAGCAAGTTTGCGATGACTCTCATCTAATTGCATCTGGTTCATCAATTGATTTGCCAGTTGAATATCTTCTTCCGTCACTCGACCTTTGGATTTACTTAAATGTCCAAGTACCGCAAAAAGTAGTTTTGCATAAAGAGCGCTTGTCGGGTCGTTTTTTTCTTAAAAAAAGCTAGAGTTAACCGAACCCAAGCTCATAGAGTTTTTTTATCTGCGATTGAACCTAAAATGAGTCCTGCGATGGCACCGAAAAAAAGCCCCCCCATTTAAAAACCGAGAAAAAAACGCCGATAATCTTTCCAAAAAAATACATTCTCTTCCCTAAAGTGCGGTCAAAAAGGTCTTTTGACAATAATGGGCAGACGCAAATGTCTGCCCTTACATTAATATGGCTTTATTCTTATTTTTCAAGTGATGAATTACACACCATAACTTTCACGATAAGCACGCATTGCTGGCAAATATTGCTGATAATCGGCTTCATTTTCAATGAATTGCATTAAATCATCAAAATCAATAATGGAAAGGACTTGGCACTGATAGTCGCGTTCCACTTCTTGAATGGCAGAAAGCTCGCCTTTGCCTTTTTCTTGACGATTTAATGCAATAAATACAGCGGCTAATTTGGCGTGATTGGTCTCAAGAAGCGTCATGGATTCACGAATGGCTGTGCCAGCTGTAATGACATCATCGACTAACAACACATTGCCGGTTAATGGGCTGCCGATCAAATTACCACCTTCACCGTGATCTTTGGCTTCTTTGCGGTTAAAACAAACAGGTGTATCACGATTAAATTGATTGAATAATGCAATGGAAACGCTCGTCGCAATCGGAATGCCTTTATAGGCAGGTCCAAAAATAACATCAAAATCGACCGCACTTGATTGAATTGCTTTCGCGTAGTATTCACCTAAGCGAGCAAGATCTGCGCCAGTACTAAACAATCCAGCATTGAAAAAATAAGGGCTTTTTCGACCTGATTTTAGGGTAAATTCACCAAATTTAAGCACTTGGCGACTCAACGCGAATTTAATAAATTCGATTTTTGTAGCTTTCCATTTTTTTGTTCCTATAAACTTAATGCTTCACGTTGTGCAGCGAAGATTTGTTCGCAGCCTTGTTTGGCTAAGCCTAATAAGGTAAGTAATTCTTCGTGGCTGAATGGTTCACCTTCTGCAGTACCTTGCACTTCGATCATGCGGCCATCTTCCATCATCACAACGTTCATGTCTGTTTCGGCGGCTGAATCTTCCACATATTCCAAATCACATACGGCTTCACCTTCAACAATTCCAACCGAAATTGCCGCAACCAGACCTTTGATTGGATTGGTTTTTTTAATGTGCCGTTAGCGATTAAACCGTTGATGGCATCACATAATGCCACTGCGGCACCGGTGATGGAGGCTGTTCTTGTACCGCCATCCGCTTGAATCACATCACAGTCTAAGGTAATAGAACGTTCGCCAAGGGCTTCTAAGTCAACCATTGCACGTAATGAACGTGCGATTAAGCGTTGAATTTCCATGGTGCGTCCACCTTGTTTGCCTTTTGCTGCTTCACGTTGCATACGGCTGTGTGTAGAGCGTGGCAACATGCCATATTCTGCTGTCACCCAACCTTGATTTTGTCCTTTTAAGAAACGCGGTACGCTTTCATCAACACTCGCCGTACATAATACTTTGGTATCACCAAATTCAACTAATACTGAGCCTTCAGCATGTTTCGTGTAATTACGGGTGATTTTGATTGGACGAGATTGATGATTTTCACGATTATTTGGACGCATTCTGAATTCCTTTATTTTTATTGATAAAAAAAGCGTGCCTATTTTAGCACGCTTTTCACTGTTTTATGGATTTGCTTGTTCAAACTCACGAATTTTATTAAAGACATCTTGTAAATCTGAGCCGTAGTTGAATTTTTTGCAATTCAGGAACAGAGTTTGATTTCACTAACATTCTGAGTGGTTGGAACTGCATATTGCACAAGTAGATTTGTTGATGTGGCAACATATGTTGTACAAAGTGAGTGAGTGCATGAATGCCCCCAGTATCGAGCACGGTCACGGCATCGCATTGCAATACAATATGTTTGATCTCGTGATCCGTATGTACGGTTTTATCGTGCAAATCCGTAAAGAGTTTATCTGCCGCCGCAAAGAACAATGGGCCACTGATACGATAAGCTAACACATCATCTAGATCTTCTGGTGCAGGTTGTTCAATAGCTTTTGTCATTTCTGCAATGGTGCGGATAAATAAGAGGCTCGCCAATAATACGCCAACTGAGATGGCAATCACCATATCGAATAACACAGTGAGAATTAAGCAAGTGAACAACACGGCAATTTCATTTTGTGTAGAGCGACGCGCCAAACGAATAATTTCAGGCACGTTTGCCATATGCCAAGCCACCATTAACAACAATGCAGCCATGGAGGAGAGTGGTAAATAAGATAGCGCATTCGCAAAGAATAACAGTGAGAATAAGACTAAGAGTGCATGAACGACACTAGATATTGGTGATACTGCTCCTGATTTCACATTAGCTGCTGAGCGAGCAATTGCGGCAGTTGCGGTAATCCCGCCTAAGAATGGTGAGACAATATTCCCTAAAGCCTTGAGCGAGTAATTCATTATTGGATCGATGTTTGGTATCCGTCATGTTATCTAAAATGACCGCACAAAGTAGTGACTCAATCGCACCTAATACTGCCATTGAAAAGGCTGCAGGTAAGAGCGTCTGTATGCGATCAAAATTCCAATTGATGATTTCCCCCTGCGCGTTTGGAATATTCCAAGGTAAGGCAAATTCAGGCAAGACATTCGGAATACCATTTCCCGTTGTGCCATCCGCTAAGGTGTAGTGGAACGCCGTACCAATGGTTTCAATCGAGAAACCAAATTGCCCTAAGGCTAATGCCATCAGTGTACCAATAATCACAGCAGGTAAATGACCTGGCACAGGTAAACGAAGTTTATGCCATTGGGTGAGCACAAATAAGGTGACCACACCAACAGCGGTATCAGCCCAGCTAATCGTCGGAAGTGCGGTCAAAATAGCCTGTACTTTTTCAATATAGTGAGATGGCATTTGGGCAATATCTAAACCTAAGAAATCTTTGATTTGCAATGTACCGATAGTAATGCCAATCCCGCAGGTAAAGCCAAGTGTAACGGGGAGAGGTATATACTCAATTAGTCGTCCTAATCGAGACAGCGCCATGATGGCTAAAATAATCCCCGAGAGCAGCGTCGCCATAAGCAAACCACTGAGTCCAAATTGTTGGGTCACGGGATATAAAATCACGACAAATGCCGCGGTTGGTCCAGAAATATTGAAACGCGATCCACCAGTTAATGCAATCACAATACCCGCTACGATAGCCGTATAAAGACCGTGTTGTGGTGGAACACCGCTAGCAATGGCTAAAGCCATGGAGAGGGGAATCGCAATGACTCCAACAGTGAGCCCCGCAATAATATCTTTAATCAATTTTTGTTTTCCGTAACCTTCACGGAAAGATTCTTTCAATGCGCTAAATGGTTTTACAGCCAGAAACACATTTTTAGAAAAGAGAGATTTGATTTGCATAAAAATACGACAATAGAAAAGAGATAAGTTTATATTTTAGCTAAAAGGAATAGGATTTTTTATGTTCTAGCTCAAAAAACTTGACTAATCTTAGATAAATCTTTATATTTCACGCACTTCAAAACGGTGAGATGTCCGAGTGGTTGAAGGAGCACGCCTGGAAAGCGTGTATGTGCGAAAGTGCATCGGGGGTTCGAATCCCCCTCTCACCGCCATTCAAATATTTTCTTTCCTGAATTTAAAATCATCTTTTAAATCAATCATTTTTTTGAAATCTAGAATTGACGTTATTTTTTTCTTTGTATAAAATATGCATTGAGCTATTACTTTCGCTGAAAAAGCAAATAGAAAAACAATAATAGATTGAGATGAGTTATGGCACGCCCTAAAGGATTCGAACCTTTGACCCACGCCTTAGAAGGGCGTTGCTCTATCCAGCTGAGCTAAGGGCGCATTTCAAGGGTTACATCTTTGTATGGAATTTCGAGGGAAATATAAAAGAAGTGGTCGGCGAGATAGGATTTGAACCTACGACCCACTGGTCCCAAACCAGTTGCGCTACCAAGCTGCGCTACTCGCCGACGATTGAGCACAATTATAGTGAGCTTTTCTTTTCAGTCAATTAATTTTTTAGATTCCTCTTTCAACTGCTCAAAATTATTCCAGTTTTTTTAACCGCTCTTTTGTTGTCTTTGTAAAATAAGGCGTTGTCAGTTAAAATAGCAAACGTTTACTTAATTCCACCTTGAGGAAAAACGCATGACCGCCCAAATTATTTCAGGTACTGAACTATCAAAAAAAATCAAATCTGATGTTGCCAATAAAATTGAACATTATCGTGCTCAAGGTAAACGTGCGCCAGGACTTGCAGTAATTTTAGTGGGCGCAGATCCCGCTTCTCAAGTCTATGTGGGCAGTAAACGTAAAAGTTGCGAAGAGATTGGAATGGTCTCGAAATCCTATGATTTACCTGAAACCACGACAGAGGCGGAATTACTACAACTGATTGACCAATTAAATGCCGATGAAAGCATTGATGGCATTCTCGTCCAGCTTCCATTGCCTGAACAAATTAATAGTACATCAGTGATTGAGCGTATTAGCCCTGAAAAAGATGTGGATGGATTCCACCCTTATAATGTGGGACGTTTATGCCAACGTATCCCAACTTTACGCGCTTGTACCCCTTATGGTGTGATGAAATTATTAGAAACCACAGCTATCGATTTACACGGTAAACATGCCGTGATCGTTGGTGCATCAAATATTGTAGGTCGCCCGATGTCGCTTGAATTATTGCTAGCAGGTGCAACTGTCACGGTGACACACCGTTTTACCAAAGATTTAGAGCATCATATTCGTCAGGCGGATGTTTTAGTTGTAGCTGTGGGCAAACCTCGGTTTATTCCAGGCGATTGGATTAAAGAAGGGGCAACAGTCATTGATGTGGGGATTAACCGTATCAATGGCAAATTAGTGGGCGATGTGGAATATGATGTGGCGATACAAAAAGCGGCTTATATTACGCCAGTACCAGGTGGAGTAGGGCCAATGACAGTTGCCATGCTGATGTTTAATACTCTTTATGCTTATGAGCATAACAATCAATTAGTTTAAGGAATGAAAAAAGTGCGGTTAAATTTGACCGCACTTTTTGTATTAATGTAATTTCAATCTTGGTTTTAAATAGTGGTTAAGTTTATCCACTAAAATAATCAAGCCAATCTTAATACATCCATGTAAAGCATGTTGATGCATACGATATAAAGACACATACGCAAACTGAGCAAATTTACCTTGAACAGTCAGTGGGTTTTTCCCAAATTTATTTGAAATGCTACCCAATGCGGTAAAGCTTGAAAGAGAAACCAAGGTTCCTTTATCGTTGTATTTAAATGCTTTTAATGGTTTTTGCTCAAAAAGTGCAAAGATATTTTTTGCACAGGCTTTTGCCATTTGATGTGCTGCTTGCGCTCTTGGCGGGACTAACTTACCGTTTGGTTGCATTAATGACGCACAATCACCAATAGCGAAAATACTGTCATCAACTGTGGTTTGTAGGGTATCTTTTACCACTAATTGATTGATACGGTTAAGCTCTAATCCATCGAATTGCTGTGTCACCGTTGAGGTGCGAACACCCGCCGCCCACACAATAAGATCAGCTTTGATTTCTTCGCCATCTTTGGTGATAAGTGTATTTGGTTGGGCTTCCGTGATCATCGTATTTAATTTCACGTTTGCACCCATTTCTTGCAATTCATCTAATACCGCTGCAGATAAATTTTCAGGTAGAGCTGGTAATAAGCGAGGCCCCGCTTCAACTAAGGTGACTTGCAAGCAAGAATTATCAATTTTACCGTAACCGTAAGAAGATAGGTCTTCAGTGGCATGATAAAGCTCCGCGGTTAATTCCACGCCAGTTGCACCACCGCCAACAATGGCAATATTGACTTTGCTCTCATCCACTAATTTCTGTTTAAATTCTTCTTCACCAATATCGTCTAATGCACGGTTTTCTGAGAATTTAAGGAATAATTCCAACATTCTTTGTTGGAAGCGAAGTGCTTGATCAGAGCTGTCTAAGAAAATACAGTTATCAGCCACGCCTTTTGTATTGAAATCATTCGATTTACTACCGATCGCAATCACTAAGTAATCATAAGGAATACGACGTGCAACCACGAGCATATCGCCTTCTTGCCCATAAACAGGGGCTAATTCGACATATTTTTGCTCACGATTAATACGTGTGATTGAACCTTGTTCAAAGCTAAAATGGTGGTTTTTACCGTGTGCACGATAGCTCAGAGAATCCGTGCCATCATCCATTACACCTGTGGCAATTTCATGTAATAAGGGTTTCCACAAGTGGGTCGCATTGCGATCCACAAGCGTCACTTTAGCCTGTTTTTTACGACCTAATTTGTCGCCTAAAAATGTCGCTAACTCTATGCCGCCGGCGCCACCGCCAACGATCACGACGTTTTTCATAAAGTACTCCTAAAAGCAAAATTGTTAAAAATGTTAAACTAATGTAATGATAGCATAACAAATAAAAAGACGAAAAAATTTAATGGAAATGACCGCACTTTATTGATGGCAGCGATCGTAAAGCGGTTGCAATTGTTGAATGGTTTTTGTGATAAATGAAACGGGATCAATTTGATGAAGTTCAGCTTTTTCAATGCTTTTCCCAATGCACCAAAAATCCTCATCTGAGCGTAAGAGAAGATCTTTTTCAGAAATGCTCTTCACTTGGCGAAAATCATCATATTCGCTTTCATCTTCTCGCCAAATATCAAAATCAGCAAATTGTTTGAAATCAAATTGATCAAGCCACTGATTATATTGTTGCACATTAATTTGTGAGCGATCTGCACGATAGCAATGCCAATCTAAACACACTCTTAGTCGGCGACGATTTAATAGCACAGAAAAGATTGCTGCAGAATTTTGGTTAAACTCGTATTTAAAATAAGCGAAGAAATGCGCCCGTACTTGCCAACCATTGGTCCAACTTTCAATATGCGGTTTCGCAAAAGGTGTACCAAGCTGCTTTGCGACTTCTTGAATAATCGCTTTCCAGTTATCCCAATGTAATTTGTAATCAGCTTTAATTGCCGGAATATCTTCTGGGCAGAATTTTTCATTTGGGCGAATTGGTAGAAAGGAATATTGAATAGTTCACAAGATTCATCCGTAAGCGAGAGCATAGCGTTTCCTTAAAAATCACTGTAATTTTTGACTGCACTTTGTGTGAAGAACTGTTTGTCTTCCCAGCGCAACATGGTCATCCGATTATTCCACACACATCCTGTATCCAAGGCATAGATACCTTCTGGAGTAGGCTCATCGACTAAACTTGCCCAATGCCCAAAGACAATGGGAATTTGTTTATAAAGTGGATTATCTAAATTAAACCAAGGCGTGAGCTCTGCTGGCGCATCTTTTAAAGGGGACTTACAGGCAAAATCAAATCGATGATCCAAATAGCAAAAACGCATTCGAGTAAAAGCATTAATAATGTAACGATGACGCGCTAAGCCCTGTAAATCTGGCGACCAGCGATCTGGCTGTTCAGAATACATATTTTCAATAAGATAATGAAAATCGCCGTGCTGTAAAATCTGTTCAACTTCAGCCGCACAAGATTTCGCAGTTTTCAAATCCCAATCAGGCGAAATGCCTGCATGCGCCATTAGGAAGTTTAACTTTTCATTATGCACAAGTAATGGCTGATGGCGTAACCAATGAATCAGCTCATCAAAATCGGGCGCATTAAAAATGGCATCGACACGATCACGCGGTTTTACTTTTTTAATACCCAATGCGGTCGCAATTAAATGTAAATCGTGATTCCCTAGTACAGTTTGTGCTGCATTACCAAGTGATTTTATGAAACGAAGACATTCAAGTGATTTATCCCCACGCGCCACAAGATCCCCCACGAGATAAAGTTTATCTTGCGTAGGGTTGAAATCTACACGCTCTAATAAAAGCTGTAATTCATCATAACAGCCTTGTAAATCACCAACGAAATAGGTTGCCATTTGACCGCTCTTTTTACTCTTCTGAATCTAAGATTTCATCTTTATTGACATCAGCAGGAGGATTATCCGCTAACCAGTTTGCTAAGCGTGCATAATCTGCGATAGCTAAATTTTCTGCACGTGCATTTAAATCAATACCAAGTGCGGTCAGATTTTCAGGTGAAAATAGTGTTGAGAGAGCATTACGCAATGTTTTACGACGTTGATTAAACGCTTGGGAGCAAACACGGTTCAACCAATATAAATCTTTTACAGGGTGCGGCAATTCCTTATGCGGAATTAAACGCACAACGGCTGAATCTACTTTCGGTGCTGGTTTAAATGCAGAAGGTGGCACTTCAAGTACCGGCATCACTTGGCAGAAATATTGCGCCATAATGGTTAAGCGACCATAAGCTTTGCTATTTGGCCCTGCGCATAAGCGTTTTACCACTTCTTTTTGCAGCATGAAGTGCATATCTTGAATCACATCATGATACTTAAATAAGTGGAACATCAATGGGGTAGAAATATTGTAAGGTAAGTTACCAAACACACGTAATTTTTGCCCTTTTTCCGCTAAATTTTCTTTTGTATAAAGCTCACCAAAATCAAATTGCATCGCATCCGTTTCAATAACGGTGAGCTTTTGATGTAAAAATGGATGGTGACGTAAACGTTCTGCAAGGTCTCGGTCAAGCTCTACCACAGTCAGATGATCAACAAGCTCACCAACCGGCTCTGTTAATGCGCCAAGTCCCGGACCAATTTCCACTAAGAATTGATTGGGTTGTGGGTAAATCGCCGCTACGATACCTTGAATTACAGAAGTATCATGTAAAAAGTTTTGACCAAAGCGTTTACGCGCCGTATGGCCTAAGTGTTTTTTTGAATTCATAAGTACTATTTAATAAGAAAAGTTCGGTTATTATAGAGCCTGTATTTCTTTTGTAAATCATTCCTAAGTCTTGATACAACGTACAAATTGGTAAAAAAAGTGATTTTTTTCTGTTCAATTTTATTTTAATCTTTCGTCTAACGCCAAAAACGGCTATAATCCGCCCGTTTTTCATTTATAACCCGCAAAAAGTGCGGTCAAAAAAATCATAATTTTAGAGGATAAAATGGCAAAAGAAGATTGCATTGAAATGCAAGGCACAATTTTGGAAACCTTACCAAATACCATGTTCCGCGTTGAGTTAGAAAATGGCCACGTAGTGACTGCACATATTTCTGGCAAAATGCGTAAAAACTATATTCGTATCTTAACGGGCGATAAAGTAACCGTAGAAATGACACCTTATGACCTGAGCAAAGGTCGTATCATTTTCCGTAGCCGTTAATTTAGAAATAAAAGAAAAGCCGATATGTTGATATCGGCTTTTTTTGTTTGAAAAGCGTACAAATTATTTGAAGTCTGGAAAAAAATCTGTATAATCAGCGCCCTTAGCCACGTTCATTTTTTCGTTCCTTGCCTTTGCAGATTGGTGGCTAATCTACGTCAAAGGCTGATTAACCCGTAAGGAGCAGTAATGCGTCACTACGAAATCGTGTTTATGGTTCATCCGGACCAAAGCGAGCAAGTACCAGGTATGATCGAACGTTACACAGGTTCTGTTAAAGAAGCTGGTGGTCAAGTTCATCGCTAGAAGATTGGGGTCGTCGTCAATTAGCGTACCCAATTAACAAATTACACAAAGCACACTATGTGCTTATGAATGTAGAAGCGCCTCAACAAGTCATCGACGAGCTAGAAACGACTTTCCGTTATAACGATGCTGTATTACGCAGTCTTGTTATCCATACTAAGCACGCCGTAACCGAAGCGTCCCCAATGAAAGCGGCTAAAGAAGAACGTAAACCTTTAGCTGAAGTTGAAAACAACGATTTTGAGGATGCTGAAGAGTAATTCAAAACTTGATAATCGCTTCTCGTTAATCGGCACAGTGTGTCAATTACCCAAGCGAAGCAAAAGCCCTAACGGGATTGCGCATTGCCAATTTTGGTTGGAACATCGTTCTGAACAAGTCGAAAGTGGTTTATCACGCCAAGCGTGGTTAAAGATGCCAGTTCAAGTCAGTGGCAATCAGTTAATAGAAAAAACTCAAAGCATTACGGTCGGCAGTAAACTTCTTGTGGTGGGGTTTATTACTTCACATAAAACCTCAAATGGTTTAACGCAGTTAGTATTGCATGCCGAGCAAATCGAATTTATAGATTAGGAGACAGCCAAATGGCACGTTATTTCCGTCGTCGTAAGTTCTGCCGTTTCACAGCGGAAAATGTTGTTGAAATCGATTACAAAGATATCGCTACATTAAAGAACTACATTTCTGAAAGCGGCAAAATTGTACCAAGCCGCATTACCGGTACTCGTGCGAAGTACCAACGCCAATTAGCACGCGCAATCAAACGCGCTCGTTATTTAGCGTTATTACCTTACTCTGATTCTCATCACAATTAAGAAGGAGTTAGGAAATGCAAGTAATTCTTTTAGATAAAATCGTTCACCTAGGTAACGTAGGTGATCAAGTTAATGTTAAATCTGGTTTCGCTCGTAACTTCTTAATCCCACAAGGTAAAGCAGTTATGGCAACTAAAGCTAACATTGAACACTTTGAAGCACGTCGTGCAGAGTTAGAAGCAGCGGCAGCAGCAAGTTTAGCAGCAGCTCAAGCTCGCGCAGCACAAGTGACTGCATTAGGTTCTGTAACTATCGCATCTAAAGCAGGTGATGAAGGTCGTTTATTCGGCGCAATCACTACTCGTGATGTAGCAGAAGCAGTAACTGCAGCAGGCGTTGAAATTGCGAAAAGCGAAGTTCGTTTACCAAACGGTCCAATCCGTACTCTTGGTGATCACGATGTTCGTTTCCAACTTCACGGCGAAGTATTTGCAACATTAGATGTTATCGTTGTTGCAGAATAATTATCAAAGTTTTTGATAAAAGAAAACCCGACGTAATGTCGGGTTTTTTGTTTATACAGATTTAGAAAAATATTTTTTCTTAGTCAAAGATAATATCTCAAATTATTTAAATTTATCTGCATATTTTTCACTATTAATCCAAGAATGATCTTGTTCCCAAGTAAACCGCCATTTTCTTACAGGACCAGCCATAACATTTAAATAATAATTGTCATAACCTGCAATAGTTGCGACCGGATGGTATCCTTTTGGTACTTGAACAACATCCCCATCATACACCGCCATACATTCATCTAGTGAACGATCATCGGTATAAACTCGTTGTAATGCAAAACCCTGTGATGGTGAGAAACGATGATAGTAGGTTTCTTCCAAATAGGTTTCAGTCGGAGAGTTTTTATCGTCGTGTTTATGGCTAGGGAAAGAACTCGTATTACCTTCATCTGTAAATACTTCAACAACCAATAAGGCATCAGCGGTTTCAGTTTCAGGGAGAATATTATGTACTAAGCGCTTATTATTTCCATATCCGCGTTTTTCTACACCAACATCCTCAGGTTTAATTAAGCGAATTGGTAAATTACCTTGACTTGGTGCTCTACAGACAGCTAATTCTAGATAACTTTCAGCTTTGATTTGTACTTTTTGTTGGTGTGGAACATAGACAGAATAAGGCGGAATCCGCTCAAATGGGGAGGCGCGATTACCAATATGCTCGAAAGTGGCTTGGGATGTAACAATAGTAGCTTTACCAGCAACGAGAACAAAACAGGTTTCAGTATTTTCAGTATCAAACGTTAGTTCTTGCTCTTCTTGTAGATGGTACATTTCAAAACCAACGTACTCCCAATTCGCTGTTTTTGGGGTGATTTTTTGTACTTCACCATTCTTTTCAGGATGATCTTTTCGTGATTTGGATAGTAAATAACTCATTTCATGCTCCTAAAATAGCCGAATAACTACTTAAGATAATACTCCGTTCACTGAATTAATCTAGCGAGATTTCTAAAAAATCAGACATAGATCACATAAATGAAATAAAACATCCAATATTTTGATAAATGGATTGAAAAGTTCAATTTATTTGCCTACTCTATACTAGATTTAAAGAATGAATATTGTTTTTTATGCAAGTTGTTATTCATTTGTCGCATCTTAATTTCTGAAACTGTATGAAGGAGTTCAAAATGGAAACTGTTTATAACTTTATTAATGGTAAACAAGTGCCAAGCAGAGGGACAAAAGCGCATCCAATTTATAATCCTGCCACGGGTGAGCAAATTCGCCAAGTGATTATGAGTACTCCGGATGATGTGAATGAAGCTATTGAAGTAGCACATAAAGCTTTGCTGATTGGTCAGCAACCTCTCCGCTACGCCGTGCCCGGATTATGTTCAAATTTAAAGAATTACTGGAAAGAGATTGGGATTCATTAGCTCGTTTAATCGTAGAGGAGCATGGTAAGGTTTATTCTGATGCTTGTAGTGAATTGACTCGTGGTTTGGAAGTTGTTGAATTCTCATGCGGTATTCCTCATTTATTAAAAGGTGAATTTTCAGAGCAAGCAGGACGCGGCATCGATATTCATTCATCTTTGCAACCACTAGGAGTAACTGTTGGTATTACGCCGTTTAACTTCCCTGCAATGGTGCCAATGTGGATGTTCCCAATTGCATTAGCTTGCGGTAATACTTTCATTTTAAAACCAGCTAAAGCAGATCCTTCCTTATCTATTCGTTTGGCTGAACTGTTAAAAGAAGCAGGTTTACCAGATGGCGTATTTAATGTAGTACATGGTGATCGTCATGATAATGAAGTTTTATTGCGTGATCCGCGTGTTCATGCTGTGAGTTTTGTGGGTTCTACACCTGCAGCAGCACATGTATATAAAGTTGGTTCTGAATTTGGTAAACGTGTACAAACTTTTGGTGCGGCGAAAAATCATGCATTAATTATGCCTGATGCAGATATTGAATCTACCGCAAATGCTTTATTAGGTGCGGCATTTGGTGCTGCGGGTGAACGTTGTATGGCGTTAGCATTGGCTGTTACGATTGACGATGAAACTGCAGATAAATTAGTGGCAGCTTTAAAACCAAAAGTAGAAGCATTGCGTTATGGTCCAGGTATTCCAAAAGATGGTGAAAAAGAGATGGATTTTGGTCCATTAATTACTCAGCAACATCTCAACAATGTGACAAATTACATTACAACTGGTGTGGAAGAAGGTGCAACACTGATTGTTGATGGTCGAGGTAAAAAACCAGCTGGTCATGAAAATGGTTTCTTTATCGGTGGTTCCTTGTTCGATAATGTCACTGCTGACATGGTCATTTATAAAGAAGAGATCTTTGGACCTGTATTAGGTATTGTCAGAGCGAAAAGCTTTGAAGAAGCAATGAAGTTAATTAATGAACACCCTTATGGAAATGGTACAGCTATCTTTACCTCTGATGGTGGTGCAGCTCGTGAGTTTGCATATCACGTTCAGGCTGGTATGGTGGGTATTAACGTGCCAATTCCTGCACCTATGTCATTCCATTGCTTCGGTGGTTGGAAACATTCATCTTACAGTACCTTGAACGTTTATGGACCAGACGGTGTCCGTTTCTATACGAAGATGAAACAACAACAACACGTTGGCCAAATAAATATGTAATTGAAAATGCTGCATTTAGTATGCCGACACTTTAATTAACATAATTTTTTAAATCATGAAGAGGAGATAATCGCATTGAGGACGTTATCTCCTCTTGTTCTATGCAATAAATAGTAAGGATATCGTATGAAGCAGGTTCGAATTGGTTTGGTTGGTACTGGATATATAGGTCGTTGCCATGCTATTGCTTATGCTCAGGCACCAACAGTATTTCCTCTTGACGCTGAATTGGTTCTGGAATATTTAGCCGAGATTACACCTGAATTAGCAGAGAAAAAGGCAAAAGAATTCGGTTTTAATCGTTTTACGGGCGATTGGAGGGATATTGTGCAAGATCCAAATGTGGATGTAGTAGATATTTGCACTCCAAACTTTCTTCATAAAGAAATTGCATTAGCAGCCATTGCCAATGGTAAACATGTTTACTCTGAAAAACCGCTAGCTCTCACTGCAGAAGATGCTAAATTAATGTATGAAGCGGCGAAGAAAGCAAATGTTAAGACCTTGGTTGGGTTTAATTACATAAAGAATCCAACTACTCAATTAGCCAGAGAAATTATTGCTAATGGTGAAATTGGAGAAGTAGTACATTTTTATGGTACTCATAATGAAGATTATTTAGCTAATGAAAATACACCATTGGATTGGCATTGCGTGAAAGAAAGCTGGACTAGGTGCATTGGGAGATTTAGCCGCTCATATTGTGCAGATGTCTCAGTATTTATTAGGGCAGGATATTCGTGCTGTTATTGGAGATATGCAAACGGTAATTAAAAATCGCCCAAATCCTCATAATTTACAAGAACGTTTAGATGTTGAGAATGAAGATCAGGCGACAGCCTTGGTTCGATTTGATAATGGATGCATGGGAACGATTGAAACGTCTCGAATTGCTTGTGGACGAAAAATGGGACTGAGCTATGTGATTACGGGAACAAAAGGCAGTATTTCTTATACTCAAGAAAGAATGGCTGAATTAAAGCTTTATTTACATGATGAAGATCCAGCAAGACAAGGATTTAAAACAATCCTTACTGGACCATTGCATCCTGATTACAAGAATTTTTGTGTGAGCGCAGGTCATGGCATTGGTTTTAACGATCAGAAAACGGTGGAGATTAGAGATTTAGTAAATGGTTTAGCTTCACCTGAAGGTGTTTTATATCCTGATTTTGAAGAAGGATATAAGGTGTCTCGCGTGTTAGATGCAATAGCATTATCGTATCACCAAAAACGTTGGGTTAATGTAGAAGAAATAGCGTAATTCGATGAGGGGCATTCAATTATAGTGCCCCTTATTTTTTTATTATTAATCGGAAGATTTTGCGAATAGTAAATATTTTCGACTAAAAAGTAAGATCTACTTCACACTTTCAAAAAATGACAGTTGCAGAAAATCTTCTTTTAATGATATAGATACATGTTGGATGATTTATTCCAATTTGTACCTCGATGAAATTTATATTCACATACTGTGAGAGTATAGCTGTATTTCAATCTTTGTTATTCGTTTAACTAATAAAGGGAGTAGCATTATGAAAAAAACATTGCTTGCGTTACTTTGTGGTGGAGTTTTATTAACGTCTCAAGCTGTTATCGCTAAAAATGTTGTGATTGGTGCACCAATGGTTGCCTTTTCTGATAAATGGCAAACCTATCTTCAAGATGCCATTCGTGAGTTTGATAAAGCACATGATGATGTGGAAATTAAACTCGCAGATGCGAATGGTGACCCCGCTCGTTTATTAAATGATGCAGAAACATTTATCGATCAAAAAGTTGATGCATTACTTGTTGTTCCAACAGATCCAAATATTGTTAAGGTTATTGGCAAAAAAGCTAAACGAGCCGGTATCCCTCTCATTATTATCAATCGTAAACCATTAGATGAAGATATGCAGTACGTTACTAGTTATGTAGGATCGGATGAAATCGAAGGTGGACGTATTCAAGCAAACTTTATTGTTGATACCTTAAAAGGTAACCCTGCTGAAGCTGCAATCTTGATGGGGCCTTTAGGGCAAGATGCTCAAATTAAGCGTACGCAAGGCAATAAGGAAATTTTTGGTCAGCATAAAAATATCAAAATTTTTACTGAACAAGAAGGTAAATGGGATAGAGCTAAAGGCTTAGAAATTGCAGAAAACTTACTTGCAGCAAATAAAAATTTAAATGTTGTTGTTAGTAATAATGATGAAATGGCGATTGGGGCGGTATTAGCAGGTAGAAAATTAGGTCTTAAAGATGAAGATTTAATTATTGTTGGTCTTGATGCAACACCTGATGCATTAGATTATTTAGGTAAAGGATTAGATGCAACAGTGTTCCAGTCAGCTGCAGGACAAGGTTCTGCGGGGGCTGAAATGGCCTATCTTGCTGCAAAAGGTGAAAAAGTTCCAGCTGTGAAATGGGTGCCTTTTGAACTCGTTACACCAGATAAAAAAGAGGAATATCAAGCGAGATATAAAAAATAGATTTTCTCATCTAAATAACGGAAGGGTGATAACCCTTCCGGTTAAAGCTAAAGAGATTTATTAATGGAGGGATGAACAATGTTAAAAAAGGTATGCATTTTAGTTATTAGTCTCTTTTTTGCCCCAGTTATTTTAGCCAAGTCGATAGTAGTTGGTGTTTCAATGTATAGCCTCGCAGATAAATATCCCACTTATTTGCAGGATTCCATGGATAAGTTTGTCACCTCCCAATCTAATCTTAAATTTAAATATGCCGATGCGAATGGCGATCCCGCCAAGATGTTAAATGATGTGGAAAATTTTATTGATTCGAAGGTTGATGCTTTGATCATTATGCCAACAGATCAAAAGATCGTAAAAGCCATTGGATTAAAAGCAAGAAAAGCGAAGATTCCTTTAATTGTGGTGACAGTGAAACCGAATGAAGAAGACATGCAATACGTAGCGAGCTACGTTGGTTCTGAAGAAATTAAAAGCGGTGAAATGCAAGGTGAATTTATTGTTAACTCATTGAATGGTAAACCAGCTAAAGCCATTATTTTACTTGGACCGTTGGGTTTAGAAGCTCAAATTAAGCGAACAGAAGGGAATAAAAAGATCTTTGCTCATCATCCTGAAATTAAAGTGGTCGCAGAACAAGAGGCAAAATGGGATAGAGCTAAGGGAATGGAAGTCGCAGAAAATCTGCTTTCAGCTCACCGAGATGCAAATGTAATTCTGAGTAATAATGATGAAATGGCGATAGGGGCTTTATTGGCTGCGAAGAAACTCGGATTCAAAGATGAAGACATACTCATTGTAGGAATTGATGCAACACCAGATGCTTTAGCTTATTTAGGTAATGGATTGGATGCTACTGTTTATCAATCTGCATCAGGACAAGGACGATTGAGTGCTGAAATGGCTTACAAGGCAGCGCTTGGTGAAGAGATTCCCAAATATAACTGGATTCCTTTTGAATTGGTTACCCCAGAAATGAAGGAACAATATATCAACAAATATAAGGAGTAAATTGACCGCACTTTATAATGTTATTTCCGTATTTATTTTTATCGAGTCAAGGAGTTAAACATGACTAATAGTAATAGCTCAAATTCTCCCTATATTTTAGAAATGAGAAATGTATCGAAAACATTTCCTGGGGTTAAGGCATTAGATCAGATCAATCTCCGGGTCAAGCGTGGAAGTGTTCACGCTCTGATGGGGGAAAATGGAGCAGGTAAATCCACATTGATGAAAATTCTATATGGAATTTATATTCCTGATGAAGGTGGAGAACTTATTCTAGATGATAAACCTTTTAAACCAGGACGTCCTATTGATGCAATTCGTCGTGGTCTAACTATGGTACCTCAGGAAATTTCTCCTGCTGCTAACTTGACGATTGCGGATAATTTTTATTTAGGTCGGGAAATAACGAAAGGTAAATTTTTCCTTAATCAAAAAGCAATGAATGAGCAAGCCTCCGCGATTCTAAAAGAACTTGGTGTGCCGATGGATGTGACAGAAAAAATGTCAGATGTATCGGTGGCAAAAGCTCAGTTGGTTGCGATTGCGACTGCCGTTTCTAATGATGCGAAAGTGATCATTATGGATGAGCCAACAACGGCATTAACTGAAAATGAAGTAGATCAACTTTATCGCATTATTGAAACGGTCAAAGCAAGAGGGATTGCGATTATCTTTATCTCTCACAAATTAGATGAGGTCTTTAGAGTATCTGATGAGATCACAGTAATTCGCGATGGTCAATATGTGGATACGAAGCCAACAAAAGAAGTAACCAAAGAACAACTCATCTCCATGATGGTTGGCCGTGATATGTCAGAAATGTTCCAACGTGAGCGTTTTGAGTTATCTGATGAAATTGTTTTAGAAATTAAACATTTTTACTCGAGAAGGAAAATATCAAGATATTAATTTTGCTGTACGTAAAGGTGAAATCTTTGGTATCGCAGGATTGGTTGGTGCTGGTCGTTCAGAAATAGTGGAAGGATTATTTGGCTATAAACCGGCAGATAGTGGTGAAATTTATATTAAAGGCGAAAAAGTAGTTATTAATAATCCACTAGATGCCATGAAGCATAAAATTGGCTTTGTAACTGAAGACAGAAAATTGACGGGCTTGTTCCTAAATCTGAGCATTACAGACAATATGATTATGCCGAAAATGTCGCCTTATTTAGAGAATTTCCTCGTGTCTGTTGTAAGAGCTCAAAAAACGGCAAATGAACAAAAAACGAAACTCAAAATAAAAGCACCAAATGTAGAGGTGATTACTAATAATCTCTCCGGTGGTAACCAACAAAAAGTATTGCTTGCTCGTTGGTTATTACTAGAGCCTGAAATTTTGATTTTAGATGAACCAACAAAAGGGATTGACGTCGGGGCTAAGGCTGAGCTCTATAAATTGATGGTTGAGTTATCAAAACAAGGTAAAACGATCATTATGATTACGTCAGATATGTTGGAACTTTTATCAATGAGTGATCGCGTCATGGTTATGCACGAAGGGCATCAAGTTGGCATCATTCCTCATACAGAATTGACTCAAGAGCGAGTACTTGAATTGGCTTCGGGTTAGTGTCTATTAATTAGAATGGTTTATTTATTAAGATTAAAAAAATGAGAGGTTTATTATGGAAAACGTGACACTGAAGAAAATGATTAATGCGTATGGGAATGGTCTTAATTTTAATTCTTCTCTTTTTAGCATTGTCTGTTTCAATAGACGGCTTTTTTTCAGCTAGAACAGTATGGAGTATTATCGAACAAGTATCCATGTTTGGTATTATTGCAATTGGTGTAACCTTCATCATTATCACAACGGGGTATCGATCTATCATCTGGTTCTGTGGTGGCGCTTACAGCAGTCGTTTCTGCTTCAATTGTAACTGGTGGCGATAGCGTATCATCTGCGCTATTGGCTTTTGCTGCATCAATTTTAATTGGTGCTTTATTGGGATTATTTAATGGTGGATTTACAGCGCTTGGTGGTATTCCGCCGTTTATCTCAACTTTAGGTATGATGATTATTGCACGTGGTGCCGCACAGCTTTACTCTGATGGTCGTCCAATTGATGCGTCTTCAGAAGCATTTACCTGGATTGCGGATGTGAATATTTTTGGACTTCCAGGGCTGGTCTTGCTGTATATCTTAATTGTAATCGCTTCTCATATTTTACTTAGCCGTTCAACCTTTGGTCGTCATGTTTATGCAGTAGGTGGAAACCTGAATGCAGCTAAAATCTGTGGTATTAACACAAATAGAACATTAATTTGGGTTTATATTCTAGGTGGTGCATTATCTGGATTAGCAGGTGCTTTACTTGCATCTCGAACCTATGCAGGTAACCCATCTTATGGTTTGGCTTGGGAACTTGATGCTATCGCCGCAGCAGTTATTGGTGGGGTTTCTTTAAGTGGTGGTTTTGGTACGATTCCAATGTGTGTGATTGGGGCTTTAATTATCGGTACCACCAATAAAGGCTTAAATATGTTAGGTGTGGATCCATACTGGCAACAAATTGTTAAAGGGGCAATTATTGTAATCGCAGTATTACTTGATACCTTAAAACGTCGCAAAAAAGGGTAATGTAGACAAATATCTATTGATTTCAGAAAAGGCTACCTATGGTAGCCTTTTTATTTGCATTAAGATTTAAAGCATAAAGAGAATAATACATATATACGTTTTTATTAAGAAAAGTGCGGTCAAAAAAGAGGATGTTTTTGAAATGATGTAGTAATTATCTGAAATACTAGCTGGACTTATTGGAAACTAAATCTCTATGGTAAATGAGGGAATGTTTCTCACCATTTTTTGTCGTTTTAGGAGATAAAAAAGACCTAAATTTCTTTAGGTCTCTTTCCATATTTATATGTTTAGTTCTAAGCGATTTCTGCTAGTTTGACTGGGCGTCCTTCATCTAATGAACGTTTAGCCGCAAGTGCGATAATCACCGGTTGTAACCCATCATTACCATTCACTAAAGTCGGTTTGTCGTTTACTACGGAATCAACAAAACAAGCCATTTCATCAGCAAAAGATTGCATATAACGTTCTAAGAAGAAGTATTTAGGTTTCTCGGCAATCACACCAGCTTCACAGGAATAAACCGCAGTAGAATCGGTATCATTGCGAGTTTGCACCGCACCTTTTGAGCCGAAATACTTCTGCTCGTTGATCGTAACCGTAAACTGCTTTTTCGGCTATTATCGATCACGCCAATAGCACCGTTAGCAAGTTTTAAGGTGATAACAGCGGTGTCGATATCACCAGCTTTACCGATTTCTGGATTGACCAGCACACCACCAGCTGCGTACACTTCTACAACCTCACTACCAGATAAATAGCGAATCATGTCGAAGTCGTGAATGGTCATATCGAAGAACATTCCACCAGATACTTTTTACATATTCAATTGGTGGTGCATCAGGGTCACGAGAGGTTACTCGAATTAAGTGTGGTTCACCAATATCACCATTTTCTACACGAGTTTTAATCGCTTTGAAGTTATGGTCAAAGCGGCGATTAAAGCCAACCTGGAATTTTACGCCAGCTTTCTCCACTTCAGCCAACACCTCTTTGATGCGATTGACATCTGCATCAACTGGTTTTTCGCAGAAAATGTGTTTGCCTGCTCGAGCAGCTTCAATAGAAATAGGCGCATGGGTATTGGTAGATGAACAGACTAATACAGCATCAATTTCCGGATCTTGTAGAATTTGTTTGTAATCCTCATAAACATGAGCAATGCCCATGCCTTTTGCCCATTGTTTGAGCTCATCCGTTACTCTGACGTCAGAAATTGCTTTAATTTCAGCGCCCTTAACATATTTTGTAATACTTTCAGAATGTACGCGACCAATACGACCGGCGCCGATAATACCTACTTTAATCATAATTAGATCCCCGCTGTTTCTTTAATGTATTTACGGCCTTTGACGGCGTATTCAAATGGGTTAGCGATGGCTGGGTCTTGCTCCGCCTCAACCACCATCCAGCCTTTATAATTGTGTTTTTCAAGAATATCAAAAATTGGTCTGAAATCGATTACACCATCACCTGGTACGGTAAATGTGCCTTTGCGAACACCTTCTAAAAAGCTAAGATCATTTGCTTTTACTTCAGCCACGACTTCATCACGCACATCTTTTAAATGCACGTGGCAAATTCGATCTATGTATTTTTCTAATACCTCTAGCATCGCTTTTTGTGAGCCTTCAGAATAATAGATATGACCTGAATCAAATAACAAATACACGTCATCGTTAACGACTTCCATATATTTATCAATTTCAGCTGGCGTTTGAATACCTGTACCCATGTGATGATGTAGGCATACTTTCATTCCTTTTTCAGCTGCTAATTTGGCTAGTTCATTATAGCCCTCAGCAAGGAGTTGCCATTCTTCTTCAGTAAAAATAGTTTTTTCTTTAAAAACAGCTTTTGTTGTGCCTTGGATACTACGGCTTTGTTCGGAACAGCCAATAACCTTGGCTCCCATAGCATGAAGAAAATCTCGATGTTTAATGAATTCTTTGATCGTTTCTTCTTTTTTGCTATCTACAAAAAAGGTACTAAACCAAGCATTACAAATTTGAATTCCACGAACACTCAATTTGTGTTTTAGTACTTCCACATCACGCGGATATTTATTTCCGACCTCGCATCCAGTAAAACCGGCCAGCGCCATTTCACTAACACATTGTTCAAAGGTATTTTCTTTGCCAAGATCAGGCATATCATCGTTAGTCCAACCAATTGGCGCGATACCTAATTTTACGTTTTCAGCTTTCATAGTTTTTCCTTCTCGAAAGAGTGGTTAAATTGGAGATAAATCAAATTCTTGACTAATAGCGTCTCGCTTCGTTAATGTGTTTCACACTATTTTCATGAGCTTTACGGATAGTCTCTTTTTTAGAAACCTCTGCTACGCCGACGTGCCACCAGCTACCATAGCCATGGATCATGGTTTTTGGTAGTACTTTGATATCAATTAAGGTGGAAACATTTTGTTTTTTAGCATCAGCTAAGGCGGCGTACAATTCTTCTTCTGTTGTGACTTTGTAGGTCTTACATCCGTAAGAAGCAGCGTTCATGGCAAAATCGACAGGCACGAATCCACCATCTAATTTGTTGGTTTGTGGATTTCTGAAACGGAATTCTGTCGCAAAGCTATCCATACCATTGCCGATTTGTAAGTTGTTAATACATCCGTTAGTCATATTGTCGAATAAAACGACGTTAATTTTTTTATTTTCTTGTACGGATGTGACAAGTTCAGAATGAAGCATCATATAAGAGCCATCACCCAATAAGGCATAAACCTCTTTTTCTGGTTGAGCTAATTTTGCGCCTAAAGCCGCATTGACTTCATAGCCCATACAAGAATAGCCATATTCTAAATGGTAGGTATTTTCGCCTTTAGATTGCCATGCGCGTTTGTAAGTCGCCAGGTAAGCTACCAGCAGCTCCAACAATGATATCGTTTTCACCTAAGGTCTCATTGAGAATGCCTAGAACACGGCTTTGTGTTAAGCAAGATTGAGTAAGTTTAATAAATTCCTCATAAACTTTTTCTCGATCCAAGGCATCATTGACTTCTGGGATGAAATCTTTTTCAGTGTAAGTCGCGTGATAAATACGTTGTAATTCCTGTTTAAATTGCGCTTTAGCTTCACTAATTGAATTGCCCCATTGTGCACGATAGCGATAACCTGTTGGCGAGAGAGTGCGGTAAGTTTTTCTAACGTTTCTTTCGCATCAGCCACCACTTGAATGCCATCTAATTTATAAGCATCAAAACGGGCAATGTTAATATTTAGGAATTTTACCTCTGGATTTTGGAAGATCCATTTAGAGGAAGTTGTGAAATCCGTATAGCGAGTACCAATACCGATAATGAGGTCAGCCTCTTTTGCCAAGAGATTAGCGGCTAAACAACCTGTTTCGCCTACACCACCAACGTTAAAACTGTGTTCAGAAACGACCGCACTTTTACCCGCTTGAGTCTCTGCAAAAGGAATATGGAATGTTTCTGCAAAGTGCTTGAGTTGTTCTGCGGCTTCTGAATAACGCACACCACCACCACAAATAATTAATGGTTTTTTCGAGCTCATAATAAGCTCAATAGCAGATTTCAACATCGGCTCAGTTGGTAGTGTTCTTTCAATTCTGTGAACCCGTTTTTGTAGAAAATATTCAGGGAAATCATAGGCTTCAGCTTGAACATCTTGAGGTAGCGCAAGAGTTACTACACCGGTATCTGCTGGGTCAGTTAATACTCGCATGGCATTAATACAGGCAGTCATTAATTGTTCTGGACGGCTAACACGGTCCCAATATTTGCTTACTGCTTTAAATGCATCATTTGTGCTAATGCTTAAGTCGTGAAATTGCTCAATTTGTTGTAAAACAGGGTCTGGTTGGCGGGTTGCAAACACATCACCCGGTAAAAGAAGAAGTGGAATACGATTGGCTGTTGCGGTTGCAGCTGCTGTAATCATATTGGCCGCACCTGGCCCAACAGAAGAGGTACAAGCATAAATTTTTTTACGTAGATTCTGCTTTGCAAAACCAATGGCCACATGAGCCATACCTTGTTCATTACGCCCTTGACGAACGATGAGATTACCGCTGTCTTGTTCTAATGCTTGACCAATACCTAATACATTGCCATGTCCAAAAATACCAAAGATACCTTCAACAAATTTAGTGACTTTACCATCAAACTCAATATATTGATTATCAAGGAATTTTATTAGCGCTTGTGCCACAGTTAGTCTTACAGTTTTCATTGTAATCTCCTTTTAGGGTAACTTGCATTAGTGCTAGTATATAAGCATTCTTCTAATTTTAAATATTTTTGAAATAAAAATTTCATTTTTGAGACATAGATCAAACTTTTTTTAGCTCGAGAATTCGATTTTATAAATGAAGGTTAGACAGTGTAGTAAACAGGATTGTTTTAGATGTAGTAGAACAGTTTTTAGATATTGATTTTGTGATTAATGTCTAAAAAATGAAATTTCGTTATTGCTTTTTTTGAAATATATGTTTCAATTTGTATTGGTGAAGCAACTTTATTAATTAGAAGGAATGGCATTATGAAAACGGTAGAAAAAACACTAGACCTCATTTGTCTCGGTCGCGTAGCTGTTGATCTTTATGCACAACAAATTGGTGCGAGATTAGAAGATGCATCTTCTTTTTCCAAATATCTAGGGGGATCTTCAGGTAATGTTGCCTATGGAACTGCAGTGCAAGGGGTTAAATCCTCAATGCTAGCACGTGTTGGGGATGAGCATATGGGCCGTTTCTTACGTGAAGAATTACAGCGTGTTGGCGTAGATACCAGTCATCTCATTACGGATAAAGAGCGCCTAACCGGACTTGTCATTTTAGGTATTAAAGATCAGGACACATTCCCATTAATTTTCTATCGTGAAAATTGTGCCGATATGGCTATTACAAAAGAAGACTTTGATGAAAGCTATATTGCCTCCGCTAAAGCATTAGCTATTACAGGGACTCATTTATCCCACCCGAAAACCAGAGAAGCCGTGTTAACCGCATTAGAGTATGCCGGTAGAAATAATACAAAACGTTTGTTAGATATTGATTATCGCCCGGTATTATGGGGACTAACTTCTCTTGGTGATGGTGAAACTCGCTTTATTGATTCAGAAGCGGTGACGAAATCGTTACAAGAAGTATTACATCATTTTGATGTACTCGTGGGTACTGAAGAAGAATTCCATATTGCTGGTGGTTCAACCGATACATTAACCGCACTTAAAAATGTACGTAAGTTCAGCCATGCCGTTTTGGTTTGTAAACGTGGCGCATTAGGCTGTTCAGTATTTGAAGGGGATATCCCTGATGATTTGGATGGCGGATTAAATGTTTATGGCGTGAGAGTGGAAGTACTTAACGTGCTTGGTGCAGGTGATGCATTTATGTCAGGCCTCATTCGAGGTTATATTAATAATGAAGGTTGGGAACAATCTTGTCGTTATGCCAAATGCGTGTGGTGCATTAGTGGTGTCTCGCCACGGTTGTGCTCCAGCGATGCCAACAAAAGCTGAGTTAGATAATTACTTAGCTCGTGCAGAATCAGTCCCTCGTCCTGATTTAGATTCACAATTAAATCATTTACATCGAGTCACTACCCGAAAAGCAAAATGGGATAATTTATGTATCTTTGCTTTTGATCATCGCAAACAGTTAGTTGATCTCGCTGAGAAATCTGGTGCAGATGTCAAACGAATTCCTAAATTGAAACAACTTCTCTTACAAGCTGCAGAAAGAACAGCACAAGAAGAGGGGATTTATGATGGACAAGCAGGAATTCTTGCTGATACGACTTTTGGGCAAGCTGCATTAAATGAAATTACCGGTAAACATTGGTGGATTGGACGTCCAATTGAACTTCCAGCTTCTCGCCCATTACGTTTGGAATATGGTGATTTAGGTAGTCAATTAGCAAGCTGGCCACAAGAACATGTGGTGAAATGTTTGGTCTTTTACCATCCGAAAGACAGTATTGAAATGAAAACAGAGCAAGATGCAACATTAAAACAAGTGTATCAAGCTTGCTGTCGAACAGGACATGAATTGCTATTAGAAGTGATTTTACCTTCAGATATGGAGCAAAATGAAGAATACTATGCTGAAATTATTACTCATTTCTATCATTTGGGCATTAAACCGGATTGGTGGAAATTACCAGGGTGTTTCAGCAAAAGCTTGGGCACATATTAGCGAAGTCATTCAAGCAAATGATCCATATTGCCGTGGAATCTTGATTTTAGGTTTGGATGCACCGGAAGATAAGTTTAAAGCAGTATTTGATGCATCAGCTAATGCACCTTTAGTCAAAGGTTTTGCTGTAGGACGAACAATTTTCGGGCAACCATCAGGAGATTGGTTAAGTGGAAAATTAACAGATGATGGGCTTGTTGCTGAAGTGAGTGAAAGATACAGAAGACTCATTAAGCTTTGGAAATCTCGTCAATAATTGTAAATGTAAAATGCCCCATATTGGGGCATTTTTATTATTTGGTGTTTTTATCTTTTTCTTTTTCTAAACCTAATACAATTGCAAGTGTTTGCACTAGGGTCATTGTTGAACACTGAGAACGGAAGCCGAGTACTTGTGCTTCTTTGATAACAAATGCAATATCACTAAATGCAAGTAATGGACTAATTTGGCTATCTGTAATAGAAATTTGTTTAACCCCTTTTTTAGCACAAACTTTACTAATATTAACCGTTTCAGCTGCATAAGGTGAGAAACTAATTGCGACAACAACGTCTCCTTCTTTGACTTGATTAAGCTGCTCATCAAACATTCCACCTAATCCATTAATTAAAAAAGAACGACAATCTAAGTGTTGTAAGGCATAGTTTAAATAGCAGGCAGCACTAAAAGAACGCTTTAATCCAATGATAAAAATATTATTGGCCTCTTTGAGGATTTTGGCTGCTTCATTAATTTGTTCATTTGTGGTTTGTTCCGCTAACTGATGTAATGCTTGGCTATTAGCCTGTGAGAAAATAGTCAAAATATCTTCTGGTGATTCTTCACCTTCTGATTTAGCAATTTTATGTGAAAGTTGAAGTCTTTCCGTGTAATTAGTGGTCTTTTCCATAAGATTTTCACGGAAGATTTGTTTCATTTCGTTAAAACCGGAAAAACCGAATTCAGAAGCAAAACGAATAAGCGTTGAAGGAGGAACATCAGCCTTTTTCTGCAATAACGGCAACGGTATCAAAAACAATACTGTCGCTATTATCTAAGATATATTTTGCAACTTGTTTAAGTCTTTTACTTAAACTATCGTAACGAGTTTGTATTTCTGTTTGTAAATTGGTTAATTGAGATTTTTCTTTCATATAAAGTTATTTTTAGAATAAATGTTCTCAGATCTTATAGAGATGAACGAAAAATTCAAGAAAAAGTGCGGTCATTTTTGACCGCACTTTTTACTATCAATTTAGTATTTTTTTAAATTACAAACCTAATACGGCAAATAACACCCAAACAGTGTAAATGGTTGCGAGGCCGTAGAAGATAAATCCGCCTGCTGGCACGTGGATTTTAAGATCGTGCATCGCATGATGGATACGGTGTAAACCACACCACATTGGGAAAATTGTTAAAACTAAAATAATTAATTTTCCGATCCAAGAATAAGCGAATGTAATTAAGTTATGTGGATCAATTAATCCGAATGGTAACAATAAACCAAGGATTAAGATTACCACAGGGAAGAAAATCGCACTGACAGTCCCGCCAGCACCAAACATCAACCATACTGGTGGTTCACCAGAGCGTTTTGGATTTTGTTCGACCATTTTTTCTCTCCCTACATATAAACTAAAATTAATGCGATAACACTAATCACAGCTGTAACTGCCCAAAGTGCATTTCTTAATACGTGATGTGGTAAACGCTCATTTAACAATGATATTCATCACTTTTGGTGTCATCACAAAATAAGTTGCAGTGTGATATAAAGTCGCAATTAATGTGATGATATTTAAGAACACCACAATTGGATTTCTTAAGAAGCCAATGAAATCAATAATGCCTAGACCTGGAACAGGATTGCTTGCAAGGCAAAGTACGCCATAAAGCAATACGATACAGAACCATACAGCAAAGATAGAGGTTGCTTCACGCACCATATAAGCTTTGTAGAAATCCAATTTTTGCCACCAAGTAGCCGTCATTGGGCGAACATATTTTTTACGTTTACTTACTGTTACTGACATATTCTTCCCCTTAGCCTTTTGGTTTTAGCATTGAGATAACATAATCTTTGGCGCTTTCAATTTTGCCTTGGTTGATTGCAGAAGCCGGATCCACGTGTTTTGGACACACTTCAGAACAATAACCAACGAAAGTACAGCTCCAAACACCGTTTTTACCATTTAATAATGGCATACGTTGTGCTTTACCATGGTCACGGTTATCAAGATTGTAACGATGTGCCATCGTAATCGCTGCAGGGCCAATGAATTCAGGGTTCAAACCGAATTGTGGACAAGCCGCATAACATAAACCACAGTTAATACACATTGAGAATTGACGATATTTTTCAAGCTGTGCCGGGGTTTGTTTAGTACGGCTTACTTGCAATTCTTTTGATGGGTGTGGTTTACCATCTAATGCTGGTGCTTCGTTACCAATAATATAAGGTTTAATAGCCTCTAAACTTTCGATAAAGTGGCTTAAATCAACCACTAAGTCGCGTTCAATTGGGAAGTTTGCTAATGGTTCAATACGCATATGGCCACTGTAATCACGTAAGAACGTTTTACAAGCCAATTTTGGTTTGTTATTGACCATCATCCCACAAGAACCGCAGATCGCCATACGGCAAGACCAACGATAAGAAAGAGACGGTTCAAGTTTATCTTTAATGTAACCTAACGCATCTAAAAGGAGAGGTTTGGTTATCATAAGGTACTTGATAAGAGCTTAAATGTGGCTCTTGATCGTTTTCTGGGTTGTAGCGTAGTACTTCTACAGTCATTACCGGTGAATTAGCCATTTGCTTGCTCCTTAGCTTTCGCAGCCGCTTCTGCCGCTTCTGCTTCAGCACCATAAACACGTTTTGCTGGTTGAGATTTAGTGATTTTCACCGGGCTGTATTCAATACGCGGTGCATCATCGCCATTGTAGTAAGCAAGGGTGTGTTTTAAATAATTCACATCATCACGTTCAGTGTAGTCTAAGCGTTGGTGTGCACCACGAGACTCTTTACGTTCAATTGCAGAGTTGGCAATTGATTGTGCCACATCAAGGATGTAACCTAATTCTACCGTGTAAAGTACATCGGTATTGAATACGCTTGAACGGTCTGCAACACGAATACGTTTATAACGTTCTTTAAGCTCAGCAATTTTATCTACTGCTTTTTGCATGCTTTCTTGGTCACGGTAGATACCACAACCTTCTTCCATTACAGTACCCATTTCATCACGGATTTCAGACCAAGATTCATTACCTTCTTGGTTATAAAGTGCTTCAAGGCGAGCCACAACATCTTGAGCTTGTGCATCAACTGCTGCACGGTTTGCAGGTTGTGCTTCTGCTGCACGTTGTGCGGCATATTCACCTGCAACACGGCCTAAAACCACTAATTCTGCAAGCGAGTTAGAACCTAAACGGTTTGCACCATGTAAGCCAGAAGACGCACATTCACCCACAGCAAATAAACCTTTAATGCGAGTTTCGCTGTTGTAATCCACTTCAATACCACCCATGGTGTAGTGAACAACTGGACGTACAGGGATTGGTTCATTAACTGGGTTTACACCCTCATAAGCACTTGCTAATTCACAAATGAATGGAAGACGTTCATGTAAATATTTTTCCCCTAAGTGACGTAAGTCAAGGTGAACCACATCGACACCTTTTGCTGTTTTTAAGGTGTTGCCTTTTCTCCATTCTTGCCAGAACGCTTGTGAAACTTTATCACGTGGACCAAGTTCCATATATTTGTTTTCAGGTTTGCCGATTGGGGTTTCAGGGCCTAGACCATAATCTTGTAAATAACGGTAGCCGTTTTTATTCACTAAGATACCGCCTTCACCACGACAACCTTCAGTCATTAAGATACCAGTGTTTGGTAAGCCGGTTGGGTGATATTGGACGAATTCCATATCACGAAGAGGAACACCGTGACGATATGCCATTGATAAACCATCACCAGTTACGATACCGCCGTTGGTATTGAATTTAAATGCACGACAGCCACCACCAGTTGCAATCACAACCGCATTTGCGTTGATTTGAACAAGTGAACCTTCCATCATATTCATCGCAACCATACCGCGAGCATGGCCATCATCAACTAAGATGTCTAAAACGAAGTGCTCGTCAAAACGTTGAATTTGTGGATATTGAATGGATGTTTGGAAAAGAGTATGTAATAAGTGGAAACCGGTTTTGTCTGCCGCGAACCAAGTACGTTCGATTTTCATCCCACCGAAACGACGCACGTTCACATCTCCATCTGCTTTACGGCTCCAAGGGCAACCCCAACGTTCAAGTTGAGTCATTTCCACTGGAGAATGTTCAACGAAGTATTCCACCACATCTTGTTCACATAACCAGTCACCACCGGCAACGGTATCGTGGAAGTGTTTATCGTAGGAATCTTCCTCTTTAATTACTGCGGCCGCACCACCTTCTGCTGCAACCGTATGGCTACGCATAGGATAAACCTTAGAAACTAATGCGATCTTTAAGTTAGGGTTTGCTTCTGCTGCTGCAATTGCTGCACGTAAACCGCCGCCACCGGCACCAACAATAGCAATATCGACATTAACCGTTTGCACGATATCCTCCAATCATATAGAAAGTAAAAAAATAAAACGCCCTAAATTAATAGGGGCTTGTGGTAATTCTGCCACTTTTGTTTACAAATTAGTAACTTTTTTTCCTGAATAAAGGGATAAAATATCAAAAGTGTGATCTAACTCAAAAAAGTTAATTTTTTATATATTTATAGATGATAACCGTTTGCGTTTAAGAATGATTTAGTCGGATTATTGAGTTAAAAATCAGTCTTGTTTACAATAGCCTAATTCATTTTAAACGTGAAAAACGGAGAAAAAAATGACCGCACTTAGCGATGAAAAAACACAATGGCAACCTTCCGCCTCAATTAAAAACTTATTGGCGCGTGCCAAAATCATTGCGGATATTCGTCAGTTCTTTACTGAACGTGGATTATTAGAAGTGGAAACCCCAGTTTTAAGTGAATTTGGCGTGACGGATCTTCACCTTTCAACTTTTAGTACAGAATTTATCGCGCCTTTTGATGAGCTGTCGAAAACGCTGTGGCTTTCTACCAGCCCGGAATATCACATGAAACGTTTATTGGCGGCAGGCAGTGGACCGATCTTTCAAATTGGCAAAGTGTTTCGTAATGAAGAAGCAGGTAATCGCCATAATCCAGAATTTACCATGCTTGAATGGTATCGACCGCACTTTGATATGTATCGTCTGATGAATGAAGTGGACGATTTATTACAACAGATCCTCGATTGTAAACCTGCAGAAACCTTAAGTTATCAATTTGTCTTCCAAGAATATGTAGGATTAGATCCATTATCAGCGACTCGTCAAGAATTAGTAGAAGCGGCGCGTAAGCACAACTTTATGGCAGATGAAGATGAAGATCGTGATACTTTACTACAATTTTTATTCAGTGAAGTGGTAGAACCTAAAATCGGACAAGAGGCCCCTGTTGCGGTTTATCATTTCCCTTCTTCCCAAGCTGCGCTCGCTCAACTAAGCCCTGAAGATAGCCGAGTGGCAGAACGTTTTGAGTTCTATTATAAAGGCTTAGAGTTAGCCAACGGTTTCCATGAGCTCACCGATGCGCGTGAACAGCAACACCGCTTTGAGCAAGATAACCGCCTACGCGAAAAAGCAGGCTTGCCACAACGTGAAATTGATCATCGTTTACTGGCTGCATTACAAGCAGGAATTCCGAATACATCAGGCGTAGCTTTAGGTGTTGATCGTCTCATTATGATTGCGTTAGGCGCTGAAAGTATTAAAGAAGTGATTTCATTTTCGGTGGAATGTGCCTAAGTTTATATAGTGTGTTTTGCTCGCTTTTACCTAAAAATGATTACAATATGTACCGCACTTTTTTGATCTCAGATAAATATTTTATGTAAAAAGCTTATATAAAACTGTTAACTAGATCACACTTTTTCCTTTTGCGTTTTGCACTCCATTTTGATCCTCATCATAATGCCGCCACTAAATTTGGTGCGAGAGCATAAAATAAGAGATTTTATAATTAATTTTAGAGGAGCGTGTATGAGTGCAACAACCAATAAAAAATGGAATAAATTTGATACAGCTTGGGTATTAAACTTATTTGGAACTGCGGTGGGCGCAGGGGTATTATTTTTACCAATTAATGCAGGGATGGGCGGTTTTTGGCCTTTGGTTGTGATGGCGATTTTAGTCGGGCCGATGACATATTTTGCGCATCGTGGCTTGGCTTATTTCGTCTTGTCTTCTTCTAAACCAGGCAGTGATATTACCGAAGTAGTAGAAGAACATTTCGGCCCGACCGCTGGGAAATTAATTACCTTATTATATTTCTTTGCGATCTTCCCAATCTTATTGATTTATGGAAACGGGATCACCAATACGGTTGATTCTTTTATCGTTAACCAATTAGGCATGGCTTCACCAAACCGTGTGATTCTTTCTTTTGTATTAATTGCAATATTGATTTCAGTCATGTTATTCAGTGAAAAAGTAATGTTGAAAATCACTGAATTATTGGTTTATCCATTGGTATTGATTCTCTTTGCATTATCAATCTATCTCATTCCTCAATGGAATGCATCAATGCTTTATGAGCTTCCTACTGCTGGTGGTTTTGTCACTACATTGTGGTTAACTATCCCAGTATTAGTCTTCTCTTTTAACCATTCTCCGGCAATTTCTTCTTTCACGCTTTCTCAACAACGTGAATATAAAGATTTTGATACAACGGAATATCACATTGGTCGTACAGAAAAAGGGACTTCAACCGTATTACTTTTCTTCGTGATGTTCTTTGTGTTTAGCTGTGTATTAACCTTAACACCAGCAGAGTTATTAGAGGCAAAAGCACAAAATATCAGTATCTTGTCTTATCTTGCGAATAAATTTGATAATCCATACATCTCTTATTTTGCACCATTAGTGGCTTTCTTAGCGATTACGAGTTCATTCTTTGGTCATTATTTAGGTGCTCGTGAAGGTTTAGAAGGTTTATACCTAAAAATGAAAGGTAAAAGTGTTAATCGTAAAAAATTGAATTACGGTACAGCAGTATTCTTCTTATTCACTTTATGGGGAGTAGCAATCATTAACCCAAGTATTTTAGGCTTAATCGAATCGCTTGGCGGCCCAATTATTGCGATGATCCTTTTTATTATGCCAATGTATGCTATCCGCAATGTACCTGCGATGAAACGTTATCAAGGTCGTTTTAGCAATGTATTTGTAACAGTAATGGGATTAATTGCTATCTCTGCGGTCGTGTATGGATTATTATAAGCGGCTTTTTAGTTTAGCTTAGGATTGAAATAATATGATTAGTGTATTTGATATGTTTAAAGTGGGGGTTGGGCCATCCAGCTCCCACACTGTCGGCCCAATGAAAGCAGGCAAGCAGTTTATTGACGATTTAATCGAACAAGGTAAATTTGATTCGGTCGCGACCTTGCATGTGGATGTGTATGGCTCTCTCTCAATGACAGGGCTTGGTCATAATACCGATATTGCGATCATCATGGGATTAGCCGGTTATCTACCGCACGATGTAAACATTGATTTAATCCCAACCTTTATCGACCAGGTTAAACAAACCAAAAAACTGTCGATTGCACAAGGCAAAAAAACGGTTAATTTCGATTGGGATGCCAATATGGTATTCCATAATTCCTTTTTATCATTACATGAAAACGGCATGATAATTACCGCATTAGATGCTGAGCGTAATGTGCTTTATCGTCAAACCTATTATTCTATCGGTGGCGGTTTTATCGTTGATGAAGCGCATTTTGGTCAAGAGGAAGAGAAATCCTGTGACTGTGCCGTATTCTTATCAATATGCTGAAGATATTTTGAAACATTGTCAGGAAAATGGCTTAATGCTTTCTACGGTGATGATGAGAAATGAGTTAGCATTACGTGATAAAAAAGAGGTTGAAGCGCATTTACATAATGTTTGGAAAACTATGAAGGATTGTATTGAGCATGGTGTCAATACAGAAGGCGTGTTACCTGGCCCATTAAAAGTGGTGCGTCGTGCACCGTCACTTTATCGGTCTCTTGCAAGCCAATAGTAATCGTCTTGCAAATGATCCAATGCATGTTATCGACTGGGTGAATATGTTTGCCCTTGCAGTAAATGAAGAGAATGCGGCAGGTGGACGTGTCGTGACTGCACCAACTAACGGTGCTTGCGGTATTGTGCCAGCCGTGCTTTCTTATTATGAAAAATTCGTAGGACCTTTAACACAGGATGTGATTGAGCGCTACTTATTGTCTGCAGGTATGATTGGTTCACTTTATAAGATGAATGCGTCTATTTCTGGTGCTGAAGTCGGCTGCCAAGGTGAAGTGGGCGTGGCATGTTCAATGGCTGCAGCGGGTTTAACTGAAATCCTAGGCGGTACGCCAGTACAAGTGTGTATTGCAGCTGAAATTGCGATGGAACATAATCTGGGCTTAACTTGCGACCCTGTTGGTGGACAAGTACAAGTACCTTGTATTGAACGTAACGCGATTGCTTCAGTGAAAGCGATTAATGCAAGCCGTATGGCATTACGTCGTACCACAAACCCTCGCGTAACCTTGGATAAAGTGATCGAAACCATGTATGAAACAGGTAAAGACATGAATGCTAAATATCGTGAAACATCGAAAGGTGGCTTAGCGGTGAAAGTGGTGTGTTCTTAAGATGTCATTGATAATAAAAGAGCGGTCATTTTTGACCGCTCTTTTTTATTTTCCTTTCACATCAATAATCACTACTTCTGATTGAGATCCTAAGCGCATAGGAATGCCCCAAAAGCCATAACCAGAAGTGACAAAAACATGTGGATTGCCAATCTTTTCATGGCCATAATCCAAACGATACATCACTTTTGTGATTATACTGGCGGGGAATATTTGCCCTTTATGTGCATGTCCTGAAACTTGAATATCAAGCGGAAGTGAAGCATGCTTTTCAATATCTGTTGGGCGGTGATCTAAGAGAATAGTCGGTAAGTCAGTGTTCACTTGTTTTAATAATGTTTCGGTACTCGGTCTATCGTGAGCAAGATTATCGTTTCGTCCAATCAGTACCAATTCATTATTTAACGTTAATATTTCATCTCTTAACACGGTGATACCTGCTTTGCGAATTTCTTGATCAATTCGCTCTTGGTCTCCAAATAAATCGTGATTGCCAAGTGTGGCATAAACGCCCATTGGCGCTTTGAGTTTTGCCAGATGAGGTTGCATTTTTTCAGCTAAATAGGCATTGACGTTATCGTCCATAATATCGCCAGGCAGTAAAATGATATCCACCTTTTCTTGCTGCATAATATCAGCTAGTTTATCCAATTCTTTCCCACCAAATAATTTGCCTAAATGGAGGTCGCTTGCCATGCCAATTCGCAGCGGTTTAATCGGCTTATCTAGCGTGATTTCATAATGAATAACACGGGTAACATAGGCGTTATACACACTTAAGGCCGTGATACCAATAAATAAAACAGGGTAAGCAATACGCAAAGTGCGGTCGATTTTTGCGATAGATTTAGATTTTCGGAAAAGGAAGTGAATACCTCCCACGGCTATACTCGCAAAAGCTGAAAAAAGGAGTAGGGCTAGCACTAAAGCAATAAGTCGAAATGCAACAACAAGCTTTAAAAGATGACAGATAACTAACGCATTGGGAAGGGCAAAGCTAGTAAAAGTGATAGCCCGTCTTGCAGTTTTAGAAAGTGGTTTACCAAGCCACCAAATAAGCGTCTTGTTAAAGATATAAATCAGTAGTTGTAAAACGATAATTACAGCTACAAGAATGATGTCATAACGGGTTTTCATCAGCGATTCCTAAATAAAAGTGCGGTCGTTTTTGACCAAGTTTTGAAGTATGGAATAATAAATTTCTCTGTTCCCAAAGGCAAATTTTTTCGCTAAAATGCGGCTCGTTTTAGTTAATTTAAGAAGGAAAATCCAATGTTTGGAAAAGGCGGTTTAGGCGGCTTGATGAAACAAGCCCAACAAATGCAAGAAAAAATGCAAAAAATGCAGGAAGAAATTGCCCAATTAGAAGTAACAGGCGAAAGCGGTGCGGGTTTAGTAAAAATCACGATTAATGGTGCGCATAACTGTCGTCGTATTGAGATCGATCCTTCTTTAATGGAAGACGACAAAGAAATGTTGGAAGATTTAATCGCTGCCGCATTCAACGATGCAGTCCGTCGTGCAGAAGAATTGCAAAAAGAAAAAATGGCTTCTGTAACCGCAGGCATGCCATTACCTCCAGGAATGAAACTTCCATTTTAATTCATCAGGTGTGTGAATTTACACGTTCACACACCATCTATTTTCTCCCATCATAAATATTATGCAAAGCAGTCCACTTTTAGAACATCTTATTGAAAACCTTCGTTGCTTGCCGGGTGTTGGCCCGAAATCAGCGCAGCGCATGGCTTATCATCTTTTACAGCGCAATCGTAGCGGTGGGATGAATTTAGCACGTGCATTAACGGAAGCGATGTCTAAAATTGGGCATTGTTCGCAGTGTCGTGATTTTACCGAAGAGGAAACGTGCAATATTTGTAACAATCCTCGCCGTCAAAATTCAGGTTTGCTTTGCGTGGTGGAAATGCCGGCGGATATTCAGGCTATTGAGCAAACCGGCCAATTTTCTGGGACGTTATTTTGTCTTAATGGGGCACTTATCGCCTTTAGATGGTATTGGTCCAAAAGAGATTGGTTTAGATTTATTGCAAAAACGTCTGGTAGAAGAATCTTTCCACGAAGTGATTTTAGCGACTAATCCAACGGTGGAAGGCGATGCCACAGCTAATTATATTGCTGAAATTTGCCATCAACATAATATTAAAGTAAGCCGTATTGCTCACGGGATCCCTGTCGGTGGGGAATTAGAAACCGTGGACGGCACCACCTTAACCCACTCTTTCTTAGGTCGTCGTCAGATCGACTAATCTTATGCGCCTGTTTATTGCCGAGAAACCCAGTCTTGGGCGAGCTATTGCTGATGTATTGCCAAACCTCATCAACGGGGAGATGGTTTTATTAAATGCGGCAATGATGATGTCGTGACTTGGTGCGTGGGGCATTTGCTCGAACAGGCTGAACCGGATGCCTACGATCCGAAATTCAAACAATGGCGTTTAGAACATTTACCCATCATTCCTGAAAAATGGATTCTGTTACCGCGAAAAGAAGTCAAAAAACAACTTTCTGTAGTGGAAAAACTCATTCATCAAGCTGATGTTTTAGTTAACGCAGGTGACCCGGATAGAGAAGGGCAGTTGCTGGTGGATGAAGTATTTAGTTATGCCAATTTATCAGCGGAAAAACGTGATGGCATTTTGCGTTGTTTGATTAGCGATCTTAACCCAAGTGCGGTGGAAAAAGCGGTACAAAAGCTCCAACCGAATCGTCATTTTATTCCATTGGCAACCTCTGCGCTGGCACGCGCTCGTGCGGACTGGCTGTACGGCATTAATATGACCCGCGCTTATACCATTCGCGGTCGCCAAGCGGGTTATGATGGAGTGCTTTCCGTTGGGCGAGTGCAAACACCTGTGTTAGGCTTGATTGTGCGTAGAGATTTGGAAATTGAACATTTCCAACCAAAAGATTTCTATGAAGTATTGGCATGGGTGAAAGACGAAAAAACGTCTGAAAATCCGACCGCACTTTTTTCTGCACTTTGGCAACCGAGTAAAGCTTGCGAAGACTACCAAGATGAAGATGGTCGCGTACTGTCTTTAGGCTTAGCCGAAAATGTGGTGAAACGCATTACCGATCAACCTGCCGAAGTGACTGAATATGTGGATAAGCGAGAAAAAGAAACAGCGCCTTTGCCTTATTCCTTGTCAGCATTGCAGATTGATGCGGCAAAACGTTTTGGCATGTCAGCACAAAGTGTGTTGGATACCTGTCAGCGTTTATATGAAACCCATCGTTTGATTACCTATCCGCGTTCTGATTGTCGTTATTTGCCGGAAGAGCATTTTGCTGAACGACATAAAGTGATGAATGCGATTTCACAGCATTGTCAGACTTATCAAACCTTGCCGTCGGTGGTGGATAGCGAGCAACGTAATCGTTGTTGGAATGACAAAAAGGTGGAAGCACACCATGCGATCATTCCAACGGCTAACACACGCTCGATAAATTTAAGTATTGATGAACAGCGTATTTATGAACTGATTGCTCGCCAGTATTTATTACAGTTCTGTCCCGATGCGGAATATCGTAAAAGTAAAATCACTTTAACCATTGCAGGCGGTACTTTTGTGGCGCAAGCGCGCAACTTGCAAACCGCAGGTTGGAAAGAGTTGCTTGGTAAAGAAGACGAAGATGAAAATCAAGAGCCGTTATTACCGATCGTGAAGAAAGGGCAGATCCTGTATTGCGAACGAGGCGAAGTGGTGAGCAAAAAAACACAACCGCCAAAACCATTTACCGATGCGACGTTGCTTTCCGCCATGACAGGGATTGCGCGTTTTGTGCAAGATAAAGAATTGAAAAAAATTCTGCGTGAAACGGATGGACTTGGCACAGAAGCTACCCGTGCGGGCATTATTGAATTGCTGTTTAAACGAGGCTTTTTGACCAAAAAAGGGCGCAATATTCACAGTACAGAAACCGGGCGGATCCTCATTTCAGCTTTACCTGATATTGCTACACAACCTGATATGACGGCACATTGGGAAGCACAATTAACGGATATCAGTCAAAAACAGGCGAGTTATCAGCAATTTATGTTTACACTCAATCAAATGTTGCCGGATTTAGTGCGTTTTGTTGATTTCACTGCATTACGTCGTTTAAGTCAGATTTCAAAAGGTTTAAGCACACCATCAACGAAACGAAAAAGAGCAGTCAAAAAATCGGAAGATTTAAACGCTGAAAATTGATTAAACTTAATACAATTAAGTAAAAAAAATGGGAAAGCGCTTGCGAAAAGCGTGAATTTTATATAACATTTGCTCCCAGTTTTCTTGCGAAATCGCAATTTAGAGAAGAAAGAATAATGTACAATATTTTATTATTTGTTTATGTATTAATTTGTATCGCCTTAATCGGCTTTATCCTTATTCAACAAGGTAAAGGCGCGAACGCAGGTGCGTCATTTGGTGGCGGTGCATCAGGTACTATGTTTGGTTCTGCAGGTGCAGGTAACTTTTTAACTCGTACCAGTGCAATCTTAGCAACTGGCTTTTTTGTGATTGCTTTAGTGTTAGGTAACATTAACTCTCACCGTGGCAACGTACAAAAAGGTTCGTTTGACGATTTATCTCAAACTGCTGAACAAGTTCAACAACAGCAACAACAAGTTGCTCCAGCAGTTGAAAACAAATAACGATATTCCGCAATAAGGAATAAAAACAGAATAAACGCTCTGGTGGTGGAATTGGTAGACACGCTATCTTGAGGGGGTAGTGGCCGCAGGCCGTGCGAGTTCAAGTCTCGCTCAGAGCACCAACTATAAACCGACTTAATCAAGTCGGTTTTTTTTCGCCTAAAATTTGATTTGAGCGCTAGTTATTATCCCCTGTTTTAGTTACAATCGGTCAATTTCTTTTTTTAGAAAGCCATTAGGAGAGCACTATGAACTTCCCTCAAATCGCCCAACAAGTGATTGATAAACTTGGCGGCAAAGAAAACATCGCCACAGCGGCACATTGCGCAACGCGTTTACGTATTGTGTTAAACGATGAAAGCAAAGTGGACAAAGAAGGTATTGATAATATTGAAGGCGTGAAAGGGCAGTTTGCTGTCGCGGGTCAATATCAAATTATCTTCGGTTCAGGTACGGTGAATAAAGTTCATGCTGAACTCACGAAATTGCTTGGTATCGGCGATGTGAGCAAAGCCGAAGTGGCAGAAGCGGCATCAGGCAACCAAAACTTATTGCAACGTTTGGTGAAAGGCTTAGCGGATATTTTCGTGCCAATCATTCCGGCAATCGTCGCAGGCGGTTTGTTAATGGGTATTCACTCCATGCTTACAGCGAAAGGTTTCTTCGTTGATGAGTTAAGCGTGATTGATATGCACCCAGGTCTTGCGGATTTGGTGGATTTTATTAATACCATTGCGAACGCACCATTTGTGTTCTTGCCAGTATTACTTGGTTTCTCTGCAACCCGTAAATTCGGTGGTAACCCATTCTTAGGGGCTGCACTTGGGATGTTATTAGTTCACCCTGCATTAGCAGACGGTTGGAACTACGCATTAACCCTTGCTCAAGGCAAATCCAATACTGGAACGTATTCGGTCTTGAAATTGAAAAAGTAGGCTATCAAGGCACGGTTATCCCAACATTAGTTTCAGCTTGGGTGTTAGCAACCTTAGAAAAAACCTTCCGTAAGTTTGTACCTTCTTACTTAGATAACCTCATTACTCCATTATTCTCGCTCTTTATTGCGGGCTTCTTAGCGTTTACCGTTATCGGTCCAATCGGTCGTGAAGCGGGTTCATTAATTGCAGCAGGTTTAACTTGGTTATATGACACTTTAGGTTTCGTGGGTGGCGCGATCTTCGGGGCGTTCTATGCACCTATCGTTATCACGGGTATGCACCAAACCTTCATTGCGGTTGAAACACAATTATTAGCTGAAATGGCGAATACGGGCGGTACCTTCATTTTCCCAATCGCAGCAATGTCAAATATCGCACAAGGTGCAGCCTGTTTAGGTGTAGCTGTGGCATTAAAAGATCCAAAAGTACGTGGTTTAGCGGTGCCATCAGGTATCTCTGCATTATTAGGGATTACAGAACCGGCAATGTTCGGGGTGAACTTACGTTATCGTCAAGCTTTCTTTGCGGCGATGATTGGTTCAGGATTAGCAAGTGCCTTTATCGCATTCTTCAATGTAAAAGCCATTGCATTAGGCGCAGCCGGTTTCTTAGGTATTCCATCTATTAAACCAGATAGCCTTGCGATGTACAGCATCGGTATGGTGATTTCATTTGTGGTGGCATTCACGCTTTCAGTCATTTTCGTGAAACGCGCACAAGCAAAAGCATAATCAAGATAAAAAGAAAAAGCACGAGTTTAAGCTCGTGCTTTTTTGTTTCGAAAAACGCGTCTAAAAACGACCGCACTTTCAGTGAGAATTAGCCTTCTCGACAATTTAACCAAGCCGTTCTCATGCCTTGATTGTTTTTGTAATACACCGAATTATGCTCACGCGCAATCAGATCAACATGGCTTCCATCAATTGGCTCATAAGAGCGATAAATCACTTCAAAGCGATTTCCACGTGCATTTAAGGTACGATTTTCCACATGATCAAACGGCACCGCTTTTCCACCATCTAATTGGAAATAAATTCCAAAGTTATCTTTCATGCGGCTTTCTCTTGAAAGCGGGAAGTAAGTGGTTAAATAAGAATTCGAGCCCGTTTCTGAATTACGGCAAGAATAGTAATAACGCTTTGTAATCTTTCGGATTGTTTAATTCCGCTTGGCTAATGTTATTTTTAAGGTATCGTGTTTTAACGGTTTTCTTTGGTTGTTGTGTTGTGGTACAAGCAAACAACCCTACGCATGCAGCCGTGAGTAATGCTATTTTAAATTTATTCATTGATAAAGTTCCGAGAGTAGAGTGAATGAGAAAGGGAGTATAATAGCGGAAATTGGGGATAGTGCAATATACAAAGGGGAAAGTGCGGTGAGTTTTTGAAGTGTTTTTTAGTAAAATTTGGCACACGCTGCGAGCGTGCGCCATTATAAAGAAAATGAAATATGATAAGTAACTACTTGCGCCCAAAAGGACCCCTACCAGGCTCCCACCCGATCGTCATAGGTAACCAGATTGGTGCAGTAATAATGATTAGTGCTGTTTCTGCTCCCTGTTTGGTTGATTCTCTAATTTCACGTTTAATTTCATGCCATTTCGCTGATCGAATCTCTTCGTCTGTTTTTAGACGATAATTACTAAGAGATGTAGGTATTGGCATAGGAAGTGAGGATTTTTTCAAAATTTCATCACGATTATTTAATTTCACTATACGCCCATCAATGATTGACTTATTATCTTTCCCTTTCATACGAAGAATAATTTGAGTTTTAGGCTTATTATCTTTGCATTCAGAAGGTTCTTGGTGGAAGAAATCATTTGCCACACAATAACTAGAAGCAGGCTCATAAAAGTACCTCCCAGCGTTGCTCTAATCCCCTTTCAGGCTCTGACGAAGCGTATTAAGGTATTTAATCGGTACGATCATTAACTCATAATCTACTTTAACTTTGTTATTAGTACGGTCAGCATCAACACCAAAGCGCTAGATAAAATTTCACCATCACTTCTATTGGATTTTTAAAAAGCTTTTGTCATGTATTCAGGCTGGAATAAACGGTTGTAAATAAAGCGCATCAATGCCTGAAAAGCTCATAATCTTCGTTATCACTCAGTAAATAAGTTTTATTATCCGGTGTTTTTACAATACTTCGAATCAATATTTTCTTCATCTCCCAAGTGAGTCATATATTTGGGTGAAAAGGGCTTTGTACTTGTCGTGAGCAGGTGGCGTATTGTTACTAGAACAAGCTGCTAATAATAAGCAAAGCAAAGAGATAAATTTTCATAATATTCCTTATAAGTATTTGTATAAAAATGAGTTTACCGAATGAAAATTATTTTGCTATTTATTTTTATAGAATGGCTAAATGTCGAGAAGGTATGAGATGAAAGAGAAAATAGCACCAACAGATTGGTTGGTGCTATTGAAATAAAGTTATTTTTAATTAACCGATTCTGCCACTGAAACCATAGATATAGAAGAGGCAACCATATTGGTGCGGTAATAATCATTAGCGTATCTTTAACCCCGTCTTTAGCAGCTCTTTTGTATCCTTCCATTTTTCTGATCGAATCTCTTCGTCTGTTTTTAGACGATAATTACTAAGAGATGTAGGTATTGGCATAGGAAGTGAGGATTTTTTCAAAATTTCATCACGATTATTTAATTTCACTATACGCCCATCAATGATTGACTTATTATCTTTCCCTTTCATACGAAGAATAATTTGAGTTTTAGGCTTATTATCTTTGCATTCAGAAGGTTCTTGGTGGAAGAAATCATTTGCCACACAATAACTAGAAGCAGGCTCATAGCGTACCTCCCAGCGTTGCTCTAACCCCTTCAGGCTCTGACGAAGCGTATTAAGGTATTTAATCGGTACGATCATTATATAATCTACTTTAACTTTGTTATTAGTACGGTCAGCATCAACACCAAGCGCTAAATAAAATTCACCATCCCTTCTATTGGATTTTAAAAGCTTTGTCATGTATTCAGGCTGGAATAAAGGTTGTAAATAAAGCGCATCAATGCCTGAAAGCTCATAATCTTCGGTATCACTCAGTAAATAAGTTTTATTATCCGGTGTTTTTACAATACTTCGAATCAATATTTTTTCATCTCCCAAGTGAGTCATATATAGGTGAAAGGGCTTTGTCTTGTCGTGAGTAGGTGGCGTATTGTTACTAGAACAAGCTGCTAATAATAAGCAAAGCAAAGAGATAAATTTTTTTCATAATATTCCTTACAAATATCTGTATTTTAAAAATGAGTTTACCGAATAGAAAAATTATTTTGCTATTTATTTTTATAGGAATGGCTAAATGTCGAGAAGGTATGAGATGAAAGAAAAAAATAGCACCAACAGATTGGTTGGTGCTATTGAAATAAAGTTATTTTTAATTAACCGATTCTGCCACTGAAACCATAGATATAGAGAGGCAACCATATTGGTGCGGTAATAATCATTAGCGTATCTTTAACCCCGTCTTTAGCAGCCTCTTTTGTATCCTTCCATTTTTCTGATCGAATTTCTTCATCTGTTTTTAGACGATAATTACTAAGATATGCAGGTATTGGTATAGGGAGTGAGGATTTTTTCAAAATTTCATCACGGTTATTTAATTTCACGATACGCCCATTGATTATTTGCTTATTTCCCTTTTCCATATAAAGGGTAATTTGGGTTTTAGGCTTATTATCTTTGCATTCAGAAGGTTCTTGATGGAAGAAATCGCTTACTTCACAATTACCATCATCATAAATTATTCGCCAACGTTGCTCTAATCCTTTCAAACTTTGACGAAGTGTATCAAGGTATTTCATCGGTAATTTTAGGTCATAGTTTACTTTAACAAGGTTATTACTACGGTCAGCATCAAAGCCAAGCATTAAATAAAATTTATCATTACTTCTATTGGATTTTAAAAGTTTTGTCATGTATTCAGGTTGGAACAACGGTTGTAGGTAATGAGCATCAATACCTGAAAACTCATAATCTTCGGTATCACTCAGTAAATAAGTTTTATTATCCGGTGTTTTCACAATACTTCGAATCAATATTTTTTCACCTTCCAAGAGAGTCATATATTCGTAAAAGGGCGTTGTACTGTCGTGAGCAGGTGGCGTATTGTTACTAGAACAAGCTGCTAATA
>BNJS01000493.1_pt1 | contig 105498 bp, 159 predicted proteins | sample 8540461 | NCBI WGS metagenome assembly BNJS01 (sample SAMD00202454, study PRJDB9452) | human saliva metagenome | isolation source: human saliva | place: Japan
TGAGTTTATTTAAAATTTTCCTCTATTTTTTGTGACGATATCTTTGGCAAGGCGCAATGCTTTGGTACCTTGTAGGAAGGTCACTACAGGAGTGAAGTTGTGCCCTATAGCATCGGCAAAGGTCTCTAATTCTCAAGAATAGCATTGGTAGGTTGTACCTCTGGGTATTCGAAGTAGATTTGCTTGCGCTCGCCTTCGGCATTCTGAAGGATCATATCATATTCGCTCACTTCTTCTGGAGCATCTTTCATATGGATGACTTCTACCTTTTTTTCTAAGAAATCCACAGAGATATAGGCATCCTTCTGGAAGAAACGACTCTTGCGCATATTCTTCATCGAAATACGGCTGGCAGTAAGGTTGGCCACACAGCCATTTTTCAAATTCTATACTGAGCATTGGTAATATCAGGTGATTTGCTAATCACGGCTACTCCACTGGCTTCTATATGCTTTACAGGCGAATCCACTACGCTTAGGAGCACATCTATATCGTGAATCATTAGGTCAAGTACTACGGAAACATCGGTACCCCTTGGGTTGAACTCCGCCAAGCGGTGAACCTCAATGAACATAGGGTTTGCTATGGACGACTTAGCCGCTTGAAAAGCAGGATTGAAGCGCTCCACATGCCCCACTTGCCCTTTGAGCTGGTTTGCTTCCAGTAGTCGGTATATTTCTTCTGCCTCGGCTACAGTGCTGGTAATGGGTTTCTATAAAAATATGTCGCTTGGCGGCAATAGCCTTCAGCGCACACTCATAGTGGGATAGGGTAGGGGTTACGATATCCACTACCTCTACTGCCTCAATGAGCCTCTCTATACTATCGAAGTAAGTATAACCAAATTCGGCTACTACCTTCTGCGCTTGCTCTCTTATTAGGATCGTAGAAACCTATAAGTTCATATCTCTCGGATTGGTTAAGGAGTTTTTAGGTGTATTTTCCCTAAGTGTCCTGCACCCAATACTCCCTACTTTTAGTTTATTTTTTTCATCTTTAGATAGCTTATTTCTTAGTAATATTCATTTTTCAGCAAAGTAATCACAGAAATCCCTGCATTGTGTCGGTCATTTTTCTGATCTTGAGTTGCCTTTGTAGAATGTATCAGCCATGGTTTGAATGTTTGATAGAAGAAAATATTCATTTCCTCCAGAGGCATGTCCTTTGGTCCATAGGTCTATCCGAAGAGCTTCTTACTCTTGTGATCCCATACGGAAAGGAATAGAGCCTTTGGCCTCCTGGTGAGCGATTCCCTCCATCAGGAGCCTCCCAGAAAAGGCGCTCAGGAATACGATTCTCATCCAGCTCGACTTGTAATTTTATTTCAGAAGTATGATTCATTTTCATTTTTTTAGGTTTGTAATTTGCTTTTTGAAAGAGTTCTTCAGTAGGGATAATTCCCTAATTTCTGTAGGGCATCGGGGTGTTTTTCCATATATTGGGTGACAATCCGAAAGTCCAATATACCGCCCTACACCCCCAGGGATTGATTGTCCAGTTCCAAGTAGAACTTAGAGAAAGGTGCCATATCGATAAAGCGGGTCAGTATTTTTCCTATCGGTACTATATAGAAGTTGATTTTTCTATAAAGTAGCGCCATATCTGTGCTTCATTCTCCTCTGTCCATTGGTATTTTCTCAGAGGTATACTTTAGTAGGTCTTCCTCGGAGACTGTAGGGAGAAACTTATGAGCTAAGTAGAGCACTTTTTCCCTCATGAATCATTGCATCTAAGAAGGTAGTATTCTTTGAGGAAGGAATAATAGCCTCAGCAAAGGAAAGGGCTACATCTACAGGGAGGTATTTTTTGTCCAATTCCTGAGCAATATATGCTTCCATATCACTGTAGAAACGATGTTTGCTCCCTAAGTAATTATCTACCCCTATTAGCAATAGGCTGTCAGCATAGATCACACGTGATGAATAATCTACATCGGAGGTTAGGGTAACTACCTTAGAGGAGTGAACTGAGGAAAATAATACTTAATATGTTGGTAGATACTCTTTATTGTTTTCTTTTGATCGGAAAAATCTCCAAAGGTCTTGTTTATTTCCGAGAAAAGCTCCTTCTGTAGGGAGTCGGATTGCTTCTAGCCCATTCTTCATCTGTGGTATTTTTCAGGGAAGAATAGGGATACTTTCGCTTTGATAAGTGGTAGTTCATCCACAGGGTATGGAAGAAAATAGAATCCATACGCAAGACCTTCACTTCCATTGGGATCTGGGAGATGGCATGTCTCGGTTCTATCACAAGCAATCAAGGCTATCAGTAAAATAAAAAGTAAAAAAATGGTTTGTTTTCATCGTGCAAAGGTAAGAAAAAAATATTTTATTTTTTTACAAAGAAAATCACTACTTTTTGTCATCTGTTTATTTCAAGAGAGATGAAGGCAATTTTTCCAAAAACACATCTTACAATTTAAGCGTCCTGCGGGTACCTCACGTGGGGTGCTGACTGAAAAACCTACTTGGCTGCTCACTATAGAGCACGACGGACGATTTGGCATAGGCGAATGCAGCCCACTCCCAGAGTTGAGTATAGATAATATTGTTGATTACGAACGGAGTAAGCTCCTATGGGTTTGCCAACATATCTCGTTGGGGAAGGAAGCTCTATGGGATGAGCTCAAGAGTTATCCTCTATACAGTTTGGGGTAGAACAGGCTTTTTCTCTCCTTGGAAGCTCAAGAGGAGGGGGTACTTTTTCCTTCTGCTTTTACCCAAGGCAAGGAGGCTATTCCTATCAATGGTCTTATTTGGATGGGCGATAAGGAGTTCATGCAGCAGCAGATACGAGAGAAACTCTCTCAGGGATTCCGCTGTATCAAGATGAAAATCGGAGCCATAGACTTCGAGACAGAGTATGCACTCCTCAAGGGTATTCGCCAGCAATTTACCCCTTCCGAGATAGAGCTTCGGGTGGATGCCAATGGGGCTTTTTTCTCCTATGGATGCCTTGGAGAAGCTCAAGAGGCTCTCGGACTTACAGATTCATTCCATAGAACAACCCATCCGAGCAGGACAATATGAGGCGATGGCACGCCTATGTGAGACCTCTCCCTTTGCCAATTGCCTTAGATGAGGAGCTTATAGGAGTGGCTTGTCCTTCTCGAAAAGAGGAGATACTCCAATGGATAAAACCTGCTTATATTATCCCTAAAAGCCTTCGCTTATAGGGGTACAGAGGAAGTGAAGAGTGGATAGCCTTGGCAGAGAAAGAAAATATCGGCTGGTGGGTTACCTCCGCTCTGGAGGGCAACATAGGACTTTCGGCTATAGCACAGTGGACATATACTCTGGAAAACCCCTTACCACAAGGCTTGGGAACAGGTAGTCTGTATACAAATAATTTCCCAAGTTCTTTGCAAGTAAAAATGGGAAACTATGGTGGATAAAATAAAAATGTAATATATTTTGCACCAAAAATACAAAGAATGGAACAGGTTTATATTTTTACCCTCTCAGCCCTTTTTGCCCTTGCTATTTTTGGACCTTGTGGTAGGAGTGAGCAATGATGCTGTGAACTTCCTGAACTCGGCCTTTAGTTCCAGAGCGGCACGGCTTCGCACTATCATGATTGTGGCCAGTATAGGGGTGGGAATAGGGGCTATCTTCTCAATGGGATGATGGAGATAGCCAAGAAGGGTATCTTCAACCCAGAGATGTTTTTACTGAGGAACTGATGGTGATCTTTGCCACAGTGATGTTGGCCGATATTCTCCTGTTGGACTTCTTCAATACGTTAGGACTTCCTACTCCACAACAATTTCTATCGTTTTCGAGCTCTTAGGAGCTTCTGTAGGGTTGCTTTTGTCAAGGAACTCAAAGAAAAAGACCGACTGCTGTACGTGATAGATGGAGTCAGAAACTATATCAATACGGACAAGGTAGGGCAGGTGATTGTGGCTATCTTTGTCTCGGTTTTTATCGCTTTTGTTGTGGGGTCTTTGGTGCAATTCTCACCCGACTACTCTTTACTTTTTGACTTTGAAAAACGCATGCGCTACTTTTAGCGGTATTGTAGGGGGATTGCACTCACTGCGCTAAGCTATTTTTCTTGTCATCAAGGGCTTTGAGTGGTTTGTCCTTTTATGCATAAGGAGCTTTTTGGATTGGATAGATCAGAACACTCTCCTACTGTTGGTTGTTTCTTTGTTGGCTTTTTTTATCTTGGGACAGGTACTTTATTGGTATAAGGTAAGTATCTGGCGGGTCGTGATTCTCTCAGGTACCTTTTGCGCTGGCAATGGCTTTGGTGGGCAATGACTTGGTAAACTTTATTGGGGTACCTGTAGCTGCTTGGGATTCTTTCCAGCTGTGGGAAGCCGCGGGAACTCCAGAGCAGTCCATGACCATGGGAGCCCTCAGGGAGAATGTACAGACCCCTCAGATTTTTCTCATCATAGCAGGGACTCTGATGATACTTACCATTTGGTTCTCTAAAAAGGCACTCAATGTGATGCAAACCGAGATGAAGCTCTCCCAACAAGGAGGGGGCAAGGAACGGTTTGAGGCTACAGGGCTCTCCCGTGGGATTGTTCGCTTTAGTGTATGGGTTACTTCCATGATTGAGGCTCTTATCCCTAAGCGTACCTTGAAGTATATCCATAGCCGCTTTGAAAAACCAGAGGAAGAAAAAGTGATTCTATAGATAAGCCAGCGTATGATGTCGTCCGAGCTGCAATCAACTTGGTAGTCTCCAGTAGCCTTATCGCTGTGGGTACTTCTTTGAAGTTGCCTCTCTCGACTACCTATGTTACTTTTATGGTGGCTATGGGTACTTCTCTTGCCGATAGAGCTTGGGGGAGAGAATCAGCTGTATTCCGTGTGGCAGGGGTGTTCAATGTCATAGGGGGATGGTTCCTCACCGCTGGAGCAGCCTTTTGTCATGGGATTGGGAATCGCAGTGATTCTTTTCTATGGGGAAATATATGGACTGATTACCATGATATTCCTTGTTGGTTACTTGGTAGTGCGCAATGCTATTGCTTATCGCAGAAAAACAACGCAAGGAAAAAGAAGCTCAAAAGAAACGCTTTAATAAGGAAGACCTTATCACCATTAGTGGAATCATGAAGCTCAGCTCCCAGAATATCGCTGGGGCTGTCAGACCATTGATGAGCTCTACCGTGAAGTGATAGATAATCTGGCCGCAGAAAAATCACAAAGGGCTCAAAGCTTGTAAAAAAACGAGCCAAGGCGCTCACCTCCGATATAGAAGACCTCAAGAGTGATATCTATTACTTTATCCGTTCTATCGACGATAGTTCAGTGACTTCCAGTAAGTTCTATATTCTTATCTTGGACTATCTACACAGTATGTCTAACTCTATTAGCTTTATAGCCGATACCAGCTATACTCATGTGGATAATAATCATAAGAAATTAAAATACAATCATATACGAAATCTTAAAACAATCTCTGAGAAAAATGCAGCAGCAGTTCCAGAAGATATTGGAGATACTGAATGTTTCTATGTATTCGAACTCTACCACACAGCTAATCAAGGATGTTAGCAGTATCAGGACGAGATCTCTGAACTGATAGAAAAGCAGATACGCGACATCCGTACCACCGAATCCAGTCCTAAGAATACTAAACTATATTTTTAGTTTGCTCCTCGAAACTCGTGTACTGATTCGCTCTATCATCAATCTTATGACGCTCTTTAAAAACTTTTAAAGACCAGTTTCAGGACGATGACAAATGAAAAAAATAACAAATGATTAATAAAAAGTGCTTATAGAATTGACTATAGGCACTTTTTAGTGTTTCTGATTTACAAGACAATAATATCAATTGTGATTTCCTAAGAGAAAAAGTCCTTGATTCGTATAATCTGGGAGCTTTTGTTGTGTCGGTGGGGTGTTAAAATATATTTTTCCTTATATATTTCTTTGTTTTGAAAAAGAGTATTTTTGTAGCTCAAAACAATCATCAAAAAAATGAAATACAAAATTATCTTTGTAGCTCTTTTGTCCCTACCTATGTGGGCTCAAGAGAAGACATGGTCGCTTACTGATTGTATCAACTATGCTGTAACTAATAATATATCTGTAAAAAAAGACGGAACTTAGTCAACAAACGGCCTCTATCAATCTTCATCAGGCTAAGAGTAATCGCCTCACCGAGTATAGCGGCTAATGCTTCTGCCAATGTAAACAATGGTTCAGTAATCAACCAGATTACCAATGATAGGGTGAATCAAACAACCTTCACCAACAGCTTTTGGGGTGAATGCTTCTTTGCCTTTGTACGAAGGAGGAAAGCTCGGATTGCAGGCAGAACGTACCCAATTGGTATTGGAACAAAGTGAGTTGTATAGGAAGGAAGCTCAGAACAACATCACCCTGAGTGTGTTGGAGGCATACCTACAAGCACTCTATCAATATGAGAATATCATTGCGGCTAAGAATACAGCTCGCTCCTCCGAGGAAGAACTCGCTCAGGCTCGTAAGCGTTTTGAAAATGGAGCTATCGCCAAGATTGACCTTATCGAGATAGAAACTCAAAATGCTAACAATCAGTATAATATTATATTAGCACAAAAACCAATATGAGACTCAGGTGCTTGCTCTCAAGCAGCTCTTGGAGTTGCCTATAGGAACAGATTTCAAAAATAGAAATTATTCAGAAGGAGGAAGTTAGTGCTCCTATTGAGAATAAAAGAGGAGATATTTAGGCAAGCATTACAGCATTTGCCTAATACTAAGGTGTATGAAAAACAAAAAGAAATAGCTCAAAAGGATATTCAAATCGCTAAAGCGGGGTATTTGCCTTCTCTTACTCTTAGTGCAGGTCTCAATACAGGGTATTCTGACCGAGCTGCTGATAAGTATATGGAGCAATTGAGAAATAACTTTTCGGGGAAACGGTTGGTTTATCACTTAATATTCCTATTTTTTTCTCGCTATCAGAACAGAAATAATGTCGCTTTAGCCAAAATAGCTGAATCCCAAGCGGAGCTCGATCGCCGACAAGCAGAAAAAGACCTCTATACTAAAATAGAGACTGCTTGGCACAACGCTACTACCCGTCAAGCACAGGAGGTAGCTTCCAAAAACAGCACGGGATAATGCAAAATTGGCCTACGAATTGGCTCAGAAAAAAACATGAGTTTGGCAACTTAACCAATACCGAACTCCTTGTTAGTAGAAATACCTACCTTAATGCTGAGCAAACGTACCCTACAGAATAAATATATGGTCTTACTCTACCAACAATTATTGAATTTCTATCAAGGGAAGGAAATAATGATCAATAACTAATAACTGAAGATTAAGAACTAAGAACTTAAAGACTAAAGACTAAATCGGAATGAAGAAGATAATAAAAAAACATCTATAATTGTCCTATTGCTTGCAGGAGTGGGCTATGGAGCATATCGTTTTTCTTTAAGGAAAAACCTGCAATCATTGAGATACAGAAAGAAAAAGTAGAAAAAGGGGGATGTAACTACGGAGGTTACCGCTACAGGAAGTGTACAGCCTGTTGATGAGATAGAGGTAGGTACTCAGGTTTCTGGCTTGGTGAGCAAGATATATGTAGACTACAACAGCCAAGTGAAAAAAAGGAGAACTCTTAGCCGAATTGGATAAGACCAACCTACAAGAGAATGTTATCAATGCTCAGCTAACCATACAACGCTGCGCTCAATGAGGTAACTTACTACCAACAGAATTATGAGCGTAAGAAAAATATGTATGATAACCAGATCATTAGCAAGGCAGACTATGAGCAGGCCTACTATCAGCTCCATAATGCTAAGGCAGCAGTTACACAACGACTCACTATGCTCAATCAGGCTCGAACAAACCCTCGGTTATGCCAGTATCTATGCCCCTATCGATGGGATTATTCTTAGTAAGGAGGTAGAAGTTGGTCAGACTGTGGCCGCTACCATGAGTGCTCCTACCCTCTTTAAAATTGCTAAAGATATCAAAAAGATGCAAGTGGAGGCTAATGTGGATGAGGCAGATATAGGTCAGGTGAAAGTAGGACAGCGCGTTACCTTTACTGTCGATGCCTATCCTTTAGAGGAATTTCAGGGGGAAGTATCACAAGTAAGGCTTTCGCCTACCACTACTTCCAATGTAGTAACCTATACTGTGATTGTGGATGCACAGAATCCTCAGGAGAAACTAAAACCTGGACTTACAGCGACTATAGTGATCTATACCAACGAACTCAAAGGGAGTTACCATCGTCAATAACAAGGCTATTAACTTTTCTCCCAGATTTGGCACTCTTAGCACAATATTATGCACAAAAAGGAATCAATGTACCAATCCCCAAGGTAGAACGCAGTAAGGGAAAGAACAAACATGTATGGGTGGAACAGCCCGATGGAAGTCTCTCTCAGAAAGCTATTGTGATAGGGAAAGCAATGATGGTATCAATGTAGAGGTGGTCAGTGGTCTCTCCCAAGGGGAAGAGGTGGTTACCTCCTCTCGGCTATGAATCCTACAGCCCAAAACAGCTCAGGGAAATCAGAATGGGGCAAGTCCTTTTATGCCAAAGATGCGCCGACGTGACAATAGCAAAGCTAAATAGAGGGAATTATGGGAAAGACAATTATTGAGATAAAAGACCTCAGAAGGGAGTTCAAGATGGGGGGAGAGACCCTACATGTGCTCAAGGGGATTGACCTGAATATTTATGAGGGAGAGTTTGTTACTATTATGGGACCCTAGCGGTTCTGGGAAATCTACTCTGTTGAATATTTTAGGATGCTTGGACAGACCTACTTCGGGGGATTATATACTAGATGGTATTTCAGTGAGAAATATGTCCAAGAACTCACTGGCGAATGTGCGTAATACCAAGATAGGTTTTATCTTTCAGGCTTATAATCTCTTGGCACGTACTTCCGCTATAGAGAATGTGGAACTTCCCCTGATGTATAACCCCTAAAATCTCGGCCAAAGAACGTCGGGATCGTGCTATAGAGGCTTTGAAAAAGGTAGGATTGGAGTCACGCCTGCACCATATGCCCAGTGAACTTTCAGGAGGGCAACAGCAGCGTGTGGCCATAGCTCGTTCCTTAGTGAATGACCCTGTAATCCTTCTGGCTGATGAGGCTACTGGGAATCTAGATACCCGTACTTCCTATGAAGTAATGGAACTTTTCCAAGAACTTAATGATAAGGGAAGCACTATAGGCTTCGTAACTCCATGAGGACGACATTGCCCAATTCAGCAAGCGTACTGTGGTACTTAGGGACGGCAATATCATCAAGGATAATCTCATAGAAAATAGGGTTTGATGCTAAAGAGGAATTACGAAAGATAAAAATCAGGTTTTAGTGAATAGCAAGGGCAACATTCTCTAAAGGAAAGAGACTGTCCGAAAAACTCAAAAACAGTATTTTTCAAGGTTTTAAATCGAATATTTTTAAAATTTTATTCTATTGAAAATTAGTTGTTTTGGGTTCTGTTGTAGGAGCGATTTGCAAATCGCCTTTTCAGGAATAAGATTTTTCGGACAGCCTCTTTTTATTATTCAGGATAATTCAGATTCTCCCTTTAAGCTGGTAGAGTACCTCATCCAAATATTTTTTGGCTTCGTACTTGGCCATAGGGAGGTTGTTGTTGTAGTAATTACCACATTCTACTGCAGAAGCTCCAGGGATGTCTCCCTCGAAATTAGCCATATATTCGAACAGACGGATGATCAGTGGGGCTATATCCTTGAAGTATAGTCTCCTGCAAGAATCAGATAATGTCCTGTCATACAGCCCATAGGTCCCCAATAGATGATTTTATCCTTCCAATCACTATTGCGTAGCCAAGTGGCTGCCAGTGTTCCATAGTATGTATTTCAGCTCCTCCTAATACGGGTTCACGGTAGGGGGCTTTCATACGAATATCAAAAGAAGTAATCACTTCCTGACCTACAACATCTCTACGAGAAAGGTAAATCCCTCGCTGTAACTTGAGATGGTCTACACAAAAACTTGCTATTCTTTTCCATTCTTTTTATAATGATCAATGATTAATGATTAGGGTTTAGTATTGATAATTAACAATTGAATTTTACTATCCCTAAGATCATTCCGGCAATAGTGGCAGACATTAGAGAGGCGAGGGTTCCTCCCAATACTGCCTTGAGTCCAAACTCAGAAAGGGTCTTACGCTGGTTAGGAGCAAGAGATCCGATCCCACCTATCTGTATCCCAATAGAGGCAAAGTTGGCAAAACCACATAGCAAATAAGTGGACATAATCACCGATTTTTGATACATTAGGTGCATAGGGGCTTCGGGGTTTTTCAACATAGCCAACTGAGTATAGCCGACAAATTCAGAGGCAGCTAACTTGATTCCCAAGAGCTGACCCACTAACATCATATCTTCTTTGGCTACACCTATTAGCCACATAATAGGGGAGAAGATAGAGCCTAAAATCATCTCCAAGGAGAACCGATCATAAGGGAGTATACTACTATTACTGATTACCCCATTCAGGTGAGTAATCTCTCCTACCCAGCCAAGGAAGTAATTGACCATGGCAATTAGCGCAACGAAGACTAAGAGCATGGCTCCTACATTGGCAGCCAGTTTTAGTCCTTCACTAGTACCTGTGCTGATGACATCGAGGATATTGCTTCCATACTTCTCATGGGAGCTTTCATACATTGTAGGAATTGGTTCATCCTGTGGATAGAGTATTTTAGAGATAACCACTGCACCAGGGGCTGCCATGACTGAAGCTGCCAATAGGTGCTTGGCAAATTCTAATTTCAATGCATCATCATTTCCTCCTAAGAAGTTGATATAGGAGGCCAATACTCCTCCTGCTACTGTAGCCATACCACCAATCATGACAAGCAGAATCTCACTCTTGGTCATCTTCTCCAAAAAGGACTTAATCATCAGTGGAGCTCTGTCTGTCCTAAGAAGATATTCCCTGTAACCGAAAGGCTCTCTGCTCCAGAGATTTTTAGTGATTTACTTAGTACCCAGGCCAATCCACGAGTGAATAGCTGAATGATGCCATAGTAGAAAAGGATAGAGGTAAGAGCAGAGAAGAAGATGATGGTAGGGAGTATCTGAAAAACAAAGATATACCCAATCCCATTTATATCCATCAAGTTTCCAAAAAGGAAATTACTACCAGCTCTAGTGAAGTCCAAGATCAGGAGGAAAAAGCGTCCAGCCAGTTCAAAGAGTTCTCTCACCCATAGAGATTCTCAGTACACCAAAGGCTAAGAGCAATTGTATAGCCAGCCCGATACCGACGGTTTTCCAAGCGATGGCTTTTGCGATTGTGGCTAAAGAGGATGGCAATCATGAGGAGGACACACATTCCTAAGACACCCCTAAGGACACTCTCCAAGCTCATACCCTCGCTTGGAATGATTGTATTTCCTTGCGATTGTGCTATTCCCAGCATTGGGGAAAAGCCAAAAGTGTAAAAACATATATAAGTTTCATAGACAATTTGTGTTATATTTTCTTTCTTCGGTCTAGTTCTTTTTGGATTTTTGGCAGCCATCTCATAATTTTCTTCCATAAGAGAAGATTCCATAAGCCGCTCTAACTCCGCTGTGAGGTAGCGCTTTTAGTTCATCTTTGCTGGAAGGTCTTGTGCTCTCTTCTTCGGGTTCCGTCTCAGTGAAATCCTCTTTCCCTCGGGAGGTAGAGCCATATCTTTTTACCAATTCGGAGACCATATAGATAGGGGACATTGGCACAGATGGCCATTACCAGTCCATCGGCCACACGGATAGGATAGGAGGTAGTACCTGTCTCATCTTCACAAAGAAGATGACAGAAGAAATTACCTTCTTTGAATTCGAAATCTGTACTTGAGTGATATGCAGTTCATTTCTTTCCAGTATCTCCAGCATCACATTGTAAATAGAAGGATGACTGATAGTCGTGCTTTTTGAAGTGGTTATATTGGATAGCCATAGCTTCATTTTCTCCAACCATAATGGGCACTAATCTCTTGCCATGACTCTCTTTGAGTAGAACGACATAGCTGCTGGTAGACATATTGCCCAATGATTTTATGTACATTTGAATCCATTCCATAATAGTGGCGGGTAATAGGCTGCAAAAATTAGGTAAAATTATTTATTTTTACAACCTTTAGTAGGGTGAAATTTCGCTTGTTTTTAAAAATAAAATGTTGTATCTTTGCGCGAAAAATAAAATATATTTGTTATGAGTTACGTACCCTGTAATTTTTCCTTTTGTTTGGCTTGTTTATATTGTTTTTCTTTGTTCTTTACTGTAAAGCAACAAACAGCCGTATCTATAGAGCGTTTTTGGAAAGTTCCAAAGTATTCGTCATTCAGGATTACAACTGAAAATCCCTGTGATTGACAAGATTGCAGCACGTATAAGTCTTAAGATTCAACAGCTGGACGTGATTGTGGAAACCAAAACATTGGACGATGTTTTTGTTAAAATCAAAGTCTCTGTTCAGTTTGTCGTGATCAAAGACAAGGTATATGATGCCATCTATAAGCTTGAATATCCTCATGACCAGATAACCAGTTATGTATTCGATGTGGTACGTGCAGAAGTGCCTAAGATGAAGTTGGACGATGTCTTTGTTAAGAAAGATGATATCGCTATCGCTGTAAAGCGTGAAGTGCAAGAATCCATGGAAACTTATGGTTACGATATTATCAAGACCTTGGTTACTGATATAGATCCAGATGCTCAAGTAAAAGCAGCTATGAACCGTATCAATGCAGCCGAGCGTGAGAAAGTAGCTGCACAATATGAAGGGGATGCACAGCGTATTCTTATTGTAGAAAAAGCTAAAGCAGAGGCCGAAAGTAAGCGCTTACAAGGGCAAGGTATCGCGGATCAACGTCGCGAAATCGCACGTGGTTTTGGTAGAGAGTGTCGATGTCCTCAACAAAGTAGGTATCAGTTCACAAGAGGCTTCCGCACTGATAGTGGTAACACAACACTATGATACATTACAGGCGGTAGGACAAGATACCAAGAGTAACCTCATTCTCTTGCCTAACTCCCCACAAGCAGGTGCCGAAATGCTTAACAATATGATTGCTTCTTTTGCAGCTTCCAACCAAATAGGGGAGATCATGCGAAAGGAAAATAATAAGAAAAAGAATAGAAATAAATAATTCAACAAGATAATTCTACCTCCCTTACCTAAAAGTTTGTAAGGAGGAGATTTATATTTTAAATATGATCTTTATTCAAAAGCATAAAAATATGCTGAGCAAAAAGTTTTTAGCTTGCATAAAGATTCTTAGAGGAGATACATTAAAGAATATTAAATAATCATTAATCATTGATAAGTCCTATTGGTTTATTTGATTCAGGAGTAGGAGGTACTACTATCTGAGGAGGTGGCAAGGCAGCTTCCTTGCGAGAGTACTTTATACTTAGCGGACAGTCTCAATGCTCCCTATGGGGAAAAAGTCCTCAGAGGAGATTATTGCTCTTTGCGAAAAAGAACACGGAATATTTATTAGACCATCATAGCAAACTCATTATTGTAGCTTGTAATACCGCTACAACCAATGCTATAACTCACCTTAGGGCTAAGTATAAAAGTGCCTTTTATGAGGATAGAGCCTGCGATCAAGCCTGCAGGGCTCTATAGCCAAACCAAAACCATAGGGTATTGGCTACACAAAGTACTCTAAAGAGTGCTTTCTTTGCCAACACCTGTCAGCAACTACTTGATAAAAGGGATTATTGTACTTAAGCAAGAAGGAATAGGGTTGGTACCACTCATAGAGGAAGGAAAGATAGACACCCCTGAGATGATGGCACTCTTGGAGCAATACCTCCGCCCTATGGTAGCCAAGGGAATAGATTATTTGGTTTTGGGCTGTACCCATTATCCTTATCTTACCTCTCTTATTTCCGAAATTTTGCCTGAGAATGTTCGTATCATGGATTCTGCTCAAGCTGTAGCTAAGCAGACAGAGCGTATCCTCTCCCAAAACAATCTACTTGCCAAAAGAAGAAGAGCATGTGCCCTCTCACCTGTGGCTGACTAATAAAAATGCAGAGATATTACAATCCTTTGCTCCTGAGGGAGTGAGGGTACTCTATGAGGATTTTTGAAAATATCCTTTGCCATTGAGAATATTTATTGATAGATACTTCTTTTTGAAAGAAAGGTAATAATATCAGAATGCAAAACCAATATAACTTATATTTAGAAAAATGTAGCGATTTCTGTTATGAGAACTTTTACGGAGAATTATCCTTTATCAAAAAGAGGCTTTGTTTGCTGCTTATTTTCTCCCATTGCTTAACTTAAGTAGGTATCCCATTTCTCATCAGGCAATCCAAAAACAGTTAGAGAATATAAAGAATGATAATGATTATAGTGCTTATTCTCAGAAATCTACAGAACAGACAAGCCAGCACTGAATAATTCTTATACAAGGGATGCCTTAATGGCTTTTATGAGTATTTTTCCTTTTTCTTTGGAGACAAGACGGGGCTCTGATAGAAATATTTATAACATACTACACAAAAACTTTTTGACAAGGATTTTTGTTAGAAAGACTTCATTATTATTTTTCTCGAAAGCTAAAGGAACAATCTTTGTAGAAAAAGCAGTGGCTATATTGCATTTGATGATTATTTATTGTATATTTGCGGGCTTAAAAAGGAATAAATTATGACCTCACAAGAGATAAGAGAATTATTTCTAAAAATTCTTTGAGAGCAAGGGACATGTGATCGTTCCCTCTGCTCCTATGGTAATTAAGAACGACCCTACCCTGATGTTTTACCAATGCAGGGATGAACCAGTTCAAAGAATTTTTTTCTTAGGCAATGCCAAGCCTAAGCAAAAAAACAGGGTAGTGGATACCCAAAAATGTCTTCGTGTATCTGGAAAACATAACGATTTGGAGGAAGTAGGGCGTGATACCTACCACCATACCATGTTTGAGATGCTGGGCAACTGGTCTTTTTGGTGATTATTTTTAAGAGGGAAGCCATCACTTGGGCGTGGGAATTGCTCACCGAAGTGTATAAGATTCCTAAGGAAAAATCTATATGTAACTGTTTTTGAAGGAAGTCCTGAAGAAGGAGTGCCTTTTGACCAAGAAGCGTATGACATTTGGAAGGAACGTATTGCCGAGGATCATATCCTCTTGGGGAACAAGAAGGATAATTTCTGGGAAATGGGAGACCAAGGCCCCTGTGGCCCTTGTTCTGAAATCCATGTGGATATCCGCTCAGACGAAGAAAAGGCTAAGGTAGCAGGTCGAGACTTAGTTAATAATGACCATCCTCAGGTGATTGAAATCTGGAATAATGTCTTCATGGAGTTCAATCGTAAGGCTGATGGCTCTTTGGAAAAAGCTCCCTGCTCAGAATGTAGATACAGGTATGGGCTTTGAGCGCCTTTGTATGGTGCTACAAGGCAAGCAGTCCAACTATGATACGGATGTATTTACGCCTCTGATTCACAAAGTAGAAGAGATTACTAAGACTCGTTACACTAATGGTATACAACTCACTCCAGAACAAGAACAGATTAATATAGCCATACGTGTGATCTCTGATCATATCAGGGCGGTATCCTTTGCGATTGCTGATGGGCAATTGCCTTCCAACAATGGAGCAGGCTATGTCATTCGTCGTATCTTACGCCGTGCTATTCGTTATGGATTTACTTTCTTAGGGGCAGAAAGAACCTTTCATCTACAAGTTGGTAGAAACCTTGACCAAACAAATGGGTGGTACTTTCCTGAATTGGAAAAAGGAATACCTCTTAATAGTCAGTGTGATTAAGGAAGAAGAAGCCTCTTTCTTGCGTACTTTAGAGCAAGGCTTACTGATGCTGGATGTGATGATACAGAATGCTACTGACAAGCAGCTCTCTGGTAGTAAAGCTTTTGAACTCTATGATACTTATGGCTTTCCCAAAGATCTTACTGCACTGATTCTCTCCGAGCGAGGAATGACTTTGGACGAGGCTTCTTTTGAGGAGCATCTTCAGAAACAGAAGGAGCGCTCCCGTGCTGCAGCTCAGGTAAAAAGCAGGAGATTGGGTAGTACTCCGTGATGATGAAGAAGAGAATTTATTGGTTATGATACATTGGAAGCAGTGGTTCGCTTGGTCAAATATCGTAAGGTAGAGAGCCAAAAGGATGGTACCTTGTACCAATTAGTGTTCAACACTACCCCTTTCTACCCCGAAGGAGGAGGGCAGGTAGGAGATCGTGGTACCCTACAAGCCGCCAATGGTGAGCTAATCTATATTACAGATACCAGAAAGAAAATAACCTCATTATACACATAGCGGAGCATCTGCCAGAAAATCTCAATGATCCGTTCAAGGCGGAGGTACATCCCTTAGGACGAGCTTTGGCTCAGTCCAATCACAGTGCCACTCACTTGCTGCATCAGGCACTAAGGGAGGTCTTGGGAACACATGTGGAGCAAAAAGGCTCTCATGTATCACCAGAGTCCTTGCGCTTTGACTTCTCTCACTTCGCCAAGCTCACACCGAGGAACTCACCGAGGTAGAACGCTTGGTGAACAAGCGTATGTTATGAAAAAGATTCCTCTTGAGGAACATCGCAATATTCCTATACAACAGGCATTGGAAGCAGGAGCAATGGCTCTCTTTGGAGAAAAATATGGGGAGAAAGTACGTATGATACAGTTTGGTGGAAGCCGAGAACTCTGTGGAGGTACTCACGTAAAGAATACAGGGGATATTTGGTTCTTCAAGATTGTTTTCCGAAGGAGCGGTAGCTGCTGGGGTACGCCGTATAGAGGCTATTACTAATGCGGGAGCTCTTAAGCACTTCTTATCTCAAGAAAAGCTCTTGGAAGAAATCAAGGGATCGCTCAAGAATCCGCAAAGATCCTATCAAGTCCATTACTAACTTACAAGAGGAGAATGCTCGCCTACATAAGGAGTTGGAACAACTCAAGAGAGAACAGGCCAAACAGCTCAAGGGTGAGCTCAAAGGGTGAGTTGTAACCATCTCAGGTGTACAATGCTTGACAAAAACGTTTGGATTTGGATATCGCTACTCTCAAAGGATTTAGCCTTTATGCTTGGGGAAGAAGTCAAAGATGCCTTTATTCTCTTCGGAGCTGTACAAAGAAGATGGTAAGGCGCTACTCTTGTGCTATATCAATAAGGAATTGACCCAAAGCAAAGGCTTAGATGCTGGAAAAATCGTACGCGAGTTGGGTAAATATATCCAAGGAGGCGGTGGTGGTCAGCCTTTCTTTGCTACCGCAGGGGTAGAAAAACCAGAAGGTATCGCTGAAGCTTTGGAAAAAAAGTAAAAACATTGTTATAACACAGTGAAAAGCAAATTTCTATAACTTTTTAGAAGTGATGAATTGCGTCTCTACAAAAACCTTGTCTCTTAGAGCTTGTGTTAGGGTAGAGACGCAATTTATTACATCTTTAAGGAATGATCTTATTTGTATTTTTAAAAAAATGTAGGATCTATCTACATGACAGGCTTTTCGTATTCCTTAGGATATTTATCTTTTACATATTTATTGATATCTAAGAGAATACGTAGAGTGATAGGAATATTCTTCTCCTTATAGCGGCGAGCCCAGAAGAAATATGCTCAGCGTATATCAGTATATTTTAGGTCACTATTGTTCAGATCACGCCTAAGTTCCTCTGAGCGATCCTGATCGGTGTATACCCTAAGTAGTGCTTTTAGCTGGTTCTTTAGGTGTTGTTCTTTATCGTATCTTCCATATTCAGTAACTTCATTATCAGTGTCTTTCATTATTTTATAGACAGCCTCATATAGGCTGATATTACCCTTGTCTAAGTAATACACTTTGAGTAAGTAGCGTGCTCTGGCACTATAGCGAAGCAGTTGATTCTGATTCATCTGTTCCAAGGTAAAAGTACCCAAATGTCTCCAAAAAAACAAAGAGAGCATATAGGAGTCTTTTCCAAGCTCTTGAGTAAACTCATAGAGTCCTTTGTCTTGTGCTTCTTTGCTGGCTTTGCTCCTATCTACCTACGATAGATATCCTCCAAAATCTACTATATATTTTTCTTGATGAAATAATTTCTGGAAAAAAATCACGATTGAATTTGTTAAACTCCCACTTATAATACTCTTGTGGTTTATCCATTCCATGTAATCCATTTGACTTGTCTTTCAAAAACAAAAGGATCGTAAGTGCCTTTGGTGTCTTTTTCAGGATTATAGGTTATTTCTTCCTCGTCATCATCCCCTGTTTCTTCTATGATGAGAAAATCTTCAGGATCTTCTCCTTCTTCATTATCAGAATTGTTGTCTTTTTAGGGATAATCCTCATTTTTCATAGGAGTATTCCTCCCGATTCTTTTTCACCTTGTTGTCCATAGGCATAGATACTAATACGTGATACAAGGACAAGAGCAATCCCACAAGCAGCTAAAAGCAACCCCTCCCAGTAGTCGTGTGCCGCGTCGCCAAAGCCATCTACCCTAAGAGAAAAACAAGAAATAGCAGGCAGATGTAACAATAGAAAGAAAGAGTTGCCATATTGGCTGTTATTGATAAGGATATAGAAGGGAGTGAGTACAATACTTAAGAAGTCTTGAGCAGGTTCATATTCATATAGATATACCTTATCGTTGATAAATTGAGTTATTAAAAACAAGTAATCCAACGATGACAAAAAGAAACGATTTGTACTCCTACTACTGAACGTAGAGATAGTTTTTCATATTTTATGAAGTCTTTTTAAAATCCATGACAAAATTACATAATTTTTGAGAAGAAGATAGTATCTTTGCCTCTTTAAAATAAGTATAAATAAAAATGACCTTACCGTCAATCAAATGAAGCGTGGAGAAAAGTATCTTATCAAGGAGATACATACCGAGATGCTTCCTATCAAATTATTAGAATTGGGATGTCTTCCTGGAAATAAGGTAGAACTGGTGGAGATAGCTCCCTTAGGGGATCCTTACTATCTGATTGTGAATGATACACACTTGGCCATTCGTAAGGAAATGGGACAATATATCGAGTGAAATCTTTAATACGGCTTCTGATGAGTAAAAATGAAATAAAAGTAGCTCTCATCGGCAATCCCAATGTGGGGAAAACTTCCATCTTCAACCTGCTTACGGGGATGAATCAGCATGTAGGGAATTATCCTGGAGTTACTGTGGATAAAAAGGTGGGATTCTGTAAGCTCTCCCAAATCATCAATGCACGTATCTATGACCTGCCAGGTACTTATAGTACCAATCCTAATTCTATGGATGAAAAAGGTAGCTGTAAGTTGTCTCTTGGATAGGGATGATATAGATTTTCCGGATGTAGTAGTGGTGGTAGCCGATGTGGAGAATCTCAAACAAAATCTCTATCTCTTTACTCAAATTAAGGATTTTGGGATTCCTACTATTTTAGCTATCAATATGGCCGATCGGATGAAGCCCCGAGAATTACCATTGATATCCCAGCCTTGGAAGCTGCTCTTCATACGCGTATTGCTCTTGTGAGTACGCGGCAGAAAAACCGGAATAGAAAGAACTCAAGGAACTTATTATCAATTATAAAAAACTCTCTTTGGAGACCTTAGTGGATATAGCTCGTATAGATCCTCCTTTCTTCTCCTCGCTCAAAGAGAAGTTCCCCAACGAGGAATTGGGCAAAACTCTGGATGGTGATTTCTCAGAATTTTTGAAGTAGTAGGTGCGCTGCGCAAGGTAGAGATCCAGAAGGAAAATATCAAGACTGAAGCTGAAATCAAGCGAATGCAACAGCGGGAAACAATTCTTCGCTATCAGGTGATTAACAATGCACTCAAGGATACCTACAAGGTTACGGCTGTTGGGACACGGGCCTTCTTGGATAAGATACTCCTGCATAAGGTATGGGGCTATGTGATCTTCATGGCAATATTGCTACTGATTTTTTCAAGTGATTTTCTATGTAGTGAATATCCCAAAGGCTGGATAGAAAGCGCTTTAGGGCTGGGTAGGAGAGTGGCTTTCGGGGATTCTTCCTGAGGGATCACTGACTTCTCTCTTAGTGGATGGGGTGATACCAGGACTTACCGCCGTGGTCTCTTTTGTCCCTCAGATAGCCTTACTTTTTCTTCTTTATTTCTTTATTGGAGGAAAGTGGGTATATGAGTAGGGTAGTCTTTCTTATGGATAGAATCATGCGCCCTTTGGACTTAATGGAAGGGAACCATTCCGCTTATCTCAGGGGCTGCTTGTGCCATCCCAGCGGTGATGGCTACCCGTACGATCGAGACTGGCGCGAGCGCCTGATAGCCATTTTGGTAACGCCTTTTTATTACTTGTTCGGCAGAGGCTTCCTATTTATTTGATTATCATAAAGTTGGTTATTCCTCAGGGCATTATTTCTTTTTTTGACAATCAGGCTGTGGCACTTTTGCGCTCTATATGTTGGGTGTTTTTATGGCTATTTTTTTCAGCTTAGCTTCTCAGTAAGTTCTTGGTGCTCAAGCATACAATCAAAACACATTTTATTATAGAAATGCCTACCTATAAGGTGCCTTTTGGTACTGAAAATGTGCTACTGACGGTCTATGAGAAGTCCAAAGCCTTTTGTGGTCAATGCCGGTAAGATTATCTTTTTCATGACGGTGCTTATATGGTTCTTACAGACCCATGGGCTGAGTGAAAAGTATCGCAATGCGGAGACTCATACCCAGCAGATGGCAGCTCAATACGGTTGGGATGAAGAGCAGAAGGAGCATTATCTACTGAGCTATCGTACTGAAAACTCTCTGTTGGGGAACATGGGCAAGTTTGTAGAACCTGTATTTCGCCCCTTAGGCTATGATTGGAAGATAAGTATTGCAGTATTAGGATCTTTTTGCTGCTCGTGAGACTTTTGTAAGTACCTTGGCTACTATCTATAGCTTAGGAGAGGTAGATGTAGAGGAAGAGAGGCTGAGCAGCGCACAGTAATCACTCGCCTACAGGAGGAAATGCCCCTGATGGTACTCCTATGTTCAACCTTGCTACAGGGGTCTCTATATTGCTTTTCTTTGCCTCGGCTATGCAGTGTATTAGTACCTTTGCTATTGTTCGTAAGGAAACCAATAGCTGGAAATGGGCGATTATTCAGTGGCTTTTTATGACAGGGTTTGCCTATCTTTCGGCTTTTGCAGCCTATCAAATTCTTAGCTAAGAAATAGGAATATTCATTTTTAATTATTTTTCGCCAAATTAAATTGTTTTAATCATGACAGGACTTATTATTATCCTCGCTGTAGTAGCGATTGTAGTGCTTTGGTACATCAGTGCCAATAACAAATTAGTGGCTTTGTCCAATAATCGAGAAAATGCTTTTGCCGATATAGATGTTCAGCTCAAGCAGCGCCATGACCTCATCCCACAGCTGGTAGCAGCCGTTAAGGGATATATGAACCACGAATCAGAGGTACTCACTCGTATCACTCAAAGCACGCTCTCGTGCTCTTGCTGCTACGGGAGTCAATGATAAGATAGAAGCAGAAAAGGAACTTTCTTCTGCTATGGGTGCCTTCAATGTCCAAGTGGAGGCTTATCCTGAGCTTAAAGCAAATACCAACTTTATGCACTTGCAAGAGGAAATAGCTGATATAGAGAATAAATTGGCTTCTGTACGCCGTTATTTTAACTCCACTACCAAGGAACTCAATACCGCTATACAATCGATTCCTACCAATATCGTTGCAGGATTCAAGCATATGACACCTCAGCCTTTCTTTGACTTAGGTACAGAACAGCGCAAACAGTTGGACAAAGCACCAGAGATTTCTTTTTCGTAAGGAACTCCATGAAGATTCTTTATCCCATGCTACTTATGATATTCGGTTTATATTTCTACAAAATGACAGCAGGATGTTCAAGATTATAATGTTTGTCCGTAAGAGCTTCTCTTACAAGAGAAGAATTCATAAAACTATGGGAAGCACATTCTCAAAAGGTAATAAAGTACAAGGAGGTCTTACTTATCAGGGATTATACAAAACATTTCCTTTCTTTTCCTACGGATGAGAAATCTGCAACTCAGAGGAAACTCTCCCTTTTGAGTTTGACGCCATGGGAGAATTGTGGTATGAGCATAAGGAAGATTTTATCCAAGCGCGCAATACTCCAGAGGGGCAAAAAGCCTTGGCTGACCTCCGTGAGGACGAACTAAAATTTGTGGATATGGCCTCCTCTGTAATGTGGCTCAGCACAGAAGAAAGAATATTTGATGAAAATAGGTAATTCAACTCTTTTACACATATTCAATCAAGTGTTAATCATTAATCATTACCTAATTAAGAAAATGCAATACCTCGGAATACGACAACAGATCGCAAGAAACAATACCAAGTCTATATTGTTCCTCCTAGCTTTTCCCTTACTCATTTTTAGTAGGGGTGTATGTGGTATTGTATGCTTTCTGAGCAAAATATAGAGCAAACCAATACACAATTTCTTTCGATAATACCTACCGTTCTTATAGGGGTAGCGATATGGTTCTTTATTTCTTATTTTTCCATACTCAGATGATACAGAGTGCGACTCACTCGTCCTTTGGAAAGAGAGAGAATATGCAGTGTATAATCTGACGGAAAAATCTATGTATGAGTGTGGGAATGACCATGCCTAAGCTCTATATCATAGAAAGTGATGCGCTGAATGCCTTTGCTTCGGGGATCAATGAAAAAACTTTTGCTGTTACCCTGACACGTGGGATTATCAATACCCTGAATGATGAGGAATTAGAAGGAGTCATTGCCCATGAACTAACACATATTCGCAATCGTGATGTACGCCTACTTATAGTGACTATTGTTTTTGTGGGGATATTTGCAACTATAGCCAATGTGACCCTACGAATGCTACTTAATGGAAGTATGTCTTCTTCCCGCAATCGTAAAAAAATAACAAGGAGGTGGAGCACTTGTATTGTTGATAATTCTTTTGGTGGCAGGAGCTATCTATTTCCTCTCGATTCTCTTTAAGTTGGCGCTTTCTCGCTCACGGGAGTATATGGCCGATGCTGGAGCAGTGGAACTCACCCGCAATTCTTTGGCTCTGGCCAGCGCGCTGAAAAAGATATCAGGTCATTCTACCATACGGGAGGTTCAAAATGATGAAGTTAAGGAACTTTTTATCGACTACAAAGTGCAAGGGTTCTTCTCGCTCTTCGCTACCCATCCACCTATAGAGAAGCGTATACAAGTATTAGAACAATATTAATGATGAATATCTCTATCCTTAAGTACCTCCCGCATCGCCCGCCTATGCAAATGGTGGATACCATTACACATATCAATGATACCAGTATTGTGACCGAATTTCTTATCCCAGAGGATTGTATCTTCTTGGAGGAAGAATACTTTACCGAATCTGGCTTGATTGAAAATATGGCACAGACCTGCTCGGCTATTGTAGGGGCAGTTTTTTTCTTTGGTTTGGAAGAGGGTACCAAGAGGGTTATTGGCTATATCAGTGCTATCAAAAGGCAGAAATTTTCTCTCTGCCGAAGGTATTACATACCATACGTACGGAGGCTACTTTGCTTTCTCGTTATGATGACAAGGGATATAGTATTTGCGCAATGGATTGTGGGGTCTATCATCAGGAAAAACTATTGGCACAAGGGCAGATGAACTTATTTATCAAAGAATTGGACATATGAAAGAACAAGAGATGCCTAACCAGAAGGGGGCTTTGGAGGGGCTTAAGGAGGTTTTGTTATGTAACCGATAATCAAGGAAATTATACAACGGCTCTCAGCGAAGGCTGGGAGGTCAAGGATATTGCGATAGAATCCTCTATGAATCTTTTGCAGGAGCAAATGCAAAAAGCGAAGGAGCTGATACAAGCAGGTAAGCAGAGCCCTATTGTCTATTACATGGCTCGTGCACGCATGGACTGGGCTACCTTGGCCAGTTATATGGACAAGTGGCAATGGATTATCAAAAGACATGCACGCCCTAAAGTATTTGCTAAGCTCTCTGAAAAAAACATTGAAAAAAATATGCGGAAATTTTTGATATTTCTGTAGAAGAACTAACCAATTTTCCCTCGAACACATGAGTAAGGTAATAGAGGTCGTCAATCTCTATAAAAAAATATAAGCAATCACCCCATTTTGCACTGAAGGATCTTTCTTTTTCGGTGGAGAAAGGGAGATTTTTCGGTATGCTTAGTACCAATGGGGCAGGGAAGACCACGCTCATGTCCATCCTTATGGGGGAAATAACCCCTACTGCGGGGAGTTCTCTATCTGTGGCTTATCTTTTAAGGGACAAGCCAACCAGATTCGCTATAGGATGGGGGTGGTGCCTCAGGAATATGCACTCTATCCTACCCTTACAGCAAGGGAAAATCTTTGCTATTTTTGCTAGTCTCTATGGTCTTCGGGGAAAACATTTGCAAAATCTTGTTTCTCAAGGACTTGAAAGGGTGGCGCTTTCACAGGTGGCTGATCGAAAGATCAAGCACTTCTCTGGGGGGATGAAGCGCCGTATCAACCTCTTAGCGGGGATTCTGCACACCCCCGAAGTGCTCTTCTTGGATGAACCTACTGTTGAGTCGATGTCATGTCCAAGAATATCATTATAGATTATCTAAAAAGAGCTCAATGAGCAGGGTATGTCCATCCTATATACTTCTCACCACATGCAAGAAGCTCAAGAATTCTGCCATAGGGTAGCTATTTTTGGATAGGGAGTGCTCCTCTGTCAAGGAACTCCTAAAGAACTTATCTCTCAGGAGAAAGTACAACACTTGGAGGAGGTTTTTATTCGTTTCACTTCTCAGGAGCTAGCCTATGAATAAGTTTTTTCGCATCTATTTACAAGGAAATCCTCCTTATTAGTAGAGACTTGGGAGGACTTATCATTCTTTTTGTGATGCCATTGGTTTTGGTCATCACAGTTACTCTTTTGCAAGATGGGGCTTTCCGAAATATCTCCCAGCAGCAAATGCGTATCCTCTTGGTAGATAATGACCATGGAGAGGTATCACAGCACATACGCATGGGGATAGAAGGGGGCATTTCTTCTCAGTAGTTACTGATGCTCAAATCAAAGGATTGGACGAGCAAAAAGCGAAGCAATTGGTACGCCAAGGAGAGTATATCATGGCGATAGTATTACCAAAGCATCTTTCAGCGGATCTGCAAGCAGAAGTACAAGAGAGTGTCGATAGGATTCTTAGTGCTTTTTATGGAGGAGGAGATACACAGGCAGCCATTAAAAGAAATAGATCCTAAGGAAGTGCGATTGTACTTTGATCCTACCTTATCTCTCTCTTACAAAGAAGTAATCAAAACCCATATAGATAAGATGATGTACCGAGTGGAAAAACCTTTTTATCTATAGTGCTTTTTGAGAAGGAATTAGGAGAAGATAAACAACTGTCTTTTCCCACTGGAAGGAAGATAATTACTTTCTCTGAGATCAATCCTACTGAGATGACTCAGCTCCCCAATTCAGTACAGCACAATGTGCCTGCATGGGCGCTCTTTGCTATCTTTTTATCACTATTCCACTTTTCGGCAAATATTGTACGGGAGAAGACACAGGGTACTCATATACGCCTATTGACCTCTCCACTCTCTTATGCGGAATTGCTCATGGCCAAGATAGGAGTTTTTCCTTTTGATAGGGCTTTTACAGTTTGCCCTAATGGTGCTTATGGGTTTGTATATTTTTCCTCTTATGGGCTTGCCACTCTTGGATATCTCAGGGCGGATGTTATCTCTTTTTGGTAGCTACCCTCAGCTACTTTGGCAGCAATCGGATTGGGGGTACTTTTGGGGACACTCTGTCAGACACAGGAACAGTCAGCACCCTTTAGGCGCTACGCTTACGGTAATCCTTGCCGCTATAGGGTGGGGTGTGGATTCCTGTTTTTGCCATGCCATCTTTTATGCAGGCTATAGCGAGGCTCTCCCCTATGAACTGGGGGTTACAGGCTTTCTATGAGGTATTCCTCCGAGCGGGAAGTATCACCTCTGTACTCCCAAAGTGGGACTTTTATGGTTGTTTTTATTCTTTGTATGGTAATTTCTATAGTATATGATAAGGCAAAAAGAAATCTATAATCCAACCTCCCTATATGAGAGTATACAGCTAAGAGTACGCTTTAGCGAAACAGATCCCTTGGGGATTGTTTGGCATGGCAACTATATCAAGTATTTCGAAGATGCTCGAGAGGCTTTCGGTCGTAAGTATGGTATCTCCTATCTGGATGTAGAACGACATGGGTTTGCTACTCCTATTGTCAAGAGTGTCTGCGAACATAAGAAAATGGTACGTTATGGAGAGCTCCTTGAGGCACAAGCACATTATATGGATACCACAGCGGCCAAGTTGGTCTTTCATTATCTTATCTACAATGCAGCTAAGGAATTGGTATGTACAGGAGAGACTATACAGGTATTCACTACTCTAAAAAGAGGGAACTCTTTCCTCTACAATCCTGAATTTTATGAGCAATGGAGGAAACTGCATCTATAAGAATCTTTATTGGTTGATAGTGATATCCAATGGATAGAACATAGGCAAATTTGTTACAACAAGTAGGTTTCAGTTCTCACAGCTACTTCAGCGGCACAAGCATTACGCATAGCCAAGAAGGCTGCTCCAGAGCTCTTGCTACTTAATATTTTTCTTCCAGATACTGATGGAGTGGAAGTGTGGAACAATTGCCCCAGATGGGACTTCCTACCTATCCTATAGTGGTACTATTGGCTGAGGAAAATCAAGACTATGCCCTTCTGGCAGGATTTGAAGCAGGTGCTGATGATTTTATCTATAAAAACTTAAAACCAAAACTTTTTATCTATAAGTTACAAGCTTTTGGTCAGATGTTGTCTCTCTAAGAAAGAACCACAACACACTTTTGTACAGCATGATGATTTTTCACTAGATCCAGACTCTTATACACTTCTTAGGGAGAGGAGAGGTCTGTCCTGCCCAAGAAAGAGTTTGAGTTACTTTCCTCTTTACTCTCAGCCCCTGAAAAGCTCTTTTACCAGAGAAGAACTTGCCTTACATATTTGGGGAGATGCTGCTCAGGCTAAAAACCGCACCATAGATGTACATATCCGGAAAATCCGAGAAAAATAGGTCAAGAAAAAGATAAAAACAATTAAGGGGTAGGGATATAGGGTTAGTAAGATAGAAAAGTGAAGCTTAAAATTTTTGAGGCTTCACTTTTTCTGTTTTATTCTTCACTTCCAAAAATTTGTGTCCAATATGTTCCTTTGCGTGCTACTCCCATTTCTTTTTACATTGGGGTTCATTATATTGGCGCAATGTCCAGAACTATTAATCCAGCCTTTGAAGAACAGTTCTTTTCGTCAGGGTAGCCCATGGCTACATTCTCAGCATAGGTACGCCAGCGGTATCCAGCTTTGCTCAGACGTTTTCCGAGGTCATCACCATTTTTACTGTTATGGGTTAGTTGGTTTACATTGTGCCATTTCATCACTATGTTTTTGAGCGACCGTTGTCAACTTATCATTCCATACTAGGGGCGCTACTCTTGGATAATATTTTATCTCCACATTGGCAACCTTGACTCTTTGAGCATTAACCAATCTTAGGAGTAGTTCCTTGTCGATAGGGTCTCCTTGGTTGCTAGACTCCTTTGCTTTTCGGGGACGGTACAGCAGGAGAAAAGGACAAGTAAGAGAAGGGTTTTGAGTATAGTTCTATTCATTATTCTTCGAAAATAGTTGTAATATTAATATTAGGTCTGAATTTTACTATTTACTAGGGTGAATATTTTTCTTAAGTGATGGTACTATTTCTAAAAATAACTATCATTGATATCACTTGTGGAAAGAGGTATAAATTCCTGATTTATACCTTTTTATCTCTTTAGAGGGTGATATTCTTCGCTTTTTAGTCCTCACTTTTGATTTTTTCTCCCAAGTATCCTTAAGTCCTACAGTCTTATTGAATACAAGCTTTTGAGCAGTACTATCAGGATCTACACAGAAGCAGCCTAAGCGCTGGAACTGTACAATATCACCTGCTTTTGGCTGTTTGTAGGCTGGGCTCCACATAGGCGGTAATTACCTTTTAGTGAATCAGGGTTGATGTAATTCAGAAACTCATCCTCTTGGCGGTCAGGTTCGGCTACTGTGAAGAGACGATCGTACAGACGTGCTTCTGCTGTTACTGCATGAGGGATAGAAACCCAATGGAGGGTACCTTTTACCTTGCGGGTGCTAGCTTCGCTGCCACTACCACTACGACTATCAGCATCATAGGTACAGTGTATCTCGGTGATATTGCCTTCACTGTCTTTTACTACGCTTTCAGCCTTGATGATATAGGCGTTCTTTAGACGAACTTCTCCTCCTAATTTTAGGCGGAAATATTTCTTGTCAGCTTCCTCGCGGAAGTCCTCACGTTCTATATATAATTCACGAGAGAAAGGGACCTTTACGATAGGGTCATAGGGACTTACCTCAGGATTATTTTCAGCTTCAAGCCACTCTTCTTGCCCTTCTGGATAGTTGGTAATGATGATTTTTACAGGGTCCAATACTCCCATCACACGATTGGCCTTTTTGTTAAGGTCTTCACGTACACAAAACTCTAACAAAGAGACATCGATTAGGTTTTTCTCGCTTAGCGATACCGATGGTATCGGCAAACTTACGTATGGCTTCTGGAGTATAACCACGGCGGCGCAATCCTGAAATGGTAGGCATACGAGGGTCGTCCCAACCCTGCTACATATTTTTTTCAGTAACCAGTTGCAGCAGTTTGCGCTTGCTTACAATGGTATGGCTAAGGTTACGTCGGGCAAATTCTCGTTGCTTAGGGCGTACTACTTCCTTTCCATCGGCAAGGGTAGAGGTGGGGATTACCTGATCCAAAAACCAGTCATATAATTCTCTATGAGGCAAAAACTCTAAGGTACATAGAGAGTGTGATATCTGTTCTAAGTAGTCGCTCTCGCCATGTGCCCAGTCATACATAGGGTAGATATGCCACGTATCACCTGTACGATGGTGGGAGGCATTCATAATACGGTAGATGATAGGGTCACGCATAAGCATATTAGGTGAGGCCATATCTATCTTGGCACGAAGTACATAGGTACCATTGGCAAACTCGCCATTCTTCATACGCTCAAAGAGAGCAAGGTTCTCTTCTGGGGAGGTGTTGCGATAAGGGCTCTCTGTACCAGCAGTGGTAGGAGTCCCTTTCTGAGCTGCAATCTCTTCAGAAGTCTGTTTGTCCACATAGGCTTTCCCTTTTTATAAGCATTACAGCCCAGTCATACAGCTCTTGGAAATAGTCAGAAGCATAACACTCCTTGTCCCACTTATAACCCAGCCATGCTACATCACGACGGATGGCATCCACGTATTCTTGTTCTTCTTTGCTGGGATTGGTGTCGTCAAAACGCAGATTCACAGGAGCGTTGTAGCGCAAGCCCAAACCAAAGTTTAGGCAAATAGAACTGGCATGCCCTAAGTGTAAGTAGCCATTAGGTTCTGGAGGAAAACGAAAACGCAAGTTATTTGCAGAAAAACCTCCTGCAAGGTCTTCCTCTATGATATTTTCTATAAAATTGTTGGATCTTTCTTTGATTTCTTCTGCCATGTTAGCTTTTTTTAAGGTTTTTAAGGTCTTAGATATAAGGTTTGATTTTTGAGTAAAGCACTCCCTTGTAAAGAGGGCATCTTTCAAGAGTGCAAAAGATAGTTAAAAAATTAATTTGTCAATGAGAGAGAAAGTGTGAGTAGTCTCAAAACAAACTTTTTAATATAAAAAGAGTTCTTTTATGAGATCTCATCTGTCAATTTAAATTGTCCTAAGAAATTCATTCGGTTTTTTTGTGATAAAAAGAAATCTAATTTTTTTCAAGGAAATCAGTTTTTTCTTCTAAGGAGTATATCTTAAGTTAAGTGGGGTTTCGTGAGCCATGGTGATTAAAGGTATATTCCACCTGTCCCTGTAGCATCGGAGATTACGTAATAGAAATCCCATATCTCTCCAAAAAGCTCATCTTCTCCCTCAACAATCCAAGCTTTTTCGCCTGTTACATCAAAAATGTAGTTGGAGTTCTGTTCTATTAGTAATGGTGTTCCTCAGGTTAGGATATTGCTCCTTGTAGGTCTGAGCAATGAGAATAGCTTGCTTAGGGGTAAGCTGAGTGATTTCCAAAAAGCATATTCTCTTGCATAGCCTCTAATACTTTTTCTTTTTTCAGGGAAGACAGAGATTAAGTGGTGTACCCAATAGGAAAAAGCGACTATAGAGTTCTTCATAAGCAGGAGTCATCTCATGAAAACTTTCTGTATGGGAGGTATCTATACAATCAAGTACCTCAGAGAGAAGGTCGCTGAGAGCCAGTGAGTTCCTCGATAGGAAACTTCATTAATTGACTAACATACTGACTTTCATCTTCTAAAAAGGTGCAATCCTTTTTCAAGGCATCTGCTAAAAGTAGTGAATTTATCGAAATATTTTTCATTTCTACCAAGGAAGCATTTTTCCATAGAGGTTGATGACAATAGTAAGAGTGAATCCATTGAAGGTAGCTTCCTTTCGAATAGGTATCGAATACCCGGCTTGTATTTGGTATTTGTTGACCAAAGAAAGTCCTGCATGGGGAGTGATGGCATGGGTATTGACAGAAAGTCCCATTCCGAAGAGCATCATATAGAACTCCGCTCCTATTTCGGGGACAAACTGTACCGTACCCTTATGGCTACCGATGTGTGTGCCTCCGTAATAGGAAAAAGCCTGCATAGAAAGGTTCAGAGTTTTTGGGAGGCGCCTACAAATCCATAGTGATACACTCCATTAGTAAAGGTATAAGCTGTACGCACCCCCGTCACCTGCCCCTTCATGAGAAAAAGGAAAAGAATAGTAAAAGCAAATATTTCATTAACTCATTGGTCATTAATCATTATTTAGTTTTCCTACTCACTGATAAACTTAATACGATACAGACGTAGCTCGTCATCTTCGTAATCCCCACCAAATTCTTTGGAAGCTACAGATATTTTATCTGTCTCGGCATCCAGAAGTAATCATGGAGCTCTTCCTGTTGCTCTTCATCAAGAATTTCATCTATCCAGTAGTTGATATTCAGCTTGGTACCACTGTATACGATTTGTTCCATTTCCTTGAGGAACTCATCCATGGACAGTCCCTTTGCTTTAGCAATATCAGGGAAGAGGGAGCTTCTTGTCTACATTCTGGATGATAAAGAGTTTTTAGCGCAGAATTAGCTCCTGTGGTTTTTTACAATTAGGTCTTCTGGGACGGATGATATCATTCTCCTCTACATATTTGGCTATGAGAGAGACAAACTCTTTTCCATATTTTTTAGCCTTCCCTTCTCCTACACCAAATACATTGGTGAGTTCTGTGATATTGATAGGATATTTCATACACATATCCTCTAAAGAGGTGTCTTGGAACACTACAAAAGGAGGTACGCCAAATTCCTTAGCTACCTTTTTGCGCAAGTCCTTCAGGTATTTCAGTAGTGTATCATCCAAGGCTGAAACGGTATTCTTAGCTGGTTCGTCAGGATCTTCATCGAAGTTGTGATCCTCCGTCATCATGAACGAATGAGGTTCCTTGAGGAAGGCGCGCCCCTTGTCGGTAAGGAACATCACACCCATAGGTCTCTATATCCTTGCGTATGTAATCATTGACCATTACTTGGCGAATGAGTGACATCCAGAAATGTCCATCTAAGTCACTACCACAGCCGAAGAAATCTTGTTCGTCAAAACGGTTGGACTTGATGATAGCTGAATATTTGCCAGTAAGTACATTGACCAAGTCTTTGGCTTTGAGTCTTTGGCGGGTTTTGTCAATAACGTCCAAAAGCATAGTAACTTGTTCTTTAGCCTCTTTCTTGGTCTTAGGATAGCGCATATTGTCATCCATATTGGCACCTTCCCATTGATCTCGTCGAACTCTTCTCCGAAATAGTGTAGGATGAACTCTCCTACGAGAGCTGGAGGTCTCTGCATAGGCTACCATGTCCTGCAAGAGGGCTTGTCCTACCTCTTGCTCAGCAATAGGCTTACCTACCATGAATTTCTCCAATTTCTCTATATCCTTATAGCAGTAGAAAGCAAGGCAATACCCTTCTCCACCATCACGTCCCAGCACGCCCAGTTTCTTGGTAGTAGCTTTCGATACTCTTAGGAATGTCGTAGTGGATGACAAAGCGAACATCGGGCTTATCAATTCCCATTCCAAAAGCGATGGTAGCTACCACTACGTCTACTTCTTCCATCAGGAACATATCTTGGTGCTTGGCACGTGTCTTGGCATCCAAGCCTGCATGGTAGGGGATAGCAGTGATCCCATTCACCTGTAGGGTTTGGGCAAGTTCCTCTACACTCTTGCGGCTCAGACAGTAGATAATTCCCGATTGTCCAGGACGTTGTTTGACAAAGCGAATGATATCACTATTGATGTTTTTCGTCTTGGGGCGTACCTCATAGTATAGGTTAGGACGGTTGAAGGAGGATTTGAATACATTAGCCTCAGGCACTCTAAGTTCTTGAGAATGTCCTCCTGTACCTTGGTAGTGGCCGTTGCCGTTAGAGCGATAATAGGAATATCCTTCTCCCTAAGCGTTCTATGATGGTTTTTATATTTCGATATTCAGGGCGAAAGTCATGTCCCCATTCGGAAATACAATGCGCTTCATCTACCGCGACAAAGGAGATATTGATAGTTTTTTAAGAAGTCCGCATATTCATCCTTGGTGAGTGATTCTGGAGCCACATATAGCAACTCAGTGTCTCCATTACGAATATCCTCCATTACATTACGAATCTCTCCTTTGGTGAGGGAGGAGTTCAATACGTGGGCTATTTTATCAGTGCCGGAGATGCCTCTTATGACATCTACTTGGTTCTTCATCAGGGCAATAAGTGGAGAAATCACAATAGCAGTTCCTTCCTTGAGCAAGGCAGGAGCTGGTAACAAAGGATTTTTCCGCCACCGGTGAGCATCAAAACGAAGGTGTGATGATTGTCCATGATACTGCGAATAATCTCCTCTTGCTTTCCTTTGAAGGCACTGAAGCCAAAAATGCTTTTTTTAACGCTTTTTGTAATTCAACATTTGTTGTACTCATAATATAATATGTAGTATTTTTCTTACTTTTTGCAGGATAAAATTACAACTAAGTAGCAAATCTAAATATTACTATTTTGGAAAACTTTAATAAAATACTCGATTTTTGCTCGGGAAACCATTGAAACTGAGCTGTATTCTTTTAGGAAATTAACAAATTTTTTAGACAAAGATTTCGCTCTTTCCGTCCAAACAATCTTGAAAGTGGGGGAGGTCGTGGTTACAGGCATCGGAAAGAGTGCAATTATCGCACAAAAATTGTTGCCACAATGAATTCCACCGGTACACCTTCCCTTTTATGCACGCAGCGGATGCTATCCATGGGGACTTGGGAATGATCCAGCCCAAGGATGTGATTATCTGTATCTCTAAGAGTGGTAACACTCCAGAAATCAAAGTGTTGGTACCTTTGCTCAAGCGTGAGGGAAATCCCTTGATTGCCATTACTGCCAATAGGGAGTCTTTCCTGGCCATTCAGGCTAATTATGTCCTCTATGCCTATACCCAGAAGGAGGCTTGTCCTAACAACTTAGCACCGACGACCTCGACCACCGCTCAGCTGGTCATGGGCGATGCGCTCTCAGTAGCACTCATGCGTATGAAATCTTTTTGGGAGTGAGGACTTTGCTAAGTATCATCCAGGGGGTGCCTTGGGCAAGCGCCTCTACCTAACCGTAGGCGAGACCATTGCACGCAACCAAGTGCCATCAGTAGCCCCTGATACGGATATAAGACAGGTCATTGTCGAGATTTCTCAAAAGATGCTCAGGGGTCACTGCTGTACTTGAGGGTGATACTATTGTCGGGGTCATCACTGATGGGGACATCCGTCGTATGCTTAGCCGCTATGAGGATATAAAGGGGCTCAAGGCCAAGGATATCATGTCCTCCCATCCTAAAAACAATTGAGGCAAGTGTGCTGGCAGTTGATGCTCTTGACTTCATGCAAAAATCACAAGATCACCCAGTTATTGGTCACTCACTCTGGTCGCTATATAGGGGGTCATCCATCTTCACAATCTCATACAAGAGGGAATTATTTGAGAATGATTAATGCCAATAATGATTAATGAATAATACCAATAATAATGCAATAGGGTGGATTAATCATGGAACATTAGTCATTAACCATTATTGAAATGGCTTTTCTCATTTCCTTGTGTATCCATACATCGCAGAAGGTGTTCCCTGGACTGAGTTGCAATTGCATGTCGTGGAAGTGGAGGGTCTCTCCCAGATAGGTCTCGTCCAAGTACCAAAAACAACTTACCACTGTGCTTATAGGCCACACGGGCTACAATAGGCTGCACTTCTCCTCCGAAGCCTTTGGCTTGGTGAAGAACAGTACCATCTTTGGGGTAGATAAAGTCCAAGGCTGTTTGGCGCTCTCCCCTGGCAGTCTTCCCGTAGGGGTGGTAGGGAGTAGGTAAGTGGGGTGTCCCTTGCGGTAGAACCATTCCATCAAAGGGGCAAGACAAACCAGCTCTTGGAGTCTATCGCTGAGATGGGCTGACAATCCAGCCGTCACTTGCCACTTGTGATCAGGGCTCAGGTGTACCCATTTATGATATTTACATGGAGTGCCCTAATAGACTTGCTTTGGCAGTAGTTATCAGCTTCTTAGGGCAGATGTCACTGGCGAGCATCCCACTTATGGCACATACTTCTATTTGTTGTAAATCTTCTTTTTGGAGAGACAAACCATTGGTTCTTCGCAAGCCATTGGAATATCTCCAGCATCACAGGGGAGGCAGTACCTACTCCTGTGAGCTCTGGTCGTCCTTCTCCGGAGGCATTGCCAACCCATACGCCTACTAAAGTAATTGGCATTCATTCTATAGACCATGCATCGCGGTTGCCAAAACTGGTACCTGTCTTCCAAGAGATTTTTTTCTCGAGGAGGCATAATAGCGCCAAGCTGAGTCGAAAGAGGGACGATTCACCTGTGTGAGAGCTTCTAAGGTTTTATAGATAGCTCCTGCACTTAGGTGGGTTTTTCTCTGCTGCTCCTTGCCATAGTTACGCTCTCAGGGGCAGATAGCTCAATGGCTGAAAAGGACTGGGAGAGGTAGCTGTGCTTTTTGGTTGTAATGGTTGAGTTCAAACCCCATATGGGCATAGGCTTGTGAGAGTTCCCATAGGCTGCCTCAGCGCCTCCCTAAGATCAAGGAAAGTCCGTAGTGGTCTGGGTGTCGGTTGATGGAGTACAGCCTATGCTTGCGTAGCTGTTGGTAGAACCTACTGATGCCATACTGTCGTAAGAGTAGTACAAAGGGAATATTCAGTGAGCGATACAGCGCCTCATGGGCGGGTACTACTCCCTCATAGGTGTTTTTCAAAAGTTCTGAGGGGCATAGCCTGCTATATGGGTAGGCACATCGGCAACGAACTCTTCAGGTAGCAGCTCCCCACTGTCGAGCATAGCTGCGTAGAGGAAGGGCTTGAGTACACTTCCGGTACTGCGAGGTCGGTGAATGATATTTACATCCTTCTGGTGCTCACCATCGGTGGGGCTATTCCCTCACATAGGCGAGGACTTCTTGCCGCTGAATGTCTACAACCATGGCACAGAGGTTATGTACTTCAAAGCGCTTGTAGTAGCGATAGTACTTCTCTACGATCTGATTGACTTTCTCCTGTAGGGGATAGTCTATAGTACTTCGCTTGCGCTCTCCACGATGGCTTTTTGGCAATGCGCTCCACCAAGTGAGGTGCCATATTGGGTAGCTCATGGGGCTTCTCAGGCAGGGATTCGCTCAGGGCAAGCTCGTGGGTGGTTTTATCTATGGTATGATTTTTGTACAGTTTGCCTAAGAGAAAATCTCTCTTACGCTTCAGGGAGGTTTGGTTTTTCCCTGGGTAGATAAGTCCTGGAGCATTGGGCAATACCGCAAGGGTACAAGCTTCTGCCCAGGAGAGCTGCCATACAGGTACCCCAAAGTAGCGCCAAGCGGCCATCTCAGCTCCGATGATATTCCCGCCAAAAGGTGCGTGGGAGGCATAGAGACGGAGAATGTGCTCCTTGCTATAGCGTAGCTCAAGGCGTGTCGCCCAAATGGCCTCGATGAGTTTTCGCCATAAGTGCGCTTTTTGTTCTTACGAGCCAAGCGAATTACCTGTTGGGTAAGGGTACTGCCTCCACGTCGAGTACGTCCATAGTGTAGGTTTGTAAGTAGAGCTTTACCTGTGGAGATGGGGTTCACCCCTAAATGATAGTAGAAATGAGCATCCTCGTAGGCTAAGATAGCCTCTTTAAAGCTTGTGGGGGACACTGTCTAATTCAGGGAAAGCGCCACTGCCCATCAGGGGCGATTTTGCCTCCCTAAGAGCTTGCCATCACTGCTTTCGACTATAGTAGCATACCCCTGAGGGAAAAAGTTCTCGTGGCAGGCACAGACTATACCATAATAATAGTATAATCCCGATCCCCTACACGGATTTTTGTGGCGACGGGCATAGCCTATAGCAGCAGGGAGATATTTTCGACATAGCGCTTTCACGATTACAAAAAGTAAATGTTTTTCTATAACAAACAAATTTTTCATTACTCGTTACTCATTAACCATTGACCATTTACTCATTGATCACTGTTTATAATTTTTAAAAATGTTAATAACTTTTTAGGAAAGCGATTTTCTGAGAGTTTATTTTTTTCTAAAAGCCTTGTATTTATGCGGGGTATAGGTGTATTCTCGCCTTGAAATCTTATGGAATTTTACCTAAAACCTCCTTGAAACTTTTTAAGAAAAACAACGTATAAAAACTTTTTTTATATTTGCATCGCTTTTTCCACGCCTTGTAAAAAGTAAAGAAAAGAGTCAATGTTCCATTATGGTAACACATACCAATTTTATGAAACTTTTTAATCAATAAAACGTACTATGAAAAATGAAACACATCACTTTGTCTATTCTTGCTGTGGTGGCAGGATCGCTCTATGCACAGACAACACGTGAGATATATAGCATCCAGACAGGAAGTAGCGAATCCAATAATTATTATTGTGTGCGCAATTCCTCCGGTCAGGTTAAGGTATACTTCAAGTGGAAGGGTACCCGTGCCAATCCAGATAATAAGTTCATCGCAGAACTCTCCGATGCCAATGGGAATTTTGGTTCTCCTATAAGGCTTGGTGAGATCACCGAGCGTGGAAACCAGGTACAGGTTTTTGAAATTCTCTTCCACCTGCCGGCAGGTACTGATGGTCTGGCTTATAAGATCCGTATCCGTAGTACCTCGCCTGAGGTTATTGGGGTGAGTGCTCCCTTCGAGGCACACCACTTAGGGCGATGCTACTCCTACTCAGCTGAACAATTTTAACAATGTAGAGCTCTGTCCTGGGGCTGGTGGACGTACTATCTCTGTCACAGGAGGAAGTACTGCCGCTGTATATAAGTGGTATAAGGATGGTCAACTTATCCCTGGGGCTACTGGTAGTAGCTATACAGTAACTACTCCCCGGAGTATATGCTGTGGACCCTGATTTTTGGCCGTTGTTCTACTTCCTTGCGCTCCAATCAGGTTACCGCTACCTTAGCAGGGTCTCTTCAGGCTCTATGGTACTCAAGATCAAGGGGCTTCTCCTCGTGAAATCTGTGCAGGTGTTCCCACTACACTTGAGACAGAGGTCGAAAATGGTGGATCCAATACCTTTACCTATCAGTGGTATAAGGGAGAAGTGGCCATCACAGGGGCTTCTACTGCTACTTACAATGTTACTGAGGCGGGAGACTATAAGGTAACAGCTACCGCAGCGGGTGCTTGTCCGCTCACTTCCAATATGATCAAAGTCACCGAGCGCAACACGGCTGGCTTGCTCACTATCTCTGGTGGAGAAACTCAGGTGAAGTGTCCCGCACAAACCATCACACTGACTTCTGCACTTTCCAACCCTTCTCTTACGGGTATATATAAATGGTATAAAAACAATACAGAAATATCGGGTGCCTCTACCAATACTTATACGGTGAGTGATACTGGTAGCTACAATGTCACTCTTACCGAGACTGATGGTTGTGTGATCAAGTCCAATACTGTGACCGTTACCGATCGCTCTGGGGTGAACCCTGGCGATATCAAGTAGCTCGGCCATGAGAATAACGATGTGGTCTTTTTCTTTTCCTTATCGTCGTCCAGTTATAGAGTTGGACATTCCTTCTACAGAGACTCTTACAGTCAAGTGGTTTCAAGGAGGATGACCCTTCCAATATCCTTCAGGAGAATACCACCCGCTCTTTTCAAGTACCTTCAGAAGGGACTTTCGTGGCGGAGGTATACGATGCCTAGTGGGACTAAAGGTGAGTACGGGTGTACTCAAGCTTCAGGTGAAAGAGCCTTCTCGCTATATCCCTACCATTGGCTTCAAGCAGGGGCAATGCTCCTTGTGGTGCCTCTCAGGCAATCTTGGAGCTCTCAAGCTCGAGGCGGTGATTGTAATAGGTTCTGAACAGAAAAAAACTCTTGTTCCCAATGCGGATTATGATCAGTATACTTTCCAATGGAAAAAGGATGGTGTAGCAGTAGGCTCTGGCAAGGAACTCTCGGTGACCAGTACCAATACGGTGAGTGTCTATCACTTGATGGTCAGCGGCGCTTTCAACTCCAATGAGATCAAGCTCATGAATGTTGATGTCCCTACAGCGATCTCCATTACTACCAGCACAGGGGCTACTGAGCTCGAAAGTGATCGTGCTCTCGAACTTATCCCAACCCTCTCTGGAAACTTCCAACAGGAACTCTTTACCTATAAGTGGTATCACCGTAAGGATAACACCCAGCCTTGGGAAGAGAAAAAAGATGTAACAGGTGAAACAGACAAAAAATATGTGATCCCTGCCACCTCTCAGAAGGATCCTGCCTTCAGATCGCTTGCAGGCGAATATCAGTTTGTGGCCAAGCTCAAGGAAGGTAACGTAAGCATAGGCGGACAGAGTATTGACCTTACACCCTATGCCGCTGCTTGTGGAGGTACCGAAGGGGTGATTAATATAAGGTATGTGCTCAACTATGATGGGGTAGAGGTACCTAATATCTTGCTTCTTCGTGGAAGACCTCAACCGCAAGTGGATACTCCCCTCCCAGTGGGCAGGTGCCAAAGTAACTATATACAAACAAACTGGTGAAATTGTATACCAAGCAAACCAATACAACAACGATTTTCCAAATTTCGAATCAATACCTTCTCGTGAAGGTGCTGCTATCTACTTCTTCTATGAACTAGAAAAAGATGGTAAAACGCAGCGCGGAACTATAACCATATTCCATTAAAAATGAAAATAGGACTCTCATATAAGATTTGGCTTTTGCTTTCTCATCTCTGCCTTCGCCTTGGCACAAGAGCAGAAGGGATATTATATGCCTTACCAGATGCCTACCCATGCCTTTGTGCGCTTCAATACATTTTGTTGCCAATCCAGCTTTCCCGCTTATTGTCAACTACCAAGAGCACAATGTAGGTCTATACTATCGTAAACAGTGGTCGGGCTATAAGAATGACAACTCTCTCTTATGGGGCTTTCCTATGGTCGCAACTGGAGGAAACCAGCTCAATGAATGCAATGGTCTTCAAGCGCAATGCTACAGTGATGACCAATTACGGCGTCGTGCTCAACTATGGTCACCTTATCACCCTTTCCGATCAGGTGCGTATAGGGATTGGGACTCAGTGTAGTGCCTTCTTTTGAGTGGCTTGGACAGGGGCGTATCCGTGCGGCTGATCCTACCGATCCTTTGCTCAATGTAGGCAACTCTTTCGATATCAATGTCCAACCAGGGGATACATTGCCTTTGGGGACTTCTATATAGCAGGAATGGCCGAGAACCTTATTGACTATTCTTCCGGGCAGGCAAGGCCATGACCGAGTTCCGAGACAAGACTTTACCGCACACCTGATGTATCGCACAGCTTTGGAGAGCAACAACAGCCTCTTGGAAAACGGCTATTGGTCAGCGGCTTTTCGTGCGACTAAGGAATATGATGGTTACAACTTTGGCGGTAGTGCGATGCTTGATCTCCCCGCCTTAGGATGGCTCAATGTGGGCTATACCCAGCGCAACGGGCTCTTAGCCGGAGTAGGGGTTAATCTACGCCAGCAGTGGAGCCTTGGGGATGAGAGTATGAAAAACCCCTATAGGGGTAAAAATTCCTCAGCTGGGTAGCACCTTTGGGGTGTATCTCAATGTACAGTTCGGTGGCGAACGACAGAAAGTAGCTCCTGCTCCGACTTCAAGACAGTTCAGATACCAAGAGACCTTATATTGTACCAGTAACTCCAGAAGAACCTAAAGAAAAAGAACCTTTGGTGAAGCAACCTGAGTTGACAAAAGTGCCTGTAAAAACCAAATCAAGCACCAATCTCTGTTAAGATAGAAACTATGGAAGGTGTACCTCCTGGACACTATGTCATCATTGAGGGTATATGCTAGCGCACGTAATGCCTTCAATTTCCGTCAGCAAATGGCCAAACGTTATGAAGTAGGTACTTTTTGTAAATAAGAAAAACGGCTTGAATTATGTATATTTAGGCAAAGAAATATGTCTCCGAGGAAGCACAAGCTCTTATGCGTAAACAGATGGTCAATATAGACTTCATGGGAGGTATTTGGGTGTTAAGAAGTGAAGGCTTTGTAAGAAAAAGGTATTAAAAATTCAGTAGTCAGTGGATCTAATCACTGGCTACTGTTAAACAAATCATAAAGTTTTTATTCTAACAAAAATAGCCTTTTGATTTCTAAAAAAATATATTTTGCCCATAAAAAGTAGCCTTTTTAGGGTAAGGAGAATAGTGTTTGTAATAAATTGATTCTTAATTAATTAACAATTTATTTTCCTTAAATGTGTTTATAGAAAAAAACACAGCTACTCTCATGTATTTGACTTTTTGTTTATTTCACCTTCTATGAATAAATGCAAAAGTAGGTAGAACTATGCAAAAACTAAAAATAAACAAATCCATCTCAGCCATCTCTTCAAATCTCAATTCCTCTTCAGGGGTAGGGATAAGAGGAATAAAAAAACTAAACAATTATGGATACCATTTTTTAAAAACCATTGTGAAAAACTATTTCATTTTTCTGTGCCGTTGCTCTATTTCTTATAGGGTCAGCGGTTTTCGCGCAAGAAGCCTTCACTACTGTCTATGACAATGGTGGAAAGCCCATCAAGGGTAGTTTCATGACTATAGGGAACAAATCCGATGCTCCCTATAACTTGAATATTCCCTCAAAAGGATCCCTAACTGTCCTGTTAATATCAAGTGGGCGCGCCTTTATTGGGCTGGTCATGCAGGTGATCGTAATAGAATGAATCAGGTACGCTTAGTAGGCCCTTCTCTCAACAAAAGCTATCTCCTCTCAAGAAGGTAGAGGATGAGTCTAAAGCTGTAGCATGGAACGATGCAGATTACCTTATATATGGGTTCAGTTCTACTGATGGTAGGGACTTGGATATCCGTGTGACAGCCTCTCTAAACCATTTACAGGACAAGAGGATGGTGTAGGGAAGTACCTTTCCTGCTAGATATGCAGAATGGAGTGGGGATAACACAGGAACAGGTCGTGAAGCTCGTACTCTTTAATGTAGCCAATATTCGTCACGACTTTCCTAATGCAAAACTCCTGTTTTAACTATCGTACTTGGTGGTATAGACAGATAGTTAGTGGGAATGTATCCATCCTAGTAGAAGGATACAAAGGGGTACTATGATAAAGAATGGTTATGACTGGTACAACTCTGGAGGAACTAAGGTAGGTACTTATAACTTCCCTACAGTGAATATCCAACAGAGAGGTTCGTCTTGTAAGCCTGATCATGAGTTAGAGAATGTAGGGGACTTTTGAGTATGATCCTTCTGATGGGCGTCTTATATGGTACAAGCCAGATGGTACTCAGTATGTAGCAGGACAAAATGATGATATAGATCCTACTAAGACAATTGTTAATGATGGTACAAAGGTAACAGATGACTCTTACTATTATCGTTGGGCAGATGTTACAGCTGATATGCAAGCTTTAGCTCGTGCAGGAAATCTCAATGGTCAGTATCGTAGATAACATATATAATAATGGAGGTACTTCTTGGAAATTTGATTCAGGTTGGGCTTTAGTTGTGGTTTATGAAGATCCTAAAGGGATCAAAAATAATTTAAGAAGTGATTAAGGTAGAACAAGGTTTTGAACGAGTCGGTGCGGGTGGTCCTACCACACGAACTCTGTTCTATTGGAGCTTTAGTCAAACCGGGAGCCTTTGAGTGATTATTGGGATATCTTCTCTGGAGTAACTTTGAGAGGAAGCCTCTCAAAATGGCGATAAGTATAAGCCTAATGCTGCTGAATATGCTTGGCCTTCAGGACATAGAACCTCTTCTAACTTTTTAATGGAGTCTGTTACGATCAGCAAGATAGCAAAACAACCCCACGTGGTTGGGATGTGTTTTTTCTTTGAAACTAAGGCAGTAGCTCCCATGGAGCTACTTCGACTACCTCTAGCTACTTGGCTAATGATGGTGGTTACGATGCTTATATCAATTTGGTAAATGTTATGTCTGTAGCAACAGCAAGGCCACTTTTACCAAATGGTTACCTCCGTGAAAAACTCCGCTGGTACTGACATCTCAGGTCAGCGTATTGCCTTAGGAGCTACTGCCAAATATGAAATTACCTACGCAATGTAGGCTCTGGTAATGCGTCTTCTGCTATTACCTTGGAGGCGTTACTACCTAAGAATCTTAACTATGTAAGTCATGAAGCCTTGCGCTGGGAGCTACCTTCGCAGGTAAGACGGATAATTATAACAACACAGGTCGTACCTTGCTCAAGTTTACCATTCCTGCAGCAGGTCTTCCTGCCAATGCTAATGCTCCTATGTCTGCGCCTATTACAATTAATGTAAAGGCGGTATCCGATTGTGGAGCTTTGCGTGATGCTTGTTCTAACAAACTTGAGTTCCAGCCTGTCCTTAAGTATAGTGTAGTAGGACCTAATGAGAATTTAGAACAACTTTCCTACAGCAAGCTTACTGACTGTGAACCTAAGCCTACTACTTTCTTTATTGATGATTCCCCTTGTAGCCAATCCGCCAACAATACCTATCCGTATTGTGCTGCCTTTGAGCTCGATGGAGGGGCTGGTTATCCTTCTTATAAGTGGACACGACAAGGAAGTACCCAAGTACTTAGTACCGAGCGTAAGTACCGCATCACTGAGGCTGGTGTTTATGTACTTGAAAGAGGGGCTTCTGCTTGTCAGAACCCTACAACCTTGACTTTCAACATCACCTCGTACAGCAACGATGCCCTGCATCCATTGCGCAACAATAGTCGTGTGGTGGAGCGTCAGACTTGTAACAATACAGGTCTTGAGTACCTGCAGGTGGCACTTTGCGGTCCTTCAGTGACCCTCTCTACCACTGAGTAAGTCTCCCCGATAGTGATGTGATCTGGTACCGTTACAAAGGAAATACTTCTCAGCTAGTACCTTCTTGTCCTCCAGCTTCTGTAGCTGCTGAACCAGCCAACTGGGAACCCTTGGGTACAGGGAAGACTTTCACTATCAACGAAAACCAAGTAAGTAACAATGGTACACACTTCCATATTGTCCTTAAGAATCCAGGTAATTGTGACGCGGATTATTACTTCCCGTGCTTACAAGGCATCAGGTAATTATACTTTGGCTAAGGAAAATATCTTGTCGCTCATGTGTAATGGGGCTACTACAGCTACCTCTCAGGGCTGGCTCAAGATAACCAATATTCCTAATGGACAATACCAATATAAAATAGATGGACCTTCTGCCTCTGTGGGTTGGACGGATGTACCTGGAGGTAATAACAACTTCGAACATCAAGTCTCTGCCCGTGGGGAATATACTGTGACCCTACGTCCGAAACTTGCTGGAGGATCTTCTCAGTTCCAAAATAATGTATGTACTTTCGAACAGAAGATCACCGTGCAGGAGACCACCACGGCAGGGTACGGATCCAACCCTGACCCTCACCAAAAAGGATGTACAGTGTGTGGCACAGACTCCTTCCGGAGGAGCCATTCATGTTACTACATGGCAATGTCTCCCTACCAGTGGATGTCATCGTCAAAAAACAAGCAGGGGTCTCAGATAGTGCGTGTAACGGTAGATAATGATAGTAGCGCGATTCCAACAACTGGGACAATGTTTCCAAGGCAGCTATCAGCACCTTAGGCAAAGGAAAATATGAAGTTACAGTGAGTACCTAACCAGCGCAACTGTACTACTCCAGCTCAGATAGTAGAAATCAATGAGCTACCAGAACTCAAACTTCTTACTATAACACCAGAAGATCCTACTTGTGGCCCTACTAAGAGAATTTCTAAGACTTATACAGGGGAACTCCTCCATATTCTGTATGGGTAGAGTCTTCAGGGGTGAGTGCTACAGCGTCCTAGTGTAGGGAACCTAACTGCTTATACCTTTGAAATTAATGATCCCACTTTTACCTCAGGATCTAAAACCTATATAGTAGGAGTAAGAGATGCTAATGGTTGTTCTGATTTAGAAATATAACCTATCAGTTACAGCCTAAGCCTACCTTTACAAGTGCAAGTACAGCCGCGGATTGTTCGACTACAGCGGGTACCATTACTATGACCATCAACAATCCATCGTTCGATGTGACCAAATACTCTATGCGTTATGCTGTTGAAAAAGCCAATGCGGAGGTACTTTCTCAGGCAACTGGATATATCAAAACTATCCCTAACAATACCTTTACAGGACTCGCCTCTGGTAAGTATCGTCTCCGTGTATACTACAAGCGCGGTAGTAAGGGTGTTCTTGGCCAGAAGAAACCCTATCAGGTGATGAATAATGGTCGTCTCGAATATCTCACAGGCCCTGACTTTGATGACCAGATCGTAACGATCAATGAAGGTAACGGACCGCTGACTGGTTTTTGCTAACGTATCTCACTTGGCTTGTAAGGTAGGAAAAAGCCCAACGGACATGCTCACGCTTCTGTACGTGTTTCTGGTCTCGGTGGTGGTAACGGTACTGCTGGCGGGGTAGGACCCTGGTGGTAAGTATGATGTCTCCTTGGATGGTGGAATTACTGGAATGCTGGCTCCAGGAGGGATCCACTATCACTTGGGATCTAACGACTTACGTTGGGATAATGTGCCCAGCGGATACTTACCATGTAAAATACGTAGCCACTGCTCCTGCCGGAGGGGCTTGTAGCCTGTGAACAACAGTTTACTGTGCAAGTGGAATCACCACTTGCCGCTCCTGAAGTAACCAATAGTATTGCCTACGATTGTGAAGGAGCTGCACAGATAACCTTACAACTTCACGTAGTGACTATAGCTACCATGTGGTGACAGGATCACCGCTATCTTCACTACCTACCGAATGGAATGGTAACTATGAAGGTACAGGTACTATTAACAAATTGACTATTGATAAATCTAAAGCAGGTACTACTCAATATGCACGTATCTTCTATAAAGAGAAACTGTAACGCCTAAGCGTGAACTTATTCGTAGAGGACTTCGGGGTAGGGAGAACCTACTGATATTGCTGGACTTAACAGAGCTGGGAGTAAGTATCTCTCCATTATTAAGATATCATATCCTCCAGGACACTGTAAGTTGGCAGAGAATATTCTATTACAAACTATAAGGATTTCTATGATACTGGATGGCCAGGTCTTCGTTTGGGCAGTCCAAACTGGATACAAGATGCTCCCTGAAGATCACACAGGTCTTCCTAATGGACGCTATATGTTCATAGATATGTATGAGAACTATTCCTCCATGAATGACTCTATACCAAAAAGAGGTGGATATAGTACCCTAATGGATCCTATTGGATTTGAGGTCTATGTAATGAACCTTAATAAATGTGCCTCTCGTTGGGAACTTCCAAACATTCGTGTACAAGTAACAGACCTCTCTGACAACGTAATTGGAGAAGTAACTTCTGGAGATATACCATTATAATGATATAGGAAATACTAATTGGGTACGTATCTCTTCTGATCAGTTAGGAGATATCAACCCAGGTAATAATACTCGTGTTCGTATCAAGATACAGAACACCCATAACCATCGTATGGGTAATGACTTTCTATTGATGACATCTATGTATTCCAAGGACCTGTAAGCTGTCCCTACCCTCAAGGTAGATGTAGCCTTACCAATTGAAGCTGGCAGAAATGAAAATCACCTCATACTACTATTGATGAGACATGTAATGGTTCGAATGATGGTAAAGCTTACCTTTGGAGTAGCGAACTATGGCAATGTGGCATATGGATGGAAGGTAGTAACTCGAGGCACTACTACTCAGGTACAGGAGGCACTAATAACACAGCAGGTCTTACTGTGAACAACTTAGCTCCAGGTCTTTATACATTGAAGTTGACCTCTGGACATCAGGTTAAGTTCTCAGACAACCAAGCTTGTGAGGTTACACAGGATTTTGAGATCAAGAGAAATGATAGAGTAACAGTAACTCAGAACAGACCGATAGATTACCTTGATTGTAATGTAGAAAGAAAGCAAGTTCTTTTTCTTTTTCACAGAATGCTACAGGGGCAAATCAGGGTGTGTTTAATATCACTGGAGGTAAGCAAACCACAGGAGTGCCATTGAGATATACTATAAAAGTGGTAAAAATTCCATCAGGGGCTACCGATATTCTTACCGCAGATTCTAATGGTTACTACCGTTATGTAGTGGGAGCAGGCACATATCAGGTGACAATTACAGATGATAACAACTGTAATGGAGGTCAAGGTACTTTTACCTATAAAGTAGAGGGTCGTCATAAAGATAGCTACATTGGAAGCGAAGTATGAGAATTGTAATGCTACTACGGGTATAGGAGACATGAAGCTTACCCACACCTTTGTAGGAGGAGTGAATAATGAAGCCAGTGACCCTATGAATGGAAGAAACAGGGTGATGCTACATGGACGGTAGTGGCGGGCACCTCTATTCCAGCAGCTACTGTTAATGGATGGACAAAAGGAGCTACATATCTCATTCGAGCTAAAAGATGAATACAGTTGTGAGAAAGAGATAGAAGTGGTGATCCCTGTAGAGATCGAAGATCTCTTGGCGACGAACTATACAGTGGTACAGCCTACAGCAGCCCGTGGAGCGACACCAGCAACCCAAGGAAGTATCACAGTGAACCATGTACGAGGCGGCAGTCTAACACCTTCCTATCGTTATGCTTTTGTACCCTGCTGGTCAAACGCCATCGGATACAGACTATGCGACTAGCAATAGGAAGACCGGTCTGAATACGGCAGGTTCTTGGGATATATATAAAAGGATATAGCGGCTACTCCTCCTACTTGTGGTAAGAGGGTAACTACCCAATCCATCAAGATAGAAGATCCTGTTTCTACGGATGTAGAGAAAATAGGAGGGAACTTTGCCGTGGATAGTTATAGTGCTCTCTGTGAAGATGGTCAGGGAGGTAAGCTTGTGATTAAGGAGTTCTGGGGTAAAGGTCCTTTTGAGATAATACTTAAAGACAACACCCATAATACTAGGGCTACCTATACCATACCTAAGGTTGCAGTACCTGGTAAGGTAACGATATCTCCTTCAGGAAGGATGGAGGTAGTAGATTATGCACTAGAGAACCTAGAGGCTGGTAACAACTATGAGTTGCATATCAAGGATATAGGCAATGGAAACTGTGATCCATTAGGAGCTACAGGATATACCTTTAGCATTGCATCGATGAGTTTTTACCTATCCAGCAGGGGAGCGGTAACACAATCTTTGTCAGGTTGATGCTACGACCATGGCTTTTTGCCTTGAAGGCGAATAATAACATTCAACCTGCGGCGGATTATGAGGTTGTATACCGCTTGGTAAGACGTAACGGCAATGCGGTAACCGGAGCGGATGCACAGTGGGTTACAGAAGCGGCTAAGCCAGTGGTAGCGCCATACATTACTCAAGGTCTACAAGGAGCTTTGTATGCAGGATTCACCTTAGGAGATCGCTTACGGCTCAGGTAGGAGTGAGAAGGAAATCTGATAATTCGGTAGTATGTACCAAGGATATTCCTGAGTTTACCCTTACGGGTAGACCATCCAATGTAAGCCTAACAACAGCTCCTGCAGGTACTTGTGATTATAACCTAACAGTGCAATTTGGCGTCTCAGGAACACCTTACGATGATGTACAGTTCTTCCTTAACCACGATGGACCTACAGCAGAAGCTCAATCAGCTGTGATAGGAACCTTTACAGGAGGAAGTACGTATACATTCAACAACTTACAAAAAGGTAGAACCTATAAGGTATACATCCATTATAAAGAACATGGATCTACTCAGGTATGTAAGCAAGCGATAGATGTACCAGAGGATACTAATAATAGGCCAAGTATACAGGTGGATAACAATACGCTCTCAGGAGTAGCTTGTTCTCCAGGGGCAACTACTACGGTGAACTTTAATATCACGGTTACCGTTGGAGCGCCACTTAACTATAAGGTTTATACAAAGGCAGATTCAGGAGTTCTTACTCAGGTAGGTAATGGAGCAATCTCTGGAGCAAGTCCTTACCTACTATCCTTGCCAGGTCAGATTATTACGGCTCCAGGTCAGCGTTATGTATTGTCCTTGATAGATGCTTCTGGATGTGAATCGTTTACCCATGATATATTTGTAACGCCACCACCAACGAATGCTCTGACAGGAGGAACCTTATCAGTAGACGCCTCTACAACGGCAATGAGTTGTACCGATGGTAGAGCTAAGTTGGTTGTAAAAGGCGGAGCTACGGGAGGTACAGGGCCATTTACCTATAGCTTATTACAGGCAGATAATACCTTCTTAAGAAGAAATATAGTAAAACGTAATATACCAAACTTCAACACGAATGTAGATTTTGATCTTAGAGAGAGTGATTTTGTTCCAGGAACAGTGTATTCAGGAATTACGTTTACCTTTAGAATCACCGATCAGGCAACAGGCTGTGAGGCACCACCTATAACCGTTACGGGTAATGCTTTAGGTAAGTTCCTCAGCAGTCAACACAAGGCTACAGCGACCTTGGATATCAACAAGACTGCTACAGGAGCGAATGCTTGTGATGCCAACGATGTGAACTATAAGCTGAAGATAACCTTGTCAAATATCAATGCGACAGGGGTGCTGCACTTACTTTTGCTGATTACGAATACTCTATTGATGGAGGTAATACATATACTACTTTCCCAGCAGCAACTGTTGAGGTAGATATACCAGCACTCTTTGATCAGAGTAAGGTAAAAGTAAGATCCAAAGAGAGTCTTTGTGATGCGACTATTGCTTATGCAGGCGGAACACCACCGGGAGCTAACGAGCGCTTGACGTATCCTAAGCTTAAGTTTACCGCTGAGAAGAAGACGGATATGGCTTGTGACAATGCAGGGGTATATAGAGCGACCTTTGACTTGAAGATCACCAGTGGTTCAGACTTTGTGACCTCACCTACGGTACCTGCACCATTTACAGGAGCCAATCGATATGAGATCAAGGTAACTGAGGGTACAGGAGTAGCCGCAGGTACAAGAAATGCCTTGACCACAGCACCAGCAGGTACAACCTTTACTACAGCGGTGACGCCAGCAGGTACAAAATGTACATACTCAGCTGATTACAGTAACTTATACACCACCATTACCAACAACACCAATTACGTACAACGTATGGGTGAAGGATTTGGGTAATAAGTATTGTGATGATTATGTGGCGAGTGCTCCTATAGTGATCAACCCAGCGGAAGATCCAGCAGCACTTAAGGCACGTCATACGATAGACCCAACTAAGATAAATAATGTAGTGGGATGTACTCTAGGGGTACTACAGGTAGCTTTGAGTTTACCCGTACTATAACTTCGGGAAGAGAGGATGTCTCCTTTGAATATGAATTGTTCTATAGTACTGCTGCTGCGGGTCCATTTACAGGATCAGGTATTGAGGTAGGTGATGGAGACATCATAGAGCGTACTACAAGTACAGTTCGCTATAAGGTAACAGGCCTTAAGGCAGGTTACTACCAACTCAGAGTGAAGAGCTCAGCCAATGGTACTTGTGGTCAGGATGTGACAAACTTCACTGGAGGGTAGTTCAGATAACAGAACGTCCTATCCCAACCTTTTGATGTCAATCCAGCCAACCCAGGTATAGAGATTGTTCAAGCAGGTTGTGGTGCTGCCACTTCCTATGGGGTAACCCCTAAGCAGTCCAATGCGCAGCTTTACCTCAATATTAAGGGAGGAACTCCTCCTTACAAGGTAGAGATCTATGGAGGCAGGTAGGTGATTATTACCCGTCAAGTAACTTCTTCTACTCCACCAGTGCCTTACCCAGGACCTACAGTGTACACAGCGAATGCCACTATCAGACCTTCCTGCTAAGGGATGTGGATTATACGATAGTAGTAAAAGTAACGGATGCGAACGGATGTGTATTGGCTATTCCAAGTTCATTCGTAGGAACAGTTAAGACACCACAAAAGATCACAGGGGTAAATCCTCAACCGTACCCAGCAAATGAGCTGTCAGCCAACGGGTACGGAACAGGTGACTATGACTGTGACACGTACAGAATGGTTCAAATACAAATGGATACAATGTATATAAGAAAGATGACCGGAGCAGGAGCTCCTACTGAGGTAGCTGGCTATGACTCAGCTGCCAGAACAGCAGGTACTGCTCAGATAGGGGGTACAGGGGTAGGTACTATTACCTTCCCTCAGATCGCCGAAGAAAGTGCTGATTATGAGATTACCTTGACCGATAAGGATACAGGATGTACTTTTGTGGTACCAAGTGGATATAGAGTAGAGAAGGCTAAAGCGCCACGAGTAAACTTCTTTGTAACGGAAGGAATCTGTGGAGATACTGCTTCACCTGCTCCAGGTACAGTTGATGTAACCTTCAAGGTAGAAGTAGAAGGAGAAATAGGCTCTGGAGGATATACTTGGTTTTGTGAAGAAGTCAGGAGGAACTATCTATGGTACCCTAGACAGGCCATGGAGCTTCAGACCAGATGACCGTACATATACCTGTAGGAGATGTGCCACAAGGTACTGCAGTAACTTTTGAGACTGAGGTAACTGTAGTGAGTACACAGTGTAAGACTACGGCGCAGCTTACGGCTACCCGTCCACAGAATATCAATGCGGTGAGCAGGGTATTACGTCCTATGACTTACTGTAATGGAGAAGCTCAGAACGATGCTCAGATAGGGGTTACCCTCAGCTCCGACAGGAGGTTGGGGAGCACCACACCAATACCGAGTAGTAACCGATGGTAATGCGGGTAGCTTTCACCGATCAGATGACCTTTACCGTAGGTAGGTACTCACTATATAGAAGTGAGAGACTCACGCGGATGTACAAGGAAATTGGATAGCTTTACCTTTGTGCCTTACCACGGTCCATCTATGCAGCTACAAGCGCCAAATGCACCGGTAGCTACGAAGAAACCAAGTTGTGTAGGTTCACAAGATGGAGAGATTAAGCTCACTGGGGTAACGGGAGGTAGCGTAACAGCTACCACACCATCACCTTCAGGATCCACACCAACGTTGATAGAAGGACGCTTGTCTTACGAGTTGTTCGACGCGACCACAGAAAGATCCTAGGTAGAATCTTGCCAGATGATAACCCAACCACTCGTGGTACGGTAACCTTCTCTGGTTTGGGAGCTGGTAGAGTACTTTATCCGGAGTGACTTCTGATATGCTTTGTGCCGATGATAAGCACGATACACAGGTGGTAACGAGTTAATGACCCAGGTACAATCATCGCCAGAGCGGAATTGACTAAGTACCCAGGCTGTATACAGCAGGTGACATCACCGTACAGATAGAGGGCAGACCGAATATGGATCCTACAAGAGGTACTTTATAAGGTAGAACTCTATGACATTAGTGCAGGTCGTCCAGGTACTTTTAGTGCCAGGAACACCAACTATTACGGGAGCTTACCAGACAGGAGTAACGGCAGTCTTTGCCACAGCAGTAGCATCAGGGTCCTACTTCGGATAAGGGTATACTATGCTAAGGGTAATGGATAACGGTGGTGGTACAGGTGCCTGCGAAGGAGAATCCAACGAGGTACATGTAGCCAAAGTGAATCCGATAGATGGCGCTGTAGATAATGATAAGAGTGTGACAAGCCTCAGTGCTATGGTAGCTCTTATGGTAAGATTGTGGTAACAGCCACAGGAGGTAAGAACGATGAGCCTTATGTCTTTACCCTTAAGAAGGGAAGCCATGTCTTTACAAGCTTGTCTACACCGAATCCAAATGCACAAGGAGTATTTGAAGGACTTGTTGCAGGAGATGACTATACGGTAGAAATCAGTCAAGCTGTGGGAGGATGTACTACGAAGGTAGTTCAAGTACAGATAAAACAAGAGACCGAGTACAAGGTAGAATACGAAGTGAAACAGGTGACTTGTAATGGAGATCATGATGGTTCTATCGAGATCACCACAACATCAGGTCAGACCAAGCTTGATGGTACCCAAAGAAAGCTTACCTATGCGATTAGTCCTCGCTTAGACCGCTTCTTGGACAACGGAGGTAAGTTTGAAGGCTTAGCTCCTGGTAAGTACTATGTGATTGTACAGGATGAGAATGGCTGTCGTCCTAATGAGATTAGGGAAAAAGGCCAACCAACAGCGACAGGAGCTGATATTATAGAGTTTACGATCACTGAACCGGATCCGCTAAGCGTAACAGTACGTATGGATACGGTAGAACACGAAAGTTGTGCAGGAAGCAATGACGGAAAGGCTTACTTGCGTGTGATTGGAGGAACTCCATTCAGAGTAGTGGGTACTGATAATGTGTACCAATATTCTAAGGATGGAGGAGCTACATGGGTTGAATACCATAGTGATGGTAGTGGTACCCTCATAGATGGCTTAGCCCCTGGCGACCATACGATTTTGATAAGAGATAAGAATGGCTGTCAAGCCGAAGCAACCCTTACCATAGAGGCCGGCTCAGAGGTAACGCTCAAGCTCAGTCAAGGTAAGTATGAGTGTGTGAACAATGTGATTAAGTATGTAGTAGAGGCTAGCGTAGAACCTGCTTCTGCAGCACTTAATGTAAGATACTTGCTCGATGGGGTAGCTCACAACAATACCCGCTTTGAGTTGGATGTGGATCTTCAGACCAATACAACTAAGAGCTATGTAATCTCTGTAATCCATAAGGTAGCAGGTCATGGAGAATGTAGAAAAGACTCTGCACCGATTGTGGTAGCTCAAAGACACCGCTTAAGGCTCAGGCAGATAAGATCACCAGCGTAAGCTGTCATGATGGTGCTGATGGTTCCTTCGAGGTAGTAGCTCAGGGAGGCTCAGGTAAGTACGAATATGGACTTAAACAAGCCGATGGCTCTTACAGATGGCAGGGTACGAACAACCAGTTCAAGAACCTTTCTGTAGGCTCTTACACAGTAGGAGTGAAAGATACAGAATACGGATGTATCTATGAGGTAGTCAATACAGCGATCATCGCACCTACACCGATACTGATCACTCAGAATAGCATCACCCATGTAGGATGTAAGGGCGAAGCCAATGGAGAGATAGAGTATGTACTCAAGGGAGGGAAATCCACAGTATAGCTGGGAGGTATTCTTCGAAAATGGAGAAAGCACTTCTAAGCGAGGTACGGGAGAGAGAGAAGCTACACCATTCAAGATACAAGGTCTTAAGGCTGGTAAATACCTCTTGGTAGTGAAAGACGCTAAGGGTTGTAGCCAGAAGAAAGAGTTTGAGATCATAGAAGGGGTAGACCTCAAAGGAGTGATCACACAACACTATCAGTGTAATGCAGATATCAGTGAGAACAACAAGGTCTTGGTAGTGGATGGTTCAGGTCCTAATAGTGACACAGCAGCCGAAGCTACTTACGATGTATATGTATCGGTAACGACTCCATACTTGGTAATCAACCCAAGTTCAGGAGGAGCGATAAACCGCTTGCGATATGCGATTACCACACAGGGTGGATCCCCAATCCAGCGTTATGAGTTCAATGGAACTACTCCGGGTACGGATAATACACACAATATGTATAAGATTGCCTATGCAACGCTTATCAACCAGCTCAATGCGGTGCGTCCGTTGCAAGAAGGCTTGAACAAATACGAATTGCACTTGTACTATTTCAATAAGGATAACCCAGCGATGAGTGATCCACCATTGTGCCAAGAAGTGAGAGAACTCAACATTGAGTACTATCCACCAATCAAGATCACTAACCAAAGCATTGCCAACGACCTTAACTTAGTAAAAGTGAAAGTAGGGGAGGTAAAAGAGCGCTATACGGTATACTTTAGTGGAGCTCAATACCACACACGGGGAAGAGGTTAAGGCGCACTATGTACAGAAGGTGGACGATGTGAAGGCAGGAGATGAGGTAGTTTACTACGTACAGAAGACGGATTATGAAGAGGTGAACCCAGCCACAGGCAAGGTAGAGAAGAAAGTCCGTGTATATGTAGAGGACAGCAAGGGCGAGCTCAAGGAAGAGAATGGAGGTAAGCAGGGTATGTGCTCATTCAGTATTCATCTATAAGGAATATATGGATGTGGTGATACCGAACTACTTCACGCCGAATGGAGATGGCGAGTATGACACATGGGCACCGCTTAACTTGGCCAGCTATCCACATGCCGAAACGATCATCTATGACCGCTACGGCCGCCAGATAGCGACCTTGAACAACCGTCAAGAGTGGGATGGTACCTACGGAGGCGAGCCACTTCCAACGGGAGATTACTGGTATGTACTTCGTCTGAACGAGCCAGATGACAGCCAGTACCTTTCAAAGGCCACTTCACCCTTTATAGGTAGTGATTAATGATCAATGATCAATGTTCAATGATTAATGTTCAATCTTCACTGATCACTGATTAATACCTAAAGAAAGGAATAATAATTGAAAAGAGACCTTCCAGTAATGGAGGGTCTCTTTTGTCCAACTCCCCATATCCTCTGCTCACTCTTCGTTTTTCACTTTTTCACTGACCTCTGTTGACTAAATTAACAATTAGCAATTGATAATTAACAATTAAAAATTGTATATTTGCCCTCTAAAAATCACCATATGAAAATAAAGAAATGGATAGGAGCTTTTTCCTATGGATTACAGGCTGGAAAGTAGTATTAGAGGGAGAGGATAAGGTGCTCAATCGCTGTGTGTTAGTCGTGGCTCCCCACACTTCCAATTGGGAGTTTGTCTTGGGAATATTGGCCTATTGGAAGTTGGATAAGCCCATCAAGCTCATCATTAGGGACGCTCATACTAAGGCATGGTATGGATGGCTTTGTTCGTAAGTTAGGAGGTATAGGAATTAACCGCTCCCAGCGTAACCATTTAGTTGAGTTTGTCACTGAGCAGTTCAAAAGGAAGATTTTAGTTTTGGTCGTAACTCCTGAAGGCACTCGTTCCAGAGTGGACAAATGGCGTATGGGCTTCTACCATATGGCACTTACTGCCCAAGTGTCTATCGTATTAGGTGCTGGAGATTTCAAAAAGAAGACAATTTTTATAGGGAAAACCATTCCCTTTACTGATTTGCAGACACGCTCAAAAGAGAGCATTATCGATGAAATACGAGAGTATTACCGAGACAAAAACCCAAAAATATCCTCAGCAGTGGAACCCTGATTTCAGTTGTTAGTGCTCAGTAGCCAGAGGATAGTAGTCATTAATCATTGATTATTTTTGCAGCTGCTTCCAACTGTTCATACCATTCCTCTCCAAACTTACGGATTAGTGCTTCTTTGACAAACTGGTAGATAGGTACTTGGAGTTTGCGTCCCAGTACACAGGCATCTTTACAGATACTCCAGCGATCATAGTTCACCGCTACAAAGGAGCTGTATTGTTTCAGACGAATTGGGTAGAGATGGCAGGAGATAGGCTTTTTCCAGTCTATTACACCCTCTCGATAGGCTTGCTCTATCCCACAGAGGACAATTCCCTTTTTCATCTCTGACGACATAGGGCACATTCGCCCCTCTTCAATCAGTGGGGTCTCCCATTCACCATCGAGCCCACGGATAGCCGTGCCTTGTGCCTCAATTGCTGGCGTCCTGCTGCACTAAAAAGGGAGCCACCTTAGGGTAGATACGTTCAAGGATAGCTACTTCCTCCTGCTCTACAGGAGCTCCGGCATCCCCTCCACGCAGCAAGCACCCTTGCATGCATCTAAGTTGCAGACAAAATCTTTTTCTATAATCTCCTCCGAGATTAGGTATCGTTTATTTCTATCATAATCTAATTTAGACAATAGGGGTAATAGTAAGATCGCATAAGAGAGTATGTGAGAGAGAAGAGGCGTAAGGACAAACCACAATTTACTCTCCTATGTATACAAGCAACATTAACTATTAATCATTGAACATTAACTATTAATCATTATTCTTGTGGTCATAGTAACATTACAAAGAGATAAGTGTATAGGTTGTAATTATTGCGTGGAGATGGCTCCAGAGCAATTCCAGATGAGCAAAAAGGACGGAAAGACTGTCCTATTGACGTTCGACTGAAAAAGGCTTTTTCACCCTCAAATCACATGATGATAGCATCCTTGAGGCTTGTGAAAATGCCCAAAAAGCATGCCCTGTCAAGATTATCTCTACCAAGAAAATCTGAGCGTATTTACACAACTTCCGCAACGACGAAGGTACTTCCTCCTACATAAACAAAGTCTGTAACTTTAGCCTCTTGCTGTGCTTTTGGTAGCGCTTCCCTTGACCGAGGAGAATACAACTCCCTCAATGCCATATTCTCGTGCTTTTTCTTGTAGCACAGTAGCATCTAAGCCCCTATCTATCTGTGGTTTACAAAAATAATAACGTGCATTCTTCGGTAGCATGGGTAGGATAGAGCTTAGGTCTTTTTCCTTGACAAATCCCAGTACCATATGTAGAGTGTCGTATTTCTCTTGCTGCAGTTGGGAGAGGATTTCTGTAAATCCATGAGCATTATGAGCTGTATCGCATATTGTCTTAGGGGCTTCTCCCAAGAGTTGCCAGCGCCCCATAAGGTGAGTATTAGCCACGATATGGGAGAGTCCTTTTCGATATGTTCCTCTGTAATCTTCCAACCTTTTTGCTGTAACACACGCAGGGTCTGTACAATTCCCTTGATATTTTTCGCCTGATATCCCCCTTTCAGATCCATAGTATAGGGCACTTCAAGGAGTTGGCAAAGTAGATTTCGCTTTCCTTCTCTAAAGCTACTTGCTTGAATACAGGAGCAGTAAGTGGGTGAAACTCACTGATAACCACCGGTATCTGTCGCTTGATGATTCCTGCCTTTTCTCGGGCAATTTCCTCTAAAGTATTGCCCAAAATCTCAGTATGATCTTTGCCTATATTGGTGATGAGGGAGACTATAGGGGTGATGATATTGGTCGAATCCAATCTGCCGCCTAATCCTACTTCTATTACCGCTATATCCACTCTCTCACGGGCAAAGTAATCAAAGGCCATACCCACAGTAACCTCAAAGAAGGAAAGGTCTTCACCCTCCATATATTCTTTATTTTCTTCTACAAAGTGAACCACAGCTTCCTCTGGGATATCTACTCCATTGATTTTTGATACGTTCGCGAAAATCCTTCAAGTGAGGCGAGGTATATAACCCTACTTTGTAGCCAGCTTCCTGTAGTACAGAGGCAAGGGCATGAGAGGATGAACCTTTGCCGTTGGTACCCGCTATATGTAGGCAGGGAAAGTGCTCTTGTGGGTTGCCCAAGTGGTCACACAGAAGAAGAATATTGTCCAATTTGCCTCGGAAAGCAGCGCGTCCTTTCTCTTGATACATAGGCAGATGTGCCCAGAGCCAGTCTATTGTTTCTAAGTAAGTCATCAGTGTATATGTATTTTTCTATGTTCTCAATGCGCACACTCTCAGGGACAAGGAGGGTATAGTCACCTCGGTTGCGTATCACATCCCGCACAATAGAGGAAGAGATGTGCGAGGTCTGTACCGCTGTAAGCAGAAAAAGGGTCTCTACTCCAGCCAAATCTCGGTTGGTATGCGCGATGGCACGCTCAAACTCGAAAATCAGCCGGGTTGCGTAATCCTCTGAGAATAAAGGGAATATCCAGCTTCTTACAGAAATCTACCGTAAGACCTTGGTAGCTCACTACTTTTTACTTTTTCATTTCCTGCAAAAGCCTTTTTCTATAAAAAGCCATGCGCTCCTCTGTGGTGAACATATAGCGCTTGTCTGCATTCTCACCTACTGCAACTACAATCTCATCGAAAAAGGGCTGTAGCTCGGCAGATAATGTCATAGTGCCCCCAAGGTTATAGGGTCAAAAGAGCCTGGAAAAAGAGCCTTCTTCATAGTGTGTTATTATCCGTTGTTTTCAGGGAGCAAAGGTAAGAAAAAGAACTCATTTTTCTTGGTTATTCCGAAAAAAAATGCGTACTTTGCAGAAATTTCTGTGTGATGAAAAACTCATTTTACTGGCCTCTGGTAATGGCTCTAATGCGGAGAGGATTGTAACTTATTTTTAAGGAAAATGCCTTGGCTGAAGTCTCTTTATTCTTACCAATAACCCCAAGGCAGGGGTGATAGGCCGTGCAGAACGCTTGGGAATCCCTTGTGTGATTTTTTTGATAGAAAGGATTTCTATGAATCTACCTATATATTGGAGCTTCTTGAGCGCGAACAGCCGGATTTGATCGTCTTGGCAGGTTTCTTGTGGAAGTGCCCAGAGAATATCATTGCGCGTTTTCCTAACAAAATAGTCAATATACATCCTTCCCTGTTGCCTAAGTATGGGGGAAGGGCATGTATGGCATGTATGTACACGAGGCTGTGATTGCTGCCCAAGAGAAGGAGAGTGGAATTACGATTCATTACGTCAATGAGCACTACGATGAGGGAGCTATTATTTTTCAAGAGCGTGTCTCTATTTCCCTGAGGATACTCCTGAGTCCCTTGCTCAGAAGATTCATGAGGTGGAGTATCGCACTTTCCCTATGATTATCAAGCAATTATTGCAAAACTAATAGATAAAATATGAAATTAGACAAAACCGTTTTTGCACTACATAAGTGTATCAGGGAGCGCTATCTGCAATATTTAGAAGGGTTTTCCTTGGAGCAATTGGCTGTGATTCCCGAGGGGTTCCGCAATAACCTGCTTTGGAATATCTCTCATGCCATCGTCACTCAGCAGCTGTATTGCTATTACAACAGTGGGCTACCTATGTATGTATCGGAGGATTTCATTGCATCCTATCGCAAGGGAACAGTACCCGATGGTCATATCCCTACCCAAGAAGAGGTGGATACCCTCAAGGAACTCTTGATCTCAACCCAAGAGCAGATGGAAGAGGACTACCAAAAGGGGATTTTTACCACCTATACAGATTACCTCACAGGACTGAACTATCCCCTCCGCTGTGTGGAAGATGCTATCTACTTCAACAATACCCATGAGGGCATGCACTTAGGATTGGTTATTGCAATCAAATACTTAATATAATGATCAATAGCATTAAACATTATTAAAAAGGCTAAAAGGCAGTTCCTCCATAGCGCCTATCATGATCAAAGTATGGATTCTCTTCCATAGAGATTTTTAGCTGAGTGTTCTATAATGAGTAGCCCGTCTGGGGCAAGGAGATTGCGCCTCGAATACCAAGGATACCAATCGCTCTAAGTCTTGCTCGGGGAGGTCATAGGGAGGGTCAGCAAAGATGACATCGTAAGAACTTAGGTTTCGCTCCAAGAAGGTAAAAGCATCACTCTTGATTACCCTCGATAGGGTAGGAGAGTGCTGCGGCTGTTTTTATGGATATATTGTACGCAGCCAGCATGGCTGTCTACAGCTGTGATATCAGGACAACCACGACTGCCAAACTCATAGCTGATATTGCCCTGTCCCAGCAAAAGATCAAGCACTTTGATACTATCTAAGTAGAAGTAATTGTTTAGAATGTTAAAAAGAGACTCCTTGGCAAAGTCTGTTGTAGGACGTACCGGAAGGTTCTTAGGAGCAATGAGTTGTTTGCCGCGATGGCTGCCTGAGATGATGCGCATATCTTTGAAATAAAGGGCAAAAATACGGATTTTTATAACGATAAAAAGTTTTTAGTGAAAATAGTACATATACACTTTTCCTCTTCAGGGGAACCTGTCTTTTATATAAAGCCAGATACAGCCGTACATAATCGGGAGTTGCCACTCTATATCCCTGATTTTACAACAGATCTTAGGGGGCAGTTAGTTCTTTTGGCAAAGATTAGTAAGCAGGGCAAGTGCATCTCTGAGAGATTTGCCTCTAAGTATTACGAGCAGGTTTCTGTTGGGCTTTTCTCTTATGGCTTATGATCGGTGGCAGCAGCTCCAAGCAGAAGGCCTTCCTTGGGAAGAGGCAACCAGTTTTGATGGGGCAATGATAGTGGGTAATTTTATGGAAATGAGCTCTTTAGAAAAAGAAATGACCGTTATATTTTTCTAAGAATAATATCCCTTTTCAGTCAATCGCTTTGCACGATATACTATCAAAGGTGCCTTTGGCGCTAAGTATGGTCTCTCAGAGGGTAACTCTTCGCACGGGGGATCTGCTTGCTATTCCCCTTGAGAGTATTTTCTACCCTCTCGAAGGAGAGACTACTTGGGCAGCCCTCCTGCAAGAGATCCTCTGGGTAGAGGTAAAATATGAGGTTACTCCCTTGGGAGTAACCTCTAACGCTTTTACAATGATAGTTTGAACAAATTTATTCTACGATGAGAACACCTCTCATAAGAGAAAAGTGTCCAGGATAAGAACAAATATACTCATAAGTACCTGGCTCAGGAGCTTTGAAAGAAATAGTGTCTGTTTCTCCACCTCCGAGGAGCTTGGTATGAGCAATCACATCAGCACCATCATTAGGGATATAATCTTTGTCCAATCCTGCTTTCATAGCTTCCATTCCAAAGGCAGCTACATCTACTCCTTTTTGAGGAGAACAAAGTTGTGTCCCATTTTATCCTTAGGCATATTTCCTACATGCTTAAGGGTGACATTGATGGTTTGTCCAGCCTTGGCTTTGATTTCTTGATATTGAAAGTCATCTGGTCAGTACCTTCTAAGGCAACATTCACGGCTTCTGTATCTTGGCTTGCCGCAGGAGTATCTTGACTTGTCGTTCCTTGTTCTGTAGTCTGTGCAGACTCTTCAGGCTTTTTGTTGTCTCCACAAGAGGCCACCATTAAGGCAACAGAGGCCATTAAAAACATTTTTTCATATCGAATTATTTTAATATATGAATACGCCGCAAAAATACAAATAAAAAAATTTGATATAGCAAATTATTTAGAATATTTTTAAATTAGCTCCCGCTCTTCACTCCCTTACCCTCTTGTATAGAAGTTGTAATCCTTTGAGGAATTGCTGGATAAAGGCTGTTTTCTGAGGATAGATAGTATGTTCTCGCTTGGAAACCTCGGTAATCTTATCAGCTAAGCGCTGTATGATAGCCTCTCCATTTTTGCTCTTGAGAGCTTGGGTAAAGTAGTTCTTGATGGTCTGCACATCGCGGTCAGAGAAGAGTAGTACCTCGGTCTGACTGAAAAGAGGTTGATAAGCAAGGGAGAGTTCCTCCAAGATAGTATGAGAGATATTGAGCTTATTGCGCTCGGTGATCACGGCTGTCCCTGCGACTATATCGCCTAAGCGTTGAGAATGTTGGGTCGAAATGATGCTAATGATCCCTATAGAGCCTATAAAAGATCCAACTCGAACAAGCCAAAGGCCCAGCGAATAAAAAAATCAGCAAAAGAGGCCTGATATCCATCGATCTTCAGCACTCGGATTTTCATTATCCGCTTGCCTATAGTCTGTCCTTGCATGAGGGATTCTGCCACTAAGGGGTAGAAGGCAGCTGGCAACATCAGTAGGAATAGATAGCTATCCCTTCCTCCAAAGAAAAAAAGACCAATGAGGAGAAATTTCCATAAAGGCTTTGTTGGCCAAAAACCATATCCCATTATAAGAACAAAGTCAATAGCAAAAGGCTGCCATACGCTCCCCAATAGAAGCTGGCTGGAAAGCCAGCAAAATATTTTGTGTGGTTTTTATTTGTATCTTTGACATATTTTTCATTAATTTAGCACCCTGTATGAGAGAAGTAGCCTTTTATCGAACAAAACAAAGACAAATGGTTGGAAGTGGAGGCCATCCTTAACAAAGGGCTGACTATTTCCCCCGACCAAATGGCGGATAATTACATCCAGCTATTGGGCGACTTGTCCTTTGCACAGACCTACTACCCAAGGAGTAACACTACCATCTACCTCAATTTTTTGGTCACGCAAATATACCAAAAAATTTACAAAACCAAGCGTATTGACAAAAATAGATTAAAATTTTTCACCGACTATGTTCCTATGCTTGCCTACAAGTATCGCAAGCTGATTTATTTTAGTTTTATCCTTTTCTTTTTTTCTTTGTATTGATAGGCGTACTCTCAGCACAATATATGCCCCGATACATTAGGGCAATCTTAGGGGACTACTATGTGAATCAAACCTTGGAGAATATCGAAAAAGGGAATCCTAGGGGAGTGTATGGTGATGGAAGTAATTGGGGAGGTTTTATAGAATTACTCTTAATAATATAAGGGTGGCTTTTTCTTTGTTTTATCTGTGGAATTACTGCAGGAGTAATGACTTTTTCATTGCTTTGAAGAATGGAGTAATGCTCGGTTCCTTCCAGTATATGAAAAAGGGCTGTTATTTCTAAGTGTCAGAGCCATATGGCTACATGGGGCTATGGAGATATTCAGTATTGTGATGGCAATTGCCTCAGGTTTTTATCCTTACAGGGGGATACTCTTTCCTAAGACCCTATTCTCGCTTGCTCTCCTTCAAGGTCGCTTTTTCGCGAGGGGTATCTTTGCTCTTGGGTACGGTGCCTTTCTTTATTGCTGCTGGCTTTATTGAGGGCTTTATTACTCGTTATTATAACGAGATGCCCCTGTGGCTCAATATGTTGATTATATTGGGAAGTCTTTCTGTGATTTCCTTTTTATTTCCTGGTCTATCCTATAGTAAAACATACAAAAAAATAAATATTTAAAACCATGAACGATTTTGTTTTTTTACAAAAAGAGAAAAATTTGGTGACCTCATTAGTGACACCTTTACTAGAAAGTATGCGGGTAATTATTTTTCTAATTATCTGGTAATCAATGGGGCGGCAATAGTTTCCGCAGGTATTCTTTTTACTGTAATGGTATTCTTTTTGCCATCTTTGTCTGGAGGGATTGGCACTTCCCTACTGTTGGTGCTACTGATGCTGGTTATAGTATTTTTTTCTTGTTTCTTTTTGTGTTTTTGTTTTCCTATTGCCTATACAGAGCTCTTGGAGAAAAATCCTAATCGGACAGATATTGCCTCGCAAGAGCTGTTGGAGAGTATCAAAAATGATGCCTAGAGCTTTTTCTTTTTGGGTTTATTTCTATTTTTGTAATATGGATTCCTTATCTATTGGTATTCTTTGGATTGGTATCAATTTTAGAAGATGCTCCACTCTTATTACAATTGGTAAAATTACTTTCTCAGCACTCTATTATTCCTCTTTATGCAACAAACCATGTTGGTCTATATCAAGGATAGGGAAGGTTATTTCCAAGCCTTGGGCAAGGTGGTAAACCAACTTAAGGAGCGTTTTTGGGATAAGTTTGGAGCTACTTTTTGTGATGAATTTTTATTTGTGGTATTATTATCTCAGCGGGGAGCAATTATTCCTATAATTGTCTACTTTCTGACACTGGCTGTATCAGGTTTTAACCCAGGGTTAGGAACGGCTATATTGGTCTTTGTACTACTGCTTATTGTCGTTACAGTTACTTTTGTATCTCTTAATCTGTCTCTGTTCCAGCAAATACTTATTCACTTAGGAGAAAAAGAAGATCAACATACCGATGATATAGATCTTATTGGTCAGAATGTGGAAGAATAAATGGAAAATAATAGCTATGGGGGGCTCTTATACTTTCTTAGTATAGGAGTACCGCTCTATGCACAAGCCGATTCGCTCGTACTCAGGGGAAAGGACAGCCTTACTTATCAGATTCCGATCAGCCGTGAGCGACCTGAATCCTTGCGCTCTTTTCATGGAGTACCTCATAGCTATGATTCCTCTGCTTTCGATTATTCTGAGACCTCAGGCAGGAATGAGGCTTTTCTTTCAGGGATCTGGGAAGCTTTTATCAAGTTAATAACCAGGATATTGGAGTTTATTTATGGAAAAGGAGCAAATGGTATGGGTATGAGGGAAATCCTCCGTATGTTGGGGGCGATTCTCTTTTAGTCTCTCTCTTCTTCTTTGGTCGTTGGATTCTCAAAAACAAAGGTCGCTGGCTGACCGATAGAAGCTCTGAGAAGCTCTCCAATATTTCTATGGAAGAAGTAGAGAAGCACTTGCATCAGACAGATTTCTCTATATTGATACAGAATGCTGAAAAAAACAGAATGATACACGACAAAGCATTCTGCCTATACTACTTATGGTTGCTTAAGGTACTTTCCGATAAGAAACAGATAGAATGGGATCCGAAAAACCAATTCGGACTATGAGAGAGAAATCAAAGATCCCGTACAGAAGGAGCGCTTTGTCTATCTATCCAAGCTCTATAATTATATATGGTATGGGGAATTTCTTATTAGTGATGCACAGTACCAAGAGGCAAAAAGCTGATTATCAGAATTATATAAACACTCAAAAAAAGCAAAGTAAATGGGAAAAGTCGATACGTAATTACTTACTTCTTTTTGGGTGTCACTGTGCTTATCATGTCCCTAACTGTTTTTCCACCTCCAATGAAAGCAGGGATTGGCAATGGACTTTTTGACCCAGAGAGTAAGCAGCCCTATGGGCTCTATATCTTTGGAAAGGAACTTAAGCATTTTTTTCACTAAAAAGGTAATACAGGAATCATACTATACACCTTATGAGTATTTGTCCGTAAAAGAAGAGAAAGAAGAACCTTATAATTATATCTTTACGGTAGGATCTATAGATAAGGTGTCTCTAAGAAAATTGCTTGCTGAGGTAGAGAGAGGAAGTCAGGTACTTTTCTTGAATAGTTTTTACTCCCTTACCGACTCATTGGAGATAAAAACAGAAGACAAATATAGAGCAGAGGACTTACAGATGCAGCTCAATAGTCCTTCTTTTGATAAGAAAGTACCTATTGAACTCAAACAAACTTTCCTTGGAGTCAATTATTTTACGGATCTTCACAAGAATAGGGATAAGGCCTTGGGCTATATGTATTTCTATGAAGAAGGAAAAGACCAAAAAGGAGCTAAGGAAGAAAATCAACTTTGTAGAGGTGTCACATGGCAAAGGGAAGCTCTACATTCATGCTGGACCCCCGATTGCTTTTACCAATTATTATCTCAAGAAGGATTCACAAGTGCGTGACTATGCAGCTACGATACTCTCTTACCTACCTAAGGATAGGCCTACGGTATGGTTTGCCACTCCTACACAAGAAAGAGTAAGTTCTTCTGATGCTTTGATCTTTATCATGAGCCAACCTCAACTAAGGATCGCTTGGTGGCTATTACTCTTAGGATTTTTTACTCTATTTGCTTTTCAAGGGCAAGCGACAGCAGCGTATTATTCCTGTGATAGAAAAACCTAAGAACACCACGGTTGAGTTTGCTCAGAGTGTCAGCTCGCTTTACTACCAAGAGGGTAATGCCACAGACATGGTACAGAAGAAAATCATTTACTTTTTGGATCAGGTAAGACAACGCTATTACATGGATACACAACAGATCAACGAAGATTTTGCCCAAAAAGCTCTATAACAAATCGGGCAAAGATAAAACTTTGGTAGAGAATATTGTACGTACAATTGTACACTTCAGGGCAAAACCAACAAGCCCAAGAGGAAACTCTTACCCAAATGGACAAATGGATAGACGAATTTTGGAAACCCTAAAAATATACTATGGACGAGAATAATAAATTAGAATTTGCTTCCCGCTTAGACCTTGGGCAGCTGCAAAGTCAATTAGACCAGGTACGATCCCAGCTTAAAAAGTGATCGTGGGACAAGAAAAAAATGATAGACTATCTATTGGTAGCCCTACTAAGTAATGGACATGTCCTCTTGGAGGGAGTACCTGGGATCGCTAAAAACCATTACGGTAAAGCTTCTTTCCAAGGCGTTGGATATTGGTTTTAGCCGTATACAGTTTACCCCAGACCTTATGCCTTCGGATGTGCTGGGGACTTCCGTCTTTGACCTTAAGAAATCAGAATTTGAGTTCAAGAAGGACCTATCTTCTCGAACCTAATCCTTATCGACGAGATCAACCGTGCTCCAGCCAAGACCCAAGCAGCTCTTTTTGAGGTCATGGAAGAGCGACAAATCACCATAGATGGATTGCGCTTTTTCTATGCAACCACCTTTTTGGTCATAGCTTCTCAAAACCCTGTGGAACAGGAAGGTACCTACCGTCTCCCTGAAGCACTAACTCTGACCGTTTCCTTTTTAAGATAGTGATAGATTATCCTACTCTGGAGGATGAAATACAGATTATTACCCGTGAACACGAGGCTAAAGCTAAAGACAAAACAGCCGTAGTAGAGAAAGTGCTCTCAGCGGAAAGTCTAGTACACTACCAAGCCTTGGTCAAAAATATACTTATAGAACCTCAGCTGATAGAGTATATTGCTAAGATTACCCAGAATACCCGTGAAAATAGTTTCCTTTATTTGGGAGCATCTCCTCGTGCTTCCTTGGCAATGCTCAATGCCTCTAAAGGTTTTTGCAGCTCTTGCAGGGCCGTGATTTCGTAACCCCTGAGGGATATCAAGCAGGCAGCTTACCCAGTACTGGGACATAGGGTGATACTTGCTCCAGAGAAGGAAATGGAAGGAGTCCATTCTGAGCAGATTATACAACAAATCATAGAAAGTGTTGCCATACCTCGATGAGAAGAATATACTTACATACGGGCTTTTTCATAGGGCTGTTGTGCCTGGTCGGGCTTTTTGTCCTTTCGTTTTTCTTTAGGATGATCTTCCCCTTGGCACAATTGGCGCTCTTTGGCTTTTGCCTCGCTGTGTCTGATTGATTTTCTGTTGGTATTCACCACACGAAAGGGGTCACTGCCCTAGCGGCAACTCCTGAGCGCCTTTCCAATAGTGATGAGAACCCTAATAGAGGTATACATTAAGAACCTCTATTCTTTTCCAGTATATATACAGCTTATTGATGAGATTCCCTTTCAGTTTCAGAAACGTGATTTTGAGTATACTTTTTTCTTCAAAGCAGGGCAAGAGAAGTGTATGCAGTATTACCTACGTCCCACTGAGCGAGGAGAATATAATTTTGGAAAGCTCAATGCTTTTGTATATACGCCTATGCGTCTTTTCATGAAGCGTTATATTTCTTGTGAGAATGCTATGGTGGCTACGTATCCTTCTTTTATTCAGATGAAGAAGTTTGAGCTTATCGCTTTCTCCCAACGCCTTTTTGACTATGGGATCAAAAAGATTCGCAAGATAGGGCATACTATGGAGTTTGAACATATACGAGACTATGTACAAGGAGATGATATACGTACGATCAACTGGAAAGCTTCCTCCAAGCGAGGGCAACTGATGGTCAACCAGTACCAAGATGAGAAGTCTCAGCATGTCTATACATTGATTGATAAGGGGCGAAGTATGTATATGCCCTTTGAGGGACTTTCCCTCTTGGATTATGCGATCAATACTTCCTTGGCGCTGACCAATATCATTATTAAAAACAAGATAAGGCAGGTATTTTTACTTTCTCCAAGAAGGTAGAGGATAGGGTAGTAGCCGATCGCAAGGCCTCCCAGATGGAACGGATTATGAAACACTTTACCGAATTGAGACAGATTTCAAAGAAACAGATTTTAGCAGGCTCTATTCGGATATCAATAATACCATTAAGCAGCGTAGCTTGCTCATGCTCTATACCAATTTTGAAACACCTAATAGTCTCTACCGTCAGTTACCTTTTCCTAAAGGCCATTGCCAAAAAGCACCTTTTGGTGGTGATATTTTTCCAAAATACAGAATTGGAACAGATGCTACACAAGCCCTCGGAACATATTCAAGAGGTGTATGATAAGGTCATCGCTAGAAATTTTCTTTCGAAAAACGCCTTATTGTACAAGAACTCACCCGCCATGGTATCCAATGTATACTCACCCTCCTCAAGAACTCACTCTTCAGAGTATCAATAAGTATTTGGAACTCAAAAGCAAGGGAATGATTTAAGTCAGTGAGCAGAGAACAGAGAGCAGAGAGCAGTCTAATCATTGACCATTAATCATTAAACCATTGACCATTAACCATTAATCATTAAAAAGTGCTTTTCCTTTCTTTAGGTAGTAATCTTGGCAACCGAGCTCAATATCTTAAGCATGCTCTTTTCTTACTTCATCGAGAGGTAGGGAGGTGGTGAGCGTATCTCCTTTGTATGAGTCTCCTGCTTGGGGGTTCAGCTCTACTCCTTTTTACAATATCTGTGCTGAGCTACATACTGACCTTCCTTTGGAAGCTCTCCTACCTAAGCTCCACGCCATAGAAGCCCGTTTGGGACGTGTTCGCAGCACCTCACCTGAGCAAGGGTATAGGGCACGCACCTTGGATATTGATATACTCTACTATGGTGATAAGATCGTGCAAACCAATACACTCTGTGTGCCTCACCCTCATCTTGCTCTAAGGCGCTTTGTCTTGCAGCCCTTGGCTGATATCGCTCCTGATTTTGTAGATCCTAACACCCGGCAAACAATAACCCAACTATTACAAGCTTGCCCAGATACCGCTACTCTTACAGTGGTAGCGCAGGATTTTGCCCTGCCTGTGAAGAAAACAAATATTTCCTATCAGTATATTACAGTAGAGGGCAATATTGGGGCAGGGAAAACCTCCTTGGCAACCCGATTAGCAGAAGATTTCTCGGGACAACTTCTTTTAGGAGTTTGCCTCAATCCGTTTTTGGAGGACTTTTACAAGGAGCCACAGCGCTATGCCTTGGCTACCGAACTGAGCTTTCTCAAAGACCGCTACAAGCAACTCCAGCAGACTCTTTCTCAGAACAAACATACACTCTGGGTAGCCGATTATGCTTTCTCTAAGTCACTTATCTTTGCGATGGAGACACTGCCCCAAAAAGGAATATAATCTCTATGAAGAGCTATTTTACTTACTTTTTGAGCGAATGATAAAGCCCGATTTGTATATTTACCTACACCAGAATACCGATTCTCTCCTGAAGAATATACAGAAGAGAGGACGAAGTTTCGAGACTCCCATCTCTAAAACTTATTTGGAACGAATTGAGCAGAGTTATCTTTCCTTTTTGCAGCGTAATACCTCACTGAATACTCTTTTTATAGACGTATCCTATATGGATTTTGTAAATAATGAAGACGATTACCAGTTTATCACCGCCCTAATTACGAAATAGATGCCTTTTTTCCAGCAACTCCATATAGCCGATACTCATGTTTATACATGGCAACTCACTGAGACGGTGGCGCAGCTTAGCTCTGGCCTCACCCTCTCCCAAGGGGAGCAAGAGCGACTGACGACGCTACACAGCGAGAAAAAACAGCGGGAGTTCTTGGCTATTCGCCATCTGTTGCAGCAGGCACAACTGCCTACCACTGTTCTTTATTATACCCAAGAGGGCAAGCCACAGCTCGAAAAGCAATATATCTCTATCACTCATAGCCATGACTTTGTGATGATAGCCCTAAGCCGTTGCCCCATAGGGATAGACATAGAGCGCTGTACCCCCCGTATCCTTCGTCTTGCACCCCCTTTTACCCTTGGCAAGCCTCTTCCGATATGGACGAACTTACTCAGATAAGAGCTTATACGCAGTTATGGACGATCAAGGAGGCATTGTACAAGGTCACTGATCTACCCTCAGTACGTTTTCTATGAGGATTTGCAAGTGCCCCATTTTTGAGCCTCTTGCTCCTCAACAACAAGCCCTGATCTCTCATTCTCAAAGGGGATGAGGTGTATGAGGTACAAAGCTTTTTTGGGAGGATATGTGTGGTCGGTGGTAAGTGAAGAATGAAAAGTGAATAGAACAACTCAAAACTCAAAATTAACAATTCAAAACTCAAATGCGAATACTTGCTATAGATTATGGTACCAAGCGTTGTGGTATCGCGGTAACCGATGAACTCAAACTGATTGCCTCGGCACTGGCGACGGTAGAGACACTCCCCAATTGTTGGATTTTCTGCAAAAGTACTGCCAAGAAGAATCCGTGGAGCGTATCATTGTAGGGGCTACCTAAGCAGGTCTCTGGAGAACTTTCTGAGAGCGAACAGGCCATTGCGCCTTTTTATCCAAAAACTCCAAGAAAAACTCCCTCAAATACCCGTTTCCCGCTATGACGAACGCTTTACTTCCAAGATAGCTTCTCATATTCTGGTGGAGAGTGGTACTAAAAAGAAAAAAACGACAGGACAAAGCGCTTTTGGATAGGATCAGTGCCACCCTTATCCTGCAAGATTATTTGAGTTCCCTATAATAGAAAAATGACTTTATTAGAACAAATATATTCTCCTGCGGATATCCGCAATTTCTCTCTCGCTACAGCTTAAGCAGTTGGCGGGAGTTGCGCCATTTTATCATCAATGAAGTAGCTGCTAAGGAAGGCCACCCTAGGGCGCAGGCTTGGGTGTGGTGGAGCTGACGATTGCTCTGCACTATGTGTTCAACACCCCTGAGGATATATTAGTCTTTGATGTGGGACATCAGGCCCTATCCCCATAAGCTCCTTACAGGTAGGCGCGGACAGCTTTGCTACTAATCGTCAGTGGGGTGGACTTTCGGGCTTTCCTAAGCGCAAGGAGAGTGAATACGATCCTTTTGGTACAGGGACATGCAGGACTTCACTCTCTGCCGTATTGGGTATGGCTACAGCCGCTGTGCTTCAGGAGAATTTCCTACGCAAGCATGTAGCAGTCATCGGAGATGCTTCCTTTGTCAATGGCATGGCTTTTGGAAGCACTGAACCAAATGGGCAATAGCAAGGTCAATATGCTCATAGTGCTCAACGACAACCAGATTGGCATAGACCCCTCCACAGGAGCTTTCCGTTATTACTTGGAACGTTTGGCTAGGGGGACGACACTGGTACATTCTTCACCAATCTACAAATAGAATATCTTGGCAGCTATGATGGACATTCTTTTGAGGAATTGCTTCCTATGCTAAGCGAAGCAAGGGGATTTCTTCGGAGTACAACTTGTACATATCCGCACCACCAAGGGCAAAAGGCTACAAAGGGCAGAAGAGAAACAAACACTCTTTCATGCCCCAGGGAAGTTCGATCCTGCACAGGGATGCTCCTGCCCTAAGGAGCTACAACAAACAAAGTTTCAGGATGTTTTTGGACAAACTCTTGTGAGTTAGCTGCTGAGAACAAGGCGATAGTGGGGATCACCCTGCTATGGTTACTGGTAGTTCGCTCCACTATATGCAGCAACAATTCCCCTTCCCGCACTTTTTGATGTAGGGCATAGCCGAAGAACATGCCGTGACCTTTGCTGCTGGTCTGGCTACTCAAGGCCTGCTGCCTTTCTTGGTGATTTATTCTACTTTCTTGCAAAAGAGGTACGACCAACTCATTCATGATGTAGCTTTGCAGGAGCTTAAGGTAATTTTCTGTATTGATAGAGCAGGGCTAGTAGGGGAAGATGGAGCGACTCATCAGGGAGTGTTCGATATAGCTTACTTGCGCTGTATCCCGAATATAGAAATTGTAGCCCCACGCAATGAGATAGAACTGCGCAATATGCTCTATACAGCACAACTTCCCGAGCAGGAAAAGGCTTTGGCTATACGTTATCCTCGTGGTTATGGACAACTGACCGTGTGAGCTGCCTTTTGAGAAAAATAGAGAAGAAGGGGTACTCCTTCGAGAAGGTTCGCGCTATGCTGTACTCTCGGTAGGTACTATAGCCGATGAGGTTGCTCAAGAGATAGACCTCCATCCCGAGGCAGCGGCCTTTGCACACTATGATATGCGCTGGATAAAACCTTTGGATGAGGCGCTTTTGCACCCATATTCTAAGCCAATATGAGGCGGTTATTACAGTAGAGGAGGGTTGCAAAGCAGGCGGTTTCGGAGAAAGTATTGTAGTCTTTGCTAAAGAAAAAGGCTATAGCCTTCCGATAAAAAAATCGTTGCTATAGCCGATGTCTTTTGTAGAACAGGGAACAGTTGCCCTGCAGCGAGAGTTTGCCTCTCTCTACTAATCTTCTAAACGTAGCTTTCTAAGCCACTGGTTCATATCTACTTCCTTGATTATAAGGTCTCTAAGGGCTGAGATAGGCACACGTTGTTGCTCCATAGTATCGCGATGACGAATGGTGACAGTATTGTCCTCTTTGGTCTGATGATCTACTGTAATACAGAAAGGAGTACCTACGGCATCTTGTCTGCGATAGCGGCGACCTACAGCATCTTTTTCGTCATAAGCTACGTTAAAAGTCAAATCGTAAATCATTGAAAATATCTAGGGCAATTTCAGGTAGACCGTCCTTTTTCACCAAAGGTAATACCGCTACTTTGGTAGGGGCAAAGTACGAAAGGTAAGCGCAATACGGTACGTGTTTCTCCTCCTTCAAGGGCTTCTTCTTGTAGGCTGTGAGAGAAGATAGCGAGGAACAAGCGGTCAAGCCCTACAGATGTTTCCAATACATAGGGAACATAGCTTCTATTTTCATCTGGATCAAAGTATTGTAGCTTCTTTCCTGAATATTTCTCATGGTTACTTAGGTCAAAATCGGTACGGGAGTGGATACCTTCTAATTCCTTGAATCCGAAGGGGAAGCGGAACTCTATATCATAAGCTGCATCCGCATAGTGGGCTAATTTCTCATGGTCATGGAAGCGGTAGTTTTCTTCTCCTAAGTCTAAGGATAAGTGCCATGCTAAGCGAGTCTTTTTCCAGTGCTCATACCATTGCTGTTGTGTACCTGGTTTGATAAAGTATTGCATTTCCATCTGTTCGAATTCGCGCATACGGAAGATGAATTGTCGAGCGACAATCTCGTTGCGAAAAGCCTTTCCTGTTTGAGCAATACCGAAAGGAATTTTCATACGCCCTGTTTTCTGTACATTGGAGAAGTTTACAAAAATTCCTGTGCGGTCTCCGGGCGTAGGTATAAGTCCATAGCTCCTCGAGGTAGCGCCAAGCTTGGTGCCGAACATGAGGTTGAACTGCTTTACCTCTGTCCAGTTTTTGGTGCCTGAGATAGGACAGACGATTTCCAATTCCTCGATAAGGGCTTTTCACATCAGCCAAGTCTTCTCGCTCAAAGGGATTTACCCAGGCGGTGTAGTATGGCTTCTGCTCTTTCCTTGTACTCGATCACCTTAGGGTTAGTCGAAAAGAAATTGTTCCTTGTCAAAGGCTTCTCCAAAGCGTTTTTGGGCTTTGGCAACCTCTTTCTCTATCTTTTCCTCTATTTTAGCTACATAGTCCTCTACCAGGGTATCGGCACGGTAGCGCTTTTTGGAGTCTTTGTTGTCTATAAGGGGGTCATTGAAGGCATCCACATGTCCGGAAGCTTTCCAGGTGGTAGGGTGCATGAAGATAGCAGCATCTATCCCTACGATGTTCTCATGGAGCTGTACCATCGCTTTCCACCAATATTCGCGGAGGTTTTTCTTGAGTTCTACCCCGTTCTGTGCGTAGTCATATACAGCACTGAGCCCGTCATAGATTTCACTTGAGGGGAATATATAGCCGTATTCCTTGGCATGGGAAATTACTTTCTTGAAAATGTCTTCTTGATTTGCCATAGTTTTTGATTTTAAGCAAGTGCAAAAATAGTAAAAAAATATCTTTAGTTCTATATTTTTTTGAAAAAAATAAATTATCGCTTGGGGTATTCCTCCCATTCGGGGAAATCAAAACGCAACTGCACCCACTGGGGTTGCTTGCTCTCTGGGGTAGGGTAGTTGAAGTGGCTTAGAGACACTCCTACCAGACGAACAGATTCATAAAGTTTTTTCTTGGTAAAAGCAGTTCTTCTACCACTGCATAGATATCGGTACTATTTCCCTATGAACTCAGGGATAGAACGACTGCGAGTTTGCTGTTTGAAAATCGCTGTACTTGAGCTTTGAGTGTAACGGTTTTTAGTAATAGCTTCTTTTTCTTTTAGTCGTAGAGCTACTTCCTCACAGAGTTGTTTGATAGGTTCTTCTAAGAAAAGCTCACTAGTGATATTGGTCTCAAAAGTATGTTCTACTCCTATCGATTTTCTCACACGGAAAGGCTGTACAGGACTTAGGTGGATACCTCGGGCTATCTGGTAGAAATATTCTCCATTGTTGCCAAAATAGGTTTGTAGCTCCTCAAGGCTCTTAGCCCGCAGGTCAGCCCCTGTGAAGATTCCCTTCTGGTACATTTTTCTGTGCAGTTACTTTTCCTATACCATAGAATTTCTTAATATCTAAGGGGAGCTAAGAAGTCCAAAATCTCCTGTGGGGAACGGTCTTTTTGGCCATTAGGCTTGTTGTAGTCGCTAGCAATCTTAGCAATAAACTTATTCACCGAAATACCTGCCGAGGCAGTGAGCCCCGTTTGTTCCAAGATCTTAGCTACGAATTTGTTGGGCTATGAGTGTAGCCGAGGGAGGTCTTTCTTGTTGGTGGTCACATCAAGGTAAGCCTCGTCCAAGGAGAGCGGTTCTACAAGGTCCGTATATTCATGAAAAAAATAGCTCGTATCTGCATAGAAACCTCCCGATAGCGATCAAAACGAGGCTTTACAAAAATGAGTGATGGACACAGTTGTTTGGCCATAGCCCCAGCCATAGCACTGCGCACCCCGTACCTACGCGCTTCATAGCTTGCCGCAGCCACTACTCCACGGGCTTCCCCTCCTCCCACAGCAATAGGAAGTCCCCTAAGTGAAGGGTTGTCATGCTGCTCCACCGAGGCAAAAGAAAGCATCCATGTCGATATGAATAATCTTGCGTTCCATTGGGACAAAGGTAGTGATTTTTTATTATAGCTATATTTTATGTTGGCACATTTCTTGTTGTTACCTCTTTAAAAATAGTATCTTATGAATAGAGGAATAAAAATACTACTCATCTTATTCTTTATGAATATTAGTTTTTTTACAAGCAAGCGAATGTTACCATTACCATACACCTACAACCTATGAGATAATAAATGAAGGGGAAAGGCTTATTGGGTAACCATCGTTCGAGATCCTAATGGCATCAGTCTGGTGAGCTATAGTAAGAAATGGCTCCCCAATGTAGGGGAAAAAGGCACGCTTTGTAACCATGGATGACCAAATGCGTTATATGGTAATTGCTGATAAAGATTGGTATTACTTTATCAATAATTACGCTTTGGATGAAAAAAGAGAAAATGCCTATAAGGGCTTTTTCGGCTAAGGGTGTAGCACATTTTGGACAGCGTACTTTTTCGTATAGGGGGACAGTGGTATAGAGTGACATTTTGATCCGTATGACAAGCAAAAATAAGTTCAAAAAGGAGCTTGTAGAAGGACTGCCTAACGAGGTAACTGTGATTTCCAGTTTTAGGAACAAGTGGTTCTTAGTAAAAGGAATACAGGGTATTTCTCTATAAGGAGGAGTTACATAACAGTGTAGATAAGTACCTACAAAAAGATGAGAGGCTTGGATCCCCAAACAGTACAATTCAAGGAGAGGAGAGATGTTAATTTTTCTCTACGATGAAGATACTTTTTTTATACAACAGACGATGCCTTTTAATCTAAAAGATCATTCTAAGAGTTTTGAAATGCTGAATATAGGGGAAACAAATTTACAGAGGCTACTTTTTTGGCAGCTATGGACTATGGGAAGAGCTCTTGGATTTTTCACGATGGAAGAATATGGTTTTATTGGTGGCAGGGGATAACTTCAATAAATGGTCAAAAAGTTTATTTCTACCCACATGAGAATTTTGTATATCTGCCACAGCTGAATTTGGTAAGAAGAGGAACTGATGAGTATTTTACCGATTATAAGACAATAGCATGGAAGCAAAAAGCAGTAGATATGTCGGCAGTGAAGGATATAACTCACCTGAAATATATAGAAGATAAAAGGGTATTACTATGATGGCATAAACTACTACCGCATGTACTATGATCCTGAGAGATTGAGTGTTATTGCTATGGATCCACTAACTAAAGGCAATAATGCAAAACAAAAAATTATAGGGCACCTTATTCCTATCAGCATTCATTGGTGCCTTTTGTGGTTAGGGATCATAAGATTATTCGTTACCAAAGGGACAACAGTGGCAACTATACTGTTATAGGGCAGTTTCCTGCTACCTCTGAGATAAAGGATTTAAAGCTGTGTTTTTGCGACCAAGGACCAACTGCTGATAGAGGACAAGATAATAGACAATAGTTGTGATTTTTGAGACCATGAGCTTTGTCGGCTCTACCGTAGATGTCATTTCACCCTGTGATGGAGGACAAGGGCAAATACCTATTGTGATAGAATATAACTATTTCTTCAAAGATAAAAACGCTGTTTATCAGTATCATACAGGAAAGGAAAAATTAGAAAAAGTTGCCCTATAATCCTGAATCCTTCACTGAAAAAAGTTTGTTGAAGCTACTGAATAAGAAAAAAAGTAGTATTCCTAAAAACCAGAGGCTTTCTAAACAAAATTTAGATAGCCTCTGGCTCTTTATTCAGGATATTTGCTGTTCTTTTAATAGGTGTTTACGGACATTTTAATTAGTGATTTTGTAATTTAATTATTAGTTGTTCGTAGAAATGACTTTTTGAAAAATAGTTTTTTAAATTTCGGCTAAATCAGGTATTAAGAAGAAAAACCTCTTGAAAAACAAGAGGTTTACAAGTTAAGGTTGTACTCGGAGCGGGACTTGAACCCGCACAGGCATTGCTGCCCACTGGATTTTAAGTCCAGCGTGTCTACCGATTCCACCATCCGAGCCTTTTATGATGGGGCATAAAAAGAGCGAAAAACGGGATTCGAACTCACGACCTCAACCTTGGCAAGGTTGCGCTCTACCAACTGAGCTATTTTCGCATTTTCATCTATTTCTAAGACAGCGCAAAGGTACTACTTTTTAAAACTGACAAAGAAAAATGAAATTTTTTGTAAAAATGAAATATTTCTTGCAACTATTTGATTACAAGGGGTTTTGTTGTTTTTATTAATCATTGATCCTTATTTATGATTTTTGATAGAGAACCCTGCTAATACCAAATACACTAAACAGAGTCCCCACATTCCCAGCCAATAAGGCATAATGGTAGTGAGATGAGCCCCCATTTGGGTGATGGAAATAAACCCTTTTGCCCCCAAGGTGGTAGGCACGATATACGAAAAACATGTAACCAATCGGGCATTGCTACTGAGGGCCACGAAAAAGCCGGTGAGCATTACACTGGCAACGAAGTGTACATAATGAGCATAATCGCATCTTCACGGCGACGTACAAAGTTGAGCAGACAAAGCCCCATAAACACTATCGAAAGGATAAAAGGTATCATAAATACCAAGGTGCTGAGCATTGAACTGCGCACGGAATGCCAAACAATGGCATTATAATGCCTAAGATAATGAGCAAAATTACAGTTGAAAATCCTAAATAGGTAGTAGCTTTTTCCCATTACAATGGGTAGTGCTCCCCAAAAGCTATGCGAGATTGGGGTATATTTTATGCAAGCTTGTTGCCCTCACGCATTGTGCCTCCTAAAATGCCTACCGCTGTGAGAATAGTGGTTTGGAAAATAATCACCAACACTATGGGAATTAGGAAGGTTGCATAACCCGATGAAGGGTTGTACAAACTCACTACTTTAGCACTCACAGGGCATTGCTTCCTCGCGTGCTTGGGTAGGTAACTTGCCTTGTGCTGAAGAGCGTTTCATCTCCACTCCTGCATTGAGATAGGTTGCCGCGAGTTTGGCAGCAGTGAGGACTTGCTTGTAATAGAGCATATAGGAAGCATCAGCATGAGACAGATATAGAGGTTGTTCCCGCGTTGTAGCTTGCGTGAAAAACCATTAGGAATAGTTACGATACCGCGTATCTGTTTCCTGCTGAAAAAGCTTTTTGGGCTTCGGAGAGGTTCAGGTAGCTACTGTATATAGCCACGCCACTATTGACATCTATCATACGCAATAGCTGACGACTTTGCGCTGTATTATCCTCATCAACCACTCCAATAGGGAGTTTTTGTAGTGTTTCTTCGGAATATAGGTAGGTGTACAAGAAAGAGACTACCACCGCTACAATAACAAACGAAAAAGAACACCGCTTTGTCGCTGGAATATATATTTAGCTTCCCAGAGCATTGCACGGGTGAAGTCGGCTGAACTTTGATAAATATATTTTCAAATGCTTTCCTATCCTCCTGATTTTATTTTTCTTTACAAACATAGGGTAGGCAACTATCAACAATAAGCCGAAGAGTAACAGGGCTAAAAGGGGTTGCCAGGTCATCTCTACAGGATTCCCTTAATAGCACGATTTACATAGTATTTCATAAAATGGGCATAAGGAAATATTTGGGCTAAATATTGCATGCTCTTTGGTAATCCTTCCATCGGAAAAAGTATAAGCAGCAAATGAGAAGGCTATCGCTGTGAAACCACTACCAATGGTGAGTGCAGACCTAAAATTAGGCAGGATAGATACGAGTGTAATCCCTATAATCTGATAGATGACTACCAAAGCAAAAGTAATGAGTACTACATTGAACATTGGGATATGTAGGGGTGCGCCTATAAGTCCAAAGAGGAGATAGTTCATCCACACGCTACAAAAAGAGCACTAAAGTGTAGGGTAAGAGTTTGCCCACCAAGGCTTTTAGCGGGTTGCCTCCTGCTTGGGCGAGCCAGTGTTTGCCCTTGGCAGTAACGGAATTCTACTCCTAATACATATACCGTTACCATCATCACAATCATTTGGAGCATCATTGGCAAGAGTGCTGTGAGCAGGTAATAGGCATAGTTAGCATAAGGGTTAAACAATCCGTGATCGTCTACTTTACAGGGTTGTGCCTCGGCATCGCCCTCTCAGTTTGTTGTCCTTTTGCATTTTCTTTTTCATCACCAAGCCAGCTGAGAACATCCCTATGGTGGTTTGGAAATCCTTTTGGATAAGCCCCGATCCCAACATAAATTGACTATTGGTATAGCAAATCACCGACTGGTTTTTCCCCTTTGAAAAGTTTTTGCTGAAAATCTTGAGGAATAACGATGAAGCCCATGATCTGTTGTTGCTGGATAAGGCGCTGGGCTTCCTGCTCATCGCTCAGCTTGGTAGTAAGAGCAATGTTGGGTGTAGCATCAAGCATACGCAAAAGGTTCTCGGACAGCTGACTTTGGTCGTAATTGATATACAGCCATAGGTAGGTCGCGAGGTACCCTTTGTAGAAAATAGCTGCAAAAGAACCCAAAAGATTACAAGGGAAACACCAAAACGTAAAACAGCCGTTTGGGTGATAGGAAAAAGGTTCTTGCATTCGGTTTTAAAATATTTCATAGTATAATTAGCAAATTAATTCATTTGTATTGCTTTAGAAAAGCCTTCGGTGTATAGGTATAGAAAAACTGTATATTCTCTTCTGGTACATCGCCTAAAAGCGCTCAGTACGCTTACCGCAAAATGCAATGCACTATCACCTTTGGCAGTTACTACTTTGTGATCAGTCACAGCTTCATTGGCGGTAAGTACGAAATTCTCGCCATTGGTATAGAGAGGAGCATCTTTTATCTCATCAAAAGTATTAATGGTATGCTTTACATCGTTCAACAAGCCATTCACAGCACAAAAAGCGTGCACTATCACAAATAGCTCCTAATACTTTGCTATTAGCTTTTACCTTTTGGGCAAGTGTTACCAGCTGAGCGGTTTGCTCCTTAGAAAGATTATGCCACGAACCTTCTGCCCCAATGAATATGAGAGCCGAAATATCTTCAGAATTTCTCCAATACTCAAGTCGGGTAAGGCTTTGAGATTACCAATAGAGGTCTTCACTTCTTTATCGGTTGAAGCATACAAAACAGAGTATTGTGCTGTCCCTAATTGTTTTTCACCAAGGGCAGCAGAAAGATAAAGCCAGTTCCCCAATTGGCAAAACTTGTCTAAAATGATGAATACTACTTTTTCATACGATGTTATATGTGTTTTAAAAGTCACCAACTTGGTGGCTTTTAGTAGAGTTATTAATTGTAAGTTGATTATATTTCTTCAGCGTCTTCTAAGTTTTCTATTAGGATAGGGTTTCATCTTCAAAGTGGAAAGAAACTCCATAAGGTTCATAAGCTGAAACCACCTTCGGCAAAATGCAGTGTCCATTCTTTGTCGTCATAGAACAGGAACTGCGGACTTTCAAAAGGAACTTTCTGCAAGGGAACACTGAGCAATTGTTTTTTCTTCTTCCGAAAGATGAAAGCCTTCTGAGTCTATCAGCAGTTGTTCTTGAAAATAAGAAAAGAGCTTTGGCGATGAACTTATCTGCACTGGTAAGGATCTGTTCAATAAAAAGCAATAGTATCAGGTGTGAGGGTTTCACTTTTTGCTAAATACAGAAAAAGGCAGCTGTAAAGTTTCTTTATAGAAATCACTTTTCCACTGGTATGAAGCCTCCCAAAAGTATTCATCTTCCACTTTTTGAGAGAAAGTGAGGGCGCTCGAACTGGTGGTATAACTGATGCGTTCATTGTTTTAGCCAATTAATTTCTTCTTTACTAAGGAGAAAGTATTTATATACAAAGTGTTCGCAGGCTTCTTGTTCATTATCAAAAGACTGTTCATCACAGAAACAGCGAGTGTCGGCAAGGCATACGACCCATTGGTTTTTCGTTGTAGAAAACAAGTGTTGCTCACGCCAGACTGCCACTCTCAAAAGTATCTGTCATGAAGTAGCACCAAGAAGGATCGTAGTTTAGGGACTTCTAAGGCTTGTAGCAACTCTTTGAGTGATGGGATAGGGAGTTGTTCTTTTTATTTGTGCTAAAAGCAGTTGTCTTTTCATTTTTTCTTGTTTCTTTTTCTTTGATAACCAAGTGAGTATAAACGCCTCAAGCCAAAAACAGCTACCAATGGAGGGACAAGTAAATCGTAATTCACAAAGAGTAAAATTATATTTTTATATAATCACACTCTTCCATTTTTCAGGGTCTGTGTTTTTCAGGCAAATACTGTTCTTTGATAGTATCTAATAGCCAGCGACCCTCTACAAGTTTGTATTTGTACTCGCGCTTGTAATTCATTCCGGCATAGACTCTATCGGTAAAGATAGAGGCTTTTTACCAGAAATCTGTACTTCGGTAATACTTTCTTTAGAAGGGTCGTAGTTAGGAGGAAAGAAGTGACTGGTGTACTGAGCACCGCCGTTTTTGCGTTCGCGTTCGGTGATGTATTCCTTATAAATAGGGATACGAAGCTGGGTTTGCTTATCGCAAAAAGTCTTCCCAAGATAGGGTTTTCTTTTTCTCCACTTCTTCTTCATCAAGTCTGTTGGCCTGGAGTTTTCCCCAGTCGTACATCGCTTGTAAGAAGGCAGTGAAACGCTGGCGTAGGGTTTGTTCTGTTTCTGTCATTTTGAATTATAATTTTTAAATTATCATTTTCGTCAAACTCCCAAAAAGGATTATAAGCAATTTCAAAGAGGTAGCCATCCAAATCCTTGAAATAGCCACTATATCCTCCCCAAAAATACTTTTTGAGCTGGTTTGACAATAGTAGACTCTAACTCACTGACTTTGGATAAAACAGCATCTACTTCCACTTCCGATTTGGCATTATAACTAATCGTTATTCCTGCAAATGCACTTGACTGATAAGGTAGCGTAGTATCTTCGGAGAGTTCCTGTAAAGGATATAGACCTAATACAATTCCTCCCAAAGGAAAAAGAGCATATTCCTCCATACTTTTGTCCGACTTCTGCCAGCCTAAGTTCTCATAAAAGGCAAGAGCTTTCTTAAAGTCACGAACACCTAAAGTGATGAGTGTAAATTTCTGTCTCATTTGGTTAATGCTTTTTCTACTATCTCTATAAGTTCCTCTGGGGTCATTAGGGTATTGAGATAGTCCTCTAAGGTTCTCATGTTATCTATTTCTCTGAAAAAAACACCTCGTGATCAGTACCAAAAGAGTGTTGGGTTTTTCTCCATTGGGGTCGCTTAGGGCTATGTATATATGGTCAGGATAGCCAGAGGTATAGAACAATTGTATAAGATCAGGAGTCTTATCGCCTGTAACTTTTGTAATTTCTGTGAGATCTGTAAATTCTTCATCCGAGAAATCGTCATACCATTCTTCATAGTCATCGGTACCTTCTTTGAAAGGGGTAAAGAGGCTGACTGTCCAAAAGTGTTGCCCATAAGGTTCTTCTGTAAGTCGATAGAACTGAGCAATCATTTGGTCATAAAAATCCTTTTTATCCGTTTGGTAAAGTTCCCTATGATCATCTACCCACGCGCCTATGCCGTAAATAGGCTCAGTATCTTCTGCCTTTGCCCAAGGAGTGTCCTGAGGCTTTGGATAGAGTACAGTATCAAAAGTAATAGCCAATAGGTCATCAGCAAGGGAAGTGCCTTTTTACCTGACTGTATTGCCTCCAAGAGCTTGTATACGGGTTAAGATTTTTGGTTCAACATATTTATTTTTATTAAAAGGTTTCTTTTCTTTTTGCTCCTTTGGCGGTATTCTTCAAGCCAAAGCCGCTAATCTTCTGGACAATGATAGATATCCATATATTTTTCTTGTTCTTCCTCAGGTAGAGCGCCAATATTCCAAAAAAAGTATCTCTATAATGCTGCTCATAGCCCCTGATTCCAGCGAGGAGCCCCATAGAAACTATGAGGAAAGACTATCCAAAACGGAAATACTTCCTTATAACGCTCCATTTCTTTCTTAAAATGCTCTCTTTTGTCTTCTTTATAGAATGCTATCTGTACAAAAAGAGTTTATCGGCTTCTTGGGTTATCTGTAGCTGTCCTTTACTAAAGGCATAAGGAGCTTTGCTAAAGAAATATCTAATACTTTTTGGGGCTGACCTCTCCTTCCTCTGCTTCTATACGCTTATAGAGAGCTACAGGGATAAAAGAATTCATACCCAAAAAAACTGGATAGGTTTTGCAAAAGAAATCTTTGAGCTTTGAGAACATAATCTTGAGTTAGCTAATTAACGCTTCTCTCTCTTTCTTGGGTACTTTGGTGAGTACTTGGTCGTAAGAGTGTTGTATCATTTCCTTGATAAGGGCAAGGGGTAAGCCTTCTAAAAGTACAGTATTCCAATGTTTTTGTTCATATGATAGCCTGCCACAATCTTGTTGGAAACTCCTCACGGAGTTCTACTGCACGTTCAGGGTTACACTTTAGGTTCACACTCACGGGATTGCGCTCCAGATTGGTAAGGGCAAATATACGATTACAAATGCGGAATACCAAGAAATCCTCACCAAAAAGGCATATCCTCAGTAACGTGGGGCAAGGAAAGGCAATATTCTCTGAGTTCTTCTAAGTTCATATTATTCAAAAATCTTATTAATTTATGCCGAAGGGTTTGCTATAAACTCTTCAAAAGGTACAAATTTCGGTAAATGTTTTGTGTTTGTAATCGACGTTTGAAAGGTGTTCTTTTTTGGGGTAAGAATATTTCTTTTACACATCGCTATATTCAAATTGTTTTTTTCTTCTTTTGGAATAGCAATAAACTTGCTACACAAAGTGTCGAACTCTTCTCATGAAAGCAACCCTATATATTTTTCTGTGCGTTCTCTATCCTTAAATGTATAGGAGTAAAGTAGATTCAAAAGTTTTTTTCTTTTATAAATGTCTTCTACTATTTTTGCTTGCTGCTCACTTAGATAAGGACGATGAGTGCGGAACATATTGGCTATTTCGGTATAAAAAGCATCATCATCAGGAAGGAGCTCATCCATATACAATACACACTCTAATAAGCCATAGAAAATAAAATTCAAAAGTTATTAGCTAAGACATCTACATTAATCCAATCGTGAGCAAATAGTACCACCCAAGGTTCAGGGAGAGGGTTTTTCTTTATTGTAAAAATAAACAATAATAATCGCCTACTCCATTTTTTTCCCAAAAGGTATGAAGAGGTACTCAGGGCTTAATTTTATAAAAACTTTCGGAACCATGTAAGAATTCTATTTCTTCTGATATTTCAGAGAGTTCTAAAATTTCAAAATCCATACGACCTTCTAAAAAGCAATGGAGGATTGTCTTTTGAGTTTAGGGTATTCAAGTTCATACCAACGAGGCCCAAAATTGTCCCCAATTGAGCATACCATCCTCATAAAAGCTGGTGATATAGCTTGGGGTACTGAAAACCATAAGTTTGTTCTATTTTTTGTAATAGGTTCATATTGCTGAAGTTTGATGTTAATTTCTCATATCTTCCCCTATATCTTTTTAGAAGCTATCTATCGCCTCAAAAGAGCTTTTAGAAGAAGAAGCATATATTAATTGACTGCCCTTGTCTAATATAGCAATACTATCTGTAGCATCCCCATAAAAGTCGGCTCCGTCTAACCAATGATGGAGGGCAAAAAGGTTTTTAGGGAAACGTTCTTTTATAGCTATCAATTCCTCAGGGTGATATATTTAAAAGCCTTCATAAGCATAGGGTAGCGCAAATACAGCTTTGCAAGTGAGCTATAGCCAACAAAAATTCATCTAATGTATCACATTCTACTTGCCAATGTTGGTGAGTAAAGTCGGTACTCATATACACCTTAGGATTAGCAGTATCTAAATCTTCCTTTGCGATAGCTCACAGACAGCAATTTTTGATTTTTCTGTATAAAAACAAAATAGTTTGGGTCGCTGAAAAAGAGTAAGGTTATCCTTTGGGGTTACCAAGTTATCTTGTGTTTGGTTCAGAGCTTGATGTTTTCCCAAAGTAGTGTAATAGTTGTATAGCAGTGTAGGCATTTTTCTCTATCACCTTGAAGAAAGGTTGCATCTCCTCATCGGTAAAACCGCAATCTCCCTCTAAACCAAAGAGCATACGGATTTGTTCAAAAATGTTTCTTTCTTCCATATTATAATTTGTTTGTTGTTAAATAAAAAAATCTAAAAGGGTTTTTCAATAAAATGGTTTCTTTTAGGCAGTGGGTTATACTTATTTAGTAACGTTTCTTCCTCTCCTTCGTGTAGCAAGGTAAGAAATGTATAACAGCCTCAGATGTAAGTTTTCTAGTATATTCTCTAATCTCTCTTTTTGTAAAATTTCCTCTAACACCTCTGCTTGTTCTTCTGTTAAATAGCGACGATGAGTGCGAAGTGTCTGACGTAGATTTTTCATAAAAATCACCATAACAGATAAAACTGATGTCGTGAAAATGTGCTACCAACCATTTTTTATTAATTGGTAAAAATAAAGTTCTGCAAATTGCCCGAAAGGATATCCACCTCTCCATCTTCTCTAATAAATACTACACTTGGTTCTTGTGTTGGTTTTTCTTTGTTATAACAAAAACAATAAACCATATAATCATCCACTACAGCCCTTGCAAAGGAGCAAAGAAAGAAATTTTTGGTTCTGAGGATATTGTCTTAAATGCTTATTTAAAAACTCAAACTCTTTTGCGAGTTGTGAGGGTTTAAGCACCTGAGACCAATCCACATACAAAAACAAAGGCGGGTTTTCTTTCAGTTTAGGATATTCCTGTTCTAACCACTCCTTATTAGGGCAATCTATCACCATATTTGTATTCCATAGGACAATAAGAATGATATGGATATTTTGCGCCCATATCCAGCATACCATCCTCATAAAGCTGGTGATATAGCTTGGGGTACTGAAAACCATAAGTTTGTTCTATTTCTTGTAATGGGTTCATATTGGATGTTTTTAATGCTACAAATAAACTTTATGTTCTGTTACTATTTTCTGTAATTGCTGGTGCAAAAAGGGCTCGTGAGGGAGTTCAGAGACTAACTCAATTGTCTCGACAGTGGTGCGACAATTTGAAAATCTACTTTTTATTAGTAGGTTTTTGCTTTACTTCATTTACTTGTTCAATAAGTTGTTCTTTAGTAGGTAAATATAGTTGATACTCACTGGTAAGAATAGTTTGATTATCTTCAGGAAGTGTCATTTTCACTACAGTATTATTCTTTGCAGAGCAAAGCAAAAATACCAATAGTAGGATTTTTCTTCTGGCAGTTTCTCCATACGATCATAATAATTTACATACATCTGTAACTGACCTAAATCCTGATGTGTTAAGGCGCTTGTTTTGAGTTCTATTACTACAAAACAGCGTAACAGACAGTTATAAAGTACTAAATCGGCAAAAAATTCATCATCTTCTAATAGTAATCGTTTTCTGGCGTGCCACAAATGAAAAATCCTTTGCCCATTTCAAGTAGAAAATCTGTTAGATGAGAGAGAATAGCTCCTTCTAAATCTTTCTCATAATAACTTGCTTCATGGTGAAGCCCCAAGAACTCTAATACCATAGGATCTTTGATAATTTCAGTAGGTGATTCAGAATACGTTCCTTGCGGGCTACAGCAAGTACGCTCTCTTGTCATTACTGAGTAATAAACGTTCGTAAAGCATTGTGTTGATTTGTCGTTCTGTTTCACGGGCTGTCCAAGCATTATTCACTGACTCTAACTCGTAATACTCTCTTTTACAAAAGGGTCTTCTATCTGAATGAGCAATCTATACTGTGTCCAGTTCAATTGCAGAACGCAGTGCGTTCGCATTGGATACATCCGATAAAATCGGCGACTTTGCTCTAACTGTCTTACCGAAAACCACTGCCATATAAAGGAGTTAGCTCTTCGGCTAAGTTACGGATAAGGTAAGCTCCATAGTCGGCGCGGTCTTTGCCTTGTTGCTCTTCTTCAAAGATACGCTTGCCCTAAGAGCCAATACATTTTGCACCCTGCTGAAATCAACACTTCGTATCGCATTAGTACGCGCCGTTTTCAATAATCTGACGGATTTCTGTATAAAATTGTTTGTCTTTGTTAGGCACTTCTTTTTTTCATAGTATTAGTTTGTTAATTGGCTCATTATTCATAATACCTTCCTAAATCTAATAGATGTCCTAAGAAATGCCAATCGTTAGGGATGGTTTCATCTTCGCCTATATAATCACATAAGCCTCGTGCGCCACATTCTAAAAGGTTGAAATTGTACCAATCATAGCCCGTTTCGGAAGTGATGCCAAAGGAACGCATTTCGTTATGAAGTTCTTTGTCTTTCATACGGTGAAGTTCAACTATCTGAAAGAGAATAACTGCTTGGGTATAAGCAAAGGCGGAAAGATGCTCAGTCTCTTCGGGCATTGTGCGAATGCTTGTCCACTGCTCCTCATAAGTAGTAGTCTTTGCACTAAATGCCTCCTTAAGCAGTTCAAGGCAAAAAGTAGGGGAGAAGAGTGTGTTTTCGTGTGGAGTTACAATCCTAATATAAAGCCAAGAGATAGGCTTCTAAATCTCTGTTGGTTACCTCCTTGATGACAGCAGCATAACAATGGGATTCATCTCGTTTTATGTCCATAGTATTAAATTTGCCAATTAGTTAATTGCCGAATTACTTTTTCATCATCTTGTATTTTCTTTCTCCTTCAATAGTTGCCACTACTTCGAAACCGAGTTTTGTATAAAGATCTTTAGCTATGGGGTTGTCATCAAATACATTTAAGCTAATAGAATGAACACTTTTATTCTCAAAAAGCATTGCGACAAAATAACTGCATTGCTAAAGCTACCTAATCCTTTTCCTGTAAGCGAAGGATTGATAAGAAATCTACCAATGTGTATGTTATTTTTCTTCTACTTTTATTTGCTGAATCATCCCTATAAAACTTCTTCTTTCTCTATGCGAAAACAATGAGGCAATGCATTGAGTGCTTCTATGGTAAGAGGATAGGCAAAGCATCTCCTGCCCATTGTTGCAAGAAATCAGCCCCTTTACTATTGGTCCAATGTATAATAGCCTGCTTATCTTCAGGCAACAATCCTTCAGTTATTTTCATTTTTCACTTACTAAGACTGACATTCCTGGTCTTAAGTCTTTTACTTTTTGGGTAGGGTAGGCTTTGATAGCAAAAGTTTTTATCGAAATCACCTTTGCTTTTTGGTAGCTGTCCAAGTAGCAAAATCAGCTTGTACGGCTATGTGTTTTACTTCCATTTCTATCTCTTGATTGCCAAGGGCAGGTACAATACCTTTGAACTTAGTACCTATCTTGAAGTCAGCCATTTTTGTCCTCACGTATATTTGAGACACTACCCATTCGTCACTACTGTCAATGAGGTTCATGACAGGGTAGCCTGCATTGACGATTTCTCCTTCATTGGGGATAATTGTCTGTATCTCGGCATCGGCAGGAGCGAAGACTTTAGCGCCGTCTTTGTAGGCATTCACTTCAGTGATAACTCCTTGGGCTTGAGCTACAAGGGCTTGGGCAGCGGTTTTATCTTCTACACGAGCTCCGTTTTTTAGCCATTTCGTATTGTGATTTGGCTGCTTCGGCTTGTTTTTTTGTAGAGCAACCATTTGAGTATAAGCCTCGTCTTTCTTTTGAGCAGGGAGTACCTTGTCGTTGTATGAGGTTGCTTACACGCTGATAGGTTTTTCAGCGAGCTCGGCAGCAGCTGGGCTTGTTGCCACACATTGTATGCTCCTTGTATTTGTTCGCTGCGGGCACCGCGCTGGGCTTTGTCCGATTGGGCTTGTGCAGCTAAGCGGGCAGCTTCGGCTTTGAGAGAGCTTGGCGTCGAGTTCGGTGCTTTCGAGTTCCAAAAGGAGATCGCCTTTGTGCACTGGTCACCTTCCTAGCTTGTAGATAGCCTTTACCCGACCAGGTACTTTGGGGCAACATTGATTTGCTTGGCTTCTACTTGCCCCTGCAAATACACAGGTTCACGATTGCTAAAAAGTAGATAGAGAGCACAAGAACTACTGCAAATACAGCAATAGTAACTAAAAGGCCAATGATATTTTTCTTTTTCATAAGATGAATAATATTTGAATATTAATTAAAGTGCAAAAATAGTGAAGATTTGGGACATAGGGATGCTTTTTCTACAAAAGATTTTTTAAGATAGATTAAAAATTATATGACACAAAGAGGTGATCCTACTTTTATTCGGATATTTTCTCAAAAAGTGGTAACTTTGCCCTACCAAATAGTATTGTGTTTAGCACAAGAAAAGAATAAACCAACTAATAACTGCAATATCATGGAAACATTACGAAATCATTCACTCTATACAGCAAAAATAAAGTCCGTAGCTTCATGTCAGGCTTTGGAATCATGTGGGAATTTTTATTTTGGTACTCCTCTTAGGGGTAGGTGAGGGTAGAATATAGGGGTGCAAGACCTACTAAAGAGGTTTGCTGCCAAATCAATATTTATTTGGAGTGGAGAAACCTCCATGAAATATAAGAATATGCAAGAGGGGCGGCAAATTTTTCTTCAACAAATACCTCTTAGAAGATATCAAGCGGAAGTTCCCCGAGATAGAAGGACTTTCTCCACGAACAACTATTTCTAAAAATGCTATTTTTGGAAAAGAAAAATTACTATACCTCTGTAACAGGAATTACTCATGATTATTGGTCTTTCTCCAGTTATAAGATGATAGAGGAAGCCGCCCTTTTAACCTTATGGATGACAAAAAGCACGTAATGTAGCGATTATAGGAAAGAAAGTGGCTACTAAGCTATTCCTTGATGACAATCCTTTGGACAAACTTATCAATGTGGGGAGTGTATTACCGCGTAATAGGAGTGATGAAAAATGACGATATGATTAGTCAGCAAGCAGAGTCGGAAATCTTCATGCCCTATCCCAGTTTTACCCGTAATATACAAGATACTCCCTGATATTTCTTCCTTTGGCTTCTATTTGAGTGATGATGCACAAATCTCTGTTTTAGATTTTAAGAAAAATAATCAACTATTTGGCACGTACCCTCCGTTTTTGATGAAAACGATCCCAATGCGATCTATGTACAGGCATTGGAGGAACAACTCTCCAGTATCAATAGTATCTTTACGAGGGATTAGTGTTTTTATCTGGATTGTAGGGCTTTGTTTTCTTATCAGTGGGATGGTAAGTGTCACTAATATCCTTTTTATTGTAGTCAAGGAACGTACTAATGAGTTTTGGCTTGCGTATGGCCATAGGTGCGACGCCACGCCATATCATCACACAGGTACTTTTGGAAGCACTGATTATTACTTTAGCATCAGGGCTCTTAGGCATGTTCTTAGGGCGTAGGAGTACTTAAGCTTTTGAGATATACTCTTGGAAGCCACTGGCGGCATGGGCTTGCTCAAAACCACTGAAATAGATATGGGTATTGCTTACTTAGCCGTCTTTATCATGGTGCTTTCAGGTATCTTTGCTGGTACCTTCCCCGCTCGCAAAGCCTCCAAAATAGAACCTGTAGCCGCTATGCGTTATGAAAATAGAGGATAAGAAGGAATGAAGAATAGGTGAAAGGGGGGAAATCTTATTTTTATTTGGATATTTTCTCAAAAATAGTGACTTTGCCTTATCAAATAATATTGAGTTTGGCACAAGAAAAGGATAAACCAAACTAATAACTACAATATCCTAATAACTACAATATCGTGGAAACATTACGAGAAATTATTCACTCTATACGGCAGAATAAAGTCCGTAGCTTTATGTCTGGCTTTGGGATTATGTGGGGTATTTTCATCTTGGTACTGCTCTTAGGAGTAGGGAAGGGAGTAGAATATGGGGTGCAAAATCAGCTTAAAAGCTTTGCCTCCAAATCAATATTTGTTTGGGGTGGAGAAACCTCTATGAAATATAAGAATATGCAAGAAGGTGAGGCGAATTTTCTTCAACAAATACCTCTTGGAAGATATCAATGGAGATTTCCCGAAATAGAGGACTTTCACCAAGAACATCTGTTTCTAAAAATGTTATTTTTGAAAAGAGGAACTACTATACCTCTGTAACAGGAATTACATATGATTATTGGATGTTCTCTAACTTCAGAATGATAGAGGGAAGCCGTCCTTTCAACCTTATGGATGACAAAAAGTACGTAATGTAACAATTATAGGAAAGAAGGTGGCCACTAAGCTTTTTCTTAATGACAATCCTTTGGACAAACTTTATCAATGTGGGGAGTGTATTACCGTGTGATAGGGGTGATGAAAAATGATGATATGATGAGTCAAAGAGTTGAATCAGACATATTTAGTGCCTTTTTCCGAGTTTTACTTGCAATATTCAAGATGTCTCGATATTTCTACTTTTTGCTCTCTACTTAAGGGATGATGCACAAATCTCCATTTCCGATTTTAAGAAAAAATAACCAATTACTTGGCACGTACCCTGCGTTTTTGATGAAAATGATCCCTAATGCGGTCTATGTACGCGCTTTCGAGGAAGAAATATCTAATGTTAATAGTATTTTTACCGGTATCAGTGTTTTTATTTGGATAGTGGGACTATGTTTCCTTATCAGTGGTATTGTGAGTGTGACCAATATTCTTTTTATTGTAGTCAAGGAACGTACTAATGAGTTTGGCTTGCGTATGGCCATAGGAGCGACTCCTCGCCATATTATTATTCAGGTACTTTTGGAAGCCCTAATTATCACGTTAGCTTCAGGACTGATGGGGATGTTCTTAGGGATAGGGGTGCTGAAACTTGTCAATATGTTTCTTACTGCTACAGGTGGTTTAGGCTTGCTCAAAACTACAGAAATAGATATAGGTATTGCCTCCTTAGCTGTATTTATCATGGTGCTTTCAGGTATCTTTGCTGGTACCTTCCCTGCTGAAAAGCCTCCAAAATAGAACCTGTAGCCGCTATGCGTTATGAAAAATAGAGGATAAGAGGGGTGAAGAATGTAGCCAGCGAATACTTAATATCGGTGTTGTGGCACACCTGTGAGAGCGATTTGCAAATCGTCCTTCCAACATGTCACGCAAATCGCTCACCAAAAAGCGAGAACACTCATCCACTAACACATGAAGTATTTCGCCCTTCTCAACACATGATGCAATTCTTTTTCACTAACGCGAGCTGCAAGCTCTACCATAGTAGGTATGAGCTAAAGTCGTTGAATACATGTAAGCGAGTATCAACTCGCTCCAGCAGGGAATCATTAATCATTGAAAATTAATCGTTGATCATTAAGAAACTGTGTTTCTATAGGGAGGTAATAGAGCGTGGGGAGAGCCCTTCTAAGCGAACATAATCTTTTTCAGTGGTGAGAATACGCCCCTTCTGGCGTAGGAATTCCAATTCTCTGTTCGAAAAATGGTGGTGGTCGCTATAGGGCTGAGTGCTCAAAAGAAGCCCCTTGTTTTTCTAAAAATCCACCAGAGGAGTAGGGTTGGCGATACCTGTTACCAAAGTAAAAGGAGTGGTAATAAAATCCTTCAATGCTTGGCTATCCTCATGACTATACACCCTATCGCTATAGGCAATAGAGGTAAAGTATACCTTCTGAGAAGGGAGGGACTTGAGTTGTTGTATAATTTTTCTTGCTCTGCCTGAGTAAGTTCAGGACACTTGGTCACAATAATGATTTGTGCTTTGCGAGCACGGCTGCGAATATCCCGAAGCGAACCTACAGGAAGTAGAAAATCCTGTGTGTAAAGCTTGTCACAGGAGGTCAGCAGTAGGTTTGTCCCTGCTTGTACTTTGCGGTGCTGGAAGGCATCGTCCAAGATAATATACTTAAAGTGAGGATTCTCAAGCAACCGTTCTATTCCTTCTTGCCGGCTCTCACATACAGCGACGGTAGCTCGAGGGAACTTACGATGGTACTGATAGGGCTCATCGCCCAGAGTCATCGCTGTAGCTGAGTCATCGGCAGGACAAATCCTTTTGTCTTACGGCGATACCCTCGGCTGAGAATCGCCACTTGCTCTTGCCCCAGTAGGCGTACAAGATATTCTACCATAGGGGTCTTGCCAGTACCCCCTACAGCCAAATTGCCTACACATAGAATAGGAAGGGGTAGCGCTTGGACGAAAGCCAACCTCTATCATAGAGAAAGTGCCGTAAGCGTACTCCTAAACCATAAAGAATTGCAAAGGGTAGTAATAGAAAACGCATGGTTAGTTTGTTTTTAATTTTGAGTTTTAGGGTCTCAGTAACCTACCTTACCTCCTACTTTATTTTTCGTTCTTTCACTCTATGAGAGGGGAGGACAAAGCTAAAAGGTGCCTTTTAAAATGTCTCCACTACAGCCTTGATAAGGGCGAAAAACCTCCGAAGAAGGGATATTTCTGGAGCGAAAAGCAATCCACAAGGAAAGTCCGAAACTTACAATAAAGTTGATAAAACCAACCAAAACCAGTCCGACAAAGATCCACACCCACATACTCCATACTAAGTGGAAGGCAGCTCCATAGAGCCCCCATAGCTATGTTCCCACTGACAAAAGTAATGTGGCGTATATCTAAATCAAGATCGAAGAAAGACCCCTATAGAAGCAGTACTTCCCTATGAATACACCGAACCAAAAATTGGAAAGAATTCCAGGGCGCTTATGATCGAGCCAATGAGCCAATCGTCGGGTACGCTTTACCCCTAAAGTACGCTTGAGTAAAGGGTGTTCCATGACACGATAGGCGAATTGGTTATATTCTGCTTATTGGAGACATCTCCAGCAATGATTCCCGAAATGAAAAGGAATACCCCTGCAATAGCAGCATGGAATATCAGTTTGGAGTGTATAGGGAGGCATCTGAGAGGAACTTTTTCCCAGCTATGCGAAACGATATTCTGTCCCTCAAGCGGCCTCGATACCCCCATACAAGCAGCAGAGCTACTCCCCAAAAGCCATAATCACATTCCCTACAAAGGCAATAAACTGTGAGCGCCATAGGCGAGCAAAAAGAACTCAACAAATTCGTTGTGTTTCTCACTTTCCTTTCCTTGCTTCTTCATTCCTTCTTCTACCATACGGGCAACGGTGGTAGCCGTCATCGAAGGCTGTTTGGTGGCCAAGGCAAGATCCTGTGAGGTGGATTAGATAAACCCAAAGGCATAGTTCATACTATAGAGAAAAGCATGCCCAAAAGCACTCGCATGTACCTCATGTAAGAGAGCCTTGAATATACACAGAAAGCCTACAATAAATCCTGCACCAAGGCTGGCCTTGAGCATTTTGAAGTATTCTTTGGGGTGTGTCGGTGATATATTTCTCACCAGTAGAGGCATTGAACTGGGTAATCTCATAAGTGACTGTTTGGGTACTCTCGGATAAAAGAACGTAGGTTGTTCTTATAACAGTTGAACTCTATGAGTTTGAGTGCTATACAGATAGTGTTGTCTCATCTTGTCTTTCTCGGGTGGAGTACCAATAAGTTCAAAAGGGTTTTTACACGTGTCAGCTGCTGGTTGATACGCAAGAGCCCCTTGGTTTACACGCATAGTGATACCATACTTGGACGAATTCTTATAGGCTTGTTGTACCAAAAGTCCTCACACTGTTGGAAGAGTACCATCAGCTGTTTGTAGTTAAGGTTCTCTTCGGTAAGGATTCCCACGTAGGATACCCTCGCGCACAGTCTCGAACCTCTCTCGAAACTCAGAAAGGACTCTCCAGCAGCCATATTGGGGTACCATACGGATAATATCCGACTCCATAGTGTGTCCACTCATGCGCTGGGTAATTAGCCCAATGGCATCACAGAGCTGGTTAAGCCCAGAGGAGGAGCCCCTCGCAGGTAAAAATGTTGTCAAACTCTAATAATCCAAAGAGTGTTCTATACTCATGATGTTCTATCTTCTCAAAGCCACTTATAGTCAGAGGAAAGGTAGAATACTTGGTTGAGTACGTACTGCAAGGTATCCTTCTCCGGTTGGTAGGGCAGTATTTTTCTGAAAGGCGCTTTTTCACCTCATAGAAAAAGCTGGAATCCTGTAGGATACCCACCTCGAGATCATACAGCCAAAACGACGATTTGAAAGTAACTCCTTGATATAGGTAGAAAACAACTGACAATGTGTAGGATGCTCTTGCAAATAGCCAATAAGCTCCAATAGAGAGTTTTGTAGCTCGCTTTTTCGGACGAAAGTAGTGAACGATATCATATAGTAGGTATAGGTTGGTATGTCCTAAAAAGTATGTCTTCTTTTATATGAAAGTCAAACACTTCTTGGACACTATGGAATTTTTAATTTGTTAGGCATCTTTATAAGTTTTTGAGTTATAAGTTATTTAGGAATATGGAGTTAAAAAGAATTATAGTCATTGATCATTAATCATTGTAAGAGAGTTCCTTGTAAGAGGTGATTTGCCCACTGAAAATTACGGATCACCGCTCACTGATTACTGCTTTCAGTTTTTAAAGAAGTTTTTTCTCAGATTGAGCAATGTCATATAAGGTTTTGGAAAGTGCCTCATAAGCATTGGGGTGCTATTGCGTTCCTTGTACAGACGAGCTACCGCTACGGCAAAAGTCACGCCAGCGATCGCCCTATCTCCGTAATCTCTTGAGAAAGCACCTTTGAGTCTGTCCTCTTGTAATACCTCGGCGGCTTCTTGTAGAAAAGCCCCACAGATAAAGCGGAGCCCCTCCTCCAGTGCCTATTTCCTCCTGCATACGAAGCATGTTGGCCAAGTAGTGGTTGGTGATTTTTATTTCCCAATTTCTTCTAGCCACTTCAGTATATCGCGACTTACACGTATTATCGCTCGATACCCAATGATAGGTACAGGAGAAAGCATCCAGTCACAAGTATTTTTGATTCCTTTGCAAATTGCCTTTTCCAAAGAAAATGACTTAGGCAAATGAGTAGGATAATAGATATGCCCCTTAGGGAGCCAAGGCGCCCTTAGCAAAGCGTACTCGCTCAAGCTCTGCTGCACTTAGCTCTGTGTGAACTCCATCACAGGGTCGCTGATAAGGTATGAATCCCCTGCTTGCCATACACTACAAGGTTGTGTGCATTGAAGTGAAAAACGATATTGTTCAGGGAAATAAGGAAGATGGTAGACTCCCACCTGTAACCCCTACGGGACTCCCTTGAAAGGGTCTGGTCTACTACCTGTTGAGCTTCTTTCTCAGAAGAAAATTTCTTTCGAAAAACCTGAATCCCAATCGCTTAGCTACTTTTTGAGAAAAATATGCCCAGGCATGGTACGATAGCTTATAGCTGGCGCTTGATTGACCTTTATCCATGGGAAATAAAAACAAAAGACCGGAACCAATCCCAAAAACCATAGGCTCACTAAAGGATAAACCGTTGTATTTAGTAAATTAGAAGCTACCCCATTTTCACAATGTGCCGATTGGGTATGTTCAAATTCTAATTGCATTTTATTCAAAAAAACTAATCAGCGGCAAAAATTACAAAAATAAAGAATAAGATTTTTGCAAGTATTTCTAAAATGTGAGTATCTTTGCACGCCCATTCACGGATATAATCTGAGATATTAAAATGCTTACATTACAACAATTTACATTCAATCCTTTTTCGGAAAAATACTTATATTCTTTACTCAGATAAGGGCAATGCCTTTCTGATAGACCCAGGTTGCAGCACTCATAGCGAGGAGCAACAGCTCAAAACATTCATTGCAGAGAAGGGACTCACGATAGAGAAGATTCTCCTTACGCATGCTCTATAGACCATGTTTTTGGCTTGCAATGGGCTTTATGATACCTATGCCCTGCCAGTGCATTTGCATCCTTATGAAAAGGAAGTCTTGAGAGAAATCCTTCGGATGCACGTCTTTTTGGCTTTACCTTTCCTGAGTTTGATGGGCAAATAGTGGAGATAGATACCGATACCATATTATATATAGATGATACTCCCATTACCCCTACGCTTTGTGCCAGGACATTCTCCAGGGAGTGTCGCCTTTTTATGTGGAGAGAGAGGCGTTTATCATCTCAGGGGATGCTCTTTTTAGAAGAGTATAGGGCGTACCGACCTATATAAGGAAATACGAGCAGCTACTCAGTAGCATTCGTTCCCAATTACTCCTACCTGAACAGACAAAAGTATATTCTGGACATGGACTGCCTACTTCCATAGGAGAAGAAAAAACAGCACAATCCTTTTTACAGTAAAATGAAATCAACTACCTCAAGATTAATTTTTTATAGATATTATACGGGCTTTATGCATCTGTATGATGCTCGAAGGGCATTTTTATAGATGAGCTTATTGGCACCGAATATCGCGATGAAAAATAATCTAATTTTTTCTCTACATGGCTCTATATCAGGGGATGACAGCGCCCGTGTTCTTCACTGTTTCAGGGTTTATTTTTACCTATTTACTGATTAAGGAACAGAACCCTGAAAAATGAGGGTGGAACCATGTACGCGTACAGAAGGGAGTGCGAAGGGGAATTTCTTTGGTGATCATCGCTTACTTGCTTAGAGCAAATATTTTCAATCTTTTTCTGATACTATCGATATGAATGTCCGAAAGGTAGATGTGCTCCATTGTATAGGACTTTTCTTTTACTCTTTTTGATAGCTTTCTATTTAGCTTCTTACAAGAGAAAAAAGTCACTATCTTTTGCCGGTATTCCTTCTGATGATTACCTTTGTATTGTTTTTTTCTTTTGAGCCCATCTATAGCCACCCTGACTTATGAGTATTTGCCTATTTTCTTAGCCAACTATTTTTGACCAAAGTCAATGGCTCGGTGTTTACTCTTTTTCCTTGGTTTGGCTATGCTTCCTTGGGAGGATTTATGGGATATATGTTCTACAAGTACAGAGAACATCCACACCTATACCGCATGCAATATTATTGTATATCGTTTTAGGGATTTTTCTTTCTTACTTTTTCCCTATTGGGCAGGGAAAATAGGGAAAGAGACCCATTACTATACTTTAGAACTCATAGCGGGAGGGGATTATCTGATCAAGCGTATAGGCAATGTATTGTTGTTCTTTGCACTATTTATGCTCTTGAGGAAGGTAATTACTTCCACATTATTACAAAAAAATAGGGCAGAATACCCTTACCATATATAGTAGTACACTATATCATACTTTATGGGAGTTTCACAGGATTGGGAGCTATACCGCTTTTTCACGATAAGCTCAACCCTTATGAGGCGGTCATTGGAGCAGTGTTGTTTTGTGGTAGGGACTCTTCTGGTTACCTTTTGCTTATCTGAATAAGGAAGCTATTATTGACCAAAAATTGACGGGATCAAGGCGAAGATAGGGCAGGGGATAGGTCATGCTTTTTGATAGTATAAAAATACAATAAAGCGTTTTCTCCCTAAAGAGGTATCGAAAAACAGAGATTATGATTAGTAAAGAAGCACATTTGCTCGCTTATTTAGAAGAGTTTATCACTGAGGAACGCAAGGGAGCGATTTACACAAATCCTTTCCCAGCGTGCAGAGCACTTTACCAGTAGCTATAGAGATCTCTTCCAAGTACACAATACCAGTGCGGTAGTGCGTACTTGCAAGTTTTTAGAGTGCAGACTGCACATATTATAGAAGAAAAAAATACGGAAAACGCTTGATTCAAAAGATAGCCATGGGGGCTGAAAAATGGGTGACTACTGTACGTTACCCTCATACCCAGCCTTGTATAGAAGCTCTCCGAGGTCAGGGATATAGGATTGTTGCTACCGTACCTGCACCGGGGCTACTCCTCTGCAGGAGTTTGATATTACCCCCAAGAGTGCCTTTTTCTTTGGCACTGAGCGCGATGGACTCTCTCAAGAGGTTATCTCCCAAGCTGATGAGTGCTTGACAATTCCTATGGTCGGCTTTTACCGAAAGTCTCAATATATCTGTGAGTGTAGCCATTATCCTACAATATGTCACGGCCAAGCTGCGAGCATCTTGTATTCCTTGGCAGCTCTCCCACAGGAGGAACTGCTACTGCGCCTACAATGGACAAAAACTCCTATACGTAGTCTCACAGATGTCTTATCTCGTTATGAATCTTTTACAATAAGCATGGCAAAAAGTACTATGTTATATGGGAAGGGTATGAGGTAGGAGTGTTTTTCCTCATGGGAAGAGTGCAAAAAGTACACTTCAGGATATCCTACGGCTAAGTATAAGTCGTTCCCAACTAAGGAACAAGCAGAGAAAGCTTTTTAGAGAGGACTATCGCCTTTATTGGGGAAAGAAAGCAACTACATCTATTCCTCTTTCAGCAGATTATGATACCAATAGTATAGCTGTAGATGCTGCTTGTAGTGGTAATCCTGGGACTATGCATTACCGTGGGGTGAGACCTCTCGACTGGGGAAATTATCTTCTCTCAAAGGTCCTTTTATGCAAGCTACTAATAATATAGGTGAGTTCTTGGCTATAGTACATGCCTTGGCACTCATGGAGCAAACAGGAGAGCAGCGGACTATTTATTCTGATAGTAGAATAGCGATTTCTTGGGTTAAACAAAAAAAATGTAAGACCAAGCTCCCCGCCTCTCAGGCTAATAAAAAGGTTTTTTCGCTGATAGAACGTGCCGAAAAATGGCTACATACCCATACCTATACCGCTCCTATTCTCAAAGTGGGAGACAAAAATCTGGGGAGAGATCCCCGCTGATTACGGAAACAAACAACGATAGAAGTTATGCAGATTAGAGCGTAATTAAAATGCTAATAATCAACCACTTATAAAAATTCAAAAAATATGACAAATTATTTTGTCAATTAAAAAGTTGTTGTACTTTTGCACCCGCTTTCGATAAGGGAGCGACGCTCATAAAGAGAAGAAAAAAATATTTTTAAAAAAATATTTGGTGGAATGAAAAAGGTTGTACCTTTGCACCCGCAAAAAGATGAGGTGTGACAAATGAAGCTGAAAAAAATTTTTTAAAAAAATTTGGAGGAGTGAAAAAGGTTATACCTTTTGCACCCGCAAAAAAGAGCGACAAGTTCATTAAGAAATATTGATAATACAGCACAGAAAGATTTAGACTAAGCGGGCTTTATACGAGTCAAAAAGAGATTTAAAGATTTAACGATGAAGAGTTTGATCCTGGCTCAGGATGAACGCTAGCGGCAGGCCCTAACACATGCAAGTCGAGGGAGAAGCCCTTCGGGGCAGAAACCGGCGCACGGGTGCGTAACGCGTATGCAACCTACCTTTCACAGGGGATAGCCCGAAGAAATTTGGATTAATACCCCCATAATATTGTGGATGGCATCATTTGATAATTAAAACTGCGGTGGTGAAAGATGGGCATGCGTCCTATTAGCTAGTTGGAGTGGTAACGGCACCCCAAGGCTACGATAGGTAGGGGTCCTGAGAGGAGATCCCCACACTGGTACTGGAGACAGGGACCAGACTCCTACGGGAGGCAGCAGTGAGGAATATTGGTCAATGGTCGGAAGACTGAACCAGCCATGCCGCGTGCAGGAAGAATGCCTTATGGGTTGTAAACTGCTTTTATATGGGAAGAATAAGGCGTACGTGTACGTTGATGACGGTACCATATGAATAAGCATCGGCTAACTCCGTGCCAGCAGCCGCGGTAATACGGAGGATGCGAGCGTTATTCGGAATCATTGGGTTTTAAAGGGTCTGTAGGCGGGCTATTAAGTCAGGGGTGAAAGGTTTCAGCTTAACTGAGAAATTGCCTTTGATACTGGTAGTCTTGAATATCTGTGAAGTTCTTGGAATGTGTAGTGTAGCGGTGAAATGCTTAGATATTACACAGAACACCGATTGCGAAGGCAGGGGACCAACAGACAATTGACGCTGAGAGACGAAAGCGTGGGGAGCGAACAGGATTAGATACCCTGGTAGTCCACGCTGTAAACGATGGATACTAGCTGTTTGGATGATAAGTTGAGTGGCTAAGCGAAAGTGATAAGTATCCCACCTGGGGAGTACGCACGCAAGTGTGAAACTCAAAGGAATTGACGGGGGCCCGCACAAGCGGTGGAGCATGTGGTTTAATTCGATGATACGCGAGGAACCTTACCAAGGTTTAAATGGGGACTGACAGGTGTAGAGATACGCCCTTTTCTTCGGACAGTTTTTCAAGGTGCTGCATGGTTGTCGTCAGCTCGTGCCGTGAGGTGTCAGGTTAAGTCCTATAACGAGCGCAACCCCTATTGTTAGTTACCAGCACGTAAAGGTGGGGACTCTAGCAAGACTGCCGGTGTAAACCGTGAGGAAGGTGGGGATGACGTCAAATCATCACGGCCCCTTACATCTTGGGCTACACACGTGCTACAATGGTCGTTACAGAGAGCAGCCACTGCGCGAGCAGGAGCGAATCTATAAAGACGATCACAGTTCGGATCGGAGTCTGCAACTCGACTCCGTGAAGCTGGAATCGCTAGTAATCGGATATCAGCCATGATCCGGTGAATACGTTCCCGGGCCTTGTACACACCGCCCGTCAAGCCATGGAAGCTGGGAGTACCTGAAGTCGGTGACCGCAAGGAGCTGCCTAGGGTAAAACCAGTGACTGGGGCTAAGTCGTAACAAGGTAGCCGTACCGGAAGGTGTGGCTGGAACACCTCCTTTCTAGAGAAACGACTGGTTGAGGGTCAGCTTAGTTTAGATCTGTGTTGTGTTATTAAGAAATATAAAAGAAGCAGTCTCATAGCTCAGCTGGTTAGAGCGCTACACTGATAATGTAGAGGTCGGCAGTTCGAGTCTGCCTGGGACTACAAGAGCTAAAGAGGAAATTCTGGAAGCTGATGCGGGGAATTAGCTCAGCTGGCTAGAGCACCTGCCTTGCACGCAGGGGGTCAAGGGTTCGAATCCCTTTATTCTCCACAGAAGAGATGCCATAAGAAGCATCTTAGAACAAGTTCATTGACATATTGGATAAGATATCAAAAAAATTAAAACAAGTAGATACAAGAATTAATAGGTAAGTTTTTAATGATTAATGCCAATGTCAATGATTAATCATTGCACAATAATCATTAATAACTACTACATACGAGTACAAATAAGTTATGTAAGGGCGTATGGGGGATGCCTAGGCTCTCAGAGGCGAAGAAGGACGTGATAAGCTGCGAAAAGTTGCGGGAATTGGCACATACGAATTGATCCGCAAATATCCGAATGGGGCAACCCAGTATACTGAAGGTATACTACATCGCAAGATGAGCAAACCCGCTGAACTGAAACATCTAAGTAGGCGGAGGAGAAGAAAACAAAAGTGATTCCCAGAGTAGTGGCGAGCGAAATGGGAGGAGCCCAAACCTGTATTGTTTCGGCAATGCAGGGGTTGTAGGACTGCGATATTTGCTGTTTATCGAATTAGAACACCTTGGAAAAGCGTGACCATAGAGGGTGATAGTCCCGTATAGGTAAGATAAATAAGTAATAGCAGTATCCTGAGTAGGGCGGGGCACGTGGAACCCTGTCTGAAACTGCCAGGACCATCTGGTAAGGCTAAATACTCCTGAGAGACCGATAGTGGACTAGTACCGTGAGGGAAAGGTGAAAAGCACCGTGAATAACGGAGTGAAAGAGACCCTGAAACCATACGCTTACAAGCGGTCGGAGCGGCGCGAGCCGTGACGGCGTGCCTTTTGCATAATGAGCCTACGAGTTACTGTTACTGGCAAGGATAAGCACTTAAGGTGCGCATTCGAAGCGAAAGCGAGTCTGAATAGGGCGCTGTAGTCAGTAGGAGTAGACGCGAAACCTGGTGATCTACCCTTGGGCAGGTTGAAGCACTGGTAACACAGTGTGGAGGACCGAACTGGTTGTCGTTGAAAAGACTTCGGATGACCTGAGGGTAGGGGTGAAAGGCCAATCAAACTGGGAAATAGCTCGTACTCCCCGAAATGCATTTAGGTGCAGCGTTGTAATAAAGTTTAATAGAGGTAGAGCTACTGATTGGATGCGGGGGTTTCACCGCCTACCAATTCCTGACAAACTCCGAATGCTATTAAATGTTTTACAGCAGTGAGGGCTTGGGTGCTAAGGTCCAAGTCCGAGAGGGAAAGAACCCGGACCATCAGCTAAGGTCCCCAAATATATGCTAAGTTGAAAAAACGCGGTTGAACTGCATGGACAGCTAGGATGTTGGCTTGGAAGCAGCCATACATTTAAAGAGTGCGTAACAGCTCACTAGTCGAGCGGTTCGGCATGGAGAATAAACGGGCATAAGCATATTACCGAAGCTATGGGGTAGAGATACCGGTAGGGGAGCATTCTATAGGCGTTGAAGCTAAAGGCGTGAGCCATAGTGGAGCTTGATAGAAAAGAAAATGTAGGCATAAGTAACGATAAGGCAGGTGAGAAACCTGCCCGCCGAAAGATCAAGGTTTCCTCAGCTATGCTAATCAGCTGAGGGTTAGTCGGGGACTAACGCGTACCCTTTTAGGGGAAGTGGATGTACAACTGGTTAATATTCCAGTACTAGTATTTCAATAAAAAGCGACGGAATGAGATATACGCTGCGCACAGACGGAGTTGCGTTGAAGGAGCTGTTATGGCTTTGATAGTACACTTAGGCTACGGTCGAGGTGATAATGCGTAGACAACGTTTCCAAGAAAAGCGAGAGATACTACCCGTACCGTAAACCGACACAGGTGATTGGGAAGAGAATTCTAAGGCGCTCGAGAGATTCATGGCTAAGGAACTAGGCAAAATAGACCTGTAACTTCGGGAGAAAGGTCGCCTATCGTAAGATAGGCCGCAGTGAAAAGGTCCAAGCGACTGTTTATCAAAAACACAGGACTCTGCAAAATCGAAAGATGAGGTATAGGGTCTGACACCCTGCCCGGTGCTGGAAGGTTAAGAGGAGGGCTTAGCGTAAGCGAAGGTCTGAATTGAAGCCCCAGTAAACGGCGGCCGTAACTATAACGGTCCTAAGGTAGCGAAATTCCTTGTCGGGTAAGTTCCGACCTGCACGAATGGTGTAACGATTTGGACACTGTCTCGGCCATGAGCTCGGTGAAATTGTAGTATCGGTGAAGATGCCGATTACCCGCAGTGGGACGAAAAAGACCCTGTGCACCTTTACTACATCTTCGTATTGACCTTGGATAAGTGATGCGTAGGATAGGTGGGAGACTATGAATGGGGCATTCCGGTGCTTCAGGAGTCGTTGTTGAAATACCACCCTTTGCTTATCTGAGGCCCTAACTCTCTTGATAGAGAGGACAATTCGTGGAGGGTAGTTTGACTGGGGTGGTCGCCTCCAAAAAGAGTAACGGAGGCTTCTAAAGGTTCCCTCAGCACGCTTGGTAACCGTGCGTAGAGTGCAATGGCAAAAGGGAGCTTGACTGAGAGACCCTACAAGTCGATCAGGTACGAAAAGTAGAGCATAGTGATCCGGTGGTTCCGTATGGAAGGGCCATCGCTCAAAGGATAAAAAGGTACGCCGGGGATAACAGGCTGATCTCCCCAAGAGCTCACATCGACGGGGGGTTTGGCACCTCGATGTCGGCTCGTCACATCCTGGGGCTGGAGAAGGTTCCAAGGGTTGGGCTGTTCGCCCATTAAAGTGGCACGCGAGCTGGGTTCAGAACGTCGTGAGACAGTTCGGTCTCTATCTACTGTGGGCGTTAGAAATTTGCGTGGAGCTGACTCTAGTACGAGAGGACCGAGTTGGACTAACCGCTGGTGTATGAGTTATTCTGCCTAAAGGGTACAGCTCAGTAGCTATGTTAGGAAGGGATAAGTGCTGAAAGCATATAAGTACGAAACCCACCACAAGATGAGATTTCTTTTTGAGGGTCGTGGGAGATGACCACGTTGATAGGTTACAGGTGTAAAGGTGGTAACATCAAAGCCGAGTGATACTAATAACCCGAAGACTTATTGTACAGAAATTCTTTTTTAATGATTAATGTTCAATGATTAATGATCAATCATTACATTAAAACATTAATCATTATAAAATTAAACATTGTTTTGGTGTCTTATCCAATGTAGTCAATAATTAATTATTAATGATCAAATATTACTCATTAATCATTATATAAAAAGTTTAAAGGTGGTTATAGCGAAAGGTCTCACCTCTTACCATTCCGAACAGAGAAGTTAAACCTTTTAGCGCAGATGGTACTGCATTTTGTGGGAGAGTATGTCGTCGCTTTTCTTATCAAGAAACCGAATTATTCATATGAATAGTTCGGTTTTTTCTATTAATCATTAACCATTTTTATAGAAGGGATTCCCTTGAACTTTTAGGGAAGAACTTTTATCTACTAATTAGATAAACAACATGGTTGTCTGTTTTTCCCTTTCATGGAGCAGGAAAATGAAGTATATACAAGGAAATTATCTAGCTGCGAATAACAATTAACAATTAACGATTGATAATTAAAAAGAATTTGTATATTTGCACTAAATTTATTATACTTTATTTGTAAGCTATTTTTGTTAGAAATTACATGAATAAAAATCAATTATATTATAGATGAAATAGCTGACCAATATATGTTAGATG